>WNGL01010400.1_pt1 | contig 12653 bp, 10 predicted proteins | sample 5400591 | NCBI WGS metagenome assembly WNGL01 (sample SAMN13153377, study PRJNA577476) | soil metagenome | isolation source: 80 cm soil or saprolite under Garry oak tree replicate 1 | place: USA:California | collected 2016-06-15
TTATCGATTTGCAGAGCGCAGCCCATAGGGGCTTGGCGTCAACGAAAATGCAGGTGCGGCAAGTCTCTTTAATTCAAGCCTCTTTATTGTTGTTATTTGGAATTGTGGAGTGTTCTTGTCGCTGGAATGGCTTGCAGGTATGCGAGGCGAGATTTCTGCTCCACACTCGACAGAATGCTCTCGAGTTCCAACCGGTTCTCACCGTTGCAAGGCGATTACCGAAAGTAAAGGTTAGTTGAAGCTTCCTCCGCCTTGCCGGAGAGACGTTGACTGTGTAGTGTGGCGAGGTGACCGCGACGCCTCCCGCACTCCTTCGGGGAAGGGCCAAAGAGGCCTTGTCGCGGTCTACCTCACAAAGGGCAAGCGGGTCTTCTGCAGGGAGATTGGAGATGCATGGTCTTCTCTTTGGCGGAAGTGGCACGGGTGTTTGGTTGAACACCCGTACCACGCCTTGGGCCGCGGCTGCATTAAAAGCGGAAGACGATGCCGGCTGACGGTTGCGCAATATGCGTCCAGCTGTCGGTATTCAAGCCCGCGAGATTGAAATCTGGTGCTTTGTATACATAGCCACGGTACTCGGCCCGTAACGAGATGTGCCTGGTGAAAGCGTAGTCGGCACCAGCGCCGTAAACGAATGCACCCCTCGTCTCGGTCGTAGCTCCTGCGAAGTTGCCGCCGGCATTCCCGGTCGGATCGAACACCAGAGCGCCGCCGCCAGCTAACGCATACGGCTGGAGCCTGGCAAAGCTCGGCAGTTTTACGACAGCTGAGCCAGTGATCTGGTGGATGTTGGACTCTACGCGAGTTCCCGTCCCGCCGAAATAAATCTGCGTATTGCGGTCATATCCGTAGTTCGCCTCTGCTGCAAGCCAACGATTGAAGTTGTAGCGATAGCCAACCAGGAATCCACCGGTGTCGGTCGCGTGTTGCCGAATCCCATTTCCGTCGGCGTCTTTTGTGAAGAACCCCGTGCCCTGAAGGCTAATTTCTGATCGGATTTCCTGTGCCACTGCGTTCACGGAGGACAATGCCAGAACGCATACAGCCGCCAGTATTGTTCGTTTGATCGAGTTAAGGTCCATTCTTGATCTCCTTTTCATTTCGGCGACGCCCGTTTCTCGCGTTTGGCAGCGGTATCAGCGCTGGTTAAGAGGTTCATTGCAGCCATGATTAACACTCCCTCCAGGTTGAAGCCGCGAGTTGTGATCTTCCACATGAACGCCTCACAATTGATTCGAAGCATCGCATCTCTCTCCAAGGCAAGAGCCATGCCAAACGTCGTGGGACACGTAAGTGATGGAAAAGCGCGGGGTTAGCAGAAAGTCGATTAGCTTGAAAAATGTTGAAAGGGTCGAAACTGTCGATTGTGTTAGAAGCCCTGCTGAAGAGGTAGCCGCACAATACGTGAGACATTCACTCGGCTTGAGTCATCAGTACTTGCGATGTAAGCTGTGACCGGGATTTTGTGTGTCAATGCCGGTCGGTCCAGGGATGGTGGCCTCTGCTGCGTCGTAGTCCACACCGTTTCCTGAACCCGCGGGAGTCCTTTAAGAACTCGCTTGTCGCACTCTGTTGCGACCTGTAGAGGAAGTGAGTCATCTATCTATCTGAGGATTTGGGGTAAATTAAAGCCCGGGCTTTCAGCGCTGAATATAAGGCTATGGGTACAGAGCCGATCGTTGAGTCTCAAACAGGCAGCTACCGCTACGAGGCGATTGTGCGCATCAGCGAGACGATCGCTGCGTGCCGCGAACCTGAAGAACTGGCTACAACTCTCGCGTCTGAGATTGGCAAGTTTCTGCACTTCGACCACCTTTACTTCGTTGTGTTGAAGGAGAACTCCACGGAAATCGAATACCTTCTGTGGGGCAAGAGCCCAATCCCTATGCCGGACCTGCCGATGCAAGAACTGCCGACGTGGGCCGCGATCAACAGCCGAGACCCGCAGCATACTCCTGATTGGGATGCAGAGGAACGATTTCCCCGATTCAGGGAATACGCAAAGAAAATAGGGCTCGGCTCGAGCATCCGCGTTCCATTAATAACTCCGCATCGTCCCTTGGGTGTTTTCGGAATCATCCGCGACACAGTGAATCCATTCAGCGAAGAAGAAATAAGCTTCCTGGGGCTGATCGGGCGTGTCGTCGCCTTCGCGCTTGATGATGGTTTGAATCTCAGGCGCGCGCAACATCAAAATGATCAGCTGCAGTTGCTTCTGAACCTGACGAATCGAATCACATCAAATCTTGAACTTCGGGACCTGTTGCGCGCCGTTGCGGCGAACATACGCGAAGTCATACATGCCGAAGGTGTCACCGTTTCGTTGCAAGATGCAGCCTCGGAGAAATTCAGGGTATTCGCCATCGATTTCCCGCATGGAAAAGGGGTCCTCAAGGAAGAGTTGCTCGTTAGGCCAAGTACAGCTGTCAAGAAAGCCCTAGAGACCTTAAGACCCGTGGTCAGTCACACTTGCGACGGTCACGAAGACATAGTGGTTGCGGAGGGTCTAAGGGCCTATTGCGCCATTCCGCTTGTAAATCGCGGCCGGGCGCTCGGGATTCTCTCAATTTTACGTACGACGGAAGCTCCGTTTTCGCAGGAAAACATAAATTTCTTAAGCCGTGCGTCAGGCCAGATCGCCATCGCCATTGAAAATGCTTGTGCATATCACGAGATTTCACAACTGAAAGACAAGCTCGCCCAGGAGAAGCTCTATCTCGAAGAAGAAATCCGCAGCGAGATGAGCTTTGAAAACATCATCGGAAACAGCCCAGCGTTGAAACATGTTCTGGAACTTGTTGAAACGGTCGCTACCAGCGACTCTACAGTCCTGCTGCTTGGAGAGACAGGTACAGGCAAGGAGTTGATCGCCCGCGCCATTCACGACCGCAGCAGACGCAAAGATCGCACGTTTGTGAAGCTGAATTGTGCCGCCATTCCTACCGGCCTGCTTGAGAGTGAACTGTTTGGACATGAAAAGGGAGCTTTTACGGGCGCGATTATTCAGAAGGTCGGCCGAATGGAGCTGGCAGATCAAGGCACTTTGTTCCTGGACGAAGTGGGAGACATTCCCATTGAAATTCAGCCGAAGCTGTTGCGTGCATTACAAGAACGCGAATTTGAACGACTAGGGAGCACTCACACGCGAAGAGCCAATATTCGGCTCGTCGCGGCGACCAATCGCGATCTCGAACAGATGATTGCAGCCCGCGAATTCCGAAGTGATTTGTACTACCGCTTGCATGTATTTCCGATCCGGATACCACCTCTGCGGGAACGTAAGGAAGACATTCCACAACTGGTGAGTTATTTTGTGCAGAAGTTTGCCAAGCAAATGCAGAAGAAGATTGAAGCTATTTCTCCGGCGGTCATGAAGGGGCTTACGGCTTGGGACTGGCCAGGCAACATTCGCGAGCTGGAGAATTTCATCGAGCGGGCGGTGATCGTCACGCGCGGCAAATCGCTTGAGGCGCCGGTTGGAGAACTCCGTAAAACAAATACGGTCGCGTTCCCGCATGCCGCGCAGAATAGCGTCGAGCAAGTCGCTGGAGAAAGAACAGATTCGCAAAGCGACCAAACCAGCGTTGCTGACGAATATGAAAGAAGGCAGCGTGATGAGATCGTACGGGCGCTAACTGCTTGCAATGGGCGCGTCGGCGGTGCCGATGGTGCTGCCGCACGCCTGGGAATGAACCGGACGACTTTCCTTTCTCGAATGAAGAAATTCGGCATTTATGCGAAGCAATATGCTTAATCGCCAGCCCGCCTCGTAGCGTCGACATTTTCGACGCTTTCAACTTCTTCGACCTTGATACTTCGAGCTCTGGCATTACTCTCCTTTAAATTCAGAGACTTACGGCTCGCCGGGTTTGGTGTGCGCCTTGCCTTATCGAGAGTGGGAGAAGCAATGCTGAAGATCTCGCTCGTTGATAACGCCAGGCAGCGTCGGGTGATTGTGGAAGGAAAGCTCATTACGCCCTGGGTAGCCGAGTTAAGGAATGCGTGTCAAGAAGCAAGAGCAGACCTTGATGGCCGCGAGCTAGTCGTCGAGATGAAATGTGTCACGACGATCAGTCAGGAGGGCGAGAACGTAATCCTTGAGTTGATAAACGGGGGAATTCGATTCCGCTGCCACGGCCTGTTTGCAAAGCATGTAGTGAAAGAACTAACTCGCCGCGCAAGCAGGAATCTGGGGACACGAGCAGGTGATTGAACGGTTCAATTTCAAGTTTGGGAAGAGAAAGCAATCGATACGCAAGTCGCGAAGAATTTCGGGGCGTTGAGGAAAAGAGCATGCAAAACACCAATGCATACGTCGCAAGTGAGGAGCGCGAGGAAATTGCAAATGAAGGAAAGGCGGCTCAACAGTTGGAGCAAATTCTGGCTAGTGGCCTGCCGCGTCTGTACAGACGGGCATATCGCATCCTAGGCAATGCAGCTGACGCAGAGGACGCGGTTCAGGATGCTCTTCTCGCTGCCTATACCCACCTGCACCAGTTCCGAGGGCAGGCACAGATCTCTACTTGGCTTACCACCATCATGCTTAACTGCGCTCGATTACAACTACGTCGGCGGGCAAAACACGTCCAAGTGTCTCTCGACGAATCCACCGGGGGACCGCAACCAGTTTCAGTGTCGGAGCGACTAGCAGATCACCGGCCTAATCCCGAGGATGAATACAGAAAGTCTGAGCTGAGTACTCGCTTGACTCATTTGCATAGTCAGCTCTCTTCCACTCTTCGCAGGACATTTCAGTTGCGCGATGTTGATGGGTTATCGATCCGCGAAACCGCACAGATTTTGGGAGTACCAACCGGTACTGTGAAGGCCCAGTCAGCACGGGCGCGACAAAAACTAAAAGAACTAATGCGCCGTACTCTCAGGCCGCAATATCGGAGACTGCCAAGTCGATTATTGGAGTTCGCAAGTTCGACAAGCTGAAATTAGTGCGTCGGAAACCTCGGCCAGTGAGTTCGACCGCGCAGGTCGACGAGGCTCAAGAAACAAGCAGATGACTAACGCCGCACAATTTGCACTCACGCACGGTGCTTCGATCCTCTTCATGTGGATATTGGCCCAGCAAGCCGGTGCACCGATTCCGAGTGCGCCAGTGCTTATTGCGGTCGGATCGCTTGCAAGCTCAAGGCGGTTAGGGCTGGCATCTTCCCTGATTGCAACTTTTAGTGCTTGTCTGCTGGCAAATGGATTCTGGTACCGAGTAGGACGGCAGGGCTGGCCCGAGGGTCATCGGTTTTGCCGAACAAACGGCAAGTGGCAAGCTCGCGCACTGAAGCTCATGCGGGGCCATTCAGCTGCCAGCATGCTATTAGCAAAATTCGTTGCTGGCTCGAATTTCGCGTCGCTACTGGCTGGCAAAGCAGGCGTGTCGCTCCCCAGGTTTCTCACTTACGAAAGCATTGGCTCTCTGACATGGTCCGGCACTTACATTGCGGTTGGATACCTTTTTCACGGTCACCTGCATTGGACGCTGGCGCAGACTTTACGTCCGCTCTTGGCCGCTCGCATTGTAGTGTTTCTGGCAAGATTGTGGCGCCGCAGATCGCTGGCGCATGCTGCGATTCTGGCAGTGGCAACTTTGTTCTTTTGTGCGCTGCGGCCTGTAAGTCGATACAAGGCTGCCCTCCGAGTGGCAACTGCCTTTGATTCCCCACAACTGACGAACAAAAGTAGCAGGCTTCGGGAGTGGTTGCGCCAATGAGTCCCACGCTCTGGTATTTGGAGACCAAGAAATGATTGAACAAACCCAGATGCAGGCTCCCCAGAAAGAAGCGAATGTATACGCGAGTCGCGAGGACTTTCACACAATCTTCAATGAGGATCTGAGGCAGCTCTATCAGCTGTCGTTTCTACTTACGCGCGATCCCGCAAAGGCGGAGCGATGCCTCGTAGTTGGCCTTGAAGATTGTGTCAGGGAAAACCGCGTATTTCGTGAATGGGCACGTTCTTGGGCGAAGCGAGTAATAGTCCAGAATGCGATTCGTGAAATGAAGCCGCGACCAATCCATTCCAATTCGCGCCTGTCTAACACCAGTTTTTCCGAGATTGAGCAACTATCGAGCGCTCCAGACCGACACTTCGCATTAGAAGCTGTGTTGAACCTTGAAGATTTCGAGCGGTTTGTATTCACTATGTCCGTCCTGGAGCACTACTCGGATCATGACTGTGCCCTTCTGCTCGGGTGCTCAATTAGAGAAATCCTGGAGGCTCGTGGCCGCGCTTTTGGGAAACTGGTGGACTCAAGCCAACGAAGTTCTTCTCCGGGCCAACCTTTGGTGCAGGAGATGAAATGACTCAGACCAACTTCGGATGGCGAAGTTCCGATACACGATGCACGATGCAGGGATGAGTGTGTCTCAATGCTGACAAATCAGGAGCCAGATTGGAATATCGACGCCCTAACCGATACAGAGATCTACACGGCGATTCACTATCTTGAGCCAGACTCAGGAAACGCCGGCGAGCAGGATTCGGGCGATCACGGCCGAGATAATGGCGTCGTGATCTGCGTCTGTTTATACACCGCATTGGCGACCTGCTTGGCTTTCGTGTGTTTCTACTGGAGATGAAGCGCTTTTCTAGTAAGGCTGTAAATGAGACTCATTAGCGGATCTTTGGACCCGGAGAGCATTTCCGCGTTGGCGGCCATCTTCGACTCGCGGTCACCTCTCGTCTCTCTCAACACTTTCAACAGATTCGTCACCCGCATGACGGATAATTTCGGATCCAATCTCTAGAACTCAATCACTTAATCGGAGCGATATTTGGCATGAGCCTTGCCTTCTGCATGAGCGATGGCACGGAAATTTCAAATGGAGATTGTAGCAGCTATGGCTCACACTCAATCTCTCTCGCTTCTGCCCCGAACTAATCATTCTGCCCCTTACGTTGAGTTGCGCCAGTCGCTCCCAAGCCGAGTCGGAGTCGTCTCCCCATTCGTCGATCAACTCATGCGGTTCATTCTGAACTTTCGAATGGCGGATGGAAGTGAAATCGACATCGAGATGGCCCTGCTTGAAGCCCTCGCGAATGCCGTGATCCATGGCAACGGTGATAACTCCGGCAAGAGAGTGTACGTCACCTGCCGTTGCTATATGGATGGAGAAGTCTCCATCACGGTTCGGGACGAAGGAAAAGGATTCGACAGCAACACGGTGGAGGATCCCACCTCTCACGAAAACTTGCTCTTCACGCACGGTCGTGGAATCTACCTGATGAAGACATTAATGGATGAAGTCCTCTTCGAGGAGAACGGGTCCGTTGTGCGGATGCGAAAGAACTCCAATTTTGGTGCAATCGAACAGAAGAGATCATGATGACAACCAGATTCATAAACAGAGTGTTCGTCATCGCGTCCATTGGCGCATGTGCCCTAATAACCGAGCCTTACGACAGCCTGAATTTGGCACCGACGCTCTTGAGCATCACTGCTCAGAAGGCTTCTATGCTGGGGCGTGTGGTTACGTTGGAGTCGAGAAAGACAACGGTATCGTCTTGATGCTACCTGAATACGACCTCGTCGTTATCGGCAGCGGGCCTGCCGGACAGAAGGCTGCTATCGCGGCCGCAAAGGTGCGCAAAAACGTTGCTGTAATTGACCGGACCCCGATGATTGGCGGTGTTTCCGTTCATACCGGCACGATTCCAAGCAAGACCATTCGCGAAGCTATCTTTCAGCTCACCGGCCGTGCCGTCAAAGCGCAGTACGGTAACGGGCATGTAGCGCATGGCGACATTTCTGTTCGCGATGTTTCGGTGCGGGTAAGAGAAATCATCGAGCGCGAAACCGACGTCGTCCGAGCTCAACTGAGGCGGAACGGAATCAGCATCTATCAAGGTCTGGCACTGTTTCTGGACCCGCATACGCTGACGGTGCAAGACGGTGCGGATGGGCACCAACTCAAAGCCAAGAACATTCTAATTGCTTGCGGTACGCGCCCGGCGCACAGCCCGGAGATACCATTCGACGATCATCGCATAGTAGACACGGACCACCTTCACGGTTTGAGTGGCTTGCCGCGAGAAACGATCGTCGTGGGCGCCGGTGTTGTGGGGCTAGAGTATGCGTCTTTCATGGCCGCTTTGGGCTCCCGAGTTACATTGGTTGACCAGCGGCCCATAATTCTCGACTTTGTCGATCAGGAGATTGTCCAGGCGCTGTCTTATCACTTGCGCCAGCTCGGCATTACGTTTCGTTTAGGTGACGCGCGTCAGCATGGACATGCAGCGTGAATTCGCATTCGCGGAGCTGGAAAGCGGCAAGAAAATACAAGGTGACGCACTCGTCTACGCCGTCGGACGCCAAGGCAACGCAGATCACCTTCATCTGGAAGCTGCTGGATTAGTTGCGGACGCGCGAGGAAGAGTGAAAGTCAATGAGCTCTTTCAAACTGCCGTTCCTCACATCTACGCGGCTGGCGACGTCATTGGATTTCCGGCTCTCGCAAGTACTTCGATGGAACAGGGGAGACTCGCCGCATGCCACATGTTTGGGATTCCCTTCGAGCATATGCCTGAACTTTTTCCGTACGGCATTTATACGATTCCAGAAATTTCCATGGTCGGCCAGACGGAGGAAACCCTGACCTCGACTAAAGTTCCATACGAGGTGGGGATTGCCCGGTATTCCGAGCTGGCAAAAAGCATGATGCTTGGGGATCACATGGGTATGCTCAAACTACTTTTTCACCGAGATACCCACAAACTGCTCGGGGTGCATGCTTTAGGCCAGCGCGCAACGGAAATCATTCACATCGGCCAGGCAGTGCTTTTCTATAACGGATTGGTGGATTACTTCCGGGATATGGTTTTCAACTACCCGACACTGGCCGAAGCTTACAAAGTAGCGGCTCTCAATGGGTTGAATAAGCTCTGACGGCGCGCGGGCATTTTGATCCTTCGCGAGTCCAGGTCGGATTTTCTTCTGGAGATCGAGGCCTCGGGATGATCATGTAAACGTCTTCACATTATGCGATTCAACACAACGGCTCTCATGGCTCTCTTAATCAGCGGCGTTTGACGGGCTACATTGCGTTCTGTGCAATTTCTCGTGTTCGATCAATTCTTCAAGTGAGCGCACCAGGACCCACAAACCACACGCACCACATTTCGATTGCAGGGAAAAAACCTCGTTCTGCACAACGGGGTTCCGAATAAAGTCGTACTCCTTAAATTCCTTACACCATTCCTTTGGCCGGGCCACTTCGCGTCGTAACGAAGCGAATCGCCGCCCGCTCTCGCACTGCCGCAATACCCTTGCCAAGAAATCCCATCAGGAACATTCATTTGTCTCTGCACGCTTTCAAGCGATTAGGCGCCCCAAACCTGTTTCCTCATTGGCGAGCGCTCGTTCGAGTGATCGGCTCTCTCGACACTTTCGACCTCTTCGACAGTGTTGGTCCTGAACGGCCCAAGAAACTTCTTGATTACGTGCTACTTAGCATCCCGTCGGTTCTGGTATCCGATTTGCCTTTGGAGAAGAGTGCAATCGCGTGACTGACGCGCCTGAAATCGACGAGACGACTCTCGGGCCACATTTCCCCCCAACCGAGCAGCGTCCCGAATCAGGCGCGCCAGTGACGCGATTGAAACGGAAGTTAAGTAACCACGATTGAGGGGAAAGAGATGATGAAGCAAATATCTACAGCCTTAGTTAGTACGGTTCTCCTGCTCCATGCCCTTGGCTGCAGCAACGGTAACGTGCGGGCTGCAGCCCCGCCTCCACCACCGATGGTCGAAGTCGCGCCGGTCATTCAAAAGGATGTGCCGGTTCAAGGGGAGTGGGTGGGAACGCTCGAAGGCTACGTCAATGCGCAGATTCAGCCTCAGGTGAGCGGTTACCTGATTCGCCAGGATTATCACGAAGGCGCATTCGTCAAAAAGGGTCAGCTCCTCTTTGAGATCGATCCCCGTCCCTTTCAAGCCGTGCTTGATCAAGCCAAAGGACAGCTGGCGCAGGCTGAGGCGCAGATGGCGAACGCCGAAACGAACGTGAAGCGTGATATTCCCGAAGCGGAGGCTCATGCCATTCCCCAAAGTCAGTTGGATACGGACACGCAGTCGCTCCGTGGGGCGAAGGCAGGAGTTGAGGCCGGCCAAGCGGCGGTCGAACAGGCCGAGCTGAATTTGGGCTACACGAGAGTCGTGTCGTTAATCGACGGAATCGCCGGCATCAACACTGTGCAGGTGGGCAACCTGGTGGGGCCGTCGACGGTCCTCACCGCGGTTTCGCAGGTAAGTCCGATCAAGGTTTATTTCCCTATCAGCGAACAGGAATACCTGCGTATGGCGGACGGCGGCGGTCCGGGGAGCGTGGACTTTCTGACGCACGCCTCACAAATCCCGTTGCAGTTAACTTTGGCCGACGGGAGTGCCTACGCGCATCCGGGCAGAATCATCTTCGCGGACCGCCAGGTAAACACGCAGACCGGAACCATCCAGATCGTGGGCGAGTTCCCCAACTCAAAGAATCTGTTGCGACCGGGCCAATATGCACGCATTCGGACGCCCACCGGAAACATCACGGGAGCACTGCTGGTGCCGCAGGCGGCCGTGAATCAGCAGCAAGGAACGTATCAGGTCACTGTGGTCGGCGCCGATAAACGTGCGCAGATCAACATCGCGGGAGTTTCGATTCTCACTTACAACCTTCACCTGGAAAGCCGCGGGAATGATGAGTTACGCCTCGATCAGCTGGATGAAGTTTGCGTGATGCCTGACGCCCCATCGTCGCGATTGTGATCGCGATCCTTACCGTCATCGTTGGCGCGATCACGATTGCGCTTTTGCCAATCGCACAGTTTCCGAACATTGCGCCGCCGGAAATCTGGCTGCAAGCTAACTACCCCGGTGCCGACGCAAAGACTCTCGAGCAGTCCGTCGCTACGCCGATCGAACAGCAAGTGACCGGTGTGGACAACATGGAATACATGTATTCCGTGAACACCACTAATGGTTCGCAAACGTCTCTGATCGTCGATTTTGATCTCAAAACTGATCCAAACACGGATCTCGTGCTTACCCAATCGCGGCAGCAACTGGCAAACGGTCAACTTCCGCCCGAGGTAACGAGCTATGGGATTAGCTTGCGAAAGTCGGCCACCGCTCCTTTCATGCTGGTCGGCCTATACTCGCCCCACGGCACCCGCGACGCTGCGTTTCTCTCTAACTATGCGTACATCAACCTCAACGACCCCATCGGCCGCTCCTATGGAGTCGGCCGGTCGGAGGTCTTCGGAGCTGGCCAGTATGCCATGCGGCTCTGGATAAAGCCCGATCAGCTGGCGAAACTGGGCATTACTGTCACGGATATTACGAACGCCATCCAGGCCCAGAACAAAGTAAATCCAGCTGGCCAGATAGGTGGCGAGCCAGCCCAGAAGAACCAGCAGTTCACCTACGCATTGCTGGCGAAGGGGCGCCTGAGATCTCCGGAACAATTCGGCAACATTGTTGTTCGCGAATCCCCGAATGGCGGAACCGTGCGCGTGAAAGATGTGGCGCGGGTGGAGCTGGGCCAGCAGGACTACAGCACGATCAGCCGTCTAAATGGGAAGCCCACCGCCATCATTGCCATCTACCAGCTGCCCGGATCTAACGCGCTTCAAACTGCGGAGGGTGTCCGCAAGCTGATGGCCCAGATGAAGGACCGCTTTCCCGAAGATGTCGATTATGCGATATCGCTGGACCAAACATTGCCGGTCAGCGAAGGCATGAGGGAAGTTGTCGAAACCCTGGTGATTGCGATTTTACTGGTCATCCTTGTGGTGTACCTCTTCTTGCAAGACTGGCGGGCCACGCTGATTCCTATGCTGGCAGTCCCGGTTTCGCTCGTCGGCACGTTTGTCCTGTTCCCGCTATTCGGCTTCTCAATCAACACACTTTCGATGTTGGGCCTTGTCCTGGCAATCGGTCTGGTGGTTGACGATGCAATTGTGGTGGTTGAAGGCGTGCAACACCATATCGAAGAGGGAATGGCTCCGAAGGACGCGGCTCTCAAAGCGATGGAGGAGCTCTCCGGGCCCGTTGTGGGGATTGCCCTGGTGCTGGCTTCGGTGTTCGTGCCTACGGCGTTCATCCCAGGCATCACCGGGAGGCTTTATCAGCAATTCGCCCTGACCATCGCCATTTCTGTAATCCTCTCCGCCTTCAACGCGCTCACGCTCAGCCCAGCACTCGCTGGCCTGTTGCTGCGACCACAATCAGAGGAAAGCAGCCACAGGCGCCGCGGACCTCTCGGGAAATTCTTTGACGCATTCAACCGCTATTGGCAACGCAGTACCGATGGTTTTGTGCGGTGGTCCCACGCGGTAATTCGCAAGGGCGGGCTCGTGATGGTGCTGCTCGTTCTCTTCGGTCTGGGCGCGTTTTTCTTTGGCAACCGCCTGCCCTCCAGCTTTATGCCGGATGAAGATCAGGGCTACCTCTACGTCAGCATGCAACTTCCTATCGCGGCGTCGATGGAACGCACCAGCGAGGCTGGGAAACAGGTAGAGAACGTTCTCGCAAACATTCCGGGAGTTCAATACACGACATCGGTTATCGGCTTCAATCTGCTCAGCTTCGCCCACACCAGCTACAACGGTTTCTTCTTCGTTACGTTGAAACCCTGGGGCGATCGCAAGAGCAGAGCGGAA
>WNGL01016712.1_pt1 | contig 12649 bp, 8 predicted proteins | sample 5400591 | NCBI WGS metagenome assembly WNGL01 (sample SAMN13153377, study PRJNA577476) | soil metagenome | isolation source: 80 cm soil or saprolite under Garry oak tree replicate 1 | place: USA:California | collected 2016-06-15
CCGGCTCGTCGGAGCGCACGGTGAGCACGACGGCCACAGGGAACGCGGCGACATGGTCGGCCAGGTACTCCAGCACGGTCAGCGTTTCGCGGTCCGCCCAGTGCATGTCCTCGAGCACCACGACGGCGCCACGCTCGGGGGACAGCCAGCGCGCCACCCGCAACATCGCCTCGGCGAGCACCACCGGCGCCGGCGGCACTGCCGGAAAGGCCGGACCGGCCGCCCAGTGCGGCACCAGCGTCCCCAGCGCGGGAAGATACAGCGCCAGGACGGGGTCATCCGGGCGGCGGCGGTCGCGCAGCCCATCCAGCAGCGCCTCGCCAAACGGCCGCAGCGGCGAGATCCGGTCCGTCTGCGTCGCACGCCCGGCCAGGACCACCTGCCCCCGCCCGCGCGCCCCCGTAACCGCCTCGGTGACCAGCCTGGTCTTGCCGACACCCGCCTCGCCAGAGACCACAACGCAGCCGCCGCGACCGCCAGCCGCCCGGCTGAACATCTCCGCCAAGGCGGCCAGCTCCTCATCCCGGCCGACAACGACGGGACACCGCATGCCCGGATTGTCGCATGCACCCTGCTCAGCAGGCATAGACGGGTCCATGACCCAGACCACAGCCAGTCATTCTCGAGCCGCCGCCGGCAGCGGCCCGCGCCCGGATTGCTGCCAGAACATGCCCAGTGGGTCGCAGCACCCGGCGAGTCAGCGATCCATCAGCCGGGGGGAAGCTGATGTGGCACGCCTCGGCGTGATGCTGCCCGACGCGGCGCCGGACTCGGGTCAAAGGACGGATTCTGGCCCTGGCCTCGGCATAGTTGCGGCACGAGCGAGTGGGTGACTACGGTCTATGCTCGAGTGCAAGCCAGGGGACCCGTGGCATGAGTGGCCTTGGCCAAGGAGGTGGGTATGGCCGATGACCCGGTAGCCGACCTCCAGGCCCTGTTTGACGTGTTCGAAACGGGGCTTGCATGGCATTGCATGTGCGCGGTGACCAGGCTGGACGTTCCGGACCGGCTAGCCGGCGGCCCCCTGGCGGTGCGGCAGCTGGCAGCGGCGGTGGGTGCCCATGAGGACTCATTGCGGCGGGTGCTGCGGCTGCTGTCTGATCACGGCATAGTGACGTTGGAGAAAGACGAGGTCGGCCTTACCAGCGTGGGCCGCGTGCTGAGCCGGGCACATCCGCTGTCGCAGCACGCGACCTTTGCGACGGTCAGCGTGCAAGACGTGGCCCATGCCCTGACCGGGACGCTGCGGACCGGCCAGGCGGCCACGCCGACAGCGCTTGGCGCTGCCTACTGGGAGTACCTGGCCGCCCACCCAGACCAGCAGGCATTGTTCGGCGAGCAGATGCGCCAGCAGGCGCAGGTCACCTCGCTGCCGTGCGTGCCGCTGGTGGACTGGCCTGCCACCGCCACCGTCGCCGACATCGCGGGCGGGATCGGAACGGTGCTGGCCGCGGTGCTACGCGCGGCGCCGCACGCGCACGGAATCCTGGTCGATGAGCCCCCGGTCCTACTGCGGGCAGGGCCGTTCCTGGGCAGCCAGGGGGTCGCCGACCGCTGCGCCCTTCACCCGGGAGACCTGTTCGCCCCGCCACCCGCGGCACATGTACCTGCTCGCCCGGGTACTGCACGACTGGGACGACGACCACGCGGTCCGGATCCTTACCGCGCTGGGCGCTGCTGACGGCTCGCGGCTGCGGATCTTCGAAAGGCTGCTCCCTGACGATGACAGACCCGACCGGGCCAAGGGCAGCGACGTGGCGATGCTGCTGCTGTTCGGAGGCGGCCGCGAGCGCACCGCTGGGGAGTACCGGGAGCTACTGGACCGGGCGGGCTGGCAGATGGGCCCGATTGTGACCAACCCGGGCGGGATGAGCGTCATCGAAGCCACCCGCCCGGCAACCAGCTCGATAGCGCCCTGACCCGCCGCCTGCTGCCCCGTTGAGGTATCAAGTTCGGGGAAGGTCAAGCACCTACACACGTCCTCGAGCCCGCAGCGCGACGATGGCTTCTCGCAGCCATCACTGGCAGGGCCATGTACGCCATCGCCCGCACCTGATCTGCTTCGGGCGCAGGCGCGTGTTCAGCGCTCAGGCTCCGTCCCGCGGTCTCGGTGGCCGGATGTCGCCGCGGGTCAGTATCCGCGGTACAGCCGCCGCAAGTCATCCAGGGACGGCCGGCCCTCGGCAACGGTCCCCGGGGGGTGTGCGCGGGGTCGAGCCGGCCCGTGACCAGTCGTATCAGCGCCTCGGCCGGCAGCCGCAGCGAGCCCGGCACCTCCCCGTCGTCGGCGGGGCAAAGGCGTGCCTGGGCGCCCAGGTCCAGCACGAACCGGCGGGAGGGGTCGCTGATCAGCACTGCCAGCCGCGCGGGCGCCAGCGCGCCGAGCACCTCGGCGTCGGCCATGCTGGCCCCGAACGGCAACAGCTCGGCCAGCAGCCTTACCGCCCCGGCGTCCACCGCCGCGGCGGGCTCGAAGGCCACGTGCACGTCCCAGGCGTGCAGGGACTGCTCGGCCAGGCGGAACGCCAGGACCACGGGCAGGTCAACCGGGCCGGCGTGAAAGTACGGGCGGAGCTCGCGCTGCTCGGCATCGTCGAGGGCCTCGATCGCGTCGTGCAAGCGCGGGACCGTTTCGGCGAACGCGGCCGCCTGCTGGCGTGGCCGGCGCGCGTCCCAGCGCGCCCAGACCGCGCGGAGGTGGCCGGGCCCCGGCGGTGTGGTGCCGGTGCGGGCGGCCTCCAGCTGGGCCAGGGCGATCTCGGCGCCGCTGCCAAGGTGGGACAGGACCTGCGCGACCGGCCACTCGGCGCAGTAGGACTGGCGGGTGAGGTCGGCCTCGCCGAGCCCGCGGACACGGGCGGCCAGTTCGTCGTGGCAGCCACGCAGCGCCGCCAGCAGGCGCTCCGCCGGCGCTGTTACCGTGGGTAGCTTGAGGATCATCTCGGACATGGTTGCCTTCCGGCTACGGTTTGTGTGCTGAGCAGACCGTAACCGCCAGATGTCGCCAAGGAATCGGAAGAAGTTCTCGTCTTTGCCTGCCCGGCGGCGCTATCGGCGCGCGCCGGAGGGGGCCGCCGGCCTGGGGCACCTGCTGGCTCAAGAGCTCCTCGCGGCCGGGGAGCGGGTGCTGGATGTACAGCCCAAGCTGGCCGCGCGGGTGCGGCTGCTGGCCACCGGCGCGGTGAACGAGAACGATCCCAACGATGCCCGCTCGGTGGCTATCGCCGCGCTGCGCTCGCCGTCCTGCCTGCCGGTCAGGCCCGACGATCATGCGGCGGTGCTGAAGATCTGGGCCAAGCGGCACCGGGACCTGAGCCGGGCCCGGACCTAGGTCGCCGGCCGGCTGCACGCGGCGCTGTGCGAGCTGGTTCCTGGCGGTGTCAGCACCGAGATCTACACGGCTCACGCTGCCCGGGTCCTGGAGCAGGCCGAGCCGGCCGGTGCCGTGCAGCAGGCCCGCGCCGAGCTGGCCGCCGAGCTCACCGCCGACCTGCGCCGCATCGACGCCCAGCTGCGCGAGACCAGGAACAAGCTGGCCGCGGCGATCCGGGCCTGTGGCAGCACGGTGACCCAGGTGTTCGGGGTCGGCCCGGTCATCGCCGCGACGGTGATCGGCGATGTCCGCGACGTGTCCCGGTTCGCCAGCCGGGACTGTTTCGCCGCCTATGACGGCACCGCGCCGATCGAGGTGTCCTCCGGGAACCGGAAGGTGCACCGGCTGTCCCGGCGCGGGAACCGCCGCCTGAACCACGCCATCCACATGGCCGCGGTCACCCAGATCCGCTACCGGCACAGCGACGGCCGCGCCTGCTACGACAAGAAGATCGCCGAGGGCAAGACCCCCAAAGAGGCGCTGCGCGCGCTCAAGCGGCAGGTCAGCGACGCCATCTACAAGCACCTGACGGCCGATGCCGCCCGCGCCGCTGCCGCAGCCGGCGCCAGGGATCCGGGAGGGCACGCGGGGAACGACTCTGTCGCCAGCGCGGCCGGCGCACACCCCACACGCCGGCTCTTCGGCCAAGCCACTCCCGGACCCGTCCCCACCCTACGACCAGAGCCCGCCCCTGCGAAGACCACGCCCGCACCCCGCGGGGCCCCCCGCGTACCGCGCGCCGCGGCGGGGCAGGCCCTGGCCTGCCCGCTCTTCCTGCCCCCAGGGGCCGTAGCGGCTCCGGGGTCCAGGCCGGCCCGCCAGGGCCGTCGCCACAGGCGATGCGCAGCAGCCTTGAGGCCGGAGGGACGGCCCCGTAGCATGCGCGGAACGCCCAGAAAACACAGCGGCGGCGAAGCCGCCTCCATCTTCCTTCTTGACACAAAGAGGATTCGTTACGGGCGGCCGTGAGATCTAGATCAGCCACACTGGCGACGGCTCAGATCCGGGAAATCTGGGCGCGTATCGGAGGCGACTCAGCTGGCCAGCCGGACGGGCGCCGCGGTGCGACCGTCCACACGACCGGGCTCGTGATGTAGCCCAGCTGATCTTGCCCGGGCTGACGTTTTCGCAAACGGTCGCCTCTCAGGGCGGCGGTGAACCGGTTGCCGGGAAGGGCTTGACCGGGCATATGCGGGCTGGTGGGCCGGGCCGGTGGGGTTTGTCGGCCGTGAGCGTGAGTTGTCCCGCTTGCGGGTGGCGCTGGGCGGGGACACGCGGCTGGTGCTCGTGGTCGGGGACGCTGGCGTCGGCAAGACGCGGTTTGCCGGAGAGGGCATGCGGCGGGCCGCAGCCCAGGGCATGGTGACGCTGTGGGGGAGTTGCCTGTCTTTGGCCAAGAAGCTGCCGTTGCTGCCGATCACGGAAGCGCTGGGTGAGCTGAGCAGGCTAGAAAGCGGCGGGCTGCTGGAAGCCATGCTGGGAATGGTCCCGCCGTATGTGCGGGCGGAGGTGGAGCGGCTGCTGCCGCAGCTTGGCCCAGGCGGGCCCGCTACGGGCGGGAGCGGTGAGGGGTGGCGGCGGGAGCGGCTGTTCGCCGGGGTGGCCGACTTGCTGGGCGCGGTCGCCCAGCGCTGCGGGCTTGGCCTGGTGATCGAGGATGTGCATTGGGCCGATAGCGCCACCTTGGATTTCCTGACGTATTTGGCCCGCGCTGGCGGCGGCCCGCTGACCGTGGTGGTGACGTGCCGCAGCGATGAGCCGCGGCTGGATGTGCAGGTGGCCGGGTGGCTGGCGCAGGTGCGCGGCAGCTGGGCAGTGGAGGAGATACGGCTGCGCCCGTTGAGCCGGGAGGAGGTGGCAGACGAGATCGCCGCCCTGGTAGGCGGGCCGCCGCCGGCGCGGCTTGTCGACGAGGTGTACGCGCGCGCGGAGGGTAATCCATTCTTCACCGAGCAGCTGGTGGCCGCGGCGCAGGAAGAGGCCGCGGGTGGGGTGCTGCGGGCGCCCGCCGGGCTGCCGGCCCGGCTGGCGGAGCTGCTCGCGGCCCGGGCAGGCCGCTGCCGTGCTGACGCCCGGGTGGTGCTGCGCGCGCTGGCGGTCGCAGGCCGGCCGCTGACCGAGGATCTGCTGGCCGGGATCACCCGGTCTGACGTGGACGCGGTCCGCCGGGCGCTGCGGGAACTAGGGGCAGCCCGGCTGCTGGCCGACAGCACCCCGGAACGGGCGTACCGCCTGCGCCACGCGCTCCTGGCCGAGGCGGTCGCCGCCAGGCTACTGTCCGGCGAACGGGTGGCGCTGCACAAGCGCACGGCGCAGGCGCTGCAGGCGGCGGGCGACCAGATGCTGGCTGCCGAGGCCGCGGGGCACTGGGCTGCCGCGGGCCGCGCCGCCGAGGAACTGCCGGCCCGGGTGGCGGCCGCCGAGGCGGCCGAGCGGGTGTTCGGCTATGCCGAGGCGGCGGCGCACTGGCAGCGGGCGATCGAGCTGTACCAGCAGCTGCCCGGCGCCGCCCAGGCCGCCGGCGCCGGCCTGCCGCGGCTGTATCTGCGCGCGATTGACGCGCTTGATGTGGCAGGTGACGGCCAGCGGGCCGGTGCACTGGCCGAGGAGGCGTACCGCCGGTTCGCCGGCCACCCAGACCCAGCCACCGCCGCGGTTGTCCACCTCCGCGCCGCCTACTGCCGGGGGCTCGCAGCACCCGAGGCCGGGCTCCCACTGATCAAGGAGGCGCTGCGGCTGTTCGAGCAGCTGCCGCCGTCGGCCGAGCATGCTGAGGCCTGGTTTCACTACGGTGGCATCTTCTTGTTCCACGCCGAGGGACGGCTGGAAGACAGCCGCGGCGCCCTCAACCGCGCCTTGGAGATCGCCGAAGGGGCCGGCGCCACCGCCCTGATGCCCCGCATCCTGGCGTACCTGGCAGTCCAGGCGTTCACTCGCGGGCAGATCGCGGAGGGGTTCACCATCCTGGACCGCGGGCGGGCGCTGACGGAGGCCACCGGCGGGGAGGGCGCCGTCTGGCTGGATGTGATCCAAAGCGACATTCTGCTGAAGACGGGGAAATTCCAGGCCGCCGCCGAGGTGGCGCGGCGGGGCCTGCAGGCCGCCCGCCAGGTCGGCCGCCACACCAGTTTCACTGCCAGCGTGCTGCCCGCCAACGCGTCCGAGGCGCTGCTGGCCTTGGGCCAGACGGCCGAGGCGGCGGCGCTGATCGACCCGCTGACCGCCGGGCCGCCCGACCGGGACCACTTCCCGGTGCACACCAACCGCGCGGAGATCGACCTGCTGCGCGGCGACATCGAGGCGGCCGCGCAGCGGTGGCAGCAGATCAACGCGGTCATCGGCCGCTACTTCAGCATCGACTTCGCCCGCGAAGCCGCGCAGCGGGCCGCCGAACTCGCGCTGTGGGCTGGGCGGCCTGACGACGCCCTCCAAGAGGTCCAGCGGGCCCTCGCCCTATACCAGTCCCCGGACCTGACATTCGCGTGCGGGCGGCTGCTCGCGGCCGGCATGCGCGCCTGCGCCGACCTGACCGAGCGGGCCCGGGCGCGCCGCGGCGACCACGCAGCGGATGCCGCCCAGGCCGCCGCCGGCGACCTGACCTCGTGGGCGGATCAGATGGGCGGTATCCCATTCACCGGCCATCCCCTCATGGCCACCATCCCGGCTGACCGCGCCACCTGGGACGCCGAGCGCACCCGCCTGGCCGGGGCGAGCGATCCCGCCGCATGGAACGCGGCCGCCAAAACCTGGGAGGACCTCGGCTGCCCGCACCGCGCCGGATACGCCTGGTGGCGTCACGCCGAGGCGCAGCTGGCCGCCGGCCAGCCCTCCCCGGCGGCGGCCACCGCGCTCCAGGCGGCCGCAGCAGCAGCACAGGGCCACGCGCCGCTGCTGGAGCAGATCCGCGCCCTCGCGCAGCGGGCCCGCATCCCCCTCCAAACAGCGCCGGCCGCCTCGCCCAAGACCCCGCGCCAAGCAGAGGCGCCCGCGCCCTACGGGCTCACCGAACGGGAGCTGGCGGTACTGCGCCTGCTCGTGGCCGGCCGCACCAACGCGCAGATCGGCGCCGAGCTGTACATCAGCCCCAGGACGGCCGGCGTCCACGTCACCAACATCCTGCGCAAGCTCGGCGTATCAAACCGGGTGCAGGCCGCCGCCCTCGCCGAACACGCCAGCTTGTGTCACCCCCGGCAGGGCTAAACACTGCGAGCCCGAATATAAAGACCCGCCCGCCACAGAACGGCACGATCGACAGATCCGCTCGCCCCCCTCTTACCCACATCCTCAGGACACAGGCACCCCCACGCCACCGAGGAGGCCACGATGCACCCGATCATCGAACGCGACATGGCGCAGGCCCGGGTCGTCGGCCCGTACCCGCCAAGCCGACCGCGAGCCGATAGCCCGCGCCGCCAGCCTGACTCCGCACACCCGGCGGAAAAGCGCAGGCCCGGCCGTGCGCCCGCTCGGACGGCCGTTGTCGCGCGCCGCCTGCTCACCAGTCTCAGTGCGCTTGTCCCATCGTCGACGATGCCCGGCGCTGGCTACATCCGGTGGCCGGGCCAAAGAGGAGGGGTCGCCATGCGGCGGCTGGGAGTGATCGTGGCGCTCGGCGCGCTGCTGGGCATGCTCGCAGGGGTGGCGACGGCCTCCCCGGCGCTGGCTCGGGGCCCGAAGTGGCAGTTTCAGCCAGCGGAGCCCTTCACCCTGCCCGCAACATTTTGCGGGTTCGAGGTCCAGGTGACCGCGCCGGTCGACAAGGAATACGCGAAGATACTCGAGGTCGCGGACGGGTCCATGACTTTCCTGACCACCGGCTCGCTGCAGGCCTCGTTCACGAACCTGGAAACCCGGAAAACCATCACCGAGAACGTGTCGGGACCCGCGAAGGTTACCGTGCAGCCTGACGGCTCCCTCACCGCGCTGGGTGAAGGACACACCGGGAAATTCCTCGTGCCAGCCGATGCGGCACGCTTCGGCCTGCCTACCGTGAGCGTGCTCGCAGGCGCGCTGACGGAATCGGTCGCCCCGGACGGGACGTATACCTCGCTGTCTCTGCAAGGTCACGTCCTGGTCGACGTGTGCGCCGCGTTGAGGTAAGGCAGGCGTGCGGAGCCGATCTGGGCGGTTAGCCGGGGTGGCGGTGCGGATGGTGATCCGCGCAGATTTGGATGATCCGCCTGCGCGGAGGGCTGGTGCGATGAGTTTCTACCGCGAGCAGATCCTTCCTCGCCTGACAGATCTTGCGTTCCGCGGCGAGGAGGCGGCACGGGTGCGAGCCCGGGCCACCGCCGGGCTCAGCGGCGAGGTTCTCGAAGTCGGGTTCGGGTCCGGCCTGACCATGCCCTTTTACCCGCCTGCCGTCACCCGCGTACGAGCGGTCGAGCCGTCGGCGGTGGCGCGCAAGCTCGCGGCGGACAAAGTGGCGGCGAGCGCGGTGCCGGTCGACTACGTCGGCGCCGACGCCCAGGCACTGCCGCTGGAGGACGCCACCGTCGACCACGTGGTCAGCATCATGACCCTGTGCAGCATCCCTGACGCGCAACGGGCACTGGCCGAGATCCGCCGCGTCCTGCGTCCCGGAGGCGCTTTCCATTTCGTGGAGCATGGCCCGTCACCAGAAGAAACGGTGGCCCTGTGGCAACACCGGCTCACCCCGCTCCAGCGCCGCCTCTTCGGCGGCTGCCACATCAACCGGCCCATCGACCGGCTGGTAGCCCGCGCCGGGCTCGAGCTAACCCGGCTCGATAACTACTACCTGAACGGCCCGCGGGCGTTCGGGTACATGTTCGACGGCGTCGCGGCCAAGCCACGCAGGCAATAGCGCGCTGCTGACTACCCGATTGCGCCCTGCGGCAAGAAGCTCAGGGTTGGGATCTGGACAGCAGCCCGCCGCGCAGAATTGGCTGCTAGGTGCGCCCTCCTCGGCAACGAACCCACCATGCGCCAGAGCGCGTATTCATTCGTTCTGAACGGTTTGGCGACAGTCAGGCCCACCGGGTCAGTCACGCTCCGTGACAGCCAGAGCCGCGCAAAGAGCGCTGCCGTTAGTCCACCCCCCAGCTCACGATTGGCAAAAGAAATGCTCTCTGTCGTGCCACACGACCACCGGCCTGGGCTCGCCCGGGCCAGGATCAGCGACGGCTGCGGGATTAACGCAGGCAAAGGGCACTGGTTCTCGGACCGGACGTCAGGAGCGGGGGCGGGTTTTGTCGGGGTCGTAGAAGGGGAAGCGGACGACGGTCGCGGGGATGCGCTTGAGGTGGCCGTCCAGCTTGGCGACGTCGATGGCGGTGCCGATCTCGGAGTACTCCACGGCCATCCGGCACAGCGCGATGTTCTTGCGCAGGATCGGTGAGCGGGTGCCGCTGGTGATCACGCCGACCTGGGACCGCCCGGCGTGCACGCAGTCGCCGTGCGCGGCGGGCTCGTTGCCCTCGAGTTCGAGCCCCACCAGGGTGCGCTGGGGGGCGGCCTTGCGCCGTTCCAGCGCGGCCCGGCCGCTGAAGTCGTCCTCTTTGGTCTTCAGCGGGACGGTGAAGCCGATGCCGGCCTCGAACGGGTCCACCTGGTCGCAGAACTCGTAGCCGGCGAAGATCAGGCCGGCCTCGATACGCAGCATGTCCAGGGCCTCTAGGCCCAGGGGGGTCAGCCCGTGCGGCGCGCCGGCCTCCCAGACCAGGTCCCAGAGCGCGGGCGCGTCGGCGGGATGGCACCAGAGCTCGTAGCCGAGCTCGCCGGTGTAGCCGGTCCGGGAGACGATCAGCGGCAGGCCCTCCGGCCCCCCGGTGCGCCCGATCGCGAACCGGAACCAGCCGAGGCTGTCGAAGGCCGGCTGGGTCTGCGGCGTCCATATCAGCTCGCGCAGCAGGTCACGCGACTTCGGGCCCTGCACCGCGATGTTGTGCAGGTGGTCGGTGGAGTGCTTGACCCAGACCTGGTCCAGGTTCAGCCGCCCGGCGAGCTGGCGCAGCCAGGTCCCGTCGTACTCGTCGCCGCCGACGAAGCGGAACTTGTCGGGGCCGAGCCGGAACACCGTCGCGTCGTCGAGCATCCCGCCGGTCTCGTTGCAGACCGCGGTGTACACCACCTGGCCGGTGGCGAGCTTCCTGATGTTGCGGGTGACGGCCGCCTGCAGCAGCGCCTCGGCATCGGGGCCCACCACCTCGAACTTCCGCAAGGGAGAGAGGTCCATCACGACCGCGCCTTCACGGCACGCCCAGTACTCCTCGACCGCGCCGTGGCCGTCGAAGCTGGTGGGCAGCCAGTAGCCGCGGTATTCGGTCAGCTGCCTGGTCAGGGCGGACCAGCGCGGGTGGAACGCCGTCTGGATGGTGAGCTTGGGCTCGCCGTCCGGGGTGACGCGATGCGCGATCGCCATCGAGAACCTCCGCTCGGCCGGGTACACGCGGACGTGGATGTCGGTCGGATTCCAGGCGTTGGCCGGATCGATGTCATCGGGGCAGGCCGAGGAGGCGCAGACCAGGTCGGTCATGGCCCGCAGCAGGACATAGTCGCCGGGCCGGGACCAGGGCTCGTCGAAGAGCAGCTGGTTCGCCTCGTTGAAGGTGGTGTTGTAGAAGAAGTTGAGGGCCGGCCAGCCGCGCCGGGCCGCGATGCCGTACCGCGTGAGCTCGGCGTTGAAGTTGTCCGTGCAGTTCGCGTGGCCCGGGTAGCCCATGTCCTCGTAGTACTTGGCGTTGCAGGCCAGCGCGAACGTGTCGTGCCTGCCGACGGTGTCCCGCACCACCTCCACCAGCGGGCGCATGTCCTGGTCGAAGAACTTGCCGAAGAGCCCCGGCTGCGGGTAGGCGTTCCCGGTCAGGTTGCGGGTGGTGGTGGCGTCCAGGCCGCGCTCGGTTCCCCCGGCGAGCTGCCGGGCGCAGAACGCGAGGAAGTCGGAGCACTGGCGGCCCTCGACGTCGATCACCTGGATGTACTGGCCGGCCTTGACCTCGTAGGAGCGGGCCGTCGCGGTGTCCACCCGCAGGTCGAGCAGCGGGTCGGCGAGCGGCGGCGGCAGCGGCCGCTGCTCCGGCCGGCGCGGGCTGGCCCGCCGGACCTCCAGCACCAGGTCCGAAGGCGGGTTGTCCGCGCCCACCGGCATCGGCCCGCCGGGCGCCGCCACCACGGCGGTGAGGTGCCGCCCGGCGGTGAACCCGGCCCGCGTCCCGGCCGGCGACCACTCACCGAACAGCGCCACGGCCCGCGCCTGGCCGGGGTCGAGCCCGCGGCCGGCCAACGAGCCGGCGACCGTGACCGGACCGACCAGACCAGAGCTGCTGGGTGCGGAGGTGAGGGTGGGTGCGGACATGGCCCGGAGCACGGTGGCGGCGGTGTCGGGCGCGGTGCCGAGCGCCTGGTAGTCCTCGCCGCCGCCGGCCAGCACGGTGAGCTCGCCGCGCTGGCGCCCCTCGACGTCGATCACGGTGAGCACGTCGCCCGGGTCGAGTTCCACCGCGGTGACGGCGCCGGGGTGCACCCGGTACCGCTCCAGGGCGGGGTCTGCGGGCAGCAGCCCCGGCAAGATCAGGCGCGGGCGTTCCGGGGCTACCGTCACCGGGAGATCACCGTCCGGGTCCCGGTCATAGCCGAGTCCCCAGAACGGCTCTGAACCCCACGGCTTTTCCTGGCTCAACCTGAACCCCTTTGGCTCGGGTCCTACACCTGCCGAGATTACGCCCGACGTTTGTCTCGCGGAAGGGATGAAGGGCGGCCGGCTTGTGTCGTGTGATGATACGAGGTTTACTTTCCGTGAATCGCCAGCGTGCTCCGGCCGCCGATCGCGGCGCCCCCTGACGGGCCCCCGCCTAGGCCAGCCATCCGCCGGAGGACCCGACCGTTAGGAGGCGCTGTGTCCACCGACCTCGAGCGGTTTCTTGCCACCGACGGCCGTGCCGAAGCGGTGCAGCGCGTCCGGGCCGAGATCGACGCCAAGGGGATCAGCTACATCTACTACCAGTTCGCGTCGGTCACCGGCCGGATCATGGGCAAGGGGGTACCGGCCGACCACTGGGAGCGGATGGCGCAGAACGGTTTCCAGCTGGTCTACGGCTCGACGGCGAACCTGTTCATCGACCGGCACGGCAACTACATCGGCTACGGGCCCGAGGCCTCCGAGCTCGTCGGGCTGCCCGACGTGGAGACCTTCTGCCAGCTGCCGTGGGATCCCAAGACCGCGCGGGTGTTCTGCACCCTGTTCCGCAACCGGGAGGAAGAGACCGACCCGGGCGGCTACCTGACCTCGGACTGCCGCGGCAACCTGCGGCGCATCCA
>WNGL01007696.1_pt1 | contig 12648 bp, 12 predicted proteins | sample 5400591 | NCBI WGS metagenome assembly WNGL01 (sample SAMN13153377, study PRJNA577476) | soil metagenome | isolation source: 80 cm soil or saprolite under Garry oak tree replicate 1 | place: USA:California | collected 2016-06-15
GGGACGGGTCTGCCGCTGGACCTCTCAGGTCACGCTGCCAAGGTCCTCATCCCGACGGCGGAGATGACCAGCGGGACCCTCCCGCCAAAGGGCATGTTGACGGATGACCGCTGCCACGCCGCGCCGTGCAGGACCTTGGAGATCGCGTTCTTCAGTCCCTCGTGGGCGTCGGAGACCACCAGGACCACCCCGGACAGGCCCCGGCGGAGGAGCGAGCGCAAGAAGCGGGTCCAAAAGGCCTCGTCCTCCGACGGTCCGACGTCGGTGCCGAGGACCTGGCGCCACCCCTCGGCCGACACCCCCACGGCGACCACGGTGGCCAAGGACACCACTCGGCCTCCCTCCCGGACCTTGTGGAACGTGGCGTCCAGCCACACGTAGGGGTGCTCCCCCTCGATGGGGCGGGTCCTGAAGGCCTCCACCTCGGCGTCCAGGCCCTTGCAGATCCTGGAGACCTCACTCCGGGAGATCCCGTCCATCCCGAGGGCTCGCACCAGGTCATCCACCTTGCGGGTGGAGATCCCCTTCACGTAGGCCTCCTGCACCACCGCAGCCAGGGCCCGCTCGGCCCGCCGGCGGGGCTCGAGCAGGGAAGGGAAGAAGGTCCCCGGCGTGATCTTGGGGACCCGGAGCTCCACCGTCCCCACCCGGGTGTCCCAGGTCCTGGTGCGGTACCCGTTGCGGTGAGCGGTGCGGGCGTCGGTCCGCTCGTACAGCTCGGCCCCGATGTGGGAGGACACATCCGCGTCCATGAGGGCCTGGGCCAGGACCCGGATCCCCTCCCGGAGCACGTCGGTCTCTTCCTCCTGAAGGAGCTTGCCGACGAACGAGCTGAAGTCCATCCTCTTCGTGGCCATCTCTCCCTCCTCCTCGACGTCTGGCTGACATCGGTGAGGATGGTGGGTGGCCTTCTCAGTTCAAGGACCCGGACGAATTTCCACCACGTCCCGGAACGCTAACCTCATCCTGGCCGGTTGGGCTTTCGGCGTTGGTCTTGCCTTGGAACTCGCCTACGTAGTGGTTCTGGTTGTCATGCCGCGGCGAGAACAGCTGCAGACGTCAAGTTCCAAGCGAAGCGAGTTGGGCTGAGCTGTCCCGTAGCGACCGGACGGCGGCATTGTTGTCGGGACAGAATGAAGCCTGCTGCTTCCGCGCCGTAGGAGCATGGCTCGAAGCTCACATAGCGCCCGCCGAAGCAGGCCGGGATAAGCGACCTTCACGCCCGGGCGCGACCGCCACCTACCGGTGGCGGACCTTCGTCACGGCCGTGTCTGCGTTGTTCCCACGGAGCACATCTGGAGTTGGCGAGGACACGTGTGCCGTGTTCGACACGAGGATGCCCGCGTGGGTGTTCCCCCGCACCCGCACCACCAGGATGATCACGTCGGTGTCTCCCCGTGAGAAACCGATGTTCGTGCACCTCACCGTCCCCGAGTCGCCTCGGCTCGGGTGCGAGCAGGACCAGCCCGCTGGCGCGACCACGCGCCGAAAGACCGTGTGGTGGCCCACGAAGTCGACGATCTTCGCCCTCTTGGCGGCGCTCGGCCCCTCGTTGGCCACGGTGATGGTGTAGGTGATGCGGTGGCCGGGCCGCACCGGGTGCGGATGGCCGGTCTTGGTGACGGACAGATCGGCCCGGCGGACCACGAGCGTCTTCTCCGTGGCGGAGTTGTTGTCCGCCACCGGGTCGGTGGTGGCAGCGGAGACGGTGGCCGTGTTGACGATGGTCGAGCCGCCCGGCGTCGCCGCACTCACCAGGACCTGCACTGTGAACGTGGCCTTCTCGTCCTTGAGCATCTGGGTCTTGGTGCAGGTGAGGCTCCCGGACCCCCCGGGCGAGGGGGGGGTGCACGACCAACCGGTGGGCGCCGTCACCGACTGGAATCCCTCGGTGGAGGGGATGGCGTCCGTCATCTTGACAGTGGTGGCGGTACCGGACCCCTCGTTGGTCACCACGATGGTGTAGGTGAGTGCGGTCCCGGCCACCACGGGATCCGAGGATGCCGTCTTGGTGACGGAGAGATCGGCGCCCTTGCTCACCGTGGTCTTGGCGGTGGCTGTGTTGTTCCCCGGGGCCCCGTCGGAGGTCTGGGCGCTCACCGACGCCGTGTTGGAGATGACCGTTCCCGCCGCCACGGTGGAGTTCACCTTCACCGCCAGCTTGATGATCCCCGACTTGTTGGCGGGCAGCGAACTCGTGGTGCATGTGACCTTGCCGGTGCCTCCCACCGCTGGTGTCGAGCAGGACCATCCAGCGGGCACGGTGTCCGACTGGAACGTCTCACCCGCGGGGAGGGTGTCCGTCAGGATGACGCCGCTGGCCGTGTTGGGGCCCTTGTTGGTGACCGTGAGGGTGTAGATGAGGGTCCCCCCGGCGCCCACCGGATCCGGTGAATCCGACTTCGTGACGGCGAGGTCCGCCTGGCCCTTGACCGAGGTCGTCGTGGAGTCGGAGTTGTTCGAGGCGTCGGGGTCGGAGGTGGTGGACTGAACGGACGCCGTGTTGGTGATGGTGGTGCCGCTGGAGGTGCTGGGCTTCACCGTCACCACCAGCGAGAACGTCGCGTCGTCTCCGGAGGTCATGGTGGTCTTCGTACAGGTCACCCCACCGTTCTCAGCCGATGAGGTGCAGGACCATCCGGCCGGCGCGCCGATGGAGCTGAAGTTCGTCTGGCTGGGCAGCGGGTCGTGCATCTGGACCGAACCCGCGCTGTCGGGCCCGAGATTCTTCACGTCGATCGTGTACGTGAGCTTCGCCCCCGACGCGACCGGATCCGGGGAGTCGCTCTTGGTGATCGACAGATCCGCGGAAGGGGCCTTCGGCGCGGCACCGCCCGGTCCCGCGATCGCCAGGACCACTGCGGCCATCGCGAAGACCCCACCGAGAACGCGGCCTATCAGCCTTGGTCCGCTCATGCCGATCCCCCGTCCCGTCTCGATTCCCCGGGGTTTCCTCCCCGGGGGTTTCCACCTCGTGGAACCCGCTGCCATCCTCATTCCGTGGCGACGCGAAAATCAACCTCAGGGTAAGAGACAGCCCGGGCAGGGCGAAGGGTTCCCATCAGGCCGGAGGTCGGGGCAGCCTCGAGTCCCCGAATGGCCAGCCCAGCTGCCGTTGCAGCGGCCCTCCACTGGCGCGGAAGGAGCCCCTCCAGGACTCGGGCCGGTGTGCACACCAACATGCCAGGGCTCCGAGCGTCGAGCTAGTGGACATAGATCGCACGGATCCCCAACATCTTGCCCGTCCAAGCGATCTCTCGAGGGGGGGAAGGGCCCAAACCGCTTCGTGACAGCCTCGCCTGGCTGGCCCGTTTGCGGTTGATGTCGGCGCCTGACGCTACAGTGCCCGGGTGATCGAGATCTTCCACCCCGCTGTTCAGACCTGGTTCGGGAGGCGGTTTCCTGACGGCCCAACCCTGCCGCAGGCTGGCGGGTGGGCGAAGATCGCCGCTGGCCGGGACACCCTGATCGTGGCTCCCACCGGCTCAGGCAAGACCCTCGCTGCCTTCCTCGTGTGCATCGACCGGTTGTACCGGGCCCATCAGGACGGTGCTCTCCTGGCCGAAGGACCGCAAGTCGTCTACGTCTCGCCCTTGAAGGCGCTCGCCGTGGACATCCACCAGAACCTGGAGGCGCCCCTGCGGGAGATCGCCGAGGTGGCGGCGGAGCTCGGCCTCGACGCCCCACCTATCCGGGTGGCGGTTCGAACGGGCGACACGGCCGCCTCGGAGCGTGCCGCGATGCTCCGGCGGCCCCCGAACTTCCTGGTCACCACCCCCGAATCCCTCTATCTCCTGGTCACCGCGGAGCGCTCTCGGGGGATGCTCGGGGCCGTCGAGACGGTGATCCTGGACGAGATCCACGCCGTGGCCGGGAACAAGCGAGGGTCGCATCTTGCCCTCACCCTGGAGCGCCTCCACCACGTCGCGGCGACCCCTCCCCAACGGATCGGCCTCTCGGCCACCCAGCGTCCGATCGAGGCCATTGCCCGGCTCCTGGTCGGCGCCGGCCCGGACCGTTCCAATCCCGACGGGTCGCCTCGCTGCGCCATCGTGGACGTCGGACACCGCCGCGCCCTCGACCTGGCGCTCGAGCTTCCCGACGACGAGCTGGGGGCGGTGGCCTCGGCCGAGCAGATGGGGGAGATCCTCGACCGCATCGCCGAGCACGTGAAGGGCCACCGCACCACGCTCGTGTTCGTCAACACCCGGCGCATGGCGGAGCGGATCGCCCATCAGCTGGGAGAGCGCCTGGGGGAGGATCAGGTGGCCGCCCACCACGGCAGCCTGTCCAAGGACCGCCGCCAGCGGGTGGAGGGGCGCCTGCGGGCCGGGGACCTGGGGGCCCTGGTGGCCACGGCCTCGCTGGAGCTCGGGATCGACATCGGGCCGGTGGAGCTCGTCTGCCAGATCGGTTCCCCGCGGAGCTTCGCCACCTTCCTTCAGCGGGTGGGCCGGTCCAACCACACCCGGTTCGGCACCCCGCGGGGGGTGCTGTACCCCACCAGCCGAGACGAGCTCGTGGAGTGCGCGGCGCTGCTCCGGGGCACGAGGTCAGGGCGCCTGGACGCCATCGTGCAGCCGGTCGCGCCGCTCGACATCGTGGCGCAGCAGATCGTGGCGGAATGCGCGGCCGAGGAATGGTCCGAGGACGAGCTGTTCGACCTCCTCCGCCGGGCGGCGCCCTTCGCAGGGCTCTCCCGGAAGGACTTCGACGACGTGGTCGAGCTGGTGTCCGAGGGCATCACCACCGGGCGGGGGCGTCGAGCCGCCTACCTGCACCGAGACCGGGTGAACGGGCGCCTCCGGGGCCGGCGGGGGGCGAGGCTCGCCGCCCTCACCTCCGGCGGGGCCATCCCCGAGCTCGGCGACTACCGGGTGGTGGCCGAGCCCGACGACACCTTTGTGGGCACGGTGAACGAGGACTGGGCCATCGAGAGCATGGCCGGCGACGTGTTCCTGCTGGGGACGACCTCGTGGCGGATCCGCCGGGTGGAGCCTGGGACCGTCCGGGTGGTGGACGCCCACGGCGCCCCGCCCTCGGTGCCGTTCTGGCTGGGGGAGGCCCCCGGCCGGACCGAGGAGCTGTCCACCGAGGTGTCGGACCTCCGCTCGAAGGTCGGCGACTACCTGGAGCGCGGGGATCCCGACGGCGCCCGCCGGTGGCTCGAGGAGGCATGCGGGATCGACCGCGCCGCGTCGGACACGATCGTCCGATACCTGGAGGCGGGGCGTACGGCGCTCGGGGTGCTCCCCACCAAGGACACGATCGTCCTGGAGCGGTTCTTCGACGACGCCGGCGGGATGCAGCTAGTGGGACACTCGCCCTTCGGGGCCCGGCTGAACCGGGGGCTGGGGCTGGCCCTCCGGAAGCGGTTCTGCGTGACGTTCGACTTCGAGCTGCAGGCCGCGGCCAGCGACGACGCCATCCTGCTGTCCCTCGGCCCCCAGCACAGCTTCCCCCTGGAGCGGGTCCCGAAGTTCCTCGCCTCGAAGACGGTGGAGGACGTGCTGCGCCAGGCCGTGCTGACCTCACCGATGTTCGCGGCCCGGTGGCGCTGGAACCTGAACCGGTCGCTGGCCGTGCTCCGGATGCGAGGCGGCCGCAGGAACCCACCCGCCATCCAGCGCATGGAGTCCGACGACCTCATGGCCGCGGTGTTCCCCACGCTCGCGGCGTGCCAGGAGAACGTGGCCCCGGGCCCCATGGACATCCCCGACCAACCGCTGGTCCGCCAGACCCTGGAGGACTGCCTGCGCGAAGCCATGGACGTGGACGGCCTCCGCGGGCTCCTGGCCCGCATCGAGTCTGGGGCGGTGCAGGTGGTCACGCGCGACACCGTGGAGCCCTGTGTGCTGGCCCACGAGATCCTGAACGGGCGGCCCTTCACCTACCTGGACGACGCCCCCCTGGAGGAGCGCCGGAGCAGGGCGGTGCGGCTCCGGCGGGGCCTGCCGGTCGAGGCTCGGGACCTCGGCCGCCTCGACCCGGACGCCATCGAGCGGGTCCGCGAAGAGGCCCGCCCCGACCCCCGGGACGCCGACGAGCTCCACGACCTGCTAGTGACGGCCTCCGGGATGCGTCCCGTCCAGGAGTGGTGGCCCTGGTTCGACGAGCTGGTCGAGGAGCGGCGGGCCGTCACGGTGCAGGCTGCGCCCGGGTCCGACCTGTGGTGCGCGGTCGAGCGGCGCCCGGCGGTGGAGCTCCTGTTCCCCGACGCCACGATCGCGCCGGACCATCACTCGCCGATCGCCCCCGCGCCCTTGGACCGGGACTCCGCGGCAGCTGAGATGGTGCGGGGCCACCTGGAGTATCGAGGGCCCTCGACGGTCGATGAGCTCAGGGAGGCCACAGGGCTCCCTGAGGGCGACGTGACCGTGGCGGTGGCCCGCCTGGAAGGCGAGGGCTTAGCCTTCCGCGGCCACTTCACGTCGGTCGATGGCCCCGAGGAGCTCTGCGCCCGCCGGCTCCTGGCCCGGATCCATCACTACACCCAGGCCCGGCTCCGGCGCGAGATCGAGCCGGTCACCGCCCGCGACTTCATGCGGTTTCTCCTGCGGTGGCAGCACGTGGCGCACGGCACGCATCGGGAGGGGCGCCTGGGCGTCCTCGCCGTCATAGAGCAGCTCCAGGGCTTCGAGCTGGCCGCGGGGGCGTGGGAGCGAGGCATCCTGGCCTGTCGGGTGCAGGAGTACCGGGCGGAGTGGCTGGACGACCTGTGCCTGTCCGGGGACATCACGTGGGGGCGGCTCTCCATCCGAAACGGTGCCCCCGAGGAGAACGGTCCCCGCCGAAGCGGGATGACCCCGTCGCGGGCCACCCCGATCACCCTGGCCGTCCGGGAGGACGTACCCTGGCTCCTCCAGGCAGCGCGAGGGGACCGAATGCCCCACGAACCTGGACCGGGCCGAACAGAGGACGTCCTCGACGCGCTGCGGCGCCACGGGGCCCTCTTCGCCGCGGACCTGGTCTCGATCACCAGGCGCCTGCCCCATGAGGTCGAGGAAGCCCTGTGGGAAACGGGGCGCGGATGCGTCTTGCGCCACAACGGGACTGGGAGGTCAACGACCCGACCGAGCTGGCCAAGGTCCTGCGGACCTTCGAGGAGATCCAACAGGACTTCAACAGCTCACAATCCGAAGGGAAGAAGGTCTCGCTCGCCGACCTGATCGTTCTGGGCGGGTGCGCGGCCGTCGAGCACGCGGCGAAGAACGCCGGGCACGACGTCATGGTGCCGTTCGTGCCGGGGCGGACAGACGCCTCGCAAGAGCAGACCGACGTGGAGTCGTTCGCCGTGCTCGAACCGACCGCCGACGGGTTCCGCAACTACCTCCAACCCGGAGAGAAGTTGCCGCCGGAGCAGCTGCTGCTGGATCGGGCGAACCTGTTGACGCTGACCGCTCCCGAGATGACGGTTCTCGTCGGCGGCATGCGTGCCCTGAACGCCAACTTCGGGCAGTCCGCCCACGGCGTCTTCACCGTCCGGCCCGAGACGTTGACCAACGACTTCTTCGTGAACCTGCTCGACATGAGCACGGAGTGGAAGGCATCCTCCTCGGTCGAGAACGAGTACGAAGGTCGCGATCGCGCGACGGGAGAGGTCAAGTGGACCGCCACCGCCGTCGACCTCGTCTTCGGTTCGAACTCCCAGCTCCGAGCCATCTCAGAGGTCTACGCATGCGAGGACTCAAAGGAGAAGTTCGTGCGTGACTTCGTGGCTGCATGGGACAAGGTCATGAACCTCGATCGTTTCGACCTCGCCTGATCGTGCCTGAGCGACTGGGCCGGGGCGCAGATGAGTTCGAGGTACGCACCTTCGCCGGAGCGGTGATTGGAGTGTCGATGTCGGTCATGCTCGCCGTGGCCGAGGATCCGGACGCGGATCTGCTTCGGCTGGTGGACGCTGCGTTCAGGCCACCTTGAGGCCGGTCTCCTCCTCCAGGACGGCTGATCGGTGGGGCTGAGGGCTGCTGGTTTCGGCCCAAACCGACAGTACTCTCCGGTCGAGCCCCCTACGCGCAGATCTCGGCGCGTCCCCGCCGACAGGACCCGACAGGACCCCGCAGGACCTCGTCGAGCCTCTCCAGGAACGGCCAGCCTTGTTCCATGACTACGTCCAGTGGGGGCCGTTCAGCTTCGCCCAGCTCAACCGGAATGGGATGGACGGTCGTGCTCGGGGACGTGCAGTCGTAACTCCGCTCTCAGCGACCGCCAGCGAGCAATCCTAGCCGGCTGGCGGCTCGTCGCCGGGCCGCTCAGGCGGCGACTTCCGCGGCGTGACGGGTAGGGCCTGGTCGTGCTCCTCGGCCATCCCGATCCGCCGGGATTTCGAAGGGGTTATGGGTAGCGCCTGGTCGTGTTCGACCGCGGGGTTGATCTTCACGATCAAAGCCTCCGTCGTGTGCTGGAGCTCCTGCACCCCCGCCTTGAGCTCCTCGACTCTCCGGTCAACGGACTCGATCTTTGTCTCGAGCGGCCCGAGCCGGAACCGGCCGGCGAAGCGGTTGTTCAGGACCGCGACAACCAGGAGGATGCTGCCCATTACGACGAGGGTGCCCGCGAGCGTGCTGCGATCCTCGACGAGCCAGATCGCAGCGGCCACCATCAAAACTCCGACGACGCCCATGGCCAGGCTGCCGGCTCGCCGTCGCGCCCACTGCCAGAACTCTGTCATCACCCGTCGTCGCCCTCATTCGCGATCTCAGCCAACTGCTGAGCGAGCCTCGGCGAGCCGCGCTGGATAGAGACCTTCCGCACCGGGTACTCCCGCTCGGTTCCGTCCTCCTCGCGGATGACGAGGCGGACGAAGATGGCCGGGTCGTCCCCCACCCAGTCGGCCGAGCCTCTGATCTCGGTCGCGGTCATGAGGCCCGGAGACATCACTACATCCAGGTCCCACTCGCACGGCCAACGGTGCTCGGCTAGGATGTCGAGCACGAGGCGCGGCTTGCGCGAAGGCATCTACGTCTGGCCCTCGGCCGACTTGGAGCCAGCCTCGACCGGGATGCCATGCCGGGCGAGCAGCGCCAGCCATCGCGCCGGGCCCTCTTGCCCGAACTCGCTCAGGACCACGCCCATCAGGCCCATCCCCGTCTCGGGCTGGGCGTCGAGGTACAGCTCGGCGCCGCCCTTTCGCCACTTCGCGTTCGTGAACACTCCCCAGGGCAGTCTGTACGAGGCGTCCTCCTCGAAGTCCTGGTAGCCGTCCTCGGCCCTCCTGGTCCTCATCTGCGACCAGCGACGGCGGCCCTCGATCAGCAGCCCATCATCGAGTCCTCGCGCCGCGCCCTTGCAACGCCCGATCGTCTCCAGGAGCCCAAGCATCTCCCCCGTGGCGGTCGGCGGCTTGAACCGGTCCATGTACTCGTCTGCGGAGATTCCGGTTCGCTGGTGCTCACGGAGCCATTGGTAGGCGGCCTGGTCACGGATGAACTCCTCCTGGTCGCGCATGAACTCATCGTCACCGCCCCAGGTTCCTGGCGGATAGACCTTCGCCCACGCGTGGCCGAACTCTCTGCCGAACTCGCGCTGTGCCTCTCGATCGGACCGGCCGCGAAGCCTGAATACCGGCATACGGGGCCGATCCTAGGCGGGCTCGTCGTTGGCCCGCTACTCGCGGCTAATCGGCCCCGGGGCCCAGGAACCTCCTCGAGCCGACCGACAGGTCCGGACGTGGCGGCGGGGACTGAACCACCTATCCGTGCTCCTTCATCGCCGTCAACGCCTTCACCAACGCGGCCCGAATGAAGTCGTCCTCCTCCCAGGTCGATCAGGAGCTCGCCGAGGTCCCGGGCGTTCGACCGCGCGAAGGCAGCGGCGGGTCAGGTTGAGGCCCGGCGTAGGCGCTGACCAACCTCATCGTGAGCGCCTACCATGCGCCTGAGGATGCCGACCGAGATCGCCATTGACGAGGTTCAGCGTCTCCTGCGCGAGGAGCAGGCCCAACTCGTCGAGGTGCTCCCTGAGCGAGAGTACCGGGAGGAGCATCTCCCCGGAGCCATCAACGTCTCTCTCAAATCCTTGACCGAGGACGCGGTTGCCCAGCTCGACCGGGCGGGACCGGTCATCGTCTACTGCTGGGACGACAGGTGAGACATGAGCCCACGGGCCGCGTGGCGGCTCGAAGAACTCCGATTCGATCGGGTCTACGACTTCGTCGGCGGCAAGCTGGAATGGCTCAGCCGTGGCCTCCCCACCGAGGGCGAGGGACCGCACTACGCCGTGGTGGGAGAAGTCGTGGAACCAGACGCGTACACGTACGGACTGGAGCACACAGCCGGCCAGGTGCGGGCTGCCCTCCAGCCTGGCCCCGACTCCATCTGCGTCGTGACCAATGCGCGTGGAATCGTCCTCGGCCGGGTCCGATGGAAGGACCTGCCCCCGGGCGACGATGTTCGAGTGAGGGATTTCATGCAGCCGGGGCCTGCTACGGTCCGGCCGGTCGAGCAGCTCGCCCCGCTGATCGAGCGCATGCACGTGGCAGGGGTGGCCACGATCATCGTGAGCACGGCGAAGGGGCAGTTGCTCGGCGTGGTGAATCGGGCGACCGCCGAGCGGAGGCTCCGAGACCGTCTTAACCCATGATCCCGACCTCTGGCCCGGGGCGTCGGTTTAAGGATGCGCCCCACTACCGAGACAGCCGCGGGGCCAGCGGGCCGCGATCGCAGCCCTGGTGCTGGAGCAAACCGGAGTATCGGAAAACGGTTCGCGAAACTCGAAGCGGAGGCGTCGGCCTCATTCGGCAGCAAGCTTCGGCGCCGGCCCGGAATCGGGCCCCGGGCATGGGGCACCCCAGGCGAGTTCTGTCGGTTTGGGCCGAAAGCGAGATGGCTCGCCGCTCGGGCACCACATAGGCCGGCTACCAATCGGGCTGAGCGTCTCGTCCTCGGCCCCTTTCGTCAAAGAAGCAGCGGGACGGACACCTCAGGCATCTAAGAGGCGACAGGTTCGACTCACGAGTGCTCGCAGGAGGAGGGGATCGCAATGCGACGAAAGGCGATGCTCGTCGGGGTGGTCGCCACGGTGGCGATCGCGGGAGGTGCGCTCGTCGCGTCACCGGCGGCCGCCACGGCGCCGGAACCAGTCCAGATCACGGGGCCGATAGCCTCAGACGGCACGGGCACCTTCACCGCCATCGGGCCGGTGTGTCCGTCCGGCACCAACGCAACGCTCCTCGACCAGGTCGTCTCCCGCAGCGGGAAGCAGATCCAGATCCTGGTGGTGCACGAGTTCACCTGCGACGATGGATCCGGGAGCTTTCAGCTGAGTTTGCAGGTCCATCTGGTGTTCCAACCGTTCTCCGACACGTTCACCTGGACAGTTCTGAGCGGCACCGGTGCATATGAGAAGCTCCACGGCACCGGCACGGGATCCGGCGTTCCCACCGACACGGGCATCGTCGACTCCTACACAGGAGCCGTGCACGTCGATTGACGGTGCCGTCTCGCTCCTTCGATCCTGCCGGTGTCGGGTTCGAAGCGATCGAGCGGTTGACAGCCCGAGATCGTCATCGAATCGGAGCGGGGACGCATCAGGCAGGCGGTGGAAGTGGTCGGGGAGGGATGGAGGGGGGCGGCTCACCCAGCTGTACTGCCTTCACGAGCCGAGCTGACGCTCCGGATCAACTGAGAGGGAGGTCGGACATGATCGCGAACGCGAAGGCGGAGACATTTCGAGCGAGGGTCGCCATTGGCCCCGCTGCGTGGTGGTCGGTGCTGCTGATCGCGATGCTTTTGGTGGCCAACCTGGTGGTGGGGATCGCGGGGTTGCGGTCCGAAGCGCCGCCGGCGCCCGTAGGGCCGGCGCGGGTTGCGGCGGTGCCGCATCCAGTGGCAGGCCTGCTCGCCGCGTCGGAGGCCGTGGCCCTGGCCGAGGAGGCTGGATACACGGGCCGCCTGGGGTTCACTACTTCCGGCAACGCGACGGGCATGGAGGCGGCCGAGGCAGCCGGGTTCACCGGACGCCTCGGGTTCTCGACTCCCTAGCTCAGGCGAGCATTGGGCGAGGGCCGGCCGGGCGACCCTGGCCGGCTCTTGCTACTCGGGCGGCAGCCGCAGCGGTTCGGGCCGCTCGCGCATCTTTGATGCGTGGGCGCCAAACCTTTGATGATGGCCACCGAGGTCGCAGGAGTGACGATCGAGCGCGGACATCTCGCCGAGCTGTTCCTGCGGCACGGGCCCGACGCCGTGCGCCTGGCCTACCTGCTCACCGGGGACCGGGCCCTCGCGGAGGACCTGGTACAGGAGGCCTTCGCCAAACTGGTGGGCAGGCTGCTCCACCTGCGCAAGCCCGACGCGTTCCCCGCCTACCTGAGGAAGATGGTCGTCAATCAATCGAAGATGCACTTCCGGCGCCAGCATCTGGAGCGGGCGTACCTGGAGCAGCTGGGGGTCGAAGCGTCGGATGAGGCCTCCGGCCCCGAGGTCGACCAGCGCGAGGACCTATGGCGGGCCCTCCTGGCACTCCCGACCCGCCAGCGAGCAGCGCTCGTGCTCCGGTACTACGAGGATCTCTCCGAGCAGCAGATCGCCGAGACCCTGCGGTGCCGCCCCGGGACCGTGCGCTCGCTCCTGTCGCGAGGTGTCCAGACCCTCCGAGCGGGGGCCGAGAGCCGAGGAGACCTGACATGAACCACGACGACCCGAACCT
>WNGL01011224.1_pt1 | contig 12648 bp, 9 predicted proteins | sample 5400591 | NCBI WGS metagenome assembly WNGL01 (sample SAMN13153377, study PRJNA577476) | soil metagenome | isolation source: 80 cm soil or saprolite under Garry oak tree replicate 1 | place: USA:California | collected 2016-06-15
GGTCGCGACGTACCACGGCACAAACAGCACCACGAAGATCGACATATACGCCCAATGAAAAAGGCGACTGAAACGCAGGCGCGCCTCACGGTAAAATGCGCCGAGTAAAAGGAAGATCGCCAACGGATAGATTAAGCCGAGCAAACTTTTCGTCAGGCAAGCCAGCGCGCAGCAGCTCCAGACGCCGAAGAACCAGAAGTTACGCGCGCGTCGCCGTTGATAACCGCGCAGCCCGCAAAAAATCGCACCGGTAATAAACGCGCTGAATACCGGCTCGGGCATGATGACGCGCCCGAGGAGCGATATTCCACAGCTGCAAAGAAAAATCAGGCCGGCAAAAAATCCGCGCCAGTAATCTTGTAATTTTTCACCAATCAAGAATGTCAGCGCAACGCTTGCGATCGTTGCCAATGCGATCGGCAAGCGCGCGGCGGCGGAATTGATTCCGAAAATCTTGAACGAGCCGATGATGATCCAGTAAAGCAGCGGCGGTTTTGGCAGGCGCGGCAAGCTATCATTCGTCGGCCAGAGCCATTGATGGGTTTGAATCATTTCTCGGGCAGCGCCGGCGTACTGCCCTTCGGTGTGGCCGTAGAGATCGCCCCAGCCTATCGTCGTCAGGTGAAGCAGCGCCGCGAGCGCGATCAGCGAAACAAAAAGGGCGTGACGCAGTGGAGGGGGATTCAACGCCGGCGGATCGAGCAAAGTGTCCTCAATACTGAAAGTGCGAGTACCGGCAGTCATCGCGCTAATCGTCAGGCTGAACTCGCACGAGAGCGATATTTTTCCCAATCGGCCGGCAACCGCAACAATTTCGCAACCGGCATTTCGATCAACGCGAGCATTTGCCGGCATTCGGCGATCAGGGTCTCATCCGCCGGGCGAATGATGCGAAACGCGCACCAAAATCGCGCGCGTTGCAATTGGTCAAGCGAGCCATCAATAACCAGGCGGTCGCCGAGTTTCGCCGCGCGGCGGTAATCGATCTCGGTCCGGACCACTACCGGATATTTTTGTGTTTTCGCCATTTCGGCGAGAGGAAGCCCCAGCTCTTCCACGAGCAGCGTTCGCGCAATCTCGATGAATCGAAGGTAGGCGAAGTTCGATACGACCCCACCGCAATCTGTGTCGAAGAACATAACCTGCACTTCAGCGCTTATGCGTGGCTGCTTAGAATTCATCGTAGGATCGACATCACCGCATTGACCACTTCCTGTGTCGTCACCTCTTTCATGCAGCGAAAATCGATTGGGCATTCTCGCAAGAAACACGGGCTGCATTCAACGTGATGTCGAAGAATGATGTGTCGGTTGCCGAGCGGACCGGTGAGAACCGGTTCGGTCGAACCGAAGATGGCGACTACTGGCACGCCGAGCAATGCCGCGAGATGCATCGTTCCGGTGTCATTTGTTAAGAGTGCACGGCAGCCGCGCACTTCTTCAATCAGCTCGTCCAGGGTGGTTTGACCAATTCGATTCACACACTTTTCGCCAAGGGCTGCGGAGATTGTATCACCGACAGCTCTATCTTTCTCCGTGCCAAACAGAATCCAGTTGGCTTTTGATTGCGCGGAAATCGCGGCCGCCGCTTCCGCAAAACGCTCGGGCAACCATCGCTTGGCCGGCCCGTACTCCGCGCCGGGGCAGAGGCCGAGAAATTTTCGATCTTTGATGTTGAATGTTGGAGGCAACAGCGCGTGCGCGGGTTGGCTAAGATCGACATCTGCGCCGCAATCGTCCGCGATTCGCAGGAAACGAGTTGCGTGATGTTCCGGTGGGCCTGGACGACGCGGTTCGCGGACGATTTGATTCAAGAGCCAGCCACGGGCGTGTCCGCGATATCCGACTTTTCGCGGAATTCGCCACGCTTCCAGTGCCACGCGCAATGAATTCGGAAAAAGAATCGCCACTTCGAACTTTGCTTGTCGCGCGATCAAGCGAGCGGCGCTGAAAAGAGATTTATTAGGTAAGGACAGAATTTCGTCGACTTCTGAGATCAGTTTCCACATCGGCGCGATTTTTTCGGGCGAAAGAATCGTAACGTGCATGTCCGGTCGACCATCTTTGATGGCGCGGATAGCCGGCACGCTCATGACTGCGTCGCCCAGCCAATTGCTGCTCCGAATGAGAATCCGGAACGGCTTCAATTGTTCCAGCGGCAAATTTTTCGGGATAAAGACGCCGCGTTTGTAGCGCGCGAGAAGGAAATTCGGACGCGGCGTTTTCCAACGATTGTGTAGCCAAAAACCGTCCTCCGGCGCGCGTCGGGTTTGTGACGCTATCAGATCGTTCGCTTTAGCGGTGAGCGCTTCGACCGAGTCGCCTGGCGCGTCGATGCGGTCCGTGAACGACATTCGCCAGCGCCCCGGCGATTCAGTGTAAATGGCAGTGCCAAGCACCGCGGCGCCGGTGCGTTTTGCCAAAAGCGCGGGCAACGATGTGGTCGATGCGAGTTTGCCGAAAAACGGCACCCACAACCCTTGATCGCCCGCGTGTTGATCGCTCAGGATTCCAATGGCGCCGCCACCACGAAGCAGTTCGATCGCTTGCTGAAAACCTTCGTTGCGATCGAAAAGTTCGACGCCGGCGCGGCCGCGCAATGCGCGGACGTGTTTGTCGATGTAACCATTTTTTAGCGGCTGATAAATTGTGCTGTTGCGTACATAACCGATCGCGGCCGGAAACATTTGCGCCTGTAGCTCCCAGTTTCCGATGTGGCTCAAGATGAAGACGAGCGGCCGGCCACTGCGCAGCTCGCGATGGGCCGCGTCCGCATTTTCGATCCGGACATGCGCGCGCGCTTTGTCGAGCGGCATCGCCGCCAGCTTTAAACCGGAAAGAAGATTTGCGCCCAGTCGCTGAAAATGACGACGCACCAGGCGGCGCATTTCTCGCGGCGACTTTTCCGTGCCGAATGCGATCTCGATATTACGAAATCCCAGACGCCGATATTTCCCAAGGACGATCCAGGCACAGAATCCCAATCCATCTCCAAGCGCAAACGCAGCCCGCAATGGCAAAAGAGCAATCAGGGCAAAACCTGCGCGGTAAATAAGATAAACGAAATACTCGAGCATCGATCTCGGCCAGGGCGCTCGCCGAAGGCGTCCAGCGTAAATTTGCCTGCGCGCGGCTGCAATGAATATAATGTGGCGATTAGGGCGGAGCTTCGTTAGGCATGTAAGCGGCCCCGCCAAACAACGATGAACAAAAAAGATCTGTGGGTCGGCCTCAATGAGCGCGCAAGAAAAGGGCTCATGCCACGAAACTATAAAAGTGGCACTCTCGTCCACCGAGTCACTGAAACAGGTGTCGGTGCGGGCGAGTTAGCCGCGGGTCGCGGCAAAACAGAGTTGAAGAAAGTTTGGATTCCAGGTGTCGAAATTTTTTCTAGAGAGATTCATTCGCAACGCCATCGCGGCAGTTTTGGCGAGTTGGCGCGTAAATCGGAGGGAGTCCTCGGCAAAATCAAGCTTTGGCCAAAGCAATGGTCGGCCGCGCGAATGTTCGCGAGCAGCGCCAAGGGGTTTCACATTCATCCGCCCAGCATTCCGGCGGACACGACGGCGGAAAAATGGTTGCGGCGTCTGTTTGTCGCTCAACCGCAAAACTACTCGCTGCGACCGTACGATCGCGAACAATGGGACATCATGTTTTTTCTCCAGGGCCGGGCCGAAATGTTCCTGCGCGATGCGCGGGCCGGTCTTCCCGTGCGGAGCATGCGTTTTTTTGTCGATGGCGACAATCATCGGAGCCGGAACAACGTTGGCGTCGTGATTCCTCCAGGCGTGGCGCATGCAATCCGGGCCGAAGGTTCGGAAGATGTGATCATGGTTTACGGCGCCAGCACAACGTTCCAGCCGGAATTCGAAGGCCGCATCGCCAGCGAAATTGAAACCGCGGAGTTGCCGGAATCCTGGCGAAAGTTTCTTTCTTTGTAGCGGCGCCCTGTGAGCGTCGGACAAATTAGTGCGACGGTTCCAGACCGCCGCTACAGTTTAGCTTAATGAAACGGCGATTTAATCCGGCCGAGCTGGAATTGATGGATCGGCCACAGCCGGTTTCAGCCGAGCTGGAGAACGATCTCGAAAACATCCGCCAACTCAATCGCTGGTTCGGCAGTTATGCATTGATCTCGATGTTTCTTAGCCGTTGGATCAAACCCGGAGCGCGCTTGCGGATTGTCGATCTTGCGACGGGTTCCGGCGATATTCCCCGATTGATCGGAGAGTACGGGCGCAAGGTTGGCGCCGAGTTGCGCATCGACGTGTTGGATCGACAATCCGCAACTCTCGAGATCGCGAGAAAACTCAGTTCTCGTTATCCAGAAATCAATTTTATCCAAGCGGATCTGTTCCATTGGCAATCCAACGAGTGTTATGATCTCGTTTTCTGTACGCTCGCGCTTCATCACTTTAGCGGGGACGATGCGGTGCATGTGCTTCGACGATGCCGTGAGCTGTCGCGGAAATTCATACTCGTCTCCGATCTGCGTCGGAGCTTGTTTGGCAGGATCGGTGTGGGTTTTTTGACGGCGACCATGTTCCGCGAGCCAATGACCAAACACGACGCGCGTCTTTCGATCGCGCGGGCATTTTCATTTTCCGAAATGAATCAATTGGCGCGCCACGCTGGCTGGACAAATTTCGGTCACAAAACGTTTCCGTTCGCTCGCCAGGCGCTCTGGTTCGAGCGGAGCGAGAGTTAACGCGCGATGAAGATTGCGACGACCATTGGCGAAGCCGAATCGCTTTCCCGCGCAAAGCGGCGCATCTTGGTGCCCACGATGGGCGCATTGCACAAGGCGCACGGTGCACTGATTCGGGTTGCGCGCGCCGAAGCTGGAAAAAATGGCGAAGTGGTTGTCAGCATTTTTGTGAATCCGCTCCAATTCGAGCCGGGAAGCGATTACGAACGTTATCCGCGGCCTGAAAAAGAAGACGAACAGTTCTGCCGGAAGTTAGATGTCGATCTTTTATTCCGGCCGCCGCTCGACGAAATGTATTCGAACGAGCGCTCAACATTCGTCGAGGAGAATTCGCTTTCCAGTGTGCTTGAAGGCAAATCGCGGCCGGGGCATTTCCGAGGCGTTTGCACGGTCGTGGCGAAGCTCTTCAATATTTTGCAACCGGACGCGGCGGTGTTTGGTGAGAAAGATTTTCAGCAACTCGCCATCATTCGCCGGATGGTGCACGATTTGAATTACAAGATCGACATCGTCGCGGTGCCGACGGTGCGGGAAGCAGACGGACTAGCGTGCAGCTCGCGCAACGCATATTTGAACCCCGAGGAACGCAAGCAGGCCTGGGTCTTGCGAAAGGCTTTGCTGGCCGCGAAAGATTCGGGAAAGAAAACCGCGAAGGAGATTGTCGGCTTTGCGCGGAAGATAATTGACGCAGCACCGCTTGCGCAGATCGATTATGTCGATCTTGTGGACGCGGAAACTTTGCAGCCGATCGAATTCGTTAAGCCAAATTCGCTCCTTGCGCTCGCGGTTCGCTTCGGCAAAACGCGTTTGATCGACAATATTCTGTTGGAATGAAGGAATACGATTTCGTGGTGATCGGCAGCGGCGTCGCCGGGCTGAGCTTTGCCTTGAAGGCGGCGAAGCAAGGTTCGGTGGCGGTCATTACCAAGCGCAAAGGACCGGACACGAACACGGCCTGGGCCCAGGGCGGAATCGCTTGTGTGACGAGCGATGAAGATTCGTTCGAGCTTCATGTGCGCGACACGCTTGAGGCGGGCGCGGGATTGTGCGATGAGAACGTGGTCCGCACAGTTGTCACGGAAGCGCCAGCGCGGATTCAGGAACTTGTCGATCTTGGCGTCCAGTTCGATGAGCGCGAGATCTCCGGTCATCGCGAATTCGATCTTGGGCGGGAAGGGGGCCATTCGAAGCGGCGAGTCCTTCACGTCCAAGATGTGACCGGGAAAGAAATCGAGAACGCATTGCTGCGCGAACTCGGCCGGTCTGCCTCAGGCGGACAGGTCGATCTTTTGGAGAACCACATGGCGGTCGATTTAATCACGGCCGCCAAGATCGGTTATGCGGCGGAGGATCGTTGCCTCGGCATTTACATCCTCGACGAGAACAACGGCGAGGTGGAGACGATCCGTTCGGATCGGATCGTGCTCGCGACCGGCGGCTGCGGAAAAGTTTATCTCTACACAACCAATCCCGACATCGCGACTGGTGATGGCGTGGCGATGGCCTGGCGCTCCGGGGTGACGATCGCGAATATGGAATTCGTTCAATTTCATCCAACCTGCCTATTCAATCCGAAAGCGAAATCATTTCTGATTTCCGAAGCGGTGCGAGGGGAAGGTGGAATCCTACGGAACAACCGCGGCGAAGATTTCATGAAACGCTACGATCCGCGCGGTTCGCTCGCGCCGCGGGACATCGTTGCCAGAGCGATTGACGCGGAGATCAAGCGCTCCGGCGCGCAATGCGTATTTCTCGATATTACCAATAAGCCAGTGGAATTTTTGCGCGAGCGCTTCCCGAATATTTACGAGACCTGTCTGCGTTTTGGAATCGACATGACCAAGCAGCCGATTCCGGTGGTGCCCGCCGCGCATTATCAGTGCGGCGGAATCAAGACCGACGTGAACGGCGCGACGAGTTTGCCAGGTTTGTACGCGATCGGCGAAGTGGGCTGCACCGGACTGCACGGCGCCAATCGTTTAGCGAGCAATTCCCTACTCGAAGGTTTAGTTGTCGCGCACCGCGCAGGCGAAGCGATGCTCCGGGAACGTCAGCCATCGCGGGTGACGCCCCCAATCTCATTGCCCGAGTGGCAATCGGGCGACGTGCAGGATGTCGATGAACTAGTGGTGATCTATCATAATTGGGACGAAATCCGGCGTTTGATGTGGGATTACGTCGGGATTGTGCGGACGGACAAGCGGCTGCAGCGCGCAAGCGCGCGCTTGCGCAATCTCCAGCGCGAGATCCGGGAATTTTATTGGAACTTCACGGTGTCGGTGGACCTTTTGGAGCTGCGCAATCTTGCCACGGTCGCGGCGTTGATAGTTGATTCGGCATTGAGTCGCAAAGAAAGCCGCGGTTTGCACTACACCCTGAATTATCCGCAGACGGAAGATCGACAATTCAGACGCGACACGCTGCTGAGCCTCGGCTAAGGATGGAACGGATAGTGCTTTACGAATTGCAACCGCCACCTGCGCTGGTTTTCCATAATGAAAAGGCCTTGCGTGAGGCGGGAAAATCGGATACAAGCAGGCCACCTTTTGGCGATGAGACGAACCATTGTCCTCTTACTCCTGACCGGCGCCATCGGTGCGCTGCAAGCTGAGGAACAATCGCCTTCGCCCTACGCGACTGCGGCCGACTTTGCCAAATACGCTAGAAAACTGCGCGACGAGGCGCTGCTTAAAGTCGAACCGCAGGTGTTTGTTCCAACGAGTTCTCGCCCGGCGGTCCAGCGTTACGCATGGAAAACGAACATCGTAACGACGGTCTTCTGGGTCGGCGAACAAGCTGGCGGTAATAACCCGGTGCCGAACTTCCGCAGCTCCTGGGATTTAAACTGGCAATCGAATTACGGCGGATTCGACAATCCGGAGAAATCGGACCGTCGAAATTACATTCCGGTGTCATTCGTTCCCCGTCAGAATCCATTTTATTGTGCGTTGCCTTACAACGACGTGACGCACGGGCAATTTAAACCGGAGGCGCCGTTGGTAATTCCGTGGTTCAAACAGACCTACATGGGACAGGGACAATCAGTTTGCTGGCATCATTGGATCGCGATTCGCAAAGGCAATCGCACCTGCTACGCGCAATGGGAGGATTGCGGTCCGTTTCGCACCGACCATTTTCAGTACGTTTTCGGAAGCGAAAAACCGAAGCCCAACCTCAACCATGCCGCCGGACTGGATGTTTCACCCGCGGTGCGCGATTACCTCGGGCTGCAACCGACCGACGTGACTGATTGGCAATTCGTTAACACCCAGGATGTCCCGCCGGGACCGTGGCGCAGCTACGGCGAGAACAATCATTTCGTCATCGCGCGCCGCCAGGCCGAACAGCGTTTGGTGCAGCAAGGCAGCAACAGCGGCAACGCTAAGAAGTAATCGCGGCCCAGGCCCGCTTTTTTCAGCCGAGACCGGATTTCAATTCGGTAAGCTTCGTTTCCAATTCATCTGCGCGTTCCGACCACGGTTGATAGCGTCGCAGCCGTGTCTGGCAGATTTCGCCAAGGCTGCGGATTTTTTTGGCCATTTCCGTGCAGAACGAAACAATCGCTTTCGCGAATTGTTTCTCGAGGGTTTGCGAAAACTCGGCGCGTTTTGGAGACAATTGCCGTTCGTAGTCGCGCAGCACTTTTCGCCGATGGTTGGCGGCTAAAAAAATCGCAGCGATAGCGCCAACTCCCGCGGCCACGAGCGCTGCAACCGCTACGATCGGACTTCGCTCTCTGGTCAGAACTGCAACTGCTCCGGCAATCAGGATTAGGGCGACAACAAGCCGCAGCGAAATCGAAGTCTGGGCATAAGACCGGGTCAGTCGTTCCTGGAGCGTTTTGCCCGCGAGAATGTCGATGAACGCGGTTTGAATCGATTCGGAAAGCTCGCGGCGTTGGCCGGCGAAATCCGGCACGCTTTGCCGCGCTTCCTTTTGCAAATCGGCGAACAATTGATTTTCAAGAAGATCTTGCATTTGCGGCCAGAGACCGCGCAAATCCGCTTCCAGCGTTCTGATTGCCTTTTCCATTTGCGGTTGCATCAACTGTCGCACCTGAGTCTCGAGCTTTGCGTGCAACTCCTGCTGACCAGTAGTCCGGCGCCAGATCAAGTTAAAGCTGCGCCACCAACTTTGGCTCTGGCGGAGAAGTTGCGCGTGTTCCTTCGTTGTCTCGTCATAGGCGCGCTCAACTTCGCGCACGAGAGTCGTCGTTTGCCGGAGCATTTGCTCGCGCCGCGTCTTGAGTAATCCGTCCAGGCGATCGAGCATCGCAGTGTCGGCTGTAATTTTGTCCAGGAGTCCGCGAATTTCCCGATTCAAATCTTCCAGAGCGACCCGCGCAGCCTGAAAGGTGGAGCGCAGCTTCAACATTCGCGTGCTCGATTCGGTCACGATGAAATTGATTTGTTCCTCCAACGGTGCAAACGCGCTCTCTTCCCAGAGTTTTTCCTTATCCGGGCCGCTTGTCCTCGCGAGTAAAGCCTTTCGCGCAGACACGGCAAAGATCGGCGGGACGAATCCTAGTCGTCGCATCGCGGTGTCCTGAAGATGGCGGTGAATGACATCGATTTCCGTTGGCTCGCGCAAATCGATTTGCTGGAGCACGAAGATCACATTCTTGAGCCAGGTTTTTTGCAGGAAGTCTAAAAATTCCCAGTTGGATTGTGTCCACGGGTTGGCCACTGAGAAAACGAACAGAACGATATCGGCGCGCGGCATAAAATCTTCCGCCACCATTTGATGCTCCTTCACCATCGTGTTCGTGCCGGGCGTGTCGACGACGTTGAAATCGCGCAGAAAAGGAATTGGCAGGTAGCGTTCGGTCAGTTTCGGTGAAACCTCGGTTGATTTTTCTTCGGATCCGTAGCGAAAAATGTAAACGCGGTCGGTCGCCGGCAGCACATCTACCTTGGCTAATTCATTGCCGAAAAGAGCATTCAGCAGCGAAGACTTTCCGGATTTCACTTCGCCGACAACGACAAAGAGCAATGGTTCGCTGATATCGCGCTGCAGCGCTTGCAACGTGTCCAGCTCTTCAGCCGGCCGCTGCATCTCCGAGCCGAGCTTGATTAATCCGGCGAGTCCGCTTTCGAGCTCGCCCTTGAGCTGCAAATATCGGTCGGCGATCATGCCGGCAAAATCAGTTGTGTGGTGTGGGGGAGGGAGCCGTCGATTTTCTCGTCGTCGATTTCGGCGTTGGCGAAGGTTTCGGCGGAATTGGTGTCTCCATCGCAATCAGTTCCGAGACGGTCACGAACTTGAAGCCTTTCGCTTCAAGTTGGTTCAGCACGCATGGCATCGCCTCGATCGTGCCGGGATGAATGTCGTGCGCCAAAACGATGGACCCGGCGCGCGTATTTTTGACAATGCGATTGCAAACGACATTTGGTCCGGGCCGTCTCCAATCCAATGGATCGACGTCCCACAGCACGATTTTGTAACCGAACTCGTGGTTGATCCATTTTTTTTGACGCGTGCTAATTGAACCGTACGGCGGCCGCATCAAAGTCGGACGATTGCCGATTGCGCTCCGAATTGCGTCCTCCGTTTTGCGCAGTTGGCCGCGGGTGCGACCAACTGTGGTTCCCGATTTCATGTCCTTCGCGCACCTCTCGCGCCACGATTTCAGGGTGCTCGGCCACGTTTTCACCGATCAGGAAAAATGTGGCTTTGATGTGATGGGCCGCGAGCAAATCAAGTAGCTTGGGCGTTAGTTTCGCGCTCGGGCCGTCGTCAAAAGTCATTGCAATGTAAGGCCCGTCGACGTGGACCCAATCGAAAGTGATCCCGGGCTCGGCCGTCGCCGCAGGCTTTGGCTCTTCGCCGGTCTGCGGCGCAACCGCATCATTGGCATGAGCGGCGGCAATTGCGACCGAACTAAGGAGATAAAAAAGAAGAAAACGAAAGATGAGCATGAATTTTTACAGCTGCGCCAAACTTTCGCTGTATCTAGCAGAGGCCGAATGTAACGCAAGGCACTGCGGCTCGATTGCCTGACGATGTTGATCTTATCTAGGGGAAAATCTGATTCTCACTGTTTCTCGGAATGACGGCACACCATGGCAGCCATCCGCCTCCGACATTCTTCAGGAACCGGGCATGCTCGCGCGTGACCTGGTCGCGTGGATTTTGGGGACTTTCATAATTCCAGAAATGAGAATACTACTCGTTGAAGATCATCCCGAGAGTCGCGGAGCTCTGCAACGATTGATCGAACGACGCGGACACGAAGTAGTTGCGGTCGGCAGCGCGGAAGAAGCCGAAGTTGAGCTGACCAAGCAATCATTCCCATTTTTGATTTTGGATTGGATGTTGCCCGGCAAAAGCGGAGTCGAGCTTTGCCGGGAATTGCGTGCTGCGTCGAATGGCGATGAGTTTTTCATTCTTCTGGTCACGGCGCGTGATGACACGCAGGACTTGGAGCAGGCGCTTGAAGCCGGAGCAAATGATTACCTGACCAAGCCGCTGGACCCGGCGCGATTGAACGTCCGGATCTCGGTAGCCGAGCGGCGCGTCCGTGCGCTAATTGAGCGCAATCAGGCGCGGGCGGAATTGCAGGAGACGGTGAGAAAAATGACCGACATTCTGGAAAAAACGAGTGACGGGTTCTTCGCCGTGGACCGGGATTGGAAATTCACGTTCGTTAATCGGCAGGCGGAAAAACTGCTCGACCGGCGCCGCCAAGAACTGATCGGCAAGGATTTTTGGATAGAGTTTCCAGAGTTCACCCGCGACGCCTTTGAAGAGAATTATCGGCGCGCCATGTCTGAACAAGTGGCGGTCAAATTCGAAGCGAGTGACACGAGCGGCCAAGTCTGGTTTGAGCTGCTTGCGTATCCGAGCGGAGGGGGTGTTTCGGTTTTCTTGAGAGATGTGACCGATCGCAAGCGCGTCGAAGAAGAGCGGTTGACCACGAGCAAACTGGAATCGCTCGGGACACTCGCCGGAGGAATCGCTCACGATCTGAACAACATCCTGACCGTTATTTCCGGTAACATCGGTCTGGCTCAAATCGAAGCGCCGGGCGATTCCGCGAATCTGCATTCATTCCTGTCGAGGGCAGGCGAGGCCGCGCAACACGCCGCGCAGCTTTCGAATCAATTGCTGACGTTCTCGAAAGGCGGCGTGCCCCTGAAGCGGGTCGCGTCGATATCCGATCTGGTTACGCAAGCGGCCGAATTTTCGCTTCATGGATCCAATCTGCGCGCGGAGCTGGACATGCCACACGATCTTTGGAAGGCCGCGGTCGACACGGGACAGATCGAGCAAGTGATCAATGCTTTGATCATCAATGCCCGCGAAGCCATGCCGTCTGGCGGCACCGTCCGAGTTTCGGCAAACAACGTCGAGATTGATGCGAATTCCGGCCTCCCGATTCTGGCCGGTCGCTATGTCAAAGTGCAAGTGGCAGATGCCGGCGGCGGCGTCGATGCGAGATCGGCGACGAAGATTTTCGATCCTTATTATACAACGAAGCCATCGGCGAGCGGACTTGGCTTATCGATCAGTTATTCTGTCGTGAAAAAACACGGGGGCTTCCTCCAGCTCGAAAACACTTCACCGGATGGATCGACATTCGCGTTTTATTTGCCCGCCACCGATGCCGAACCGCAGAGGTCTCAGCCGACGCTGGCCAATGAGATTTTCAATTTCAATCACCAGCGCGTTCTGGTGATGGACGATGAAGCGGCTATTCGCGATCTGACTTCGGAGCTGCTTGGAACTCTTGGCTACGAAGTGACGGCAGTGCCGGACGGCGCGGAAGCGGTAAAAACGTATGAAGACGCGATGCGGACCGGCGAAAATTTTCAAGCTGTAATTTTGGACGCCACGATTCGCGGCGGAATGGGCGGCGTAGCGACGATCGAGCGCCTTCGCGATCTTGATCCGAATGTGACGGCAATCATTTGTAGCGGTTACTCGGACGAAGCGGCCCTG
>WNGL01007697.1_pt1 | contig 12646 bp, 14 predicted proteins | sample 5400591 | NCBI WGS metagenome assembly WNGL01 (sample SAMN13153377, study PRJNA577476) | soil metagenome | isolation source: 80 cm soil or saprolite under Garry oak tree replicate 1 | place: USA:California | collected 2016-06-15
ACGCCGATGTTGCCGTTCGCCCCCGGCCGGCTCTCCACCACGAACGGCGCGCCGAAGGTCTTGCTGAAGTCCTCGGCGAGCGCGCGCGAGAGGAAATCCACCGACCCTCCCGGGGGGCTCGTCGCGATGATGCGCACCGCGTGGCTCGGCCAGGGAGGCTGGGCGAGCGCGCCGAGCGGCAGCGCCGACGCGACGGCGAGCGTCAAAACGCTTAGCGCGCACTTCATCGAACGGGATTATCGCACCCCGCGCGCCTCGATCAGCTCGCGCAAGGGATCCGGCAGAAAACCGCGCAGCCGCGCCGACCAGCGCGCCTCGCGGCGCTGCCACAGCACGCCCAGCCCGATGATCGCGAGGCCGACCAGCGAGAGCGCGAGCGGAAAGATCATGCTGTCCTTGAACACCTCGTAGGAAAGGTAGCCGAGGTAGCCCGCGACGCCGAGGCCCCCGAACACGGCGAACACGCGCCGGCCGATCACCGCGCCGAGGAGGATCATCGCCACGTTGATTCCGCAGTAGCCGAGCTTGCCGAGCTCGCTCCCCGATTTCATCAGCGACAGCCCGCCCCAGAAGGCGAGCACGCCGAAGAGATACAGCCAGAATGCGTAGTCGCGGGACAGGCGCGAGCGCAGGTCCACCCAGAACGCGACGAGCACCATCGCGAGGCCGAACCACAGCGAGATGAACTTGCGGATCTCCCAGTCGTACACGCGATCGGCGCCGAAGAGGAACGGCACGATGTCCATGCTCATGTACCACAACGTCACCGCGACCGGCATCAGCATGAAGGGGAAGCGGTAGCGCCACAGCAGGATCGCGCCGACGGCGAGCGTGCCGAATTCCATCATGATCCAGCGCCAGTCGATGAATACGTGGTAGTCGCGAAACGGCTTGTTCTCGCCCCAGTAGCCGAGCGCCATCTGCGCGCCGAAGATCGCAAGGGGCACCATCACCACCGCGAGCGTCGCCGTGATCCCGGCGGGGACCTCGAGCTGTTTCCTCGCGAGGAACCAGTGGGTGAGCGCAAGCGCGAGCACCGCATAGAGGAGCGCGGTGACGAACCCGCCCCAGCCGCCGAGCGCGTTCCAGCCGAGCGTCATGAAGATCGACATCGCGCCGATCGCGATCATCCCGCCGAGGTAGTAGAGCACATGCACGAAACTGAACCGCGGCCCGGTCCCGCCCGAGGGCTGCGTGGAATCGGTCTCGAGAAACGCAACCAGCCGGTCGGCCTGCGCCGCGCTCAGAATCCCTCCGCGCACCGCCCCGTCCAGCTCCGCCCTGCGGATCGTCCCCATGCGGTAGCCTCCTCCATGCCAAGGGCATAGCCTACTCGAAAAGAGCGAGCGCGGCCTTGCCCACAGATATTTGCAAATGCAACTACTATCCGGAATCCGGCCGAGCTTGCTTCCGCGAGCTAGAGACTTTTCTCACACGCGAGGTTCAAATGAAACCGTCTGTCCTGCTGCGCGTCGCTTCGGTGCTCACCCTGATTTTCTGCGCCGGCCACACCTATGGAGCGCTAGTCGCTTCATCGCGCGACCCGGAACAGGCGGCGGTGTTCATGGCCATGCAGGCCTTCCCGTTCGAGATCATGGGGGCACGGCGCTCGCACTGGGATTTCTACCGCGGGTTCAGCCTCCTTTTCAGCGTGACCCTGCTGCTGCTCGCCGTGCTGCTGTGGCAATTGGCCCGACTGGCGAAACGCGACCCCGCCGGGGCGAGGCCGTTCGTCGCGTCTCTCTTTCTGGCCTACCTGGGGTTCACGATCCTGTGCGGGGTGTATTTCTTCATCGCGCCCGCAGCGTTTTCCGCGGCCGTGGCGATCTGCCTGGCCCTCGCATTCACCTCGGCGAGAACCGGCTGATCCACTATCGGGGCGGGGCGAAGCGCTGGGGTAGAATCGCGAATCCTAGTGAGCACCATGTCCGCACCCTCTCCCAGGAAGCAGCACGAAGCCTCGCACTCGAACTTCATCCGCCAGATCATCGAAGCCGATCTCATGGCGGGCAAGTACGCGAGGCGAAAGTGGAACGGCAAGCCCGGCTCCGCGTTTTCGCTTCACAATGCGCCGACCGATCCGGCGAAGATCCGCACGCGCTTTCCGCCGGAGCCCAACGGCTATCTGCATTACGGCCACGCCAAGGCGATCTGCCTCAACTTCGGCCTCGCACGCGACTACGGCGGCGTCTGCCACCTGCGCTTCGACGACACCAACCCGGCGAAGGAGGAAACCGAGTACGTCGATTCGATCCGCGAGGCAGTGAAGTGGCTAGGCTTTTCCTGGGAGGACCCGGGCGGGAACAGAAACGAGTACTACGCCTCGGATTACTTCGAATATCTGTACCAGTTCGCGGAAGAGCTGGTGCGCCGCGGCCACGCCTACGTGGACAGCCTCTCCGCCGAGCAGATGCGCGCGCTGCGCGGCACGCTCACCGAGCCCGGCAAGAACAGCCCCTATCGCGAGCGCCCCGTCGAGGAGAACCTGAAGCTCTTTCGCGACATGCACCTGGGCAGGTTCGCCGACGGCGAGCACGTGTTGCGCGCGAAGATCGACATGGCCTCGCCCAACATCAACCTGCGCGACCCGGCCATGTACCGCATCCGCCACGCCACCCACCACCGCACCGGCGATCACTGGTGCATCTATCCCACCTACGACTGGGCGCACGGCGTGTCGGACGCGCTCGAGAACATCACGCACTCGCTCTGCACGCTCGAGTTCGAGGACCACCGTCCGCTCTACGAATGGTTCAACGAGCGTCTCGCAGAGGACTGGACCGGATACGACGGCGTGAAGAGGCCCGGCCTCCTGCAGCGGCCGCTGCCGCGGCAGATCGAGTTCGCGCGGCTCAATGTCACGTATGTGGTGCTCTCCAAACGGAAATTGATCCAGCTCGTCGAGGAAAAGCACGTGGACGGGTGGGACGACCCGCGCATGCCCACGCTCGTCGGCGCGCGCCGGCGCGGGTTCACCCCCGAGGGCTTGCGGCTCTTCGCGGAGCGCATCGGCGTGGCGAAGGCCGACTCGTGGATCGAATTCTCGATTCTCGAGGACTGCATGCGCGAGCACCTGAACGAGGCTGCGCCGCGCCGCGTCGCGGTGCTCGACCCGGTGAAGCTCGTCATCGAGAACTACCCGCCCGGGAAGGAGGAGGAGTGCGAGGCGCCCAACCACCCGCACAAGCCGGAATGGGGCAGGCGCAAGCTGCCGCTCTCGCGCGAGCTGTGGATCGAGCGCGAGGATTTCTCCGAGACCCCGCCGAAGGGCTACTTCCGCCTCTTCCCCGGCAACAGAGTGCGCCTGCGCTACGGCTATGTCGTCGAGTGCACGGGCTGCGACAAGGACGCAGGCGGCAGGGTCACCGCCGTGCGCTGCAGGTACGATCCGGACACGAAATCGGGCACGGCGGGCGCGGAAACGGTCAAGGTGAAAGGGAACATCCATTGGCTGAGCGCGAAGCATTCGCACCCGGCGGAAGTGCGCCTGTACGACCGGCTGTTCAAAGTCCCGCATCCGGGAGCGGGAGACAGCGAGCTCGTGCCGGACCTGAATCCGGATTCGAAGAAGCTCGTCACCGCGCAGCTCGAGGCCGCGCTCAAGGGCGCCCGGCCCGAGGAGCAGTTCCAGTTCGAACGCCACGGATATTTCACGGCCGACCGCGTCGACTCCAGGCCCGGCGCGCCGAAATTCAATCGCGCGGTCACATTGAGAGACAGCTGGGGAAAATCCGCAATTCCCTAGGCTGTCGCCGATACACGACAGCCGAAGCTCTGCCAGATCAGCGTTCTAGCATCTCCTGCTCTCGGGGCCGTCGCTTCGCAGCGACGGAATCAAGGGGCTCGCGTGCCCCTGACATTGTGCTAACTGTTTGAACGTTCGTAGCTTCAATGGTCTGGCACGGAGGTTGCGGTCATCAGGTCATCGGCGCGGGAGCGGCGACACCTGCGCCCTAAAACGTACGGGGGATCGCTATGGACCGCAGGCTGACTGCCGAAGATATCGATTGGCTGCGCAAGCTGCGCAACGCGAGAGCCGCGAACCAGCCTTCCCCCGACATCCCCACGAGCGTGGTGCGCAAACTGACATTGCTCGCGTACGCGGAGGTCAAGAGCCCCAGAGAACATCCGATCAAGCTCAGAGACCGCGACGAGCTGGACCGGAGGAAGCAGAGCGGCTGATCCTTCGCGCGAGCCGCAGTGCCTATCGGGGCGTTTCATGCGCCCCGAATTCGTTTACGGCGCCCTACTCCAGCGGCTCGACCTTCACGATGGCCGCATGGTGATTGTTCCCCACCCAGAACGTGGGCGGCGTGGTCGCATCGTCCACGAACACGCGCCGGATGTTGGTCTGGCTCGGGAGCGGATACTCGGTGAACGCGCCCGTCTCGAGGTCCATGCGCAGCACGCGATCGGTGTTCATGCCCGCGGTCCACACCTTGCCGGCCTTGTCGAGGACGACGTCGTAAGGTGCCGTAAAGGGCGTGGGGACATTCCACTCCGTGAACTTTTCCGTCTTGGTGTCGAACATCCCGATTTTTTCGGCTCGCCATTCCGCGAACCAGACGCGGTCCTGGGCGTCCATCCTGCCCCGGCGCGGCCTGGATCGAGGCGTCGGCGTCGGGAAAAGCGTCAACTTCCCGGTCGCGGCTTCGATCTTGCCGACGTTCTCTCCGCCGAAATCCATGAAGAAGATGTTGTTCTTCGAATCGGCGTAGATGCCGTAGACAGAATGCGGCCCTTTCATGTTCTGGTAGGGCTTCCAGGTCTCGAACTTGCCGGTCGCCATGTCCAGGCGATGCAGGCCCGGGATGCCGGCGTCGTTCAGCCACACCTTGCGGTCCACGGTCCAGCGCTGCGGGCCGACCATCGACTGCTGGGAATGGTCGTCGACGACTCCGGATGGCAGCGGAAACGCCTGGAACTTTTCGGTCTTCTTGTCGAATTTCACGATCCCCGACTGGAACATGTGCGAGAGCCAGAGGTTGCCTTCGGGATCGACCTCGAGGTCGAGGGTGCCCTTCGGGTAGTCGGGCCGCTGCACGGGAATCGCGAACTCGGCGTGCTTCAGCGTCTTCGGATCGAATCTGCCGAGGAATTGCTGGTCGAACTGCGAGTACCAGACGACGCCGTCGCGATCGACGATCACGTCGTGCGGCATCAGGGGCCGGCGCGGAAGCTCGTATTCGGTGATGACGACGCGCGTGCCCTTGCCTTTGACGCGGGGCAGCGTCTTCAAGTCATACGACCAGGCGCCCGAGCTCTGATTGAGGGTGGCGAGATACGCGGCCTGCTTGTCGGAGTCCGGGCCGAAATCGCGCATGGGGTCGCGCGCGACCACGCGCACCTGCGGCCGCTCGACGTGGCTGTTGTTGGCGTAGCCCGCCATGCGCTTCATGACCTGCATGAAGCCGGCCGCGTCGTGCTTCGATTTCGCGACGCGCTCCAGGGTGTGGCAGCCCACGCAGCTGTAGAGGAACTTCTTCTGGTCGGGCGTCCCGGGGAAGCTCGCGATCCATTCGGCGTTCGTCATCTGGGGCGCGATGTCCCGGATCTTGCGCAGCTTCAGGTCGACCGCGACGGGCAGGGCAAGGGTGATCTCCGCCGAGCGCGGGCCGTCGAGCTCGTATCCCGTTGCCCGGATCTTCAGCGAATACGAGCCGGACCCGAGCTTCGACGAAGGAAAGCTGAACCGGCCCCGCTCGTCGCTGACGACGCTCACCGTGACCGTCGAGCCGGCCTTCTTCGCGCTGACGACCACGCCCTCCAGCGCGCCTTCTTCTCCCGAACTCACCCGCCCGGTCAGGGCGGTGGAAGTCTGGGCCGCGGTGGGGCCACAGCCCGCGAGCAAGGCGATAAACACGAGACCGGCGCTTGCAGCGGGCAAAAGGCGTCTTGTCATGGACGACTCCCTTGTGGATCCCCTCCGACTAGTCCCATATTTTAGTCCTATTCGGTTTAGAGTTACGGCTTTCAACGTCCCCCACGGAGCCAGAAACCATGATCGACCTCTACGCCGCCGGCACTTCGAACGGCATGCGCGCACGCATCGGGCTGGAAGAATGCGGCCTCGCATACAGCTTCCATCCCCTCGACCTCTCGAAGGGCGAGCAGAAGTCGCCCTCGTTCCTCGCCATGAACCCGAACGGGCAGATCCCGGTGATCGTCGACAGCGACGGCCCGGGCGGAAAGCCGGTGACTCTTTCGCAGTCGGTCGCAGTGCTGTTGTACTGCGCCGAGAAATCGGGCAAGTTCCTGCCTAAGGATCCCGCGGCGCGGCCCGCGTTCTGGCAGGCGCTCGCGAGCGCCGCGAGCGACATGAGCGCCATGGTCACCGCGATCTTCACGCTGTCCCGCACCAAGGACCAGCACGCGCCGGCGATCGACGTTTTCAAGTCGATGTGGAAGAACTACATGAAGGTCTGGGACGACAGGCTCGGCAAGCAGCGCTACGCCGCCGGTGGCGAGGTGACCATCGCCGACTTTGCGCTCTACGGCGTGGTCGCGCGCGTCAGGGCAGCGCAGCCCGCTCTGGTCGAGGGATTTGTGAACGTCGCGCGCTGGACCGACACGATGGCCGCGCGCCCGGCCGTGCAGCGGGCGATGAAGTTCTGAGCGCGGGACCGATCAGCCGACGACCAGAGCCGCGTGCTGGCTCTGGCCTTCGGTCATTCCGCGGGCCTTCATCCAGTCGTAGGCGCGGTTGAACAGCGCCGGATCGTAGTAGTCGACGTGCTTGTAGTGGACGAAGGCGCGCAGCAGCTCGCGCGGCTGCAAGGCGCCCTTGGCGGCCGCGGCGACGTGATGCGCGTATTTGTAGAAGTCGCCGTTGATGAGATCCACCGCCTGGTTCTCCGCGTCGTAGTAGGCCTTGCGTTCCTCCGGCGTCAGCTCGGCCGCGACCACTTCGCCGCCGCGATAGAACGAGGCGGCGATGATGTGCGCGCCGTCTTTCAAGCCCAGGCTGATAAAAGGCTCCATCACCGCCGCGGCGCGGTAGTCACCGTTCCTGAGACCCTCCCAGCGCTTGTACGGCAGGCTGCCGTTCTGGATCTTGACATGCTCGCGCCCTACGGCGCTCTCCAGCATCTGCAGCGTCGTGTAGTGCGATCCGGTGAGCTCCTGCACCACCACGGGAACGTCGGACAGGTCGCGCGGGGTCTGCAGCTTTTCGTCGAAAGTCAGGATCGCCTGCGCAGCGACCGCGGCGCGCAGGGCCGCGATGCTGCCGCCGCGCTTGCCGCGCTCGAGGCGGTCGATGCTCGCCCACTCGCACACGTTGTAGCTGTCGGCGGAGCCGCACTCGAACATCTGCTCCTTCAAGCGCGAGAGGACCGGCTTCTCGGCGCTGTCGCGCTCGCGGTCGGCGTAGGTCGCCGAGAAACTCACGTCCAGCCCCGCCTTCTCGAACAGCCTTTCCTCGATGCCGACGATCACCGGCAGGTCGAACACCGGGTTGTTGGGGGCAATCCTTACAACGGGCTTAGTCATGATTTCCCCTTGCGATTGTGAGGGTCCGCCGCGCAGGCGGTGCGAGTGCAGATAGGATACTACGGGCTAGCCTCGCGGCTCAACCGGCGTCGATGAGAGCAAGCGCGCCGAGCAACGCAAAGCTCGCCGCAGCGACCCGGTGCATCGTCTTCGCCGGCACCCGCCTGAGAACGCGCTCGCCGAAGTACACCGCCGGGACGTCGGCGAGCATCATGCCGAAGGTCGTGCCGGCGACGACCGCGGCGATCGAGGCATAGCGCGCAGCCAGCGCGACGGTGGCGATCTGCGTCTTGTCACCCATCTCCAGAAGGAAGAAGGCGAAGAGCGTTGCGGCGAACGCACCGAGGCGCGCACTTTGCAGTCTTTCCTTTTCCGCCTTGTCGGGCACCAGCGTCCACGCCGCCATGGCGAGGAACGACAAGCCCAGAATCCAGCGCAGCGCCGCTGGGCCGAGCGCCGCTGCGACGCCCGCGCCGAGCCAAGCGGCGAGAGCGTGGTTGGCGAGGGTCGCCACGAGAATTCCCAGAATCACCGGAACCGGACGCCGGTAGCGCGCCGCGAGCACGAGCGCGAGGAGCTGCGTCTTGTCGCCGATTTCCGCGAGGGCGACTATTCCGGCCGAAACGAGAAACGCTTCCAGGATGCCTCCGCGGGTGGCAAAGGCGGAAATTGTATCCGCGCGCCGCACGTGCATGGCGTCTCCGAAATAAGAATATTTTGGGAATAAATCTGCTGCTGCCTCGGTCTTGCAAGGAGCGACCCGGTATTTCGGGCCGGCCGATTCCTCAAAGGAGACTGCAATGGGCAGACCGATCGATCGCAGGGAATTCCTCCAACTCGCGGGGCTGGGCGGCGCGGTGTTCGCCTCGGGCCTCGCCGGCTGCGCGGGACTTGGCGCCTCGAGGCAGGACGACTTCTATTTCGTGCAGCTCTCCGACACGCATTGGGGCTTCAAGGGGCCGGCGCTGAATCCCGACGCCGAGGGCACGCTGCACAAGGCGGTCGCCGCGGTGAACGCGCTGGCAGTCGAGCCGGATTTCATCGTCTTCACCGGAGACCTCACGCACACCACCGACGACCCGAAGGAGAGAAGGCGCCGGCTCGCCGAGTTCCGCGACATCGTCGGAGCCTTGAGGAACAAGAACGTGCGCTTCATGCCCGGCGAGCACGACGCGTCCCTCGACAACGGCCAGGCGTGGAAGGAACTCTTCGGGCCGAGCTACTACAGCTTCGACCACAAGGGCGTTCACTTCATCGCCATCGACAACGTCTCCGACGCCTCGGCGCGCATCGGTGAGGCCCAGCTCGCGTGGATCAGGGCGGATCTCGCCAAGAAGGACAGGGACGCGCCCATCGTCGTCCTCGCTCACCGGCCGCTGTTCGATCTCATGCCGCAATGGGACTGGGCGACGCGCGACGGCGCCCAGGCGCTCGAGCTCCTGATGCCCTATCGCAACGTGACCGTGTTCTACGGCCACATCCACCAGGAGCACCATCAGATGACCGGGCACATCGCGCACCACTCCGCGAAGTCGCTGATCTTTCCCCTCGTCGCGCCCGGCTCCAAGCCCAAGCGCGAGCCCGTGCCCTGGGACCCGGCGCAGCCCTACAGGGGACTCGGTTTCCGCGAAGTGGATGCGGAAGTCGAAACGGCCGCGTACCGGATCACCGAATACCCGGTAGCGAAGGCGTGAGGCGATGAGACCCCAGCGCCGCCGCGTGCTCGCTGGGGCAGTCGCCGCTCTCGCCGGCGCCGCGTTCGGTGCCGCGGTCCTCGCGCAGCCGCAGGACAAAGTGATCCGCGTCACCGCCCGCAAGTTCGAGTTCGTTCCGGAGGACATCGAGCTGAAGAAGGGCGAGCCTGTGGTGCTCGAATTCACGACCGCCGACGTCTTGATGGGTTTCAACGCACCCGACTTCAAGGTACGCACCGACATCGTCCCGGGCCAGGTCGCGCGGTTGCGCCTAGTACCGGACAGGGCCGGCGACTTCGAGTTTTTCTGCGACAACTTCTGTGGCGAAGGCCACGAGACGATGTCGGGGAAAATCCGCGTCACGGCATGAGTCGGCGCGCTATCATGGCGCCCACGACCGACTCCGCGCCGCAGATGAAACCTTGAGCGAACGCAAGCGACGATTCGAGCAACGTGTGCTGCCGCATTTGGATGCGGCGTACAACCTTGCGCGCTGGCTGACTCGCAACGATCACGACGCCGAGGACGTGGTGCAGGAAGCGGTGCTGCGCGCCTACCGGTTTTTCGACGGACTGCGCGGCGAGGCACGGCCCTGGCTCCTCGCCATCGTGCGCAATTCCTGCCTCTCCTGGCTTCAGGTCAACCGGCCCGCGGAGCTCGCCGGTTTCGACGACCGCGCGCCCGAGCCCATCGACGAGACCAGCCCCGAGACGCTCGCCGTGCGCCAATGCGACCGGCGCATGCTGAACCAGGCGCTCGCCGCGCTGTCCGCGCAGTTCCGCGAGGCGCTGATCCTGCGCGAGCTCGAGGACCTCTCCTACAAGGACATCGCGCGCATCACCGACGTGCCGGTCGGCACGGTGATGTCGCGCCTTGCGCGGGGGCGGCGGCTTCTCGCCGAATCGCTGCAGACCATTGCGAACGCTGCCGCACCGCAGATGCAAAAATGACTCGCGAAGAAGCCCACAAACTGCTGCATGCCTACGTGGACGGCGAGCTCGATGCCGCGAAGACCCTCGAGCTCGAGGCGCATCTCTCGGGGAACCCGGCCGCACGCGCGGCCTGCGAGCGGCTGCGCGAGATGTCGGCGGCGATCCGCGATCGCGCGGACTATCACCTCGCACCCTCCGCGCTCGCCGCCCGCCTGCGCGCTTCGGTGCCTGCCGCACCTGAAAAAGCGCCGCGCCTTGCCTGGCGACGGTGGCTCGAGCCGGCGGCGGCGTTCGCCGTGGCCGCGTTCCTCACTTGGGTAGTCGCGGTCCAGACCCTGCGGCCGGGCGTAGACGAGCACATTGCGCAGGAAGTGCTCGCGAGCCACGTGCGCGCGACACTAGCAAACCGCCTGTTCGACGTCGCCTCCTCCGATCAGCACGCGGTGAAGCCGTGGCTGAGCGCGCGGCTCCCCTTCTCGCCGCCGGTCGCCGACCTGTCGTCCCACGGATTCGAGCTGCGGGGTGGCAGGCTGGATTACGTCGGCGGGCAATCCGTCGCGGTGCTCGTCTACCAGCGCCGCCAGCACACGATCGACGTGTTCGTCTGGCCCGCAACGGCGGAGAAGGCACGGCGGGCGCTGACGCTCGACGGTTTCAACGCCGAGGGATTCGCGCGCGGCGGCATGAGCTTCTGGCTGGTCTCCGACCTCAACCGCAACGAGCTAAGCGACTTCGCCCGACTGGTCGCCGCCGCCCTGAGGCCCTAGTCCTCGGAGTCGGGCGCGCCGCCGACGGTCGCGAGGTCTTCCTGCTTGATTTTCTCCGTGTTGAATTTCACTGCGCGCTCACGCATGGTCTTGAGCACTTCTTCCAGCGGCGGCGGCTCGCCCTGGATCCAGCGCAAGGGGTTGATGCGCGCGACGACGAAGGCACGCAGATAGGGGCTGACGAAGCCGCGCGCCTTGAGCTTCGCGATCACCTCGGCAACACGCGCATCGAGATCCATCAGCATGCCCGCGTGCTTTTCGTGCTCTTTGACGGCCTTAGACAGCGGTTCGTCCGAGAATTTCTCCAGCCTCCGCACGATCGGGTTGTAGGCGCCGCCGGCGAACTTGCCGTTGTGCTCGTAGCACACGCCGAGGGTGACGAGCGAAGCTTCCTCCAGATAGAAGGCGAACTGGTTTTCGGCGCGCTTCGCGTCTTCGGCGTTCCCCAATAGGCCACGAGTGATGCGGATCACTTCGAGCGACTTCTCACGCAGGTTGTGCGCCTTTTCGGTGTTGAGGGCGAGGATCTGCCAGGCGACCTCGCGCTTGGGAACGACGAGCGCGGTGATCGCCCTTGCGCCGAGCCTGCGCATCGCCTCCAGGCGGTGCCGGCCGTTCGGGGTCCAGAAGCCCTCCTTCGGCGCAGTGACCGCGATCACCGGGTCGAGAAACATTCCCGTGCGGTCTAGGACGTCGGCGAGCTTCCTGTGGTGGGTCTGCGAGAGATCGCGCTGGAAGGGCGTAGGCTCGATGCGCCCGATCGGAAGGATCGCGAGGAGAAGCGCGTTCGTTCCGAGCGGATCGCTGTAGGCTCCGAGCACGAGTCCCCCTTCGCGCGCTATCCTCGCGCGCACCTCCTCGGCTTCGACGGGAAGCGAGTCGAGCCGGCACTCGGCGGGCAAGAGGCCGCGCGTGCCCGGCTTGGCCTTCCGTGGCGTGCGCTTCGCCGGGGCGCGCTTGAGTCCGGATTTGCGCTTGGGTTTTGCCGTCGCCATGGGCTAGGACGACCGCATCGGCGCGGGGCCGGGGGCAACGCGTTTTCTCTTTTCGAAGAATTCGAATACCCCGTTGCCGGCTATCACCGCGGCGAGAAAGGCGAGGCCCTTCGCCGAGCTGGCGCCGGCCAGAACCAGCGCGGGTCCCGGGCAGATGCCTGCCAGTCCCCAGCCCACGCCGAACACGAGGCTGCCGAGAATGAGCCGCGTGTCGATGCGGCGCGGGCTCGGCAGGAGCACCGGCGCACCGAGCAGCGTCCGCGTCCGTTTCTTCATGAATGCGAAGGCGCCTGCGCCCACCGCGATGGCGCCCGCCATGACGAGCGCGAGCGAAGGATCCCAGGCGCCGGCGAGGTCGAGAAAGGCGAGCACCTTCGCCGGATTCGCCATCCCGGCGACGAGGAGTCCCAGCCCGAAGACGAATCCCGCGGCGAAGGAAGCGGCCGTATACGTGGAGGACTTCACGGCGCGATCAGGTGGCGCGCGATGAAAACGGTCGCGAATCCGGCAGCCATGAACGCGACGGTCGCCGCGATCGAGCGCGGCGACGCCCGCGAGACGCCGCATACGCCGTGGCCGCTGGTGCATCCTCCGCCGTAGCGCGTGCCGACTCCCACCAGCAGCCCCGCCGCCGCGAGCGCGGGGAAACTCGCGTCGACCCGGATCTGCGGCAGCGCGTCGAGAACGCGCCAGGCGAGCGGCGCAGCGACCAGGCCCGCGACGAAGGCGATACGCCAGGAGACGTCGCCGGCCTGCGGGCGCGCGAG
>WNGL01011455.1_pt1 | contig 12646 bp, 9 predicted proteins | sample 5400591 | NCBI WGS metagenome assembly WNGL01 (sample SAMN13153377, study PRJNA577476) | soil metagenome | isolation source: 80 cm soil or saprolite under Garry oak tree replicate 1 | place: USA:California | collected 2016-06-15
GCAGCTTTGCCAGAACGTAGCCGGCGAGGAGAGTGGCAGCAAGGAGCACGACTGGCGTTGGCACCAGTCCGAGATACGGCACCGGAATCGCGCCCACCGGCGCGTCGTGGATGACAAAGAGCGACGCGAACCAGAGCAGGGAGAAGATGAGGAGGGCCGTCACGGCATATTGGGCGATGCCGATGACGGACCACAGGGCGCTCGTGGGCACCTGGAAATTGGCTGTTTCCGCACCGAGGGAACGATCGATCGTCTCCGTGAGTCGATGATCCAGTGATGCTGGCGCGCTGAGTGCGGCGAGCGCGCCGCGGAGCGATGCGGGAACCGAAGGTAGCTCCGAGGTCACGAGCTCGCGCAGCGGCTCGACCGCGGGGGCGAGCGAGCCGCGCAGCTGCCAGCGTCTCAGGAAGTCAACTGGGTCTGCCGACGTCCGAACCCGGCCGCTGAGCCGGTAGATCGCGCTTGTGAGGCGACCTAGCGGCCCTGCGCCGCGCCGCCGAGCCGCAAACCGCGTCGCAGCGACGGCTTGACGCTCGAGGCTTGCGACGTCGATGAGAGCGAGGGCGCCTGCCGCAACAGAAGAGAGAGCGCGCTCCCGACGCGCAGGCGCGATGAGCGGAGCAGCAGTCCCCTCCAGGACGCCGGCGTCGGCGGCGAGGTCACGCACGGCCTCGCGTGCTTCGGCGGCAATGCGAGACGCGACCACGCGCTTCGCCTCGACCCCAGACTCGAGCCATTCGCGTAGCTCGCCGATGCCCGCTGCGCCCTCTCGTGCGCGAGTGGCGACGACGTCGATGGCGCCCACACCATCCTTACGCAGCTGCTGACGCATGTCCTCGGCGACGTGGCGTGTGTCCGCGAGACTGAGGAGATCACTCCGGTTGAGGACCACGATCTGGCGGCGGACGCGAGGCGCGAACTCCCTCAAATAGGCGCCGTGCACGACCTGATCGTTGTATTTCTCCGGATCCACGATCCACGCGACCGCGTCGACGCGGGGAAGCAGGGCATCCACGCGGTGTCGGTGCTCGAGGGCGATCGAGTCGAAGTCGGGAAGATCGAGCACAGCGACATCGGCGAACGCGCCGCCCGCGTGCTCGCGCACCTCGCTGATGCCGAGCCACTGCATCAGACCAGCGAGTTCCTTGGCGCGACTGGATGGGACCCACGCGACTGCTTCTGATGTCGTTGGCCGGCGCGCGCTGGCCAGGCTCACGTTCTCGCCCGCGATCGCGTTCAACAACGTCGACTTGCCGACGCCGGTGCCGCCGGCCAGCGCGAGGACGTATGCGCTGCTCGGGAAACCAAGCCGGGCCCGCGTCGTCTCGCGGGTGGCCACCGCAGCGCTTGCGTCGAGGCCAAGCGCCTTCGCCGCGGCGATCGCCTCGTCGAGGCTCGCAAGGCAGCGATCGACGTTCACGGCGCCACGCCTTCGACTGCTGCGCGCAGGTCGGCCGCGAGCTCGCGCATGCGCCCGGGCGCGGGTACGAGCGCCTCGAAACGTGCGCGCTCGTCCTCGAAGAGCGAGGTGAGAAGGGTCAGAAGCCGGGCGCGCGCTTTGGAGATGAGCTCCCCCATCGCGCCTTCGCCGAAGATCGCTTCGAGGAGCTTCTGATTGAGGAATGCCGTCCCGGCAGCGATGCCGACCTCGGCGCCCGTTAGGCCGGCCGTGTACGCGAACACGCCGAGCATCACCGCGACAGCGACGGCGTTCACCCCGAGCGCCGCGACCTGCGCGACCGCGCGCTTACGGCCGGCGTGCGCCCGGACGTCGTCGACGATCGCTCCCATCCAGGCACCCAGGCCTTCTCGGACGGCAGAGCCGAATCCTTCCGATGCGGACCACAGGGCATGATTGGCAGCTACGAGCGCAGCGGCTTCCGATCGCTCGGACCAGGCGATCGAGGTCCGCCGCGCGGCATCGGTTGCGTGACGCAGGGCGAGCGCCTCGAGCGTGCTCGTCATCTCGGCCTCGACGACTGTCACCGGCGCAGCCGGCGCTCCGCGGAACGCGGTGATCAGAATCGCGCGCAGCCTGCCGATGCCTGAGGAGATGAACCTCGCCACCTGGTCCGCGCCGACGAAGTCGTTCCACCGGCGCAACACCTCCTCACGCAACATGAGGCCGCCCTGCATCGCCCGAGCCAGCGAAGCCAGCTCCTCGGCGTACGTGGTTGCGGCGATCCGCCGCAGCGCATCGGCGTCGATGGCCTCGTGCTCAAGGTCGTCGGCGATGCTGTGTGCGAGCGGTGCGAGGCCCCTGAGCGAACCCGCCAGCGCCCGGGTCGCGACGTCGCGGCGCTCGTCCGCCTCGGCGGCGAGGTGCGCTACGCGCTCGAGAAGCGGGCGCGCCTTTTCGCGCGCAAGTCCGTTGACGCGCGGATCGACGTCGCCCTCATCGATTGCGATCAACTCCACGGGCTGCTGCGTATCCGGTGTGTCGGTCTCGCTGAGGAGGCGCTCGGCGTCAGCAACCACTGCCACACGGTCCTGTTCATCAGGTGGCACACGGTTCAACACCACCACGAGCGGAAGGCCACGCTCGCGGACTCGGCGCAGCACTTCCCAGGGCACGAGGTCCGCGTAGCGCGTCGCAGTCGTCACGAAGACACAGAGATCGCTGATCTCCACCAGCACGTCGGCCAGTTCGCGATTGTCGCGCTCGACGGAGTCGATGTCCGGCGCATCAATGACGGCAACGCCGTCCGCGCGGGCGGGCACCGCCGCCAGCCTCAGTTTGCTGACCTCCGCGCCGGCAATCGTGTTCAGCAGCGACGACTTGCCCGCGCCGGTGGGTCCGAGGATGAGTACCAGCAACGGCGCATCTATGTCCGCCAGACGCGGAAGCACGAACCCGTCGAGGTGGTCGTGCAGCTGTCGTGTGCGTGCCTCGGCGGCGGGGTTCGCCGTTGGAAACGCAAAGCGCCGGTCGGCCAACGCTGCGAGGCGATTGCACCGCTCCATGAGCTCTTTCGAGTCCACGGCCGCACTCTACTTGTTGGGGCAGTACGCCTGGCGCAACGCGGCATCCCGCCATCAAGCGGGACGCCGCGCTTCAGATCTGACCTTCAGAGGCCTGGGCAAGTGCCCGGGTCAGGCATATCGATCCTTGTCGCGCCACCCGGAGAGACACGCGGGTAGGTCACAAAGGCAACGTAAAGAGCTGAACCGCTGTTGAAAGCGTCGTGCACTTCGCGGGGCCGCTCGATGAATGCTTGCCCCGCGATGTAAGTTGTCGCCTCGCACTGGCTGCCTTGCGATTTGTAAACGGTGACTTCACCCTGTTTGACAACAACGATCGCGCCGCCGGGATGCATGTGCCAGCCGGACGATCCGCCGGGCTGGATTGAGATCTGCGAGACGACGACATCGGTTCCTTCCTGGAGCGGTATCGTCCCGACTGAGACGTCTGAGCCACGGGCGAGGGTCATGTTTGCGACGCCTGAGGATTGTGTGGCCGCGCCAGGTGCCGCGTTCAGCACGAGGAGAAGCACCGCAACCGCGAAAACAACCGACCAGTTCCACCACTTGAGCTGCATTTTCATTTCGTCTCCTTTCAGTTCTGTAAAAAGCGCTTCAATGGCGCGGTGAGTTGAGGTCCAGCGCTTTGCAGCTGGGCCGCCCGGGAACCGATGTCTCTAAGCGTTGGTCGTCAGTTGCGCGCCGTCGGGCAGCAGGAAGGTCGCAGCCAGCACGAGATCTGCGCTGCCACGGTTGAACGCCTGCAGTGTCTGGCCCGGCATCTCGACAAAGCTATCGCCGGCGTTGAAAGTCCTCACCAAACCATCCCTGCTCAAGGTGACCTGCCCTTGAAGCACGGTTATCAAGCCCGGTCCGCCGTGGCGATGTTGAGGCGTCTGAGAGCCGGGAGCGAAATCAAGGACCTGCTGGACGAGGCTGTAGGGGCCGCTGAGTATGGGCGAGCTCAGGGTGAAGGTGAACAGCGTCTTGTTCGGTAGCGCCGGCGCGGCTTGCCCCGCCACCGCCGTCGTTGGTTTGCCACCGTGGGGCACTACGAATGCGACCACCACGGTCGCCTCGCCAGAGCCTGTGTTGACCGCCTGAAGAGGCACGTTGATCGGCTCGACCAGCATTTCGCCGATTGCCGCTTTCCTGTCACCGGCAGGCGTCTTGACCGTGATCTGGCCCTGAAGGAGAGTGGCGATATTTGGTGATGTGTGGACGTGGACCACGCTCGCGGCGCCCGGTGCGAAATCGATCACGTTCTGGATCAAGTCGATCTGCGTGTTGGCGTTGAGGCCCGACAGAGTGTTCCGGTACTTGGTCAACGGACCTGGCGGAGCCGCCGACTTCAGCAGCGTGCTAGCCGCCCCTCCGCCGCACGCGGCGACCAGCACAAATACGACGAGTAACACGAGAAGGCTCTTCATCGAACATCTCCTAATGGGTTGATGTGGCGACTCGGAGCGCAGACGATGCGTTCCGGCCATCGTCACCGAGGCTGAGGCTCGGCGCCCCAGCCGTCATCGGTACAAGTACCGGCTCCGGTACTGGAACCTGGTACCGGTTTTGTGCCCACGTCCGCGGTTGCTATCCTCGTGGCCACTCTGGTGGAGACCCCAAAGCTCACTCGGCGGGAACGAGAGGTGGCAAGCCTCGTCGCCAAGGGATTGACGAATCGCGAGATCGCATCGCGGCTGTTCATCTCTGAACGCACCGCCGAGAGCCACGTCGAGCAGGTACGAGGCAAGCTGGGTTTCCATTCCCGAAGCCAGGTCGCGGCGTGGGTGGCGGCTCAGGGCCTGACCACGGACGGCGGCGCGGCACCCGCCGATGTGCCAATCCGCAGCGCCGTCGAAACCCCTTTGACGGAGGCTCACCCTGCGCTGACCAGGCGCCGCGGCTACATCGTCACTCTGGCAGTCGCGTTGATCGCGGCGCTGCTGACAGGACTTGCTCTTGCCAACGGCCGGCTTGCAACTACGCCATCTAGCGGCCAGAAGATCGTCACGGTGGCCGGCACCGGCCTGCGTGCGTTCTCGCCTGACGGTGGCCGCGCAGCTTCCGCAGCTCTAGCCCGTCCCGTGGCGGTCGCGACCGGGCCGCTTGGAGAGATCTACATCGCCGAGGGTAACCGAGTCCGTGAGGTTGATCCGGGCGGGCGGATCACCACCCTGGCAGGAACGGGTGACGCGGGCCATGCCGGAGACGGCGGCCCAGCCGCGCAAGCCCAGCTGACTACGCCACAAGGGTTGGCGGTCGACAGCGCGGGCAGGGTCTACATCGCCGACACGCTCAGCAATCGGGTGCGCCGCGTCGACGCGGACGGCACCATCCGCACTGTGGCTGGAACCGGCGACGCCGGCTATACGGGAGACGGGAAGCCGGCGATCGAGGCGAAGCTGAATCTTCCCACCGGCGTCGCCATCGGCTTTGGCGACTCGGTCTTCATCTCCGACACTGGCAACAACGTGGTTCGGCAACTTGGCATCGATGGAATCATTCGCACGGTGGCCGGCACCGGTGAGGCCGGGTATAGAGGGGATGGAGGTCCCGCCCTGTACGCAGTGCTTCACGCCCCGGGTGGACTGGCGTTTGACGAGGAGGGCAATCTCTACATCGCTGACACGCTCAACCAGCGCATCCGCCGAGTCAACGTCAACGGGCAGATTGCGACGGTTGCGGGCACCGGCGTCGCCGCCTACGGTGGCGATGGCGGTCAGGCGATCTACGCCGAACTGAATCTCGCTACCAACCCCTTGGAGGGCATGGGACAAGGCCTTGCTGTCGGACCGACCGGCGACGTGTTCATTGCCGATGGGGTAAATCACCGGCTCAGGAAGCTTGGCCTCAGCGGTGTCATTACCACGGTCGCGCGCATGAATACCCCGTTGGGGGTTGCGGTCGATCCTCATGGCGCCGTTTACGTCGCCGACGCCGACGACAACCGGGTTCTAAAGATCGATTGAGGTCAGGCCGCGGGCGGCTGCGACAGCGGGACTTCGAACTCCTCGCCGACAGGAGTCACGACGTACTCGAGATAGATCGCTTGGTTCGTGCCCGCGTTCGTTTCTTGCAGATCTGTTCCCGGAAGAAAAGCCGCACCCTGGCCGACGCCCAGACGCAGTGAGCTGCGGTGAGCGCTCTTGATAGAGATGGAGCCGCTCAGCACGTAAAAAGCCGCAAGCCCGCCAAAACGATGCGCTCCAGAGGTGCCGCCACCAGCGAGCGTGACCTGGCGAAGCACTTCTGAATAAGCCACCTGAGGAAGTGAGGCGCGATCGAAATCCTCGCTTTCGAAGGCTGCTCGCGCGATCGGATCAACAAGTGGCTGTCCACGGGCTGAGCTCGGCCAGACTGCAATCGAATACCAAACACTCTGGACGGATCCCGGGTTCAGATGCTGGTGGGTCAAACTCTGGTGGAACTTTGCTTGTCCAGCTACCAGATCGACAGGTGGCTCACCCGCCAGGACCAGGAGTTGGACGCCACTCTCTACATAGACCACGCTGGGGACATGTTGTTTGGAATTGATGACATAGCCAGGCGGCTGCACGAAGCGCACAAACCTGATGTAGACAGGGCCGGTTGGCAAGCTGCCCACCTGGCCGGCGTCCAGTTTCTTGACCACCTCGCCGCGAGGGAGCGCATCGGGGTTGGTAGCCGATGGCGCGGTACTCCCGCACGCGACGAGCGCCATCGCGAGAACCGCCAGCCTCAATTTCGAGCAAGTCTGGGCGATGATGCCCCAACGGGTTCGGCCAGCCTCGGGCGAGGTGCGCAAAATCAAGACCACGGCTGATGAGCTTAGCCTCCGGCGTCGCCGCGAGGTGGACAGAACTCCGGTCCCCTCGAGAGCCCTGTTCGGCACTTCATAATGCCGAGGCATGGTGCGGCCCGAGCCGAGAGCGCGAGCTTTGAAGGACGCCGGCGCCACCCCGACCGATAAAGAGGAAGTCTGGCTGCGCCCGTCGCCGAGGCTTGGCATCATGCGTCGGGTCGAGGTCTTTGGGGTGGCCGGCCTGACAGCTGCGATCGTGCTGGTGGTGACCGCCATCCGCTTCGTCGCGGGCGCTCCCGTCAACGTTGCTGTAGCCGCCACGCTCATCGTTGCGATCGCCCTCGCGGGTTTTCTCAGCGACCGCTGGGCTCAGCGGCGTGTGTGGGCCTGGGCGTACTGCGAGCGCGAGGACGATCTGCTGGTACGGCGCGGCGTCATGGTCTACCGCTTATCGGTCATCCCGTACGGCCGAATGCAGTTCATCGACGTCATCGCCGGGCCAATCGAGCGGGCATTTAGCCTCGCCACGGTCCGAATGCACACCGCGGCCGCCAGCAGCGACGCTCGCATCCCCGGCCTGGCTCAGATCGAGGCTGCCCGCCTCCGCGATCACCTGGCCCAACTGGGCGAGGCCAAGGCGGCAGGGCTTTAGTGGTCGAGCCAGCCGCCACCTGGCACCGGCTGCATCCCCTTTCGCCGGTCATTCGCGCCGGGCGAATCTTGGTCGGTGCCGGGATCGTTTTCGCGGGCACGCTGCTGCAGGGCTCCAGCAGGAGCGAATCCGGGGCGATTACCCGGGTGGTGATCGGCGTCTTGGTGATTGCCTTTGGCGTGATCTCCTGGCTCGTCACCCGCTGGCGGGTTGAAGGCAAAGACTTGCGCATCGAGACTGGCCTGATCAGGCGAAGCTCCCTGCGCTTTCCCCTCCCGCAGATCCAGGCCATCGACGTGGTTCGCCCCCTCCTGGCGCGCGTCTTCGGCCTCGCCGAGTTGCGTCTGAGAATGGGAGGCGCGACCGCAGGCTCGGCCCGGCTGGCATACCTCACGGCGAGCGATGCAGACACGGTGAAGGGTCAGCTCCTGGCACTCGCCCGCGGGATCCAGCCGGAGACTGAGGATTCGCCCGGGCGCGTGCTCGTGCGATTGCCGATCGGGCGCTTGATCGGTTCCCTCGTCCTCGGATCACCCACGGTCACGATCCTCGTGATGGCGGGCGCGATCGCATTCGCGGCGGAGCTCTCGCCCAGGGCCGCGATCGGAATTCTCAGCTCCAGCGGCGCCATCGCAATTGGCATGATCACTGTCATCTGGCGGCGCCTCAACGGCGCCTACGACCTGACCGTGGTGGAGGCGCACGACGGGCTGCGCATACGCTCCGGTCTTCTCGACACCACCGCCGAAACCATCCCCAGCGGCCGCGTGCAGGCGGTACGCATGGTCGAACCGCTGCTGTGGCGGCCACTTGGATGGTGCCGGCTCGAGGTCGATGTCGCCGGACGCCAGCACCGAGGTGGCGAGAACAACCCGGAGCGGCGGCAGCTTCGGGCGGTGCTCCCGGTCGGCTCCCACCAGGAGGCAGAGAGCCTGCTCGAGCGGATCTTGCCCGATGCACCGCGCGAGCGAACGCGGCCGCCTTCGCGTGCGCGCTGGAAGGCGCCCCTGCGATTTCACAACCTGTCCTGGGGTCACAACGAACGCTGCGCTGTCACCACGACCGGACGTCTCGCCCGTATCACGTCATGGGTGCCGCTGACAAAGGTCCAGAGCCTGCGCCTGGTGCAGGGGCCGGCGCAGCGCGGTCTCCGGCTCGCAACCATCTACCTCGACACAGCCGGCCACAGCGTGCATGCGGCGATTCGCGACCGCGATGCGGATGAGGCGCGCGAGCAGCTTCGCGAGCTGACCGTCCTTTGCCGCGCGGCCCGAGCCGCGCAACCAGACGTCGCAGCGGTTATCGGTCAGCGATAGGCAATGCGGTCGCGCCCCGCATCCAGGTCCTCCACTGGTGGACAAGAAACGCCGCAGCGATTGCCTTGCTCAAGAGCAGCCGTCGTCCGCCGCGCGCACCGCCTGGTGGAGGGCCCCGCGCGAGGCTTCGAACTGTTCCAGGGGAACCAGAAGGTCGTCCGCGATCCTCTGGCGGACCTCGCGGCTGATGCGCGCGCTCACGCGCTTTGCCCACCGTCGCCCGAGCCAACCGGCGTGGAGTCCCAGCAGCTTTGCCAGAACATAGCCGGCGAGGAGGGTGGCGGCAAGGAGCGCGACTGGCGTTGGCACGAGTCCGAGATACGGCAACGAGATCGAGCTCACCGGCGCGTCGTGGATGACAAAGAGTGACGCGAACCAGAGCAGCGAGAAGATGAGGACAGCGGTCACTGCATATTGGGCGGTGCCGATGACCGACCACAGCGCGCTCGTGGGCACCTGGAAGCCGGCCGCTTCCGCCGCGAGGGAACGGTCGATCGTCTCCGCGAGTCGATGCTCAAGTGACGCGGGCGCGCTGAGTGCGGCGAGCGTGCCGCGGAGGGGTGCGGGAACCGAAGCCAGCGTCGAGGTCACGAGCTCGCGCAGCGGCTCGACCGCTGGCGCGAGCGAGCCGCGCAGCTGCCAGCGTCTCAGGAAGTCAACTGGGTCCGCCGACGTCCGGGCGCGGCCGGTGAGCCGGATGATCGCGCTCGTGAAGAGCCCCAACGGTCCGCCGCCCCGGCGCCGCGCAGCGAACCGCGTCGCCGCGACGGCTTGACGCTCGAGGCCTGCAGCGTCGATGACGGCAAGCGCGCCTGCCGCGACCGAAGAGAGAGCGCGCTCCCGGCGCGCCGGCTTGATGAGCGGGGGAGCGGTCCCATCCAGGACGCCCGCGTCGGCGGCGAGGTCACGCACGGCCTCGTGTGCCTCGGCGGCAATGCGAGACGCGACCACGCGCTTCGCCTCGACCCCAGACTCGAGCCATTCGCGCAGCTCGCCGATGCCCGCGGCGCCCTCCCGTGCGCGGGTGGCGACGACGTCGATGGTGCCGGCACCGTACTTCTGCAGCTGCTGACGCATGTCCTCGGCGACGCGGCGTGTGTCCGCGAGACTGAGGAGATCGCTTCGGTTGAGGACCACGACCTGGCGGCGGACTCGAGGCGCGAACTCCCTTAAATACCTGCCGTGCATGACGTAATCGTTGTATTTCTCCGGATCCACGATCCACACGACCGCGTCGACGCGGGGAAGCAGCTCATCCACGCGGTCTCTGTGCTCGAGAGCGATCGAGTCTAAGTCGGGAAGGTCGAGCACGGCGACATCGGCGAGCGCGCCGCCCGCATGCTGGCGCACCTCGCTGATGCCGAGCCACTGAAGCAGACCAGCGAGCTCCCGGCCGCGGCTGGAAGGGACCCACGCGACCGCGTCTGATGTCGTTGGCCGGCGCGCGCCGGCCAGGCTCACGTTCTCGCCCGCGATCGCGTTCAACAACGTCGACTTGCCGACGCCGGTGCCGCCGGCTAGCGCCAGGACGTACGCGCTGCTCGGGAAGCCAAGCCGCGTCCGCGTGGTCTCACGCGTCGCGACCGCGGCGCTCGCATCAACGCCGAGCGTCTTCGCCGCGGTGATCGCCTCGTCGAGGCTCCCCAAGCAGCGATCGATGTTCACTGTGCGATGCCTTCGACCGCTGCCCGCAGCTCTGCCGCGAGCTCGCGCATGGGTCCCGGCGCGGGCACGAGCGCCTCGAAACGCGCGCGATCATTCTCAAGGAGCGAGGTCATGAGCGCCAGAAGCCGGGCGCGTGCTTTCGCGATCAGCTCCCCCATCGCGCCTTCGCCGAAGATCGCTTCGAGAAGCTTCTGATTGAGGAGTGCCGTCCCGGCGGCGATCCCCACCTCGGCGCCCGTCAGGCCGGCCGTGAACGCGAACACGCCGAGCATCACCGAGACAGCGACGGCGTTCACGCCGAGAGCCGCGACCTGCGCGACCGCGCGCTTGCGGCCGGCGTGCGCCCGGACGTCGTCGACGATCGCTTGCATCCACGCACCAAGGCCCTCGCGGACGGCAGGGCCGAACCCTTCCGACGCTGACCATAGATCGGGATTGCCAGCTACGAGCGCGGCAGCATCCGATCGCTCGGACCAGGCGGTCGAGGTCCGCCGCGCGGCCTCGGTAGCGTGACGCAGCGCGAGCGCCTCGAGTGTGCTGGTCATCTCGGCCTCGACGACTGTTACTGGCGCAGCCGGCGTCCGGCGGAATGCGGTGATCAGAATCGCTCGCAGCCTGCCGATGCCTGAGGAGATGAATCTCGCCACCTGGTCCGCGCCAACGAAGTCGTTCCATCGACGCAACACCTCCTCACGCAACATGACACCGCCCTGCAGCGCCGTGGCCAGAGAAGCCAGTTCCTCGGCGTACATCGTTGCGGCGATCCGCCGCAGCGCATCGGCGTCAATAGCCTCGTGTTCGAGGTCGTCGGCGATGCCGTGTGCGAGCGGTGCAAGGCCCCTCAGCGAACCCGCCAGCGCGCGGGTAGCGACATCGCGCCGCTCGTCGGCCTCCGCGGCCAGGCGCGCTACGCGCTCGAGAAGCGGGCGCGCCTTTTCACGCGCAAGTCCGTTCACTCGCGGATCGAGGTCGCCCTCATCGATCGCGATCATCTCCACGGGCTGTTGCGCGTTTGGTGCGTCGGTCTCGCCAAGGAGACGCTCAGCGTCGCCAACCACCGCCACCCGATCCTGTTCATCGGCCGGCATCCGGTTCAACACAACCACGAGCGGTAGACCACGCTCCCGCACTCGGCGAAGCACCTCCCACGGCACCAGGTCTGCGTAGCGGGTCGCAGTCGTCACGAATACACAGAGATCGCTAATCTCCACCAGCACATCGGCGAGTTCGCGGTTGTCGAGCTCGACGGAGTCGATGTCCGGCGCATCGATGACAGCAACGCCGTCGACGCTGGCGGCCACCGCCGACACCTTGAGCCTCTCTTTCGCGATGGCGGCGAGACGACCGCCGGCGAGAATGCGATTCGAATCGCTTGCGCTTGCGTAGATCACCGCGTCTCTTGTCGTCGGCCTCAGCACGCCGGCTTTGCTGACCTCAGCGCCCGCGATCGTGTTCAGCAGCGAGGACTTGCCCGCGCCGGTGGGTCCGACGAGCAGCACCAGCAGCGGCGCATCTATATCCGCCAGGCGCGGAAGCACGAAGCCGGCGAGGTGGTCGTGAAGCTGTCGCGCGCGTGCCTTCGCTGCGGAGTTCGCCGTCGGGAACGCCAGGCGCCTGTCGGCGAGCGCGGCCAGGCGATCGCCCTGTTCGATGAGCTCTGTCGAGTCCACGGCCCGCACTCTACTTATGGCGTACGAGGTTCGGGCGGTTCTTGCGACGGCGTTTGAAATCAGAAGTTGTCAGGGCCGCCCATGACCCCGCGTCATCGACGGCATCTTGCCGGCTGACGCTCCTTATGTCATCAGCAACGCAGGCAATAGCGCGCCCGGTACGGAAGCCCTACGCACGAATTCTCTGGCTCCGGAGCACGGATTCAAACCCTGAACCTTGCGGTTAACAGATCGGCGCCGGCCCGTTCAGAAATGACGCTCCGAATTCACTCGGTGCCGCTGAGTGCCGCCATGTGCCGCCATGTGCCAAGGTCTCTCGCTGGCGTTGCTGTACGAAAGCACCCGATCAACCCCGGGCCGAAGGCACGATCCTCCGGAATTCTGGCGCGTCACGGACGGCCCGGAAGCTGCGCCACGTCTCGAAAGATGACCGCCTATCTCTAGAGTGGAACTGGTTTGGTGATCAGCGTCCGTGTCCACCCTAGGGCTGCGCAAGCCAGGTCTTCATGGAACGATGGCGTGCTGGATGTGTGGGTAACCGCACCTCCAGTCGATGGCGCCGCCAATAACGCGGTCGTCGCTGCCGTCGCGAGGCATTTCA
>WNGL01007699.1_pt1 | contig 12644 bp, 10 predicted proteins | sample 5400591 | NCBI WGS metagenome assembly WNGL01 (sample SAMN13153377, study PRJNA577476) | soil metagenome | isolation source: 80 cm soil or saprolite under Garry oak tree replicate 1 | place: USA:California | collected 2016-06-15
CCACGCCATCGCGGCTGTCGCCTGGAGCGCTGGCATCGCGCTGGCCTGCTACCTGTGGTCGATCCGCCTCTACGACCGGCGCCGGGCAGCCAACCCGAAATAGCGGATATCACGCGGCTGCGGGACAAGAGCATTTCTTATGTTCTCCGACCCCGCAACGGTGTTTGGAAGAAGCCCGGACGTGGGACATTGGTCTCGTGGCACAGATCGACCCCGCGACCGACGCTCTCGTCGGCAAATGGCTGTCACTCCCCGACGTAGCCGCCCAGCTCGGCATTCCGGCAGGGCGAGTGAAGCAGCTGCTGCGCGACCGCAAACTCCTCGCCGTGACCCGTCCCGAAGGGGCGGCCGCGGTACCGGCCGCCTTCCTGGACGGCTCCCAGATCGTCAAGGGCCTGTGCGGGACGCTGACCTTGCTCTTCGACTGCGGCTTCGACGACCTGGAGGCGATGCGCTGGCTGTTCACAGCCGACGACTCGCTGCCCGGCACGCCGATCGACGCGATCGTCAAGCACCGCGGCACCGAAGTCAACCGGCGCGCGCAGGCGCTCGCGTTCTGACCAGAGCGGCTAGGCTGACGGCATGCCGCCGAGCCCGCCACGACCGTACCGGACCGCACGACCAGGGCCCGGGCGGGCAGCGGGCCCGCCGCACTCTCCGCTGATCCGCGACCTGCTCGCCTCCGGCGGCCAGGCATTCTCGTTCGAGTTCATGCCGCCCAAGACCGAGGCCGAGGAAGCGCAGCTCTGGCGGGCGATCCGGCAGCTCGAGCCGCTGCGGCCCACCTTCGTCTCGGTGACCTACGGGGCCGGCGGGTCGACCAGGGACCGAACGGTCCGGGTCACCGGCCGGATCGCCGAGGAGACCACGCTGACCCCGGTCGGCCATTTCACCGCGGTGAACCACTCGGTGGCCGAGCTGAGGCAGGTGATCGGGTCCTATGCGGCGGTGGGGGTGCGCAACGTGCTCGCGCTGCGCGGTGACCCGCCCGGCGACCCGAACGCCGACTGGGTCCCGCACCCCGACGGGCTGAGCTACGCGGCGGAGCTGGTCCGGCTGATCAGGTCGGCCGGCGACTTCTGCGTCGGGGTGGCCGCGTTCCCGGAGAAGCACCCGCGCTCGCCCGATCCCGAGACGGACGTGCGCCACTTCGTGGCCAAGTGCCGGGCCGGGGCGGACTTCGCCATCACCAACATGTTCTTCTACCCCGAGGACTACCTGCGGCTGCGAGACCGGGTCACGGCGGCCGGCTGCGACGTGCCGATCATCCCGGGCATCATGCCCATCACCAGCATGCGGGTGATCGAGAAGGCCATCGAGCTGGGCGGCTGCCGGGTGCCCACCGAGCTGTGGGAGAGGCTGCAGGCGGTGGCGGACGACCGGGCCGCGGTGCGCGAGATCGGCGTGGACTACGCGGCTGGCCTGTGCGAGCGGCTGCTCGCCGAGGGCGTGCCCGGGCTGCACTTCTACACGCTCAACTGGTCCCGCGCGACCCGCGAGATCTACCAGCGGCTCAGCCTTTACGAGCGGGCGGGCCGGGTCCGGAGCGGGAGTTCGGCGCCCATCACCGCGTAGGGCGGCTCGCCGCCGGGGAAGAAGCGGAACGCGGTCAGCAGGTCGGTGAAGCCGGTCCCGCGGTAGAGCCGCCGCGCTGGCGTGTCGGCGTCCCTGGTAGACAGCAAGGCGGTCCGTTCCGGCCGCCCGGCGGTCAACCGCAGCAGGACCCCGGCGCCCACGCCGTGGCCCTGGTGGCCCGGCACCACGTGCAGCTCCGCGACCTCGAACGAGTCGTCGAGCCAGGCCGCGGCGGCTCGGTCGTCGCTGCGGGCGGCCAGCGCCCGGCTCACCGTGTCGTGCCACCACTGGCCGGCCGCGCCGTGGAAGCCGTAGCCGAAGCCGACCGTCTCGCCGGTCCCGTCGCCGGTGACGGCCAGCGCGCGGAACCCCGGGTTGCCGGCGTGCCCGGCCATGATCGTCCGCCGGCCCGCCAGCAACTCGGGCGCCGGGCGCATCGCGGCCGCGTACACCGCGACCAGCTGGTCGAGCCGGGCGATGAACTCGACCGGGCTCAGCTCGCCGACCGTGACCGCTGCCGGAGATGACCCCGAACGGGCCTGGTTCCTCGCCCCGAACAAGTGCCAGGAGCGCCGCGTGACCATCAGCCCAGCTCGCTTGTGTTCTTCATCGCGGCGGACCTGACCTGCACTTCGGCCTGGCCGAGCAGCGGATGGCTCGCGGTCAGCGTGATCGCCCCCGGCTGGCCCGCCAGCGAGCGGATCCAGACCGCGCCGAGCCCGCCGTACTGGCCGAACTCGAAGGGGTTGTCGCCCAGCAGTGTGGCCGGCCCGGACGGGGTCAGGGCGACCTGGCCGCTGCGGTACCTGCGCTGGTTGCCGAAAGCGTCGATGGCGCGGAACACCACCCGGGTTGCGTCGGAGCCGTCGGCGGAGATGGTCCCGTCGTCCACCGTCATGGCGAGGGCATCGCCGCCCGGGTGGGCCGACATCCGCAGCTGCGCCGCCGGCCGGCCGCCGACGAAACCCCGGATGAGCAGGTCCGGAGCGGGTTTCGGCAGGCGCTTGGGGAGGCGGACGAGAAAGGGCGGGTGGGCCAGGCCGCCGTACAGCGGGGAACTCGTGGCGGGCTGCGCGCTGGCCACCTGCGTTCCGCCGATGAAGACCTCGAGCCGCTCGCAATTGCTGGCGATCATCGCGGTCTGATCCGGTGCGGGAACCGGGCCGGCGGCCTCCCAGAAGAACACCGGGACGATGACCGGCCGAACGGCCGGGTCGCCCTGGGCTTGGTAGATGGCGGCGCCGGGCTTGGGTACCCGGAAGCCGTCCGCCACCCCGGCCCACTTGATGTCGTACGGGCCCGGGCCGAGCAGCGAGCCGTAGTCGAATCCGGCCCAGGCCAGCACGCCGGCGTACCCGGGGTTGGACCGCGCCTGGCTCTGCGCCTGGCCGTGCATGGCGGCCTGACGGGCCAGCCAGGCCGGCGGGTCCGTCCAGGAGAAGTGCTGCGGCTTGACCGTCTCCACGCCGACCGCCTCGGAGATCAGGTAGGGCAGCCCGGGAAAGGGCGGCTTGAGCGCGACGTTCCCGGTCTTGTCTGCGGTGCCGTAGTCGTTGTAGGCGAAGACGTCCTCGTTCCAGATGCCGTCCTCGTGGAAGGCCATCGCGCCGGAACTCGGCCGGGCGCTGTCTAGTTCCCGCGCGGCCTGCCTGGTCGCGGCCCACAGCCCGGGGAAGTTCTCGCATTCGTTCAGCCGGGTGCCCCAGATGATCACCGAGGGACGGCTGCGGTCCCTGATCACCATGTCCCTGACGTCCCGCACCACAGCGTCCTGCCATGCCGCCATGGTGCTCACGTTATGCCAGCCCGGCGCCTCCTCCCAGACCAGCAGGCCGAGCTCGTCGCACGCGTCGAGGAAGTCCGGTGACTGCGGGTAGTGCGAGCAGCGGACCATGTTGCAGTTGAACTCGTCCTTGAGGATCTCGGCGTCCTTGCGCTGCGCCCGGGCGCCCATGGCCATGCCGGCGTACGGGTAGAGCTGGTGCCGGTTGAGGCCGAACAGTTGCAGCCGCTTCCCGTTCAGGAAGAAGCCGTCGGGGCGGAAGGACGCCTCGCGGAACCCGATCCGCCGGGACAGCGTGTGCCTGCCGATGCCGGGGAAATTCAGCGAGGCCCGGACCGTGTACAGCCTGGGGCTATCCGGCGACCACAGGCTGACCGGCCCGAACCCGGTCAGGCTCAGCCGGGCGGTGCTGGTCCCCGGCGAGCCGGCCGTCACCGCCACTGTCTGCGCCGAGATCTGCCGCTGCCCGTCGAACAGCTGGACCAGCAGGGTGCCCTCGGAGTGCGTGGTCGCGGCCGAGTCGAGGGTGCACTCGATGTCGACGCGAGGCTGGGACCCCAATACGTCGGTGGGCCGGGCGAACAGGTCGGCCAGGAACACCTGGGGGAGTACCCGCAGCCGCACGTCCCGGTAGATGCCGCCGGGCTGGAAGAAGTCCACGCTGCCCGGGCCGCGGCCGACGCCGACCGGCGGCACCGAAAGGCAGCGCGAGTCCACCACGACCGAGAGCAGGTTGTCGGCGCCGGTGACCTTGCCGGTGAGTTCGGCCGAGAAGGGCAGGTACCCGCCCTGGTGGGTGGCGACTACATGGTCGTTGACGCTCACCGTGGCGTTGACCATGACGCCGTCGAAGTCGACGAGGATCCGGTTGCCCGGGCGGTGCGGATCGAGCAGCCCGGCCCCGCTGAAATGCCGCCGGTAGATCCATACCTGCTGCCAGGCGGGGTAGTTCCAGTCCTTCCAGGACAGTGGGACGACCGTGTGCGGCACCGTGACCGGCGCGAAGTTGCTGTCATCGTAGGAGCTGGTCTCCGAGCCGACCGTGTACCGCCCGCCGAACAGCCAGTTCGTGTTCATCGAGAAGGCGGGCCCGGCGGCCCGCTTATCCGTCCGCGTGATCCCGCTGACCAGCGTGAGCAGCGGCAGCGCCGCCACCCCTGCGCCGCCGATCAGGCCGGCCTGCAGCATCCTCCGCCGGGAGAGCCGGCGGCCGCCCGGCGCGAGCACCGGCCCTTCCGGTAGCGGCGCCAGCACCGGCCCCTCCGGAGACGGCGCGAGCACCGGCCCCTCGGGTGGCGATGGGAGCGCCGCCCCGCCCGCCCGCAGCAAGGCGCTCATCCGCCCGGCCGCCGACCCGACCCGCCCCGCGGCCTGGTACGGCGGCGTCCAGACCTCTGCCGGCCGTGGCTCCTGCGGGCTCACCCACTCCGGCTGCCCCTGACTTGCCCAGTCAGCCGCAGTTGCATCCCCGTCCGCCTCTGCCTCTGCCTCTGGCGGGCCAGATGGCGTGCTCTCCGTGTCCTCCGCGGCCGGTTCCGCGAGATCCTGCGTCGCCACGGCGTCGCCTGGTTCCGCGGGCTCCTGCGTCGCCGCGGCGTCGCCCGGTTCCGGGTCCGCCGGGGCGACGTCGAGCCCGGCGCTGCCGTCTTGGTCCTCCGGCGGGATCGGCACGTACTTCTTCGCCTTGGCCGGCCGGAACCACCGGCCCGACTCGCCGATCGCAGGCGCGGCGTCCGGTCCTGGCGCGTCCTCGGTTACGGTCCCGTTCGCGGCGACCGTGGCGTTCGCCTCCTGCGGAGCGAAAAGGAACGCGACGTCGGCTTCGGTGAACTCTGCTTCGCCGTCCGGCCCGGCCATCTCCGGCCCGGCCCCGGCTTCGCCGTCGTCTGAGCCGGTGCTCAGGTCCTCCGTGAGTGGCCTCCCGCTCCCGTCGTCGGTGGCGGGTAGGGATGGCACGCGATTAAAGTACGGGTCCGGCATGGCCCTTCGCATAAACAGTCGCGTTGCGCGCAAATCCCCCCCGTTCCCGGTCCGGTGTCAGTACAACGCGCCTGATTGGCCGCGCGTGCCAGCACGCGCACCCAGCCGCCGCGGCCCCTTCGCCACGTGCCAGGTAAGCCCCTCACGCCCCTGCCCCAGGGGCAGATCGGGGAGGATCCGGGCTCAACGGATCTCTCCGCACTATAGACCGCGCCGCTCCTCCCAGGTGCCCCAATCGTCCCAGGAAAGCCTTCCCGCACAACGAGATCCACCTCAGGCGGCCCCCTGGCCCATATCCCGGGACCTGACCGGGGGCGGGGGGCCACAACCCCCGTAATCCCGGCCGGCCAACAACCCCCGGGCGCCGCGGACGATGGCACTGGCGCGGAGACGCGGTCGGCGCTGCCCCGGTGACCGATGAGGTCGCGCGGGCTGCGCAGGAACCGGGCCACCCGCCCGCCCGGATACCTGCCGCAGGCCCCGCCGCGCTGAGCTGCGCCACTGGCGATTCCGGTCCGGCCGCGGGCCCGACCGTTCAGCGGGCCAAAATGTCAGACCTCCGCGCTATCTTCGAACAGACATCGAATACGACTGGACATTCGAACGAATTTAGGTTCGAATAGATGGAGCAACGCCGGCCGGGTGAGGTGAGAGGAAGCGTCTCGCCTGGCCGGGCCAGAAGAGGAGATGAGGAGCGATGGTGAACGCGGCAGAGATGCGGATGGGCCTGGGTGATGTGATCCCACGGCATCCTGGGGTGGCACCGACCGTGCTCAGCATGCTCCAGTCCGCGCGGCGGGGGCTCGCGGAGGCGGCCGATGAATCGGCGCCCGGCGCCCGGTATGTCACGGCGCACCTGGCGGCGCTGCGGGCGGCAGCGGCGGTGGTGGCGGCGCGGGGCGAGCCGCGGACGCGGCGCAGGAAGCCGCACAGCGTGTGGGAGCTGCTGCCCCAGGTCGAGCCCGCGCTCACCGAGTGGGCCGCCTACTTCGCGGCCGGGGCGGGCAAGCGAGCCGCTGCCGAAGCGGGGCTGCCGCGCGCGGCGTCGGCCCGGGAGGCCGATGACCTGCTGCGGGACGCGGAGACCTTCCTGTCACTGGCGGAGACCGCACTCGGCGTGGAGGCGCAGTCTCCGCTCCCGCTCAGGCCGGCAGGCTAGCGGACCTGGAGGATAAGAACCCTTCCATCGCGCCGCGGGCGTCGGCGTCGAGCACACCCCAGCTGATGAGCTCTTCGGTGAGGTCCGCCGGGGACTTGTCGTAGATGACGGCCAGCGAGCGGAGGTCCTCGTGCCGCACGGAAAGGACGCGCCCGTTATAGTCACCGCGCTGGCTCTGGATGGTCGCGACGTAGCGGGCCAGCGGGCCGACCTTGTCCTTGGGCAGCTGGCCCATCCGCTCCAGGTCGATGACGAGCTTGGGCGTGGGCACCAGCGGCGTGGGCGTGGCGTCGCCGGGCAGCAGCTCGGACACCGGGACCCCGTAGAACTCGGCGAGTTCGGCCAGCTTCTGGACGGTCACCGACCGGTCGCCGCGCTCGTAGGAGCCCACCACGACGGCCTTCCAGCGGCCGCGGGACTTCTCTTCGACTCCGTGCAGCGAGAGGCCCTGCTGCGTGCGGATGGCGCGCAGCCGCGCGCCAAGGGTCTTGGCGTACTCAGATGGCATTCTTTCCTCGGTTCCCGGCCAGTCGTCGCTTACGGTAACGGTTACGCTCAGTGACGGTAGGCGGCGAGCGCTATAAGGTCAAGCCGAATGGAAAAAACTGGCTCAACTCGGCCGGTAACCGGCTAGCTCTCCCGGATCACTATGTACCCTCCGCCGGCGGGCGAGAACCTAGCTGAAATCAGGTTTCCCGTCGCTGTGGGCGTGTTGCCGCCATATAGCCATCTCTCGTCATGTTCTGCCGGGCTCTTTCCTGTGTGACGTAAATCACATGTTAGCCGGCTGGGTGCAAAGCTGCCAGCACCGGCGGTAACTCCCCGTATGATCCTCAACGTAGACATCCTTTAAGGACCGTCCGGTGAGGCGGGGAAGGAGGTCGCTTCTATGTGTGCGGCCAGTAATCCGGTCGCGGGGCGTGATGGCCTCGCGGTGCTCGACCCCGAGGAAATCAGGCGGGCGCTGACCAGGATCGCTCACGAGATCCTGGAACGGACCCACGGCGGTGACGGGGTCATCCTGCTCGGCATCCCCACGCGCGGAGTGCCGCTGGCCCGGCGCCTCGCGGCGCGGGTCGGCGAGTTCGAGGGCCTCGATGTCCCCTGCGGCTCCCTCGATGTGACCATGCACCGAGATGACCTGCGGCTTCATCCGGCCCGCGCGCTGGGCCGGACCGAACTCCCGCCCGGCGGGGTGGACGGCAAGACGGTCGTCTTGGTCGACGACGTGCTGTACTCGGGCCGGACGGTGCGCGCCGCGCTCGACGCCCTGAACGACCTGGGCCGGCCGCGCGCGGTCCAGCTCGCGGTCCTGGTCGACCGCGGCCACCGCGAGCTCCCGATCCGGGCCGACTACGTGGGAAAGAACCTGCCCACCTCGCAGCGCGAGGTGGTACACGTCCTGCTCACCGAGGTAGACGCGCAGGACAGCGTGACGATCAGCGGCGAGGGGGGGAAGCCGTGAAGCGCCACCTGATCTCGGCCGCCGACCTCAGCCGGGGCGACGCGGTGCTCATCCTGGACACCGCGGAGGAACTCGCGAGCCTCGCCGACCGGCCGATCAAAAAGCTGCCCACGCTGCGCGGCCGGACCGTGGTCAACCTGTTCTACGAGGACTCGACCAGGACCAGGATCTCGTTCGAGGCGGCAGCGAAGCGGCTCTCCGCCGACGTGATCAACTTCTCGGCGAAGGGGTCGAGCGTCGCCAAGGGCGAGAGCCTCAAGGACACCGCGCTGACGCTGGAGGCGATGGGCGCGGACGCGGTGATCATCAGGCACGGGGCGTCCGGCGCAGCGCACCGGCTGGCCGGCTGGGTCCGGGGCAGTGTGCTGAACGCCGGCGACGGCACCCACGAGCACCCCACGCAGGCCCTGCTCGACGCGTTCACCATCCGGCGCAGGCTCATGGCCTCGCGGGGGGGTCTGGGGGGGATCAGGGTTTCGTCCCCCCGGGTCAGCACCGTCGGAGCAAGCGGGGCGCGTGGCGCCGGGCTTGACGGCCTCCGGGTGACGATCGTCGGGGACGTGCTGCACAGCCGGGTCGCCCGGTCCAACGTACTGCTGCTGAGCACCCTCGGCGCCGAGGTGACGCTGGCCGCGCCGCCCACGCTGCTGCCGCTGGCGGTGGGCAGCTGGCCCTGCGCCGTCAGCTACGACCTGGACAGCGAACTGTCGAAGAGCGACGTGGTGATGATGCTCAGGGTGCAGCAGGAACGGATGAGCGCCGCCTACTTCCCCAGCGTCCGCGAGTACAGCCGCCGGTACGGGCTGGACGCCGCGCGGATGGCGCGGCTGCCCGGGCATGCCATCGTCATGCACCCCGGGCCGATGAACAGGGGGGTCGAGATCGCAGCCGAGGTGGCGGATTCGGTCCGCTCGACGATCGTGGAACAGGTGGCCAACGGGGTCACCACCCGGATGGCGGTCCTGTACCTGCTGCTCGGCGGCACGGAGTTCCCGGCGACGGGGGAGGCCCGATGACGGGCGACGGCAGCTGGCTGATCCGGGGTGTCACGATCCCCGGACGTGACGAGAAGGCCACCAGCATCCTGATCGCCGGCGGGTCCGTGACGGCCATCGGGCCCGACCTGGATCACCCCGGCGCCAGAACCCTCGACGCGGGCGGCCTGATCGCCCTGCCCGGCCTCGTCGACCTGCATACGCACCTGCGCGAGCCTGGCCGCGAAGACGCGGAAACGGTGGAGACAGGGACCGCGGCGGCGGCCCTCGGCGGCTACACCGCGGTGCACGCGATGGCCAACACCGACCCGGTGGCCGACACGGCCGGGGTGGTCGAGCAGGTCTGGCGGCTCGGCCGCACCGCGGGCCACTGCGACGTCCAGCCGGTGGGCGCCGTCACACTCGGCCTCAATGGCGCCAGGCTGGCCGAGCTCGGCACGATGGCGGATTCGGCCGCCCGGGTCAGGGTGTTCTCCGACGATGGCCGGTGCGTATCCGACCCGCTGCTGATGCGCCGCGCCCTGGAGTACGTCAAGGCCTTCGACGGCGTGATCGCCCAGCATGCCCAGGACCCGAGGCTCACCGAGGGCGCGCAGCTCAACGAGGGCGAGATGTCCGCTCGCCTCGGCCTGGCCGGCTGGCCCGCCGTGGCCGAGGAGGCCATCATCGCGCGCGACTGCCTGCTCGCCGCGCACGTCGGCTCGGCGCTGCATGTCTGCCACGTCTCCACCGCCGGGTCCGCGGAGATCATCCGCTGGGCCAAGTCCAAGGGATGGCCGGTCACCGCCGAGGTCACCCCGCACCACCTGCTGCTGACCGACGAGCTCGCGGCGGGCTACGACCCGGTGTTCAAGGTCAACCCGCCACTGCGCACCGAGGCCGACGTGACCGAACTGCGGCGTGCCCTGGCCGACGGCACCATCGACTGCGTGGCCACCGACCACGCCCCGCACCCGGTGGAGGCCAAGGAGTCGGAGTGGGCCGAGGCCGCGTTCGGCATGACCGGGCTTGAGACCGCCCTGCGGGTGGTGCAGCGGGCGATGGTCGAGACCGGGCTGCTGGACTGGGCCGGGGTGGCGGACCGGATGTCGGTCCGGCCGGCCAGGATCGGGCGGCTGACCGGGCACGGCCACCCGCTGACACCGGGCGCGCCCGGTCACCTCACCCTGTACGACCCGGCGGCGCCCGCCGAGGCGGTCACGCCGGCCGGGGCATCCAAGAGCCGGAACACGCCCTTCGCCGGGATGGAGCTGCCGGGCCGGGTGGTCGCCACCTTCCTGCGCGGCGTCCCGGCCGTGCTCGACGGAAAGCTGGCCTGAACCATGACGCACCCTGCTGATCACCGGGCCCTGCTCGTCCTGGAGGACGGCACGACGCTGCGCGGCACCGCGTTCGGCGCGGACGGCGAGACATTCGGCGAGATGGTTTTCAACACCGGGATGACCGGCTACCAGGAGACGCTCACCGACCCGTCGTACTGCCGGCAGATTGTGGCGATGACCGCGCCGCACATCGGCAACACGGGCGTCAACGAGGAAGACCCGGAGTCCCGCCGGGCCTGGGTGAGCGGCTACGTGGTGCGCGAGCCGGCCCGGCTGGCGTCGAGCTGGCGGGCCACCAGCGACCTGGATGCCTACCTGCGGGCCGAGGGGGTGACCGGGATCGCCGTCCGCGGCACCAGGCTGCTGACCCGGCGGGTGCGCGAGCGTGGCGCCATGCGCGCGGCGATCAGCACCGTGGAGACCAGCCAGGAAAAGCTCCTCGACCGGGTCCTGGCCAGCCCGGAGATGACCGGCGCCGACCTGGCCCGGGTGGTGAGCACACCGGAGCCGTACACGGTCCGCCCGCAGGGGCAGGCCAGGTTCCGCGTGGCAGCGGTCGACCTGGGCATCAAGGCGTCTACGCCGCGCAACCTCGCGGCCCGGGGGTGTGAGGTCCTGGTACTGCCCGCGACCAGCAGCGCCGCAGACATCCTGGCCGCCTCCCCGGACGGGGTGTTCTTCAGCAACGGCCCCGGCGACCCCGCCGCGGCCGGGTACGCGGTGGACGCGATGCGCGGGGTACTCGGCGCGGGCGTCCCGGTGTTCGGCATCTGCCTGGGCAGCCAGATCCTCGCCCTGGCCCTCGGCCTGGGCACCTACAAGCTCCGCTACGGCCATCGCGGCGTCAACCAGCCGGTGCTGGACCTGGCGACCGGGCGGGTCTACATCACCAGCCATAACCACGGCTTCGCCGCCGCCCTGCCCGGGGAACAAGGAGTACCGAACGGTCCTGGGGAACCCCCCGTTTCCGCGGAAACGCAGGGGCCCTCCACCTGGGCGCACATCCCGCCGCGAGCCCGGCAGCCGTTCGAGACGCCCTACGGCCCGGCCGTGGTCAGCCACGTCAACCTGAACGACGGCGTGGTAGAGGGCCTGCGCCTGCTGGAGCGCCCGGTGTTCAGCGTGCAGTACCACCCGGAAGCCGCTCCAGGCCCGCACGACGCCGCCGATCATTTCGACCACTTCTGCACCATGCTCGAGCGGGCTCGATGAGGCGGCGATCTTGGACTTGCGGGGGCCGGGAGAACGCGTGTCTAGCGACGGGGGTGCGCGGTGCCAAGGCGTGAAGACCTGAAGTCGGTGCTGGTGATCGGGTCCGGCCCCATCGTCATCGGGCAGGGCTGCGAGTTCGATTACTCGGGCACCCAGGCGTGCCGCGTACTGAAACAAGAAGGCATCCGGGTCAGCCTGGTCAACTCCAACCCAGCGACGATCATGACCGATCCGGAGTTCGCCGACGCCACCTACGTGGAGCCGATCACCACCGAGACGCTGGAGAAGGTCATCGCCATCCAGCGCCCGGACGCCGTGCTCCCCACCCTGGGCGGACAGACCGCGCTGAACGCGGCCGTGGCCCTGCACGACCAGGGAGTGCTGCACAAGTACGACGTCGAGCTGATCGGCGCCAGCATCGATGCGATCCGGGCCGGCGAGGACCGCGAGCGGTTCAAGGAGATCGTCACCGGGCTTGGTGCCGAGGTCCCGGCTAGCCAGATCTGCCACGACCTGGATGAATGCGTCGCCGTCACGGAAACCCTCGGCTACCCGGTCGTGGTCAGGCCCTCGTTCACGCTCGGTGGCCTCGGTTCCGGCATCGCGAAAACCGAAGCAGACCTCAGGCGCATCGCCGGAACCGGCCTGGACGCCAGCCCGACCCACGAGGTCCTGCTCGAGCAGAGCATCCTCGGCTGGAAGGAGTTCGAACTCGAGCTGATGCGCGACAAGGCCGACAACGTGGTCGTGGTCTGCTCGATCGAGAACATCGACCCGATGGGCGTGCACACCGGCGACTCGGTCACGGTCGCCCCGGCCATGACGCTCACCGACCGCGAGTACCAGCTGATGCGCGACACCGCCATCGCGATCATGCGCGCCGTCGGGGTGGACACCGGCGGCTGCAACATCCAGTTCGCGGTGGAGCCGCGCACCGGCCGGATGATCGTGATCGAGATGAACCCGCGCGTCTCGCGCAGCAGCGCGCTCGCCTCCAAGGCCACCGGCTTCCCGATCGCCAAGATCGCGGCCCGGCTGGCCCTGGGGTACACCCTGGACGAGATCCCGAACGACATCACCGGCCAGACCCCGGCCAGCTTCGAGCCCGCGCTGGACTACGTGGTGGTCAAGGTGCCGAGGTTCGCGTTCGAGA
>WNGL01010786.1_pt1 | contig 12643 bp, 9 predicted proteins | sample 5400591 | NCBI WGS metagenome assembly WNGL01 (sample SAMN13153377, study PRJNA577476) | soil metagenome | isolation source: 80 cm soil or saprolite under Garry oak tree replicate 1 | place: USA:California | collected 2016-06-15
GAAGGATTCCGCTCCCCGCGAGTTCTACGCATCCCGCATGAATTGCCGTCGCATGAGAGGTAGCGAGAAGCGATAGCGCTGTAGATTCAAGAAAGAAGTAACGCAGGTAATTGCGATGCGCAACGGCGGCGTCGGACAGCCACATATATGCGAAGCCCTGCGATAGGTCACTTACCGCAAAATTCTCAGCGTCAGCGATATTGGATGCAAGATGTTCCTGGACTCTGCATACAGGCGTTGGGGGACATTCTGAAGAGCCGCTCTTCCGCACGCCAATGCGCACTCGAATCGGCTTCGTGTCAAACAATTTCACAAAGCTGTGCCAACTCGCCGCCGCGCATGTCAGAACCTCTTCACTGTTCGTTTCAATCTCCAGCGGAAATCCCAGGGGATAAAAAGTCTCCCGCAGCGGCATCCTGACTCGGGCTAACACCGGATCTCCAAGGACAACTGACTCTGATCGGGCGCAGGCAGTTTTTATCTGTTCAATTGTTAGCATGCGATGGATTCCATCTACGTGAGCCCTGTCAGGCTTTGTCTCTCTGGTCACTGGTATATGGCTCAGAACTGATATTTCAGCGCAAGCTGGATGATCCGCGGATTGGTTGCCGTCGTCGTAATGACTCCGAACGCCGGACCGGAACTCACATTGCTATTGGGATTGCTGAAGTTTGCGGTGTTCGTCAGATTGAAGAATTCACTTCGTATACGAATTCTGTGAGACTCAGTAATTGGAATGGTGCGCTCGAATGCCATGTCGATGTTCCGTTGCCCAGGGCCTCGCACCATGCCAACGCCGCTATTGCCAAAGTCCGTGTCCGACGGACCGGTCCCATTCGGAGCTTCGGGGGCAGAGGTAAACGCCGCCGGATTCAAATATGTGGTCAGCACTCGCGAGTAGAGTGACCCTGAGGTGGATGGCTTCAGCCCGGACAGCTGTGCACGATTCTCGAAAGGATAGTTTCCGTAAACTGCGCCGGTGGAATCGTCGAGGATCGTTATCGGCGTTCCACTCTGCGCCACAACAAGCCCTGAGACCTGCCAATCTCCGACAACGTGGCGCATGGTGGTTGGCAGATGTCGAGAGAACGAAGTGTTGTAGACAAGGCTAAGCACAGCGCGATGCGTCCGGTCGAAGTCTGTTGGACCATAAGCCTGCCTCAGATTCGTCTGGTCGTTCGTAACCAGGTGCGTCTCGAAGACTCCACTGCCCGAAGAGCCGCTCGTTTGATCAAGATTTCTAGACCACGTGTAGCTCCCGAGGAACTGCAGCCCGTGGGTAAGGCGCTTAGTAAGGCTCGCTTGTAGTGAGTTGTAGTTGGAATTGAACGACGACTCGCAAAGAAGGGACCCTGGGCTAATTCCCGCGTATGGCAACCGTTGTATGACATTCGCCGCGGAATTGGTCGTCTCACCATTCACCGGGCTAGATGGGCTGGCGAGCAGCGCTTGGTTGAATTCTGCGCAGCCTGCCACATGCAGAGATCGCGCCCCTACGTATCCCAATTCCATCAGGTAGTCGCGGCCAAGCGCTACCTGTGTATTCAGGTTGTACTCCACTGTATAGGGGTCGGTCATGCGCCTTGAAATCGCCGCGACGCTTGGGCCCCCGCCCGGAATGCGCGGCGTGAAGGTCGGATACGAACTGTTGCTGGGTAACAGTGGAGTGAAGGGTTGCTGAAGGGTCGCTCCTCCGTTCGATGACCCAGCGAAAAACTGAAACGTAGAGAATGGCTCCTGCGCGAGCAGATTCTCAGCAAGACCGGCAGAGAGTCTGTCGAAGTAAAGACCATACCCGCCACGCAACAAAATAGTAGGAACATCTGTCAGCTGCAATACAAACCCCAGGCGCGGAGAAACATCGTGGTGTTCCGTTGGAAATAGCCCCGGTATAGAGGAACGAATCACCCCGGCTGGCACTTGACCGCGAAAGTTGGAGGGAACGACAAAGCCGCTCAATGTTCCCTCGGGAGGCGCAGAGAGACTGGCAATTGTCGGATCAAATGTCACAAGTCTCCCGTTGATGTCCGAAGGAGCGCCAAAGATTTCATACCGTAGACCCGCATTCAGCATGAGCCTCGGCGTCACCTTCACGTCATCCTGAAAGAATGCCGCGAAATCAACGTAGCGCTCATCCTTGCGAAACAGTCCCGAACTTCCATTGCTGAGCGACACATTGCTACTGCCGCTTGGGCTACCGTTTTCCGCAGCACTCTTCCCCAGGAGGAAGTCGTTAAACGTGCGGATATCGAGAAGTCCGTCAGTCGAGAATGGAGCCTTGACATCGACCTGACTTGACCGCCTGAAACTCCCGTAGGCGATTGCGTTCCCAGGTCGGCGGCGAGGATAGGATTAGCGACCGCAGAGTCCCCATCGAACCGCATATAACCAAGACGGGCGATATTCACAATTCGCGAGTTGAAGACGTGCGTGTCCGCGAGCACAAGCATCGTATTCTGGTCCATTTCGGTTGTGCCCCAACCCGGCACGTTCGCCGCGTTCGGCGAGAATGGCTCAACTGTCGGCGCCCGGGAGTAGAAAAACCTGCCCGCCAGCTGATTGTTTTCCATGATCTTCTGGTCGATGTTCAGCGCGTACTGATCCTCTCTGTAAGTGGCCGGAGTCGCAAAGGTAGACTCGCCGATCGGCATCTGAGTGGCACCCGTGACCGGAAGAAGAATTTGTGGACTTGGAACCGCATATTGTCCATTCGGAAACTTGAAGTTCAGTAAAGCCAGCGCAACTGGATTGATATTTGATCCATCACAAACCACTTGCTCTCCTCCAGCTGAGGTCGAGTAGCCGCAGAATTGAGCGCCGAGAGTTGCGGCGGACCTGTCGGAAGTGAGCTGCGGCAGATTCACAGTCACCTGGTCGCCCTCTCCGTTGCTCGAACGAAGTCCTTGGAACGCTCCAAAGAAGAAGGTCCTGTCGCGCCAAATCGGCCCGCCCACCGCCGCGCCAAACTGGTTCTGCTTGAGCACGGGCCGTGGCTGGTTGGTCAGCTTCGAGAAGAAATTGTTTGCATTCAAAATGTCGTTGCGCAGAAACTCCCACGCAGTTCCGTGTAGATGGTTTGTGCCCGACTTGCTTACAACATCGACGTTTGCCCCCGTCCCTCGGCCATAGCCCGCATCGTAGTTTCCGGTCTGCACCTTGAATTCTTCAATCGTGTCGGGGGCAGGCGCCGCGACACCCACTTCTTCGCCATCATTCGCCGCCGAGTTCTGCGACAGGTTGTTTGCGTCCACGCCATTGAACTGGATGTTGTTGCCCGTGGTCTTGTTCCCATTCGCCGTCACATTCTGGGTTCCGCGGCCGAGCGCGCTCGCGTTCGGCAGCTCAACGACGATGCCCGGTGAGAGAGAAAGAATCTGTGTGTAGTTGCGGTTTGAGAGGGGGAGGGCCTCAATTGTCTGCTGGTCGACAGCGCGACCGAGAGAAGAGCTTTCAGTCTGTGCCAATTCAAGACCGGGCTCCACGTAAACATTAACTCCGACATTCGCGACGGATAAGTGAAAGTCAAGAACATTTGTCTCACTCACCACAACGCTGACTGATTTGGCGGTCTTCTCCGCAAAACCCGCCGCATCTGCTTTGATGGAGTACGGTCCGGGCGTAAGAAGCTGAAATGTGAACACACCCGCTGCATTGGTGGTGGCAGACCTCGCAGCATTTGTTGACTCGCTGATAAGCGTCACATGAACGCCTTCAATCGCCAGGCCCGAAGGATCGTAGACCGTCCCCTTGATCGCACCCGTGCCCGGGGCTTGGCTCAGCGCCATTACCGTGCAGAGCATAATTAGAATTGCGAACACGAAGCAAAAGCGCCCCACATCTGCACGTTTCATCTCTCTCTCCCGATTCAAATTGCTTCGCCAAAGGCAGGTCGCTTTCGTTCAAACGCAGCTATTGCGGATTCAGGAAATGTAAAATGTCTTCTTCGTCCTGGTGGCTCAGCGAGGCACGAACGCGCATATGCCTGACAATCGTGCCGGAAATGCGCGGAGAAAAGCCCTCTGGAGCTTCGTGGCACCGCGAGCAATTCTGCTTGAACTTCTTCTCTCCCTTGCTCTCCACAGAGGAGAAAGCATCTGCGGTCTTGGAGTCATCGGGTCTCGTCTGCGACTTCTCGGAAGACCGGGCACTCTGGCAGATCAATGGCAGGGCAGTTACCAATGCCAGGCTCAACGCAAGCCCAAGATATTGAAATCTGTGTTCCTTTCTCATTTGCCCCTCCATGTCTGAAACATGAATCGATATACAATTCCGGTCTGCCAAATATTCCGATTCCCGATCGAAGAGAACTGGCGCGAGTAGCTCGTATTCAGCCGGACATCGTGAGGAAGGTAATAATCAAGCCCAAAGTCCCCTTTCTGCGTATCAACTGAAGGCAATCCGTCGACGGAGTCGGGGCTGCTTCGAAATGTCTGCTGCCATCGGAGAACTGGCTCCAGTCGTCCGAGCGGAGTTTCTGCATTCGATGGCCGAGTAAAACGGAAGTCCGTTTCAATCCAGAACCCCTCCGAATGAGCACCGTGAGCATACTCAGATCGAAGCTTGAAGGGACTTTCGGCCGGCTCCCACCATACGTGCACACCAGTGAAATTCTCTTTGGTACCTTGGAGCAGTCGGCCGTATGAAGTCCCAATCTCGAGCCGCGGTCGCGGGAAGTAGACCTCCACCTTCCCTCCCGTCGATCGAGCTGAATTGAACTGCTCATTCGTGCTCGCCGCCGAGAAATACGCCGCATAGTCAAGCGAAACAGCTTGTGTCGAAACCGCTGAACCGCGCAGCATTCCACCAACGCTCGATCCAGTGCGCATCGTTCCCAGGCCAAAGCTGAGTGGTGCGCTCTCGAAGTTGCTGATCCAGATCGGTATCAGGCGTTCGTTATAAGTTCCGAAAGGGGTCAGGAATTCGCCCGCAACTACGGTCAGGTGCCGGTTTGCGAGATAGTCCATCTGAAGATACGAAAGACCCAGAAATGAGGAACTCTTGTACCCCTGGCCACTCCCTTTCGGGAAGAACGAATCCAGGAGAGTTGCTCGGCTCTCGACCAGGACATGTTTCCCAAGCGGCGCCGCAATCAACGGAGAGAGAACGGGGATATACGTTGTATTGCCGCCGTTTGTGCTCGTAATGAACCCCACGCCTCCCGAGATCAACGGTGTGTCTTGTGCCGGCGCTTGCAGTGTTGCACACACAGAGGCCAACAGCACTGCAGCCAGAGTCTCTATACCGATTCGCATGCTTCCCTTTGGTTTCAAATCTCGCCACATTTGAAAACCGTACTGCCGAATCGGCCCCTGAGTGTCAGCAAGTCGTCTTCTCTTTGTAAGCGGAATGTCACCGCGCTCAATTCCGGATCATGCGCGATCGGCAATCGAGCACGCTATCCAATCGCCGCAATGAGCCGGCGGCGCTTTGCAATCTTTTAAACCAGTTGAGACAAAATCATGACAATCCGCTTACACATGTATGACACCCCACCAACGATGAATCGCTAGTTTAGGCACAGTCGTAATGCTGAAGAAAATCCAAATAGCGGAGTAAATATGCCTTTCTTTATACAAAACCAAATGAGCGGATGGAAAGGGGAGGGTTCAAATCGACGCGCAGGCCCCATGAAAAAGCGCAAGACCGTGATTGCAGTGATTACCGGCTTCGTAACGCTAGCCTCGCTGTTCACTACATCTTCTGCAATGCAAGTGGCGCCGCGCCGCGTGGAAGTTACGGCTAAACGCTATGGATTTGAGCCTGCCGAGATAACGCTGAAAAAGGATCAACCAGTCGAGTTCGTACTCCGCAGTGCTGATGTGCCCCACGGAATTCGAGTTCGTGACCTCAACCTTGACATAAAGGTAAGCAGGAATACAAAAGCGGACGTTAAGTTCACGCCCGATAAGATCGGAAACTTCGTCGGCCACTGCTCGGTCTTCTGCGGATCTGGACACGGACACATGGCCTTGACCATTCACGTAGTGGAGTAGACATGCGTCGCTTGATGTTTGCAGTGGCGCTGGCTGTTCTATTTGCGCTTTTGGGCTGCAAAGCAAAGAAGCCCAACAAGCTGGAATCGCGCGTCGTGTGGGGAGCCAAGCATCACATGCTCGTTGGCAACAAATCGCAGAAAAATCCACTGAAGGCAAATCCTGAAACGATTGCCGACGGCAAAGAGGCGTTCTCGCACTATTGCATTGCGTGCCATGGAATGGACGGCCAGAACACGGGTGTCCCTTTTCTCGAGAAGATGTCTCCTCCCGTGCCATCGCTCGCTTCGGACGACGTGCAGCGATATACAGACGGGCAACTGAAATGGGTGATCGACAACGGCATCTGGCCGTCGGGGATGCCAGGCTCAAAATGCACATTGAGCGATGAAGAGATCTGGTCGATCGTTGTCTTCTTGCGCCACCTGCCACCAGCTGGCAGCCAGGGTGAACCAGAGATGTACAGCCATTGAGGCACGCATGAGACTTCGTAAGGTAAATGTCGAGATGAGGAATTCAAGCCGCTCGCTGCGTCTCAAACAGGCCGTTATCGCTTCCTTCTACGAGCCGGCGCCCAGCGTGCGCGCGCGTCTCGGTGAATTCACCCCTCGCGATTGGCAACGTGGCAAGTTCTGGCTGGATGTCAGCGGTTTGGCTATCTATTTTCTTGATCGTCTGAAAGTGCTTGGGCTCGAAGACTGCATTCCCCCTTTGCTCCTGAACCAACTTCGCAGAGATTTCGCAGACAATTGCGAACGCACAGCATCTCTGTTCGATGACACTGTCTCTCTCGCGCGTGTACTTCAGCGCCACAGTCTCACATTCGCATTTCTGAAAGGCATCACGCTTCCTCAAGAGTCCGTGCCGGACTGTGCACTCCGCAATCAGATGGATATCGACTTGCTGATTAGGGAATCGGATGCATTCACCACCCAGGAATGTCTCGTGGACCTGGGATACGTCCTGGATGCCATAAGTGGAATGACTTGGGAGTTCAAGGCGGGTACATCTGGAACCTCATCATTGAAGAACCTCTATAAGATTCGGTCGGAGCGCGCGGTCGAGGTGCATCTGCTCAGCTATGCTGGCTCGGCTGCGAAGCCGCCGCAAGGAGATCGTCTGGCACGCGCACAGTCTCGGTCTATCCGAGGTGTCGTCCTGCCCGGTCTCTCACCGCCAGACCTTTTCGTCCAGCAGGCGCTTCACCTCTTCAAACACATGTGTGGAGAACATACTCGTTTGTCCTGGGTGCTGGAGTATTGGAGACATATCTGCGCGCGCCGAAACGACACACGGTTCTGGAGCGAAGTGGAGTTGATTGCTGCCGGTGAGCCGCAGTCAGCCATCGCAATCGGGGCTGCCACCCTCTTGTCCTCGCTCGTCTTCGGCCCGTTCGCACCGGAGGCGTTATCGCGCTGGTCGATGGATCGAGTCTCCCCCGCAATTTGTCTTTGGATTCAAATGTACGGCCGCCACGTTTTGTTTTCCGATTCCCCGTGCAAGCTCTATCTTCTCCTGCGGCAGCAACTTGGCTCAGACTCGGTTGCAGAGCAGACAGCACGTCGCCGTCTCATCTTTCCAATCCACTGGCCCAAGCGCATTACGCGTGCTGAAGCGAACGAGCAGGTAACCTCGCGCTTTCGTCGTTACGCTGCCGAAGGGCGCTTTTTCATGCATCGCATGCGCTTCCATGCGATAGAAGGCGCACGCCTCGCATTCGAGTCTCTCCGATGGCAACGTCGCCTTACAGGAGTAACGCAATGATCGTGCGGCTCCTCAAGTCGTCAGGTTCGCATCGGAACCTTCGCGTCCTCCAATCGCTCCTCGTTGTTGCCGTGGCGCTCCACAATGCTGGAGGTCTTGAGGCGCAGACTGCTTCAACGCCGCCTTCGACCAATCTCTCAGTGGAGGCGGCCTCTACAGAACGCACTTCCGCCACGGACAGCCGTGAAGACTCCAACATCACAAGTCGCATCCCCCTCTCCGCAGCGGAGATCATCTCGATCCTGCAAGAGAAACCGCAAGTCGTTATCGAACTGAAGACGTTGCTCGCTGAGGCACAGCCGGGCGGGCAATTACAGGCAGACTCTATCACCGACGAGATGCTTTACAGCCAGATCGCATCGAACAAGGACCTGCGCGAGAACATCACAATCTTTCTCCGAGCCCGAGGTTATGTCTCCGATGCCGACCTTCGACGCTGGGCGGACCGCGATGACGATGGAATACCCGGCTCTCCCCCGCTTCGTTCACAGACGCCGGGCTCTGGCTTCTCATCTATGGCGTCTCTCGCCTACCCACAAAACGGCGCCGCACAAAAGACTGATTCTTCGTCATTAGGAGCGTCCGCTACAACGAACGACATACCGCTTGCGAACGGAGGAGGTGCCGCAAGTGACAGCCGGCCGAATCGCGGGAAGGAAGCACGCAACATTACCGAGCAGCCTCAAGTGATGCACCGGCCGGCTCCCTACAACCTGATGTCGCTCCGAGATCTGTACACTCAGATTCCCGATTCTCCAGAGCGGCTTGAGCGGTTTGGCTCGGACGTTTTCACGCATCGTGGCCGAGCCGCGGGAAATCCATTCGGCGGCGTCTCCTCGACCCCCTTGGATGTCCCAATTGGCCCCGACTACGTTGTCGGCCCCGGCGATACTCTCGCCATCAATATATGGGGCGGAATCTCACAGTCGTTTGCGCGGATAATCGCCCTGGACGGGCACATCACGCTCCCGGAGTCTGGAGATATTCAGATCGCCGGCCTCACACTTGAACGTGCACAGAGTGCTATTCAGAGCACCCTAAAGAAACAATACCGGGACGTGCAGGCATCCGTTACGGTCTCTCGTTTGCGCACCATTCGAATCTACGTGGTTGGTGATGTGCAGCGACCCGGTTCTTATGACATCAGCTCACTCTCTTCGCCGCTCAACGCGCTTTATGATGCGGGTGGCCCAACGGCTGTTGGCTCGCTGCGCATCCTCCAACATTACCGGGGAAAGCAACTCATCGGCACAGTCGACTTATACGATTTTCTCTTGCACGGCGTTCGCGATGGCGATGATCGACTTCAGGGCGGCGACACACTCATCGTCCCAGCTACGGGCCGGCAAGTGGCGGTATGGGGCGCAGTAAAGCGGCCTGCGATCTATGAACTGAAGAGTGAGACCAGCCTTGCCGAATTGCTCGAAGTGGCAGGCGGAATGACGGTCGAAGCCTCGCCGGGACACATTGCAATCGAACGTGTCGATGCCAACCAGCATCGCGAAACCATAAGCTTTGATCTCTCCCCTTCTGGCGATCCAATTGCCGAGAGTGCCGCAATTTCAAGCTTTCAGATTAAAGATGGCGACAGCGTCCATGTCGCTCAGATTGAGCCCTACAGCAACCGAGTTATCTATCTCGAAGGTCACGTGGTGCGTCCCGGAAGGCACCCTTACCGCGATGGTATGCGCCTGAGCGATGTGTTGCGCAGTTATCAGGATCTTCTACCCGAACCATCCGGGCACGGAGAAATCGTGCGGCTCGTGCCGCCGGATCTCCACGCACAGACCATCGATTTCGATGTGCCGGAAACATTGATCGGCAACACCGATCTTTCATTGCAGCCTTTCGACACGATTCGGATCCTCGGTCGATACGAGGTAGACCCGCCCAAAGTTGAGGTGCGCGGCGAAGTTATGCGCCCCGGATCCTATCCTCTGTCCCAGGGAATGACAGCCGCCCAACTTGTCCGCATGGCTGGGGGATTCAAGCGCGATGCTCTCCTCGATACCGCTGACCTAATCAGCTACCGAGTAATGGATGGCACAACAGTCCAAAGCCAACGTGCGGACGTCCGCATCGGCGACGCTGTTCAACGTGACGATAGCGCCGCAGATCCAAAGCTAAGGCCCGGTGATGTGCTTACCATCCATCAGATAACCGGATGGAACGACATCGGCTCCTCCATCACGATTGAAGGTGAAGTCTCACACCCAGGGAGCTATGGCTTTCGAGAAGGGGAGCGCCTGAGCGACATACTGCGGCGCTCAGGCGGATTTCGAGAGACGGCATATCCAACCGGAGCGGTGCTGGTTCGAGATCAGGTCCGCGAGTTGGAAGAGAAAAGCCGTGTTGAACTGATTCGACAGATCGAGACCAGTTCTGCGGCCGCCCGCCTTTCCCCCAACATAACTACCACCGATCAGTCCGGACAGATGCAGCTGATCCAGCAGCAACAGGAGCAGATACTCTCCCGCCTGCGCAGTCAGCCCGCGACCGGACGTCTCGTCATTCACATCAGCGCCGACATCGATAGTTGGGCCGGCACTCCAGCGGACATTGAGGTGCGAAGAGGCGACGTCCTTCGCATTCCCAAGCGGCCTGGCTTCGTGCTTATTAACGGACAGGTCTATAACGCCTCGGCAATTTCCTACACGCCAGGCAAAACTGCTCGCTGGTACTTGCAGCGCGCCGGCGGCGCAACAACGATCGCGAACCGAAAAGAGATCTTCGTGATTCGAGCCAACGGATCAGTCATCGGACGGCGTTCTGGCGAATGGTACGACCGCGATGTCCTCTCCACTCGTCTCGATCCAGGTGACGTTGTCGTTGTTCCACAGAAGATCATCGGCGCATCTTTCTTCTGGCGCAATCTCCTCAGCACAGCCCAGATCGCTTCTTCCATTGCCATCACTACTGCACTCGCGGGCCTTTAGCTTCACACGGATTCGAACAGCTTGTTGTCAAGGATTCTCAGATGCCGACGGAGCAGCTAGACGAAAAACAAAGGACGATTCTGAATCCCGTAGCTCCGAATTGGGTGACCAATGCCTCAGTGCTTTGGGAATACCGTCGTCTGCTCTTGCGCACATTTGCAATCGCGTTGATAGCTAGCCTCGTCATCGCATTTGTGATTCCAAAACGCTATGAATCCACGGCGCGCATCATGCCTCCTGAGAATGCAAGCTCAAGCACCGCATTGCTCACTGCCCTGGCGGGCCGCGGGATGGGGGGGCTCGGGGGTTTCAGCAGTCTTGCCGGAAGTATTCTCGGCGCTCGCACCTCTGGCCCACTCTTCGTCGACCTGCTGCGCAGTTCCACCGTCAGCGGCCATCTCATCGATCGATTTCAGCTCCAGCAGGTCTACAGCAAGCGGTACCGCGTCGATACAGCCAAAAAACTCACTCACCGCACCGCAATTGTTGAGGACAAGAGAAGCGGCGTTATCTCCATCACCGTTGAAGATTCCGATCCGCGTCGCGCGCGCGATCTCGCTCAAGCCTACCTCGATGAATTGGATTCTCTCGTTAACCGGACCAACACTTCCTCCGCACATCAGGAGCGCACCTTCATTGAAAACCGCTTGCATAGCGCTGACGCGGACCTGGAACGTGCTCAACTCGACATGAGCGAGTTCGCTAGCACGCACACCGCGATCGACATCAAGGAACAGACCCGCGCCACCGTGGATGCCGCGGCACGGCTGCAGGCGCAACTCATCGTAGAACAATCTGACCTCGACTCCCTCAAGCAGATCTACGGCGACGAAAATGTCCGCGTCCGTGCCGCAAACGCGCGCATCTCGTCATTGCAACACGATCTCGAAAAGATCGGCGGCACATCGGCTCCGCTTCAGCCCGATGCCGTCGTGGAAACGCAAAACTCCCCCTCCCTCGAGCGGAGTGGCTTCGCCTACCCCTCCCTTCGTCAGATTCCTCGGCTTGCGGTCCCCTACGCGGATATCTACCGCCGCGTCCGCGTGCAGGAGGCTGTCTACGAGATGCTTACGCAGCAATACGAAATCGCGCGAATTCAGGAGGCAAAAGAAGTTCCTGTTGTCCGCATCATCGACGCACCTGGTATTCCTGAGAAGAAGTCCTTCCCTCCCCGGACGCTGCTGACAATTCTGCTCACAGCCCTTGCAGTCATGTTCGTCGGAAGCCAAATCCTCATTCGCCATTACTGGGATCTGGCTGGCGTATCAGATCCTCGGAAAATCCTGGGCGAGCAAATCGCAGCTAATCTGCGCAATCAATTTACCCGGATCCGCTCCGGAGTGTGGAGGCAACGTGGCAGCTCTCCCATACAGTAGCGAGTCTCACATTCTCAAGTGCGGAGCAACAGCTTCACTCCTTCTCGCCGCAGAGGAGGAACCATGAGCAGTGTAACGGTCATTCCAGCGATTGAAGCCCATCCGGCATTATCGGGGAGGTGGCTGGCTGCAGCCGCCGGCTTCTACTTTGCGGGCCGGCTTTGCATTACCTTTCTCTTCTTTCAATCCGATCCGAAGGAAGGGGCTTTCGCGAGCTTCGCAATTCAGCTCTTGTTACTCATTGTGACTGCCATCTACTCCTTTGGCCCAGCGGTGAATGGATTCTCCTCCATGCTCTCTGTGCAACCCTTCCGTTGGGTACTTCTCTTCCTTGTCGTCGGATGCTGTAGCCTATTTTGGAGCGAGACGATATCGAAGACTATCGCGTTTGCGTATTGGTGCGAACTGGCAGCGCAGGTTGCGATCGTCGTCCTACTGCTTCGCGCATCTGCAATCGGTTCGTCCTCCGCCGATCTATTCAAGGGTTACATCTCGGGCGCTTGCCTGGTGGCTCTCGTTGAATGGCTCTCTCCGACCATGTACGACCTTCGCCCCGGCGATGACGATTTCTTCA
>WNGL01023542.1_pt1 | contig 12640 bp, 9 predicted proteins | sample 5400591 | NCBI WGS metagenome assembly WNGL01 (sample SAMN13153377, study PRJNA577476) | soil metagenome | isolation source: 80 cm soil or saprolite under Garry oak tree replicate 1 | place: USA:California | collected 2016-06-15
GAGAGGATCGACGGCGCGGGTTACGAGGCGCTGGTCGCCGCGATGCAAAGGGCGCTCGTCCGGTTCGGCCAGGAGATGGCCGACTCCGTAGGCGCAGCGACGCAGATGGCGAAGGCGCCATGACGCGCGACCCGCTCGGATGGTACCCGCGCTGCCGCCCCCATGGGATCGGCGCTATCGCACCGTGAGCGCTCGCGCAGAGCCGTCGGGCATCTCGGCTCGACAGGTGGGCGCCCCGTCGCGCACCATCGCGAGCTCGTCCGCGCTGACGATCTCGCGCACCTCGCACCGCATGAGCATCCCCGCCGACGCTCCGGTCTTGAGGCCGGTGTCGAGCTTGATCAGCCACCCGTCGCGGTTCATCGCGATCGTGTTCGCCGCGCCGAGCGCGTCAGGATCGTGGCCGAAGACGAGCCCATTGAGCCCGAGCTCTTGCAAGCGATGCCTCGTCTTCGCGAGGCGCTTATCGCTTCGCCACCAGTTGTGGTACTCGATGATGGATCGCCGGTCGAGGAGCGCCGCGAATCCGTTTCGGTCCCGTTTGGCCGCGGTCTCGTCGAGTCGGCGGAACCATGCGCGCAACCCTGGCTCGCCGTCCTCGCTGTCGATGTAGCCCGCGTGGGCGAACAGCCAACTCCCGACGAACGCCGCGACGGGTAGCCCGCGGAGGAAGACCCCGAACGGCGTCTCCTCGAGCTGCTTGGGTTTGAACGACCGAGGTAGCTCGAGCTCCGGCGCGTGCCGAGCCGCGCTCGCCATGAGTTCCGGGGCAGCCGAGCCAGGACGGGCCAGGAACTTCGCGTCGTGGTTGCCCAGCAGGACGACGATGCGGCTGCTCGCGGCCGCGGCCTCGCGCTGTAATCGTTCGAGCAGGAGGACCACGCCCACGCTGTCGGGTCCGCCATCGATGAGGTCGCCTGCGACGAGGAGCAGCGCGCGGCTGCGCGCGGCGTTCCAGGTGAGCGCCGACCCCTGGCGGACCGCGAGGCGCGACGCGACGAGAAGCTGCTCGAGCTGTTCGAGCCGGCCGTGGACGTCGCTCACCGCCCACAGGGTGTCGTACCGCGCGGCGAGCTCCGCCGTGGAGATCTTCACCCATGCGCTCGACGGCGGGACGAGGTCCGCCGGCGCCCCACCGGCCGGTCCGCCCGCCCAGAGCGCGACGGCGACGGCGAGGGCGCGCGCGCTCGTCATCGTCGGGCCAGCGCCACGATAAAGGCGACGATGGCCACCGTGAGCCCGTACATGAACACGTCGTACGTGAGGCGCAGCCCCTTCCCGCGCTTCACCAGCATCTTGCGTGTGAAGTAGAGGTGTTCGAGGACCTTGCCCTGGAACTGCGCCGGGTTCGCGACGAGTCCGCTCATGTGCTCTGTGTACTCGGAGAGCGACACGGGCGTCTCGTTCGCGAACGCGATCAGGTTTGCGTCACGGACGCGCGCTTCCTCTGCGGGGAGGTTTCTCCGCCCGGCCCGCATCGAATACAAGGACAGGAAGACGACCGTCAAGTTCACACAGAGCAACAGGGCCGTCGGGACCAGGAGATCCCGCTCCGTCTGGATGCGGCGTGCGAGCAGCGCCACGACGATGGAGATCATGATCGCGTTCACGTGGACCATCGTGCTGGTCCGGCGGTCGGCCATCCCGACGAGGCCGATCTGGATCCGCGTGAAATGGTAGAACAAGTTCTCCGCGCTCCTCCCGAGTCGGTTGGCAACGCTGCTCTCGTCGTCACGCTTCTCCTGCTCGAACTCCCTCTGCTGCTTTCGAAGCAGCTTCTGCAGGCGCGCGAGGTTCGCCGCCCGGTCAGGGCCATAGACGAGCTGGGCGAAGCGCGTGCGGTAGGCATGGGCGTCGAAGAACGCGATGCATCGCTGTGTCCACTCGACGTCTGAGACGGTCTCTCCCGATCTGCGCTGGAGCTCGGACCGCAAGAGCTCGGCACGCTGGACGTAGTCCTTCCTCGCGAGCACGGCGAGCCGCGCGTCGTGGAGGATGTCCGAGGGGGCGTCGCCGTCCTCCGGGGCGCCTCCGGGCGCGGCGCGCTCGACGCCATCCACGCCACCGAAGCAGGCGGCGATCTGATCGTGGGTGGGGTGACGCGCGTGCTGCTCGTCCAGGAAGCGGACGCACAGCTCGAGGCTCTTGTCATGGTCGTCGCGGCCGGTCGCGTAACACGCGTCGTAGAACCAGGCGCAGAGGAGCGCGACGTCACGGGCTTCGGCGTCGAGCTTGCTGCCCTTGATGATCTCCTTGCACGCGTCAACGGTCTCGCGAGTCCGCGCGAAGTGGTGGTACTCGAGCGGAACGTCTTCCGCCGCGCGGAACAGCGTGAACACGTGGTCGCGAGCATCGCGCACCAGGACGCCGTTGTGCTTGCTCATGCATCACTCCTTCAGAAGCCAAATGCGCTCGACAGGTAGAACGTGGTCCCCTCGTCGGAGCGGACAACGGCGAAGCTCAGCGTCGAGCTGAGCTCCATCCCCGACCCCGCAGCGTGCAGCGCGAGCCAGGCGCCGCCGCCCACGCCCGGGTGCCACTTGTTCGACGACTCGCCCGACACGAACACGCGGCCGACGTCCGCGAGCGCGAGGAGGCCGTACCTGAGCGGCATGATCGCCGAGTACCTCCCCAGCGGGATTCGCAGATCCGCGTTGGCGACGACGGAGGCGTCACCGGCGAACCTGTTCAGGTCGTAGCCGCGCAGCAGGTTGCCGCTCGAACCACCGGTCACGTCCAGGGGCGAGGGCACGCCGGCGCCGCCGATCGATGCGGCCTCGAAAAACGGGTACCGCCCCCAGTTCTTCTCTCCGGCCACGCGGAGGCTGAGGAGGACGCCGGAGGCGATGGGGGACCCGAGCAGCGCGGTAGCCTCGGCGCGAAGCTTCGTGAAGCCCGCGGCATTGTCGAGCCAGGCCGGGTAGTAACGGGCGCTCACGTCGGCCTCGAAGCCGCGCTTCCGCGTGAGGGTGCCGCTCCGGGTGTCGACGTGGGCGCCCACCTCCGCGCTCCCGAGCGTCATGTCGCCGGCGCCATTGGCGCCCGATGCTGGCCCGAGCGCGTTGGCCGCGGTGTTCGAGAACCGTTCGAGCGCGACACCGGCGCGCGCGCGGAGAGGACCGACGAGGCTCGCGGTGGCGAGCGGGCGCACCACGAAGTGGTGCTGATTCACCCTGTAGGCGTTGCTTGACGCAAGGTGCGGGTCGCGTACCGATTCGTTCCCGAAGCCGAAGAAGTTGGCGAAGTCCACGCCAGAGTAGGCGACGTACGCGCTCGCGCCGAGCGGCGAGCGCGTGCGCACGTCGAGCTGGTACTCGAGCCGCGGCTCGCCGAGCGTCGTCGACCACGCCGCCGCGAAGTTCATCTGATCCGCGTACGGCTCGCGGCCGAATCCGAAGTGCGTGCGCTGCAGGCGCGCGCCCGCGAACAGCCCGAGAGTGCCGTCGTACGAGAGCTGCGGAAAGACGAGCCAGTCCGTGCCCCAGTCGCGAAAGCGCTCGTACCGGAGGCGCAGCGGGTCCTCCTCAACGTCCGCGGGATCCGCGACGTCGTCGGAGTCGAGCGCGCCCGATCCCGTGCCTCGAGCGCTCGCGGCCCCTCGCGCCTCCGCGGCCGCGCCGGGGTCGTCCCGGACGACGCGCACGAGGATCGCGCCGTTCCGCTGGCCGTCCTCGATCACGCTATCCGCACCGCCCAGCAGGTAGAGCCGGATCTCCGACGTCTCCCCGGGGCGGAACGATCTATGGAAGTAGGGCGGTCCCAGCGCCTGACCCGTGACGGCATCACGTGCGCTCAGCGTCAGGTCGACTCCCCCGTCGCGAGACCTGCGGATGGACGCGACGTCGGCCTGTTCGGTCCCGTACACGTCCACATCCTTGGCGAGGAGCCGATAGAACGCGCGCGAGGCTGCGGCGAGCCCGTCGCGGCGCGCGCGCAGCGCGCGCTCGAGCATCGCGCCGTCCCTGGCGTAGATCTCGGGCGGGAGCCGGCGGACGGCGGCGGCGATCGTTTCGTCCGTCAGCCGCGCGACGACGTCCGACGTGATGGAGCGCCACTCCGCATCGTCGAGCGCGACGAGGAATCGGCGATCGATGTAACGCGCCTGGAACGTCAGCTTGTCGATCGGCGGGTAGTCCTCGTGGAAGCTGGCGAACTGCTTGATGTAGTACTCGCCGATGGATGGGAAGACCCCGTCGAAGCGGGCGAAGGCCTGATCGCGGTCGCGCGGCACCGGTCGCCACACCTGCCCGCCGTCCTCGTTGAAGCGCAGCCACCGCCACTGCGAGACGTGCCGGTCCCAGTCGCCGACGAGGAGATCCATGAGCCGCGCCCGGAGATAGGCGCGCGCGTCGACCCGCTCGTCGCTTCGCCGCTCCGTGCGCGCGAAGAGCTCGAGCGTCCCGAGCGCCTTGTCTGCCCCGGCGAACCCGCGCCCCGGGTGCAGCTCTATCTCGCCCAGCATGCCGGCGAAGTCGCGGAATTCGCCGAGGCGCGGGTCGTCCGGCATGACGAACAGCTCGGGGGTCGCGTGCAGAACGCCGACGGCTTCGAGGAGCGGCGCCACGACGAGGGCCGCCGTCGGATGTGCCGTGCTCGTGATGTCGCGGATGAGCTCGGCGATGCCCGACTGGCGCGTCTCGGGGTCCAGCGCTTGCCTGGGATCCTTATCGACCGAGCGAAAGGCCCACATTTCGCCGTTCGCGCTCTTCAGGCGGAGGCTCTTCGTCTGCATTCCACCGCCGCGGCGGACCGGCGTGAGGCCGCCATCGAACGTCGAGAGATCGAGCTTCCGCACCCGGATCGCCGTGGTCCAGTCGTCTCTCCATGAGCCGCCGAAGAAGAGCCGGAACGGCCAGCTCGCCCGGTACCTCGCGCCCGGAACGACGACGACGGTATCCGAGTCGTGCTGCTCCTCGCCACGCGCCGACCCCGAAAGCGTGCACGCAAGGAGGAGCGCACCGCAAGCGACCAACCGAGAGAAGATTGCCACTCGCTCCATGCAGCCCCTTCATCTCCTCTTGCGAATGCCGGTCGCGCCGAATGAGCGACGCTCCTCCATTTCCTCCTCGTCCTTGCAGTCGAGGCACAGCGTCGTGACCGGCCGGACCTCGAGCCGCCTCGGTGGAATCTCCTGGCCGCAGCGGTCGCACGTTCCGAAGCTCCCGTTTGCCAGCCGATCCAGCGCAGATTCGACCTTGCCGAGCAGGAACTTCTCGCGGTTGCGCAGCTGAAGGAGCAGCGATTGCGAGTGCTCGCTCGCTGCGGCATCCGTCTCGTCCCGGAGGTCGTCCGGGTCGAAGCTCGCGTCCTCCACCGGCATCCGCCTCGAACCCGACAGGAGCCGCTGCTTCGAGCGCTCGAGGCCGGTCTTGAACCGCTCGAGATGCTCCAGAGACAAGGCACCCATCTCGGTCTCCTTTTCCTCAGCGCCCGCTCGTGGCCTCTTGCGGGCGTCGTTGCATGACGCGCACCGATTCTGCAGCGAGTGTGCCGCGGACGGATTCGCTGATGAACGGGGGCCGCCCCGGGCGCAACGATGAGCCTGCTGCTGATCCACAGCTGCCATCCCTGTTGGAGTTCGATCACCAGACAGATCAGATCGGTCAGGAGCGCGGCCAGGCGAGCGCGTCTCGAGGGCCCGTCGCGTGAGCGAGAAGCAGCACGATGAAATCGGCGAGTTTCGCGCCGTGGCGGCGTCTCACGGGGGGGCCTTCATGAGCTCAGCGGCTGCGATTGGCCCGGAGCTTGCCTCTGCTCACGACCGAGCGTCGCTCGATTTGTCTTCACCAGCCTGCAGGAGGAACCCATATATGACGACCGCAGCCAGGAACATTGCGCAGCCGAAGCCTCTCCCGGCGCCGAACACCGATTTCTACGAGGTCATCGAGACGCTGAGCGCCGACGAGCTCGCGCTCGTGAAGCAGGTGCGCGCGTTCATGGACGCCATCCCGGCGCCGAACACCGATTTCTACGAGGTCATCGAGACGCTGAGCGCCGACGAGCTCGCGCTCGTGAAGCAGGTGCGCGCGTTCATGGACGCCAAGGTCGCCCCCATCATCACGAAGTACTGGGCCGACGACGCGTTCCCCTTCGAGCTCCTGCCGGCGTTCGGCGAGCTGGGGATCGGCGGCCTCGGCATGCAGGGCTACGGCTGCAGAGGCGGGAGCATGCTGCTCTTCGGGTTCGTCGCCATGGAGATGGCGCGCGTCGATCCGTCGTTCGCCACGTTCTTCGGCGTCCACGATGGCCTCGCGATGGGCTCCATCTATCTCGGCGGTTCGGAGGAGCAGAAGCAGAAGTGGCTGCCGCCGATGGCGCGCCTCGAGAAGATCGGCTGCTTTGGCCTGACCGAGCCGCTGGTCGGCTCGGGTACCGGCGGTGGGCTGACGACGACCGCGAAGCGGGAGGGCGACACCTGGATCCTCAACGGTCAGAAGAAGTGGATCGGCAACTCCCCCTGGTGCGACGTCTCCATCATCTGGGCACGCGACGTCGCCGACAACCAGGTCAAGGGCTTCATCGTCGAGAACAAGACAACGCCCGGCTTCAGCGTCGAGAAGATCCAGAACAAGATCGCGCTGCGCGTCGTCCAGAACGGTCTCATCACGCTGAAGGACGTGCGGGTGCCCGAGGAGAACCGCCTCCAGGGAGACCGATCGTTCCGCGACACCGCGCGGGTATTGCGCATGACGCGCTATTCGGTCGGCTGGATGGCGGCGGGGTGCCAGATGGGCGCCTACGAGCATGCCCTCGCGTACGCGCAGGAGCGCGAGCAGTTCGGGAGACCGATCGGCTCGTTCCAGCTGATCCAGGACCTCCTCGCGAAGATGATTGGCAACGTCACTGCGTGCCAGTGCCTGGTGACCCGCCTGGCGCAGCTCCAGGCCGAAGGCAAGCTGAAGGACCATCACGCGGCGCTCGCGAAGGCGTTCTGCACGGTGAGGATGCGCGAGACCGTGGCGTGGGGCCGCGAGCTGCTCGGCGGCAATGGCATCTCCCTCGACTACAAGGTCGCGCGCTTCTTCGCCGACGCGGAGGCGCTCTACTCCTACGAGGGCACGCTCCAGATGCAGAACCTCATCGTCGGCAAGGCCGTGACCGGACTCAGCGCGTTCGTGTGACGCGCACGCAGGATCGACGGCACGAGCGACACGCCAAGGCCGCGCAGCCAACCTTCTCCAAGATAGGACTGACCGTCACATGAATGCACCTGCCGTCACTTCAACGAATTCCGCGGCGATCGCGTCGCCGCTCGAGAACCTCCTGTACGAGAAGCAGGGCGCGATCGCGTACGTGACCCTCAATCGCCCCAAGGTGATGAACGCGCTGAATCACCGCACGTGGGAGGATCTGCGCGCGGCGTTCGAGGACGCGCGCGACGATGCTGCGGTCCGCGGCGTCATCCTGACGGGAGCGGGCGACAAGGCGTTCATCGCGGGAGCGGACATCAGCGAGCTCGCCCATCTGTCGGCCGTCGAGGCGAGCACGTCCAGCAGCTTCGGTCAGGCGGTCCTCGACCTCGTCGAGAACCTCGGCAAGCCGGTGATCGCGGCCGTCAACGGCTTCGCGCTCGGTGGCGGCTGCGAGACGGCGATGGCCTGCACCATCCGGATCGCCTCCGAGAAGGCGAAGTTCGGGCAGCCCGAGGTGGCGCTGGGGCTCGTGCCGGGCGGTGGTGGAACGCAGCGCCTGCCGCGGCTCGTCGGAAAGGGCCGGGCCCTGCAGCTCATCCTCTCCGGAGAGATGATCAGTGCGCAGGAGGCCCACCGCATCGGGCTCGTCAACGAGGTCGTCCCGGCTGCCGAGCTGATCGCGCGCGCCGAGGCCATCCTGAGGAAGATCTTCTCCAACGCGCCGGTCGCCGTCCGGCTGTCGCTCGAGGCCGTGCACAAGGGAATGGAGACGAGCCAGGCGGAGGGGCTGTCGCTCGAGGCGGCCTACTTCGGCCTCTGCGCCGCGACGGACGACAAGAAGGAAGGCACGTCCGCCTTTCTCGAGAAGCGCGCGCCACGGTTCCAGGGGCGCTGAGGGGCGATCTCGAGTCGTCCGAACAATCGAAAACCGACGAAATAGGGCAATAGACCACGAGGCAATCATGGCAACTGACAATGTCTTCTCGGGTGTGAAGGTGGTCGACCTGGCGAGCTTCATCGCCGGGCCAAGCGCGGCGGTCATGCTGTCGGACTTCGGAGCCGACGTCATCAAGGTCGAGCCCCCCACGGGCGACCTGTGGAGGATCGGCTACAAGCTGCCGCCGCAGCCCCGCTCGCACGACAACTATCCGTGGCATCTGAACAATCGCAACAAGCGTGGGTTGGCCCTGGACCTGAAGTCGCCGCAGGCCCGGCCCATCCTGGAGCGCCTCGTCAAGTGGGCCGACGTCCTCATCGTCAACACGCCGCATCCGGCCCGCAAGCGGCTGAAGCTGGAATACGAGGATGTCGCGCCGTGGAATCCGCGCCTCATCTATGCGGACGTCAGCGGGTACGGCGACAGCGGGCCCGACGCGAACCTTCCCGGTTTCGACATCACCGCATATTGGGCCCGGAGCGGCCTCCTGTCGCTCACGCGAGACGCGGGCGCCCCGCCGACGCTCCCGGCCTCGGGCAGCGGAGACCACGGGACGGCCGTCGGACTGTTCTCCGCGATCGTCACGGGCCTGTACCGGCGGGAGCGCACCGGCAAGGGTTCGCACGTCACCACGTCGCTGCTCGCCCAGGGGGCCTGGGCCTGCGGGGTCTTTCTCCAGGGCGCGCTCTGCGACGCCAAGTTCTTCCCGCTGCACGACCGAAAGAATCCGCCGAACGCGACCATCAACGTGTATCGGGCCTCCGACGACAAGTGGTTCCTCATCGTCGTCACGCCCGACCGCTGGCAGGCTCTGGCGACGGGCATCGGGCGCCCGGATCTCCTGTCGGATGCGCGCTTCGCCGACGCTGCGAAGCAGGCGGCCCATTCGGCCGAGCTGACGGCCATCCTGGACGAGGTCTTCGCGTCACAGCCGATGACGCACTGGAGTGACGCCTTCGACCATGCGCACATCACGTTCGGCGCCGTGAAGGACCCCAGCGAGGTGAGCAAGGACCCTCAGTTACAGGCGAGCGGCGTCATCGTCCCGCTCGAGGGCGCTGGAGAGAGCCTGAAGTCTACCATCAGCAGTCCGATCCAGGTGCACGGCCTCGCCAAGGTCCCGGCGAGGCGCGCCCCGGAGATCGGCGAGCACAGCGAGGAGGTCCTGGCGGAGCTGGGGTTCAGCTCGGGCCAGATCGACGGCTTCCGCGCGAGCGGCGCGGTGCCGCCGACGAAGGAACTCGTCAAGGCGTCGTAGCGGCCCCCGTGCAGGGATCTGGAGCGGCCCACATGACTCGAACCCAGCAGGCCGGGACGGTGCGGAGAGTGGTCTCCACCCGCATGCCCACGAGATGGGGAGTGTTTCAGACGCTGGGGTTCGAGCGCGAGGTCTCGAACGGCAGCGGACGCGTCGAGACTGCGCTCGCCATCGTCGCCGGCGACCCGAAGGACGGCGCTCCGCTCCTGCGCATCCATTCGCAGTGCTTCACCGGCGAGGTGCTCAAGTCGCTGCGCTGTGACTGCAACGGTCAGCTGGAGATGGCCATGCGCGCCATCGCCACCGAGGGCCGAGGGCTCCTCATCTACGAGCACCAGGAGGGCCGAGGAATCGGCCTCATGGCGAAGCTGAAGGCCTACGCGCTCCAGGACGCCGGGCTCGACACGGTGGACGCCAATCAGGCGCTGGGGTTCGAGGCGGACTGCAGGGACTTCGGCTTGCCTGCCGCCATCCTGCACGACCTCGGCATCACCCGCGTCCGGCTCCTGTCGAACAATCCACAGAAGTCCCGCGCCTTGGCCGAGGCCGGCATCGAGGTCGTCGCCCGGGTTCCCTGCGAGGCCGCGCCCACACCGCACTCGCTGGCTTACCTGCGGACCAAGAAGGAGAGGATGGGGCACGCGCTGAGCCTCGGACACCACGACCGCTCTGACTCCCCGTTCGCGTCCATCGAGACGGCAATTCGCGAGCTCCGGGCCGGACGCATGGTGGTCGTGGTCGACGACGAGGACCGCGAAAACGAGGGGGACCTGACGATGGCGGCGGAGATGATCACCCCCGAGGCCATCAACTTCATGGCGATTCATGGGAGAGGCCTCATCTGCTTGGCCATGGCCGGCGAGAGGCTCGACGAGCTGGAGCTCGGCCCGATGGCAGCGCACAACACGGCGCCCCACGGTACGGCGTTCACGGTCTCGATCGACGCGAAGGGCCACGGCGTGACCACGGGCATCTCGGCGCGCGATCGGGCGCAGACGATCCGTGCCGCCCTCGACGCACGCAGCTCCCCGGAAGACTTCGCGCGACCGGGGCACGTCTTCCCGCTTCGCGCGCGCCCGGGCGGCGTCCTGGAGCGCCGGGGGCAGACCGAGGCCGCCGTCGACCTCGCCCGCCTCGCCGGGCTCTACCCCGCCGGCGTGATCTGCGAGGTCATCAACGACGACGGCACCATGGCGCGCGTGCCCGACCTCGGCCGGTTCTGCGAGCGGCACGGCCTCGTCATGGTGACGGTCGCCGACCTGGCCCGATACCGGTTCGAGTCCGACTTCGAGGGATCGCTCGGGGCGATCGAAGGGCTCTTCCCCGTGTGTACGAGACGACCCGCTCACGCGGCGGAGCAGCTCGAGCCGAGCGGTTGACGCTCCCGATGACGTCGGGAACCACGGAGGGAACCATCATGAAGGAAAGGGACACATGAGTGCTACCCAGGTCACCCCATCGAGGAGCCGTTCCAGCAGCAGCAGATCCACCGCCGGTCGCTTGTTCCTCCTCGATCTCAGCGGCGGGCGCGTGCTCACGCTGAATCCGGACGGCTCCGACCGCAAGGTCATCGTGACCGGCTGCCACTGGCCGGATGGCATCGCCGTGGACGTCGAAGCAGGCCACATCTACTGGACCAACATGGGTGTTCCGAACCTGGACGACGGCTCCATCGAGCGGGCCGACCTCGATGGTCGCAATCGCAAGGTCATCGTCCCCCAGGGCGCGACCTTCACTCCCAAGCAGCTGCACCTCGAGAAGGCGACCGGCAAGCTGTACTGGTCGGATCGCGAAGGCATGCGCGTCATGCGCTCGAACCTCGACGGCTCGCGCATCGAGACGCTCGTCGAGACGGGAAACGGCGACACCGATCGTCGTGATTCGACCAAATGGTGCGTCGGGATCACGGTGGATCCCGAGCGCAGGCAGATCTACTGGACGCAGAAAGGCCCGGACAATGGTGAGCTCGGGCGGCTCTTTCGCGCGGGCATCGACATCCCGAAGGGCGAGACCCCCGCCCATCGCAGCGACGTCGAGGTCTGGTTCGACAAGCTACCTGAGCCGATCGACCTGGAGTTCGACCCCAGCCATCGCGTGATGTACTGGACCGATCGCGGGGATCCTCCACGGGGGAACACGGTCAACCGCGCGCCGGTCGACGCCAAGCCGGTCGAAGGCCAGGTACCGGAGATCGTGCTCACGCACCTGATGGAGGGCATCGGGATCGCCCTGGATGTGCCCGGCGATCGGATGTTCCTCACCGACCTCGCCGGCTCGGTGTATCGCGCCAGGCTCGACGGCTCGGAGAAACGCGCCGTCCTCGCGGCCCAGGGAAACCTCACCGGCATCGCTTACGCTGAAATCTGACTCCAACCCATACGCCAAGAGTCAAAGGAGACTGAACATGACCTTCAAGAAGCCTGTTCGTCGAGTCGCCATCGTCGGCACCGGTGTCATCGGCGCCAGCTGGGCGGCCCAGTACCTGGCGCGGGGCTTCGACGTCGTCGCGACCGACCCCGCCCCGAACGCGGAGGCCAACCTGCGCAAGTACGTCGACGAGGCGTGGGGCGCGCTCACGGGCATCGGGCTCTCGCCTGGCGCGGCGCGCGACCGGCTCACCTTCACAACGAGCATGACGGAGGCTCTGTCGAAGGCCGACTTCGTCCAGGAGAACGGTCCGGAGCGACCCGACTTCAAGATCAAGCTCTATGCCGAAATGGACGAGGTCACGCCCGTCGATTCGATCATCGCGTCGAGCTCGTCGTCGCTGACGATGAGCGTCATCCAATCCAAGTGCGAGCATCCGGAGCGTTGCCTCATCGGGCATCCCTTCAATCCCCCGCACATCGTCCCCCTGGTCGAGGTCGTGGGCGGCGCCAAGACGTCGCCCGCGGCGATCGAGCAGGCGATGGCGTTCTACGCGTCGATCGGGAAGAAGGCCGTCCTGCTGCACAAGGAACTCCCCGGCCACGTCGCGAACCGACTCCAGTCGGCGCTCTATCGAGAAGTCCTGTACCTCGTCCAGCAGGGCGTGCTGAGCGTCGAGGACGCGGATGTCGCAGTGGCCTGGGGCCCTGGGCTTCGCTGGGGGATAATGGGACCGAGCCTGCAGTTCCACGTCGGCGGCGGCGCCGGGGGGATCAAGCACTTCATCGAGCACCTCCTGGACCCGATGGTGGCGATGTTCAAGTCGCTCGGGAGCCCGGAGATCACCCCCGACCTCAAGCGCACGATCGCCGAGGGTGTGCTGAAGGAGGCCGGGGATCGCCCGGTGGAGCGGGTCGCGCAGGAGGAGAACGAGCTCTTGGTGGG
>WNGL01028283.1_pt1 | contig 12640 bp, 10 predicted proteins | sample 5400591 | NCBI WGS metagenome assembly WNGL01 (sample SAMN13153377, study PRJNA577476) | soil metagenome | isolation source: 80 cm soil or saprolite under Garry oak tree replicate 1 | place: USA:California | collected 2016-06-15
TCGTCGCACGCGCTGGCGGGCGGGATGGTCGGCGCGACCCTGCCCACGCTCGGCATGCAGGGCCTGGTCGGCAGCGGGATCCTCAAGATCGCCCTCTTCATCGTGCTGTCGCCGGTCATCGGGATGGTGCTCGGCTCGTTGATGATGGTGGCGGCGAGCTGGCTCGTGCGGAAGCAGACCCCGGCCCGCGTCGATCGCTGGTTCCGCCGGCTGCAGCTCCTCTCCGCCGGAATCTTCTCGTACAGCCACGGCACGAACGACGCCCAGAAGGTGATGGGCATCATCGCGGTCGTGCTCTACGGCACGATCTGGTCCGGCCGCCCCTTCCACGTGCCGATCTGGGTGGTCCTCCTCTGCCATCTCGCCATCGCGCTCGGGACGTTCTTCGGCGGCTGGCGCATCGTGAAGACGATGGGCAACAAGCTCACGAAGCTCCAGCCCATCCACGGCTTCTGCGCGGAGACGGGCGGCGGCGTCACCATCCTCGCGCTCGCCGAGCTGGGCATCCCGGTCTCGACCACCCACACCATCACCGGCGCCATCGTCGGGGTGGGCTCGACGCGCGGGACGCGAGCGGTGCGCTGGGGCATCGCCGGCCGCATCGTCTGGGCCTGGGTGCTCACCATCCCCATGGCGGCCATCTTCGCCGCGGCGGCGGTGGTGATCACGCAGTGGATCGTGGCGGCGGCCGGCTGAGGCTCGAGAGCATCCCGCACGCGGCGTGCTCTTCCTTGCCGCCCGAATAGCGGCGGACGATGGGCTGCCCGGGCAGGTGGCGCGCCAGCGCGTCCCGGAACGCGCGCCACTCGTCGGCCGTCGGCGGGCGGAAGGTGCCGGTCGCGTCGTTCACGTCGATGGGGTTGAGGCGGACCGGGAAGCCCGCCAGGAGCCGCCCCAGCGCGGCGGCGTCCTCCTCGCCCACGTTCACGCCCGCCATCATGACGTACTCCAGCGTCACCCGGCCGCGCCTCGCCGCGTGCTCGCGCACGGCGTCGACGAGCTCGCCGAGCGGGAAGCCCTTCTCGATCGGCATGAGGCGGGCACGCTTCTCGGGGATGGCGGCGTTGAGCGACACGCACAGGCGGAACTTGTGCCCCTCCGCCGTGTAGCGGCGGATCATCGGCACCACGCCGGCGGTGGAGATCGAGATGCGCCGCTGGTCGACGCGGGCGCCGGCCGGATCGCACAGCACGTAGGCCGCCTGGAGCACCGCCTCGTAGTTGTGGAAGGGCTCCCCCTGCCCCATGAAGACGACGCCGGTGATGGGACGGGTGCTGTCGGCGCGCACCTCGAGGAACTGGGCCACGATCTCCCAGGCGGCGAGGTTGCGGGTGAGGCCGAGGCGGCCGGTGGCGCAGAAGGCGCAGCCGAGCGCGCAGCCCACCTGAGACGAGAGGCAGAGCGTGTGGTGCGTGTCGAAGAGCGGGATGCGGACCGCCTCCACCCGCGCCCCGTCGGGGAGCTGGAAGAGGTACTTGCGGAAGCCGTCGGCGGCGTCGGCCACCTCGACGCGCTCGATCCGCGCCTGGGAGCAGCGCTCCTCGGCGAGGTCGAGCACCGCCCGCCGCACGTTGCGCGCCTCGCGCAGCGGGCGCCCGCGCCCGACCACCGCGCCGAGGATGCGCCGCGCGTCCGCGAGCTCGACGCCGAGCGCGCGCGCGAGCCCTCGGCTGTCCTGGCCGGCGAGGTGGAGCACGAACGGGACCATAGCTGCGGGCGTGCCGTGGCGTCGAGGTCGGGGCCCTTCGACTACGCGCCACCTGCGGTGGCGCTACGCTCAGGGCGGACGGACTGCTGTCGCGGGTGGGGGTCGTCACCGTCCGCCTGGCCGAGGCCGCGAGACCAGCGGATTCCCCGCGAGGGCGAAGCGCCACCTCTTCGCGGCCCAGCGGCCGGCGTAGGCGACATTCACCCGCGGTGCCGACACGACGCGCTCCGACGGCGCCGGCGCGTCCTCGAAGAAGAGCACCTCACCCGTCAGGTCGAGGCCGTTGTGGGTCGGGCGGCGGATGCCGAGCGCCCGGGCGAGGTTGCCGGGACCGGTGGTGGCGTGCAGGCAACCGTCGAGCGGTTCGGCGGCCCGGATCAAGATGGCGGAGGGCTCGCCGTCATCCCCGGTGATGACGTTCACGCAATGCGAGATCCCGTAAACGACATAGACGTAGGCCATGCCCGGCGGGCCGAACATGATCGCGGCCCGCGGGGTCGGCCCAAAGCGGGCGTGCGAAGCCTCGTCGTCCGCCCCGTGGTAGGCCTCCGTCTCCACGACCCGGGCGGCGCGGCGCGCGGCGCCGTCCTGGTGGACGATGATCTTGCCGAGCAGCGCGCGCGCCACCTCGGGCGCGGCGCGGGCGTAGAACGAACGGGGCAGCTTCATCGCCTTCGTCATATCGCGGTCGCGGTTGCCCCGCGATGGCGGTCGTCCTAAGAGACGGCTGACCCGATGCGCCGCGCCAAGATCGTCGCCACGCTGGGCCCCGCCAGCTCGGACCCGGAGACCATCCAGAGGCTGCTCGCGGCCGGCGTCGACGTGGCGCGGCTCAACTTCTCCCATGGCCGGCTGGAGGACCACGCGGACGTGCTGGATCGGCTCCGCGCCGCCTCGCGCCGGCTGGTGAAGGCGGTGGCGGTCCTGCAGGACCTGCAGGGGCCGAAGATCCGGACCGGGGCGCTCAAGGCGGGCAAGGTGGGGGTGCTGCTCGAGGCCGGCCAGGAGACGGTCATCACCACCGAGGGGGACTTCCCGGGCGACGAGAAGCTCGTCTCCACCACCTACCGGCACCTGGCGGAGGACGTCCGCCCCGGCGACCGGTTGCTCGTGGACGACGGCCTCCTCGAGCTGCGCGTGCTCGCGACCGACGGGGTGCGTGCGCGGTGCGAGGTGGTCGAGGGCGGCGTCCTCAAGGAGCACAAGGGCATCAACCTGCCCGGGGTGGCGCTGCGCGCGGAGGTGATGAGCGAGAAGGACCGGCGCGACCTCGCCTTCGGCCTGGCCCACGGCGTGGACTACGTCGCGCTCTCGTTCGTACGCACGCCGCAGGACGTGGGCCTCTGCCGCGCCGAGATGGAGCGCTTCGGGCGGGTGGTGCCGATCATCGCCAAGATCGAGAAGCCGGAGGCCATCGACTCCATCGACGGGATCATCGCCGCCGCCGACGGGATCATGGTGGCGCGCGGCGACCTCGGGGTGGAGATCCAGCCGGAGCGCGTGCCCAGCATCCAGAAGGCCATCCTGATCAAGTCCAACGCCGCGGGGAAGCCGGTCATCGTGGCCACCCAGATGCTCGAGTCCATGATCGAGCACCCGCGCCCCACCCGCGCCGAGGCGAGCGACGTGGCGAACGCCATCTGGGACGGCGCCGACGCGGTCATGCTGTCGGCGGAATCGGCCTCCGGCCGCTACCCGCTCCTCGCCGTGCAGATGATGGACCGCATCGTGCGGGAGGCCGAGCGCCACCTGCAGCTGGGCAAGGTCTCCGCCCCCGACGTGTGGAGCGGCCCGGCGCCGTTCAACGCGGTGGTGGCGGGGGCGGCGGTGCGCGCCGCGCACGAGGCGCAGGCGGTCGCCATCGTCTGCTTCACGCTCTCCGGCACCACCGCCCGGCTCCTCGCCCACCACCGCCCGACGGTGCCGGTGATCGCGTTCTCGCCCGACCAGTCCATCCGCCGCCGCAGCGCCCTGTACTGGGGGGTGGTGCCGAAGGTGATGGAGCCGATCCGCAACGCCGACCTCATGTGCGAGATGGTGTCGGACCGGTTGATCACCGACGAGCTGGCGACGGCCGGCGACCGGGTGGTGGTCGTCTTCGGGTCGCCGCTCGGGGTGCCCGGCGCGACGAACTCCATCCGCCTGCACCAGATCCCGCACAAGGTGGAGAAGGACGTGGAGGAGTAGCGATGGACATCCCCGCCCTGCAGAAGACGCTCCGCGAGCTCGACCTCGACGGCTGGCTCCTCTACGACTTCCACGGCCAGAACCCGACCGCGATCACGGCGCTCGGCCTCGACGGCCACATGCTCACCCGCCGCTGGTGCTACCTCGTGCCGGCCGAGGGCGAGCCGGCGGTGCTGGTCCACGCCATCGAGCTCGGCTCGTTCCCGCGCGAGGTGGTGGGCGAGCGGCGCAGCTACACCTCCTGGACCGGCTTCCAGGTCGAGCTGGAGCGCCTGCTGGCGCGGTCGCGCGGGCGGCGGCTCGCCATGGAGTACTACCCGAACGGCGCCATCCCGTACCTGTCGCGCGTCGACGCCGGCACGCTCGAGCTCATTCGGGCGATGGGGGCCGAGGTGGTCTCCTCGGCCGAGCTCGTGCAGCGCTTCCTCTGCCGCTGGACGCCGCACCAGCTCGCGAGCCACGTGCGCGCGCTGCGCGCCATCGACGACGCCAAGGACTCCGCCTTCGAGCAGATCGGGATCGCGCTCCGGCGCGGGGTGGAGGTGACCGAGACCTCCATCCAGCGCTTCCTCACCGGCGAGTTCTCGCGCTCGAACCTCGAGTGCGATCACCCACCCATCGTGGCGGTGAACGCGCACGCCGGGGATCCGCACTACGACCCGTCGGAGCAGACCTCCACCCGCATCCGCAAGGGCGACCTCGTCCTCATCGACCTGTGGGCGCGGGGGCGCGGGCCGCACGACGTCTACGCCGACATCACCTGGGTCGGCTTCTGCGGCGAGACTCCCCCGGCCAAGGCGGAGGAGATCTTCCGGGTCGCCGCCGACGCCCGCGACGCCGGGCTGGCGGCGGTGAAGCAGGCCTTCGCCGAGGAGCGCACGCTGCAGGGCTGGCAGGTCGACCGGGTGGTGCGCGACCACATCGCCGGGAAGGGCTACGGCGAGCGCTTCATCCACCGCACCGGCCACTCCATCGGCGTGCGCGTCCACGGGGACGGGGCGAACCTCGACGACCTCGAGACGCACGACACGCGCCAGCTCATCCCCGGCCTCGCCTTCTCCATCGAGCCCGGCATCTACCTGCCGGAGGAGGGGCTGGGCGTCAGGACCGAGATCGACTGCGTGCTCACGGCGGAGGGTCCGCAGGTGTTCTCGAAGGTGCAGCAGGAGATCGTCAGGATCCCGTGCTGAGCGCTCGTCCTTCGACTCCGCTTCGCTACGCTCAGGACGAGCGGAAGAGCAGTCCCGCACGCCCTGAGCGTAGGCCCGCGGCGCGGGCCGTAGTCGAAGGGCGAGACGATCAATGAGTGAAGCCTTCCCCGGCCTGCCGGAGCCACCGCCGCCCAGCGCGCCGCGCACCGCCTCGGCGGTCATCCTGTGGCGCGAAGGGCCGCGCGGACGGGAGCTCTTCTGGGTGAAGCGCGGCAGCGCGCTCCGCTTCGCGGGCGGCTTCTACGCCTTCCCGGGCGGGCGGCTCGACGAGCAGGACCGCGCGGTGACCGTGCCAGGCTTCTCCGGGGAGGCGGCGGCGCTGCGTGCCTGCGCCGTGCGCGAGATCTTCGAGGAGACGGGGGTTCTGTTGGCGGTCGACGGGCGGCGGGGGACAAGCCCCCGCCCTACGGGTGCACGAAGTAGGGCGGGGGTTCATCCCCCGCCGAAGGACGATGAGGCGGCGACGAGGCATCCAACCACCGGTGAACGTGACGCCGGCCGGAAGGCGCTCCTCGACGGAAGCCTCCACCTGGGCGCGTTCCTGGCGCACCACGGCCTCGTCCCGGACGGCGCCGCGCTCCAGGAAGCCGGCCGCTGGGTGACGCCGGTCCAGTTCCCGGTCCGCTACGACGCGCATGTCTTCCTCGCCCACCTCCCCGAGGGCGAGGCGGCGGCCGTCTGGCCGGGCGAGCTCGAGAGCGGCGAGTGGATCCTCGCCGAGGACGCCCTCCTCCGCTGGGAGCGGGGCGAGGTGCTGCTCGCCCTCCTCCGCTGGGAGCGGGGCGAGGTGCTGCTCCATCCACCCAACCTGTGGGGGGTCCAGTGCCTCGCCGGCGCGGCGCCGCCGGCCTGTCTCGACCGGCTGCGCGCGCCGCCCGCCAGCGAGGGCTTCATCACGCGCCGGATCGAGTTCCAGCGCGGGCTCTTCCTCGCCTCCCTCCGCACCCCCACGCTCTTCCCCGCCACGCACACGAGCTCGTGGCTGCCCGACCTGGGCGGCGGCGCGCTGGCGGTGGTCGATCCGGGCTCTCCCTGGCCGGAGGAGCAGGCCTTCCTCGAGCGCGTGCTCGGCGATCTGGCGGAGGACGGGCTCGCGCCGGCGGAGATCTGGCTCACCCACGCCCATGCCGACCACGTCGGCGGCGTGGCGGCGCTGCGGGCCCGCCACGCGGTCGTGCTGCGGGCGCATCCCGATGCCGCGGCGCGGCTCCCGCGCGAAGTCGGAGAGGTCGAGCCGCTCGCCGACGGCGAGCTCCTCGCCGGGCGCTGGCGCGTCCTCCACACCCCCGGACATGCGCGCGGCCACGTCGCCTTCCACGACGAGCGCACGGGCGCCCTCATCACCGGCGACATGATCTCGACGCTCTCCACCATCGTCATCGACCCGCCCGACGGGAACATGGAGGACTACCTCGCCTCGCTCGAGCGGCTCTCCGGCCTCGGCCCGCGCACGCTCTACCCGGCCCACGGGCCGCCGACCCAGGGGGCTGTGGCGAAGCTCGAGGAATACCTCCGCCACCGGCGCGAGCGGGAGGCGAAGGTGCTCGAGGCGGCTGCCGAGGCGGGGACGCTCGAACAGGTGACCGCGCGCGCCTACGCCGACACGCCAGGCTTCCTCCACCCGGTCGCGGCGCGGAGCTGCCTCGCCTCTCTCGAGAAGCTGGAACGCGAGGGGAGTGTGACGCGCAGCGACCAGGTGTGGCACGCCCGCCACGCAGCCCGCTGAGCAGGCGACCGGACAACCGCGAAAAACCGGGAATAAGCCGCGGCACTTACCTTGCAATCCTGGTAGGCTCCCGCCTTCCTCTCCCGGAGACGTCCATGAAGCGCGCCCGCGCCGCTGTCGTCATCATGTTCGCCTTCCTCTTCGGCGGCAGCTCGGCCGAGGTGGCAGTCCAGGCGAAGCGCGCCATCGACCGACACCTGGCGGCGGAGGAAGAGGGGTCGGTCGGAGACCTCATCGCGCTGGAGGTCAGAGACGCCGCCGGTGAGCTCGTGGCGCGGCCGCGCCTCATCGCGGCTCCCGGGAAGGCCGCACAGCTCGAGCTTCGCGATCCGGAGCAGCCCTGGCACATCCGGGTCCTGTTGCGGGTGGTCGCGCAGCGCGAGGCGTCGGGAGACCTCGCCCTCTCCTATGAGCTCGCCTTGCCCCGGACCGGAGTGCATTCGCGCGGCGACGTCGTCGTCACGCCGGGCGTCGAGCAAGCGCTCGATCTCGGCGGCGAGCTGACGGCGAGCGTGTTCTCGGTCCCGGTGCCGTCGGCGGCCTTCGAGGCCTACGTCGCCTCGGAGCGCGAGGCGCGGGTCCTCGCGGTGCGCGAGCGGAGCTGAGGCGGCGGGGGACAAGCCCCCGCCCTACAGCACGACGTAGGGCGGGGGTTCATCCCCCGCCGCAGCACGACGTAGGGCGGGGGTTCATCCCCCGCCGCAGCACGACGTAGGGCGGGGGTTCATCCCCCGCCGCAGGTCCGGACGAGCCAGGCGCTCAGGCGCGGAAAGACCTCCTCCGGCGCGTTCGTCCCGAAGAGCAGGTCGGAATGGCCGTAGTCGCAGCAGGCCTCGCCGGCGATGCCGATGCGGAGGAGCTCGTTCGGGCCACCCCAGGCCGCGGCCGAACGCGCCACGACCGACGGCGGCGCGATGCGATCGGCCTCGGCCGCGACGAAGAGGGCCGGCTGCCGGCAACCTCGCAAGCCGGCGCGGTAGTCGACGGCGCCGTCCGCGGCGGCGAACGTGTCGGTCGCGATCCAGTGCCCGAACTGCCGCAAGACTCCCGGCGAGATGTTCTCCACCACGTTCACGAGCACGCGCCGGAGCACCGGGCGCGTGACGTTGTAGCCGTTGACGGCGATCTGGCTCACCGGGGGATGCCAGTACCCCGACCACGGCGCCAGCGTCCTGGCGAGGAACTTGTTCCAGCGCCCGCTCACCAGGAACCCGAGTCGCGTGAGCAGCTTCAGCGGGTTCTGCACGTCGAAGAAGGCCGGCGCCGCGATCGAGACGAGCGCCGCCACCCGCGCCGGATAGGCCGCGCAGGCGGCCATGCCGAGGAGCCCACCCTGGCTGTGGCCGACCCAGGCGACCTGCGAGGCGCCCGTGGCGGCGCGCACCGCGTCGAGCGCCGCCGGGACGTCCTCTCGCAGGTAATCGTCGAATGACCAGCTGCGCGGTGCGCCCGGGCGGCCGGGGCGAGCCGCCCCGTGACCTCGCAGGTCGAGCGCGAAGCAGTCGAAGCCGGCCCGTGAGAGGTGGGCCGCGAGCGACCAGCGGTCGAGCCCGAAGTCGAGGCTCCCCCGGTTTGCGGCGATGCCGTGCACGAGCAGGACGGGGACGCCGCGGGCCGGACCGCGCGGGCGGCGCCGCCCGAGGGCGATCCTCCAGCCGTCGGAGGTCTCGGCGAAGAGGAGCTCGTCCTCGCCGGGCGGGGCCCAGTAGCGCCACGACCAGAACGCGTAGTGCGCCCAGGTGGCGAACGCGAGTCCGACGACCGCCAGGAGGAGATGGGCGAGATGCACGGCCGCCGAATGTAGCGCGCGTGGCCCATCGGTTGCAGCCGGAGTGACGGGATTGCCCTCTTCACCGATCGACTGGCCGCAGGACGCGGAAAGGTGTACGAATCGCGGGAGAGGCCGTGCCTACGAATCGAGCAGCCGTAGGCCGCAGAGGCATTTCACATCGACGAGGCGAGGTGGGACGTGAAGAAGGTCGAAGCCATCATCAAGCCTTTCAAGCTGGATGAGGTGAAGCAGGCGCTCTCCGAGGTCGGCGTGGCCGGTCTCACCGCCACCGAGGTGAAGGGCTTCGGCCGCCAGAAGGGGCATACCGAGCTCTACCGTGGCGCCGAGTACGTGGTCGACTTCCTCCCCAAGGTGAAGGTCGAGGTCGTCGTCTCCGACCAGCTCGTCGGCCGCGTGGTGGAGGTCATCGAGCGCGCCGCCAAGACGGGTCGCATCGGCGACGGGAAGATCTTCGTCGTCCCGGTGGAGGAGGTCATCCGCATCCGCACCGGCGAACGCGGGGAAGAGGCGCTCTAGACCGCGCTTCGACTCCGGCCGCGACCGCGGCGGTGAAGCGGAGTCGAAGGGCGAACGATGACACGTCATCCCAAGGCTGGCGCCCCGCTGTCCGTAGCCGTCGCCCGGGCGGTCGTCGACTCGCTCGGCGACGCCATCGTGGTGGTGGGCGCGGACGGCGGCGTCCTGCACCTCAACCCGGCGGCCGAGGAGCTGTTCGGCCGGAGCCGCGAGCGCGCGGTCGGCCTGCCGGCCCGCGCCCTCCCCGGCGGCGCGCAGCTCGCCGCCCTGGCGGAGCGCGCCCGGGTGAGCCAAGAGTCCTCGTCGACCGACTTCCCCAGCCCGCAGGATCCCGGCTTGCCGGTGGCGGCCGAGGCGGGACCGCTCCTCGACGGGCCGATCTGCCTCGGAACGGTGGTCACGCTGCGGGTGCCGCGCTCGAGCGGGAGATCGCTCGACTTCGAGGCGCTGGCAGCCGGCCTGGCCCACGAGATCAAGAACCCGCTCGCCGGCTTGCAGGGCGCGGCGGAGCTCCTCGTCCGCGAGGCCGAGGGGAACGCGCGCCAGTACGCCGAGGTCATCGCGCGCGAGGCGAAGCGCGTCGACGGGCTCGTGCGCGAGCTCCTCGACCTGGCGCGGCCCGCCGCGCTCTTCGCCGCGCCGGTGAACATCCACGCCGTCCTGGAGGACGTGCTCGTCCTGGCTCGCGGCATGGCCGGGGGCGGGGGCGTCGCCTGGGCGGAGCGGTACGACCCCTCCCTGCCGCCCGTCCTGGGCGACCGCGAGAAGCTGACACAGGTGTTCCTGAACCTGGTGCGCAACGCCGTCGACGCGGTGCAGGGCCAGCCGAAGCGCGAGGTCGCCTTCGAGACCAGCGTCGCGTCGCTGCGGCTGCGATCGGCCGGCGGCCGCAGCCGCCCGATCGCGCGGGTGGCGGTGGTGGACAGCGGTCCGGGCATCCCGGAGGCCATGCTGCCGCGCCTCTTCACGCCCTTCTTCACCTCGAAGCCACACGGCACCGGCCTCGGGCTCGCCATCTCCCGCCGCATCGTCGAGGCGCACGACGGGAGGATCGAGGTGAGGAACCGGACCGGCGGCGGCGCGGAGGTGACCGTCTTCCTGCCGCTCGAGCTGAGCTGAGCGGCCGGCGGCGGGGGACAAGCCCCCGCCCTACGAAGGAATGCCGGGGCGCGCCGGTCTTGGGAGAGGGGATGGGGCACGCTGGCAAGCCCCTTGCTAGAGAGTCCACCGTGCGCAAGGTCCTCATCGTCGACGACGAGCCCTCGATCCGTTTCGTGCTCGCCCGTACCTGCGAGCGAGCCGGGGTACCGTTCGAGGAGGCCGGCAGCGCCGAGGAGGCCCGGGAGAAGCTGGACCAGGACGGCGGCGACGGCAGCTCCGTCGGGCTCATCCTGCTCGACGTGCGCCTGCCTGGCGACGACGGCTTCAAGCTGCTCGGCGAGCTGACGCAGAAGCCCGACGCGCCGTTCGTGGTGGTCATGACGGCCGAAGACACCATGCGCTCGGCGGTCGAGGCGATGAAGCGCGGCGCCGCCGACTACCTGGGGAAGCCCTTCGATCTCTCGCGCGTCGAGCGGCTCGTGAGGGACCTGTCGATGGGGCCCGAGCGCGAGCCGTACCGTCCCGCCGAGCCGGTCCGCGCACGCCTGGGGGGCGAGGACGGCCCCGCCCAGCCGTTCGCGCTCGCCGACATGCTCATCGGCCGCTCGGCGGCGATGGTCGACGTCTACAAGGAGATCGGGCGGGTGGCGCGGACGGAGATGACCGTCCTGCTCATGGGCGAGAGCGGCACCGGCAAGGAGCTCGTCGCCCGCGCCATCCACACCAACTCCGCCCGCGCCCGCGGACCGTTCGTCACCGTCAACATGGCCGCGATCCCGCGCGACCTGATGGAGAGCGAGCTCTACGGCCACGAGAAGGGCTCCTTCACCGGCGCGGTGGAGCGGCGGCCGGGCAAGTTCGAGCTGGCCAGCGGCGGCACGCTCTTCCTCGACGAGATCGGCGAGATGCCGATCGAGCTGCAGGCGAAGCTCCTGCGCGTGCTGCAGGAGCGCGAGGTGGACCGCGTCGGCGGGTCGCGACCCCTGGCGGTCGACGTCCGCATCGTCGCCGCCACCAACGCCGACCTGACCCGCTCGGTCGAGGAGGGCCGCTTCCGCCGGGACCTCTATTACCGGCTGGCGGTGGTGCCCATGCGGCTCCCGCCCTTGCGCGAGCGCGAGGCGGACGTGGTCCTCCTCGCGCGCCACTACCTCGCGAAGTACGGCGAGCAGCTCCGGGGCCGCCCGCTCACGCTCGGGAAAGACGCCGAGCCCTTGCTGCTCGCCCACGGCTGGCCGGGGAACGTGCGAGAGCTGCAGAACGTGGTGCAGCGGGCGCTGCTGAAGCTCCCCGGGACGCGGCTCGGCGCGAAGGAGCTGCTCGGGCTCCTGCCGGCCGGCTCCACCAGTGACCGCGGGCTGGCGGGCCTCGTCGAGGCGATCCTCGACGCGCCGCCGCCGGCCGACGGGCGGCACGCCGCGGCCCTGGCGGCGGTGGAGGGCCCGCTCATCGCGGCGGCCTTGCAGCGCACGAACGGAAACCAGCTCCGCGCGGCGGAGCTCCTCGGCATGAACCGGAATACCCTCCGCGAACGGATGCGCGGGCTCGGGATGAAGTCGCGTTAGCGTCGCCGCGCCGCGGTGCTCGCAATCCGGGCACACGACTGCCCGCAAGCCAGGCAACCCCGGCGGGTCCAAGTGCTCGAAACCGAACCGGAATGACGCTTCCCAGCACGGCACGCGCTGTGCTAACCGATCGCGCTCGCGCCGCTTTAACTCAGCTCAGGAGATAGGACGACACGCATGGCGAACGTCACCCCGAAGCAGGTGCTCGGACTGGCCGCGGATAAGAAGGCCACCTACGTCGATCTGAAGTTCATGGACTTCATCGGCATCTGGCAGCACTTCACCATCCCGCTCGCCGAGCTGACGGAGGACATCTTCGAGGAGGGGCTCGGCTTCGACGGCTCGTCCATCCGCGGCTGGCAGGCGATCCACGCGTCCGACATGCTCGTCGTGCCGGACCCGAGCACGGCCACCATCGACCCGTTCATGGCGGAGCCCACGCTCTCGCTCATCTGCAACGTGGTCGACCCCATCACCAAGGAGCCGTACTCGCGCGATCCGCGCAACATCGCCATCAAGGCGGAGAAGTACCTCAAGTCGACCGGCATCGGCGACGTGGCCTACTTCGGCCCGGAGCCGGAGTTCTTCATCTTCGACGAGGTCCGCTACGACTCCACCGTGAACGGGGCCTTCTACAAGATCGACTCGGTCGAGGGTCAGTGGAACACCGGCCGTGAAGAGGCGGGCGGCAACCTCGGCTACAAGCCCCGCTACAAGGAGGGCTACTTCCCGGTCGCGCCCACCGACAGCCAGCAGGACATCCGCACCGAGATGTGCCGGGTGATGGAGTCGGTCGGCATCAAGGTGGAGCGGCAGCACCACGAGGTGGCGACG
>WNGL01017352.1_pt1 | contig 12638 bp, 11 predicted proteins | sample 5400591 | NCBI WGS metagenome assembly WNGL01 (sample SAMN13153377, study PRJNA577476) | soil metagenome | isolation source: 80 cm soil or saprolite under Garry oak tree replicate 1 | place: USA:California | collected 2016-06-15
GCGAGGACGGCGGCTCCGCCGAGCAGCGCGACGCCGCTCTCGTTTCGCGCATTTGCACCGCGCTCGACTGCCACGCACCAATCCGCTACCGAAACCTCACCGCGGCGGCCGATGGTTTCGGCGGCGCGCTTGCCAGTGCTTTCCTCGAGCAAGGACCGATTCAGACGATCGCCGAGGCAATCGCTCTGCGCCTGCCGCAATTCTGGCTCTCTACGCGCAAGCCACCGCCGGCCGAGCACGTCACCCTATTGAAACTATTCGAGCGATCGCGCGGACTGCTCGACGATCGACGACCCGGTTGCGGTGTCGAGCGCGTGCTCTACGAACTCAACTCGTCGCTGCATTGTCTCTCGCCGCTAATTGAGAGGGAGCATGTCCACCTGTTGGCCGGTTTTCTGCCGGCTCTCGAAAGGCAGGCGGCCACCCACCTCGATGGCGAGTTGATCGATCGGCATGGCGCCGCTTTTGTCGCGGCGCACTTCAGGACGGTGGCCGGCGAGTGGGTCGACGCGCTGGCGAGCGGCGATCCGGCGCGGCGGCTCGTTGGCATGCTCAGCGTGCTCGCGCGGTTGCAGGTGTATGGCGGCCCAGCCCAGGCGCCGAACCTGGTGAAATGGGCGGTACGTCGGGCCGCGCCGGTGATCGAGGCTTATCATCATCGGCCGACGCGCCAGCGTCTGGCCAAGCAGTTGGAGAAGGTGGCGCACGGCGGTCGATTGAGCGAACTCCTGCTCGTCATCGACAACCCGATCGAGGAGCAACGCGATGCCAGCGGCTTTGCCGAGGCGAAGCGCGCCTATGCGGTTGTTGGGAGCGAGCTGAACCGCCTTGCCGCCGAGGCGACGCGGCTTAGCGAGCATGCCGACGGGCTTGCCGGACAAATGTCAGCTTGCTTCGCCACCGTAGTCGCCGCGGCGGCGTCAGCTGCCGTTCTCGTCGTCCTCGGGTGACAAAGAGCGGTCCGGGCGGCCGAACCCTGACGATTGCCATTGTTCTGGTCTGTCTCGCCGCTCTGGCGGCACTGCCGCTGGTTCTAGTCCTCGTGGCGGGAATGACGCCGACGCTGGTCACGCTATTTGTCGATCGCAAGCGATCGCGCCGCGTCTGCTATACCGTCGGGGTGATGAATTTTGCCGGGGTGCTGCCCTTTCTGTTGGTATTGGGCAAAGACCGCCTTTCACTGAGCGCCGCCGCCCTTGCCTTGTCGGATCCCTTTGCCTGGCTGGTCATGTACGGTGCTGCGGCTTCCGGCTGCTTGATCTGTGCGGCGACACCGAGCTTGGCCCGCTTCTGCCTCGAGCTGCAGGCGAGCAACAAACGGCGAGCGCTCGAGGCGCTTGCCACGGCGATCCGGCGAGAATGGGGCGACGAGGTGGCCGGCGTGCTTAAGCCAAAGGCCAACGCTCAGGCCAATCGCGATAACCTTCCGTAAAGCCAGCCGCCGAAGCCGCCGAGAACAAGCCAGAACAACGCCGCGGTAACGAGTGAGACGGCGACAAACTGCGCCGCGAGTTCGGGCGGCGCGCTGCCGCCGGCGTGTTCCGGCAGTGGCGCGCCGACGATGTGCGGGACCGCGGCCGCGGCGATGCCGACGAGCTTCCAGACCTTACGTTCGACAAAGACGATCAGTGCGATCCCGCTGGCCGTGGCAAGCGCCGTTGCCGCCCACCACGACTGCTGAGCCAGCAGCTCGGCGGCGACCGCGCCGGGCGGTTCGGGGGGCAGACCAAAGGCGGGCGCCAGCTGGAAGGCAGCGAAACCAGCCATGCCCCAGCAAACGCCGCTGGCGACATTGGCAGGCGTGCCGCCATAGGCGTCGCGCAGCGCAAATCCGGCGCTCAGCAGAAGGCCGAAACCGACTGCGACCAGGAGGTTGGCCAGCAACGTCAATAGGATACGCTCAGGCCCGTCCGCCGGTTCCCACTCAGACGCAGCTATGGAGGCAGTTCCATGATCATGTCCGGCGTGCTCGCCAGACACCGTCGCTGCTTCACCGGCCTTTTCGTAGACCTCGGCCGCGGCGATCAAGGGCCATATCTTGACGGCCTGGACGATTGTGACGAAGCCACCGGCCACGATGCCGGCGACGATCGCCACGACGAAGATGCGCCGTGCGAACATCGCGGGTCAATGGCAGGGGAAGGCGAAGGCGTGCCGCGCATCATGCGCGGCGTTATGCACGGCAGAGATCGTGGACAGTCCTGTTCCGAAGAGTAGAAATGCACCGAGTAACACAGCAACAATGACAGGCGCCATTATCGCGGCATGGCCCACCGCCTCGGTCATCCCAGTGGTCGTCCGCATCAGCGTCATACCGCCCTCCAGTCCAATCTCGCATCGCAGATTAGGTTGGAGCGGTGCTTGCGATCAAGCGCCGATGCGCGCCGTCTCAGCTATTGATCAGCCGCCGTTCAAGCGCCGCCGATTTGATCGCCTTTTGCAGCTTTTCGAAGGCGCGAACCTCGATTTGGCGGACCCGCTCGCGCGAGATGCCATATTTCTGCGACAGATCCTCAAGCGTCGTCGGCTGATCGCGGAGTCGGCGATGAGTGAGGATATCCCGTTCGCGTTCGTTAAGATGACTCATCGCCTTGACCAGGAGATCACGGCGCAGCCCGAGTTCCTGACGCTCGCCAAGCTTGGTCTCCTGGCTTTCGCCCTCATCGACGAGCCAATCCTGCCATTCGCCTTCACTGTCAGCGCGAAGCGGCGCGTTGAGCGAGTGATCGGGAGCTGCAAGTCGACGGTTCATGTTGACGACGTCGACTTCGGGAACGTCGAGTGCGGTGGCGATGCTGGTAACGTTCTCGGGGGACAAGTCGCCTTCCTCGATCGCCTGTAACTGGCCCTTGAGCTTGCGCAGATTGAAGAACAGCTTCTTCTGTGCCGCCGTGGTACCCATTTTGACGAGTGACCAGGAATGCAGGATGTACTCCTGGATGGCGGCGCGAATCCACCACATCGCGTAGGTCGCAAGGCGAAAGCCGCGATCCGGATCGAAGCGCTTGACCGCCTGCATCATGCCCACGTTGCCCTCTGAGATCAGCTCGGAGAGCGGCAAGCCGTAGCCGCGGTAGCCCATGGCGATCTTGGCGACAAGCCGCAAATGGCTGGTTACCAGCCGATGCGCCGCCTCGGTATCCTGATGCTCCTGCCAACGCTTGGCGAGCATGAATTCCTCGTCCTGGGCGAGCATGGGGAACCGGCGAATCTCTTGGAGATAACGCGCAAGGTTACCCTCGGAGGAGATGCTCGGAACGTTCGCAATGCTTGCCATCACTTCCCTCTCCGCGCGCCAGTCGTTCGTCGGTGGATTGCCACCATCATCGGGGATAACGCCATTTTCATGGCTCGCATCCTACCTATAGCGGGAGAGAATGTCTAGATTAAAGTTCCTCTAATATGCCAAACAGCTCTTTCATGTCATTTGGTAATTCACTTGAGAACTCAAGCGGTTGATGGCCGATGGGATGGTTGAACCGCAGCGTTCCGGCATGCAAGGCCTGACGTGGGAACATAGCTGTCGCCTGGCGAGCACCGTCTGGAAGGGATCGCGCTCGGCCGGGACGGCGGGAATTGCCGTAAAGCGGATCGCCGATCAGCGGGTGACCACGCTCGCTCATATGAACCCGGATCTGATGGGTTCGCCCGGTCGCCAGCCGGCATTCGATCGCGGCGGCAAAGCCGCCGAATTCGCGCAGCACGCGGTAGTAGGTAAGCGCGGGCCGTCCGCCGCGCGCGAGTACCGCCATCTTCTTCCGATTGACGAGGCTGCGCCCAACGTTGCCTTCAATCTTGCCACTGCGCGGCAGCGGCACGCCCCACACCAACCCGTGATAGACGCGGCTGATGCGACGCGCCGCGAAATCTGCCGCCAGTCCCGCATGCGCCTTCTCGCTCTTCGCCACGACCATCAGGCCCGACGTATCCTTGTCGAGGCGGTGGACGATGCCTGGACGTTTCACGCCGCCGATGCCGGCAAGGCTGTCGCCGCAATGCGCGAGAAGCGCATTGACCAGCGTATGATCGGGGTTGCCCGGCGCCGGATGAACAACGAGCCCGGCGGGTTTGTCGACGACAAGTAAGTGATCGTCCTCGTAGTGGATGTCGAGGTTCATCGCTTGGGCCAGTGGGTGGTCGGCGACGGCTTCCGGGACGGCAACACGAAAGATCTGGCCCGGTTTGACGCGCATGGCGGGGTCCGATATCGTCGCGCCGTCCTGCGTGACGCTCCCCATGAGGATGAGATGCTTAAGTCGGCTGCGCGACAGATCGCCGAGATATGCCGCGAGCATGCGATCGAGCCGCTCACCCGCATCGGCGGCGGAGCTGGTGACTTCGTATGGATCCGCCATCGTGATCGTCGATCTCGCCCTTCCGCTCACCGTTTCCTCCGCTGCTAGAGAGCGCCCGGACCTCGACCGATGAGGGCCCTCAGGCTCCTGGTGATCGTCCTCGGCGTGCTCTTGGTCGGCGGCACACTGGCATTGGTCGGCGCGATCATAGTCCGCTCGTCGCAGCCGTCACAGCCCCGAGGTGTAGCTCGTATCCCCCCTTCCGCGGCGCCGCCCTATGACACCGCTCTCGATCTGCCGCTTGGCGCTGTTGTCCGGTCAATCCAACCGGTCGGCGACCGGCTCGTCGTTCGACAACGTAACCGGGATCTCACCCGAGATACTCGCCGCCCTCGCGGCGGCAAATAGCGGCAGTCAGTCCTCCTACGGTGCCGATCCGCTCACCGCGCGGGTCTCGCGGCGCCTTGCCGAGATATTCGAGCATGAGGTCGCGGTCTTTCCTGTCGCCACCGGCACAGCGGCCAATGCGCTTGCGCTCGCCACGTTGGTGCCGCCATGGGGCGTCGTTTATTGCCACCACGAGGCGCACATCGTCGTCGACGAATGTGGCGCGCCGGAATTCTACGCTGGCGGTGCCAAGCTCGTCGGCATCGCGGCACCGCACGGAAAGATCTGTGCTGGCGATCTCGCTCCCTTGCTGCCTGGCGGCAAGGGCGTTGTCCACCACATGCAGCCGGCGGCGATCAGCCTGACGCAAGCGAGCGAGGCGGGGACCGTCTATCGCGCCGATGAGATCGCCGCGCTTGCCGAACTGGCGCGGCGGCACGCTCTCGGCTTGCATGTCGACGGGGCGCGCTTTGCCAATGCGGTGGCGCATCTTGGCTGTGCCCCGGCCGACATCACCTGGCGCGCTGGCATCGATGTGCTGTCCTTCGGTGCGACCAAGAACGGCGCTGCGGCCGCCGAAGCAGTCATCTTCTTCGATCGGGCGAAGGCGGCGGACTTCGAGTTCCGTCGAAAGCGCGGGGGCCATCTCCTCTCCAAGATGCGTTTCCTCAGCGCCCAACTTGACGCTTATCTCGACAACGATCTCTGGCTGAGGAACGCACGCCACGCTAACGCCATGGCGACCCGCTTAGCGGGCGGGTTGGCAGGGATCACTGGGGTCCATTTGCGTCATCCCGTTGAGGCGAACGAGGTCTTCGTCGAGATGCCGAATCCTTTGATCGAGGCGCTTTTCGCCAAAGGATTCTCCTTTTATCGCTGGGACGGGGAGCGCGGCAATTGCGTGCGCCTCGTGACCACCTTCGATACCGCGCCGAGCGATGTCGATGCCCTTCTGGTCACAGCCCGGAGCGTCAATCGCGACGGGTAGAGTTCTCGCCAGGCGTTAGCGCCGGCGATTTACGATTCGGTAATAAAAAAACTGTCACAAGGCCAAAATAATCCTTGCATCGCCGTAGGATGAGCGTATGTATCGAAACGTTGACGCATCGCACGTGCCTATGGCCCTTGGTGGTTATGCAACGACGTAACGCGTCTCTTTTGGAAGATCCGGTCTAGTGGACCGGTCCCGAGAGGGAGGTCGATATGGTTGCAATACGACGCAGGGCTGTCATGCCCTGCACCGATGCCTGCCCCCGGCGAATACGGGCGGCTCGTGGTCGTAGGACCGTAGAGCCGAGTAGTCTGGCCTAAATCCCATAACTGATCATTCCGGCTCTGCGGTGCCCCCGCGTGACCGGTCTTCAATGCCGTGCCTTTGGCCTCCCTCGCGGTGGCCATGGAGGATGCGACAATGGCCAAGATTCGCTCTAATTCCGCCGTCCGCCTGAAGCTTGTTCCCCGACCGAAGCTCGTCGCCGACAACGTCGTCCGAGTCGAGTGCGCCAACGATCGCGACCTCAACCCCAAGATCGCTCGCTTCCTTGCCGAGAAGCAGCCGCAGACGCCGTGTCTTGTCGTCGATGTTGATGCCGTCGCGCGTAGCTATCAGCGCCTGCGCTGGCACCTGCCGCTCGCCAAGGTCTTCTACGCGGTCAAGGCCAACCCGGCGCCGGAGATCGTCGCGCGCCTGCGCGGGCTCGGCTCCAACTTCGATGTGGCGAGCCGCACCGAGATCGAACTCTGCCTGGCGCAAGGCGCGACGGCGGAGCGCATCTCCTTCGGTAACACCATCAAGAAGGAATGTGACGTCGTCTATGCTTACGAGCAGGGCATCCGGCTGTTCGCGTTCGACAGCGCGTGCGAGCTGGAGAAGCTCGCGCGCGCCGCTCCCGGCGCGCGGGTCTTCTGCCGTATCTTGGTCGATTGCGACGGCGCCGAATGGCCGCTGTCTCGCAAATTCGGCTGCGCGCCGGAGATGGCCGTCGACCTCCTGCGCCAGGCCCGCGATTTTGGACTTGACCCCTATGGGGTCTCGTTTCATGTCGGCTCACAACAGACGGACCTCGCGCAATGGGATGGTGCGATCGCCCGTGCCGCGCGCATGTTCTCGCTGCTCGCCGAGGTAGATATCAATCTGCGGATGATCAATATCGGCGGCGGCTTTCCGGCGCGCTACAACAATGGCGTGCCGAGCGTTGCCCGCTACGCTGCGGCGGTCATGGGAGCAATCACCCGATATTTCGGCAACGATCTGCCGGAGATCATCGTCGAGCCGGGCCGCTCCCTGGTCGGCGACGCCGGCGTCATTCAGAGCGAGGTCGTGCTGATCTCGCGGAAGGGCTACGACGAGGAGAAGCGCTGGGTTTATCTCGATGTCGGCAAGTTCAGCGGCCTCGCCGAGACGATGGACGAGAGCATCAAGTACCGCATCAAGACGCCGTGCGTCGGTGCCGTCGGTCCCACGGTGATTGCCGGTCCGACCTGCGACAGTGCCGACATTCTATACGAGAAGACCGAGTACCAGCTGCCGCTCGAACTCAAGGTCGGCGACAAGATCGAGATCCTGTCGACCGGCGCCTACACGTCGAGCTACTCGTCGGTCGGCTTCAACGGCTTCGCGCCGCTGCGGACGTACTGCATCTGAGCACCCGGCCGTCTCTCTGCATCGGGAGAGACGGCCGGCCGTCAGGCCGGAGATCTCGCTCAGCAATTTGCTATGCATGGCGGTGGCGAAGGACGAGAAGTCCTCGGCGCGCAGGAGAAAGGCGCCGATGCCGCCGATGACGTATTCGTCGTAATAGCTCTCGAGCCACGGCTCGCTCGCCAGAATGGCGAGACCATTGATGGTGATGCCGGCGGCGACCAGCTCGTCACGCACGTCCTGCACCGGCGGCCCGATATTGGCGATGCCGTCGCCCGAGAGATCGACCAGCCTGCGATCGGCGGCGTCGGGCGCCTCGTCGAGCAGCTTGCGCGCCGCCAGCAGCGCATCGCCGATCGCCGTCAGGCCCTTCGAGCTGCGCTGCGACAGCCGTACCGACTTGGCGAAGTCGGCGGCGCTGGCCGGATCGTGGACCCGCGTCCAGCCGACGGTGACGATCTGCTTGTCGCGATCCGACCATTCGAGCACGGCGACCTCGATGGCGCCGCATCGCCCAGCGGCGATCGCCGCGGCGAGCTGGGGATCCTCGAAGGCGCGCGCGATACCCTCGTGCTGCAGCACGTACCCGTCGGCATCGACGCTCTCGGAGACGTCGACGGCCATGACGAGGGCGAGGTCGACCGGCTGCGCCGCGGCGCCGGATAGGCGGGCAAAAGTCGCGGCGAGAAGCAGCAAGATGGCCATGCCGGTGAACCGCCGCATGCGAAATTCATGAGCGGCCAATACGGCGATTTCGCGGCGTCGGCGCGGCCGACCCCGGATCGGTTCATCCCGGGTCGGTTCATCCCGGGTCAGTTCATCCCGGGTCAGTTCATCCCGGGTCAGTTCATCAAGGCGACCGCGGCAGCGCGGCCGGTCAAGGTGGCGCGCGCGCCGCTATCGGCGCCCGAAGGCAGCTCGCCGCGCCGATCCCGCATCCAGGCCGAAATGTCGGCCAGCACCGTCGCTCCTTGCAGATCGCGCAGCAGCATATGGTAGCCCTTGGGATAGAGCGCGACGCGCTGGCGCTCGGCCAAGGCGGGAAGGTGATCGACGAAGGCGGCGATCGCCTTGCGCGGCACGATCTCGTCCTTCTCGCCGTAGAGAATGAGGGCCGGCACCGCGAGGCGCGGGGCGCGCGCCAGCGCCGAGCTCATCAGGTCGACGACCCCCGTCAGCGTGTCGGTCCGCGCCTCCTTGAGGACCAGGGGATCGGCGCCGAGCGCCCGCAGCATCGGCAGGTTGTCCGAGGGATGTACCTTGTAGGGGACGCTGCGCTGCGAGACCTGCAGCGCGGGCACCTGGCCGATCAACCATAGCCCGACCCGCTCGAAGACATTCATCGTCTGCCTTCCCCACACCGCCGGCGCCGCCAGAATGACGCCGTCGACCGGGGCGGGCGCCGCTCCCGTGACGGCGAGGATGGCGACCGCGCCGCCCATGCTCTCGCCGAGGAGATAGAGGGGCGTATCGGGATAACGCTGCCGCAGCAGGCGCGCGGCGAGAGCGGCATCGCGCACCATGGCGTCCTCGCCGGCCCAGCGGCCGCGGCGCGGCGCGGTGCCGAAGCCGCGCTGGTCGTAGGCGTAGACCGCGATGCCCTGCGCGACGAGGTCGGGCGCCGGCAGGGTGAAGGCGTTGGAGTAATCGTTGAGCCCGTGCAATGCGAGGACGACCGCATTGGGCGCCCCCTCCGGCAGCCAGGCGCGCAGCGGCAACGCGGCGCCGTCCGCGGCAACGAAGCGGTCGCCGTCGAGGCAGGGCGACGCCGGCAAGCCTGCCGCGACGGTGCCGGCCGCTTGGGTCGGCTCGCCCGCGTCGCCGCGATCGAGCGTGACGCAGCCGCAGAGACCGCCGAGCATGAGGCCGAGGGAGAGGCAAAGGGCGCGCAACCGCATCGCGAGCATCCGGCACTGGGGAGATGCGAGGATGCGGCCAGCAAAATTAACCCATCCTTACGGGCGCCGCGCCCGGTGCTGCGTTCGCGCCTCCCGAGTCGGTGGAAACGGGCTGGCGCGAGCTGTCGCCCGAGTCGAGTTGTTCCCATCGGCTCAATGGCTTGATGTGACAGCTTGCATGCCGGCGACGGCTCGGAAATAGTCGCATGTCGCGATGTCGGGAGAGAAAGGGCGCAAAGACGATGACGATATTTCGATCCGCCTTGTATTTGGCCTTGTATTTGGCCGGTGTTCGCTCCGGTGTTCGTTGGGGCGCGACCGTCGCCGCGTACGCCATCTTCTGCGCGGCCTTCGCTCTGGCGGCGCCGCCGGCCCTCGCCGCCGACAAGGGCCCGCCGGCCTGCGCCAAGATCCTCTTCCGGCCGCTGCCGGCGGGGCAGAATGACGGCGAGCAGGAGGCCGGGATCTACACCTCGCGCTTCAGCCACATCGAGCTCAAGGGCACGGTCAAGAGCGGTGAGGCGCAGGACTACTACCTGACGACGCACAACAAGAAGCTCGGCCCGCTCACCACGGTGCCGGCGGCGGCGGCCAATTGCGCCAAGGAAAAGAAGATGCCGGCGCCGACGACGGCGAGCGCCCGTTGTACCGGCGCTCGCCTCGCCACCGTCATCGCCCATTCCGGCAAGGACAAGGTGGCGTTGCTCTACGCGCTGAACGGCCGCGACTGGCAATATTGCAACGCCGGTGCGCTGGCGCCTGAAGGCTGAGCGCGGCTTGCCGAGGGCGGGGGCGGGTTTTTCTGTCATGGCGTGAATGAGTTCGACCCCCGCGCCGTGTCGACTGCGGGCGAAGGTGAGGAAGCTGCCTTCGCGATCGCACAGCCCGCCCTCGGGGTAGGGCGATTTATCGAGCTTCCATCCGGCATAGGTGCCGAGCGGCCCGGCGATGTCGGGCGCGCGCCATCGCCGCCGCGCGGGGGCAAGCAAACGGATGATCGGCTGGTTTAAGGGGCCCGCTCCTGTAAAGAACAGAAAAAATACAGGAGCATGGTGGCATTGCGGTTTCCGAGAACTACAATGACGGGTGATAGGGGGTAGCCATTTCATCGCACCCGTTTTCCGTTTCGTGCCCCTAGCCAGGGCTCGTTCCGTTGAAATTTTGGTCCGTATCGGATACATAGTGTCCATTTGGTAACGCGAGCGACAAGAATCAAGTCCGGTCGGTCAATCGACTTCGGTCCCGAGGGCGGCACTTTCTACGTCTGCATCCGGTGAGCACCGCGGTGATCTGCATCGGGGTGGAAGTCTTCAAGCGCATCGACATGTCCCCGCCGCAGGACCACCGGTACGTCTACATCAATATGCGCGAGGCGGCGGACACGACCCTTTAGGTAAACGGACAGCCCTTGCCGGCTCTGGGGGATTTCCTTGGTCGAATGCGACTACATCGAGCCCGGCAGGTCACCCTCGCTTTGGTGGTATTGGCGTTCCGATCCGCGTAATGGGTGTCCAGCTCGGCGCGTCACTCGCAGGAAAGCTGTCTTGCGAGTTCCGTTCGATCTCATCTGATAGCGGAACTACCCGTGACCGATAGGACATCTGCCTTGGTTGTTGGTCCAAGGTCCCACGCGCGGTGGGGGCGGATGGCCTGACAAATCCAGCCGGCGAGGTCACCGGGCGCGGAGTAATCGATCTCATTGCTGAGCTTTGCCGCGCGACCTTTGAGCCAGCCCTCGCGACCTTTGGTGGAGCTTTCCTGGCGGCTGTCACGCGCTTTGGCTTAGCCTTCGGGGTGCCGGCCTTCGCCGTGCGCTGCACCGTCGTTTTCGTGGCAGTCTTATTGGCCTTCGTCGTCTCCTTGGCCGGCTGCGTCACCAATGCGGCTTTGCCGGCGATCTTCTTGGCTTTCGCTGCCTGCCCGACCGGCCGCGGCGCTGCCGTGGCTTTGCTGACCTTCTTGCCGGCTTTGGCGACCAGTTTGATGGTGCGCTCGGTGGTCATCGAGCGCCCCTCCTTCTTCATTGCCTTCGGACTCGTGTATGAGAAGAGCACGGCGCTATGCGGCTGCACCGCCTTCCATGCGCCATCGAAGCGGAAGCTCGCCATTGCGCCAGTCGGGAATTTGCCTCCGCGCGGCGGGAGCAGATCGCCCGAGTCGGCGGTGGCAAGCACCAGGGCGAGATCATGCAGCCCTGGATTGTGACCGATGAGAAGCACGCAGTCCGCGCTCTCGGGAAGGTTGCGGAGGTGCTTCCATATTTTCTCGTGCGCTACTTCATAGATCTCTCGTTCAAAGATGACCTTTGGCGGCTTTGTCGCCTTGGCAATGGGGTCGAGCGTCTGCCGTGCACGCACGGCCGTCGAGCAGATCACCACCTTAGGCGCGATCTTCGCCCGCCGGAGATAGCCTGCTATCGTCTTAGCCGTTTGCCGGCCACGCTTGCTGAGAGGCCTCTCATGGTCATCGAGGTCGGCGTGCTTCCAACTCGATTTAGCGTGGCGTAACAGATGAAGAGTCTTCATCGCGCGCCTCGGCTGAAGCGATCATATATGCTGGCGGCGAGCCATCGCCGGTCGTTCGGTGATCCTATGAGATGAAGCGGTCGGGACCTCGTCGCTGCCGCGATCTTGCTCCCTTCCGAGCCCGTTAGCTATCGCCTTGCGAACCGCATCGCTGAAACACCGCACCTGGCTATCCGAGAGATGAAGGCCACGGGGCATGGCGCGCGGGATTGACGTCTCGTAAAATCCTGCCGGCCAATGGTCGCCTCTATGTCGCCGGTGATGGGCGACTCGATGCGTTTTCCTTCTGAGCATGGTGCGTGACTTAAGCGGTCGTTCCACGATGTGCCGGGTTCATCTCGGCCTCCTTGCCGCCTTCATGCTGGCGGCGCTGCCGGCCGCCGGGTCGGAGGATACGCCGCTCGACCGATATGTCGCGGCGCCGGATCCGAATTACCGCTACCAGTTGCTGGATACGCTGCACGGCGAGGCATACACGGCCTACGTGCTGGAAATGACGTCGCAGCAATGGCGTACGGCGGAAGAGGTGGACCGGCCGATCTGGCGACACTGGTTGACCATCGTTGAGCCGGAGCACGTCACGACCGGCACCGGACTTCTGGTCATCAATGGCGGCTCGAACGACAGCAAGGCGCCGACGCGGATCAATCTCCTGCTGACGGCTCTGGCGGTGACGACCGGCTCGGTGGTCAGCGAGTTGCGCATGGTTCCAAATCAGCCGTTGCTCTTTGCCGGCGAGCCGCGAAAGCGCTCGGAGGACGCAATCATCGCCTATAGCTGGGACAAGTATCTGCGAACTGGCGACGAAACCTGGCCCTTGCGGCTGCCGATGACCAAGAGCGTGGTGCGGGCCATGGACACGGTGACGGCGTTCTGCCGGAGCGCCGCGGGC
>WNGL01041356.1_pt1 | contig 12637 bp, 12 predicted proteins | sample 5400591 | NCBI WGS metagenome assembly WNGL01 (sample SAMN13153377, study PRJNA577476) | soil metagenome | isolation source: 80 cm soil or saprolite under Garry oak tree replicate 1 | place: USA:California | collected 2016-06-15
GCATCAACCAAGTCGACCGACCCCGCGTCTTGCCCGTCCAGCCCCGCCATTAGCCGCTTCAAATCGGCCAAGGCGGTCTCGAGAATTGGAAGTGGGTCCGGACTCGACCTGCGCCCGTCGCTTCCCCGCGCGAAACCGACACCGATGCTCAGGTCGGCGGCCACGTCGTGGAGTTGCGCTACCAATCGCTTCGAGTCGCTGATTTCGGCCAGCATGCGGTGACCCTGAGGCAAAAGGCGAACACAAGCCTCAGCCCAGGCTCAGCTTTTCCTCAAGAATCCCTGAGGTTTCCACAGTCTGGCTTCCCGCCTGCCGCGGGTGGGGCCCCAGTTTGTTCGCCGTCCTCGATAGCACTACGGCGCCGCCCATCATCGCGAAGAGCCCGATCATGCGCTGGTCCCATGCTTGCCAGGCATCGTCCTCGCTGAGGACCCTTAAGAACTCCTCGATCTCCGCGTCGCTCGCATCCAAGCGAGCATTCCCATCCGGCCGTGTAGGCTGCCCGTCGTGCACAAAGCCATTCGCGAATACCTGGAGAGTAAGTTGCGAGCACTCAAGGAGGCGCACTCGAAGGGTTCTACTGGTGGCGATCTGCCTGGGCGAATTCTCTTATGGCCACCGCCCAAAGACGCGCTCGAGGCCAAGTTGCACGGACTCCTGGAAGGCCTGTACATCGCCGGCAAGATCAACGGTAACGAGGTATCCGACTGGCAGGGTCACTTTCGTTCTGTGTTGGCTGTCCCAGGCGATCCGGGAACCGTCGGCTACATACGCGGACCCATCCCAGATGATGTCCGCACCCGCTATGAGCCTTGGCTAAAAGACGAAATGATCATTGCAATCGAGCCCGACACTCCCGCCTGGGACTACGACAACGGATTGCTCGCGCTCACTCGCGTCGAACTGTATCCGCTGGGCCTCAGCCTTCACTGGAGACTCGACCTTTCCAAGAGCGCTCAGACGATGATTCAGCAAGCGCGGCGAGATCTTAAGAAGTCGCCGCCGGACCTCCTGGAGTTCCACCTGGCGCGGACGTTCCTCCCTTCCATAAAGACGATGACCATGTCCGATGAAGGAGCACAGGCTTTTGCATTGCTGGACATCCACCCAAACTTCGTCGCTGAGGACCAAATTCAAGCCCTCACCCGACTTACCCCGCGACCCGAGCTCCCGGCACAACTCACGGTGGATTGGGCTGGCCGAACTTTCGCATTCTTCCTAGATGCACCGACCTCGAATGCCTAAGGACGGCGGCCCTTCTCCCCACCACTGCCTGCGCTAGATCGCGGGCGTAGAGAACTCACGGAACCGCCAGGGAGCAGCGTTGGAGACTGCTCCCGGAACCTGCGCGCGGTCAGACTCGTTGCCACAGCTCGGCATCGGCACAGCGCACGGCGGTCCGCCTCCGACCACCGACTCTCTGTCAGTCGCGCTCAAGACCATCCTGCGTCGCCCCCAGACCCCCGCATCAGCAACTGCCGTAGCTTGGGGCGCACCCCCGCTCGACGTTCCGAGGCCTACCTGTCAAGCAGCTTATCTACCCTCTGAAGCCTCCAACTGAAGTGCTATCAAATGCATGCTTTTGACCTCCTGGCGGAGGTGGCAAGATAAGGCCGCTTCGCGGCACGGCTAGGACCACCGGTTGCTTCGATGTCAAAGCAACGCAGCAAACTGCGGTTCGCTCCAGTACACCTGCACGATTGGCAAGTCAACGGTCGGAACGTCGGGGACGTTTGCACTTGGCAACGACGGCAGTCAACTTGTTGACTCCCATCGCCCCGAGGCGCTGCGCGATAGCCTTCGTCAGCAACCTACCGACGCCGCGGCGTCGATACCGGCGATCGACATGCAGCTCAGCCAGTCCACCGAGCGTAGCGTCAGCGTCGGTGACCCCTCCCAACGCAAAACCAACCACTCGACCAGCTCGGTTGACCGCAACGAGAAAGACGGACTGGGGTTTTCCAAGCTCTCCTTGTAGCGATTGGCCCTCTACATCTGCGTTGAGGGCCCTCAGACTTGCATACGGCACAGCTCCCCGATATGCGGCCCAATGGCCCGACACGTAGATCTCGCCAGCAGCCGTCATATCGCCGAAACCAGCAGCTCGAATCATCGCGCTCACTTTCCTGTCCCCGAGCTGACGTGAGACGAGCACTCGCAGTCCGATGCACAGCTCGTGTGCTCGACGAAAAATGCGCGGCGGATCAAGCTGTACTGCACAAAGACGCCGTCTCTATTGCTGCCCGCCGCCTTGACCAGTTCGCCAGCTGCCATGGTTCCAGCCAGCAGGGCATTAAATGGCGCTGACGCAGCGAAATCACGCGCGGCATCTGTGGCGCCCAGCTCCGAAGCAATCACCACGTTGCAGACTCGATGGCCGAGGTTGACCGCTTCGAGGAGCTGTGGTCGCTTGTCGGGCGGTGCGGCTTCGATGTCAGCCGTCGAGATAAAGGACATGGGGTCCTTGAAGCGACCCTCACGCATTCCGGTCATGTCGGCCCAGCGTTCTTCGTCCGGCCCCTCTCCAGCGATGCTAAATGCCGCAATCATGCACCGACCGGAACCAGGGTTAGTTCGCACCAGAACCTGCGACTGAAGGCCCCCAAACCCGCCCGTTGCCATGTCGACGTGCAGGGGTGCCCATAGCCGTTGAACCGCATGGCGCGGTAGGGCACGATCCAATCCGCTGACCACTACACCCGGCAAGCCCACCTCAGTGCCGAGCCTGAGCGCGAAGAGCTGGACAGGCTCTGAATATCCTTTGACCCGCAGCTTTCGGCGCCCCTTGAGTACATTGACTGCCAGCTCGGCTTTCGGTCTCGAAACTTCGAACTTACCCACCAAGAGATGGGGTCCATAATTCTCCGGCCCGACGCGCTGGGGATCGACGATTGCCAGGTTTCCGGTAATGGGAAGCTGACGAGACACGTAATCGAACGCGCCTCCGACTGTGCCAGCGCCGATTTGGATGCCGTTGATCGTCATCGGCTTCCGGATGGCCGGCCCGGTAGCCAGAGATCCAATATCCCCGGTCTCATAAGTGAGGAAGCTGCACTCAAAGGCGGTGGGTGGTCTCTCTAACCCAAGGGCTAATAAGAAGAGCTCGCCGACCCCTAGGGCAGCTGCACCGGCAGAACCAATCGCATTCGCTCCTCTTCGCGCAGCGGCGGGTACTCCGGTGGCCATATTGCCACGGCGATCAGCCACAACAAGTTCGGCGATCCATCCCCGCGAGCGGACCAAGACCGTTCGGCCGCCAGCAACGTCGACCGCACCAATAGCCAGCACATAGTCGGAAGCTGTGATTTCTGCCACGTCAACGAGCCGAAGCGGGTGGCGAGCTCCAAGCAGCGATCGGGATAGCGCCTGCACCCTCCTAACGAGCGTCGCATTGCCACGCGGCAAACACACCCTCACATGCCCAAACGTCAAGATGGCCAGGCGCAGGGCGGTTAAGAAACTGAAATGTCCGTCACTCATCTCGTTGCCAAGAACTACCACTACGGGAACCGAGTCGAGGCGGCGCAGCGCCTCACTCTCTGTCCGGCCGCCAATTTCGGATGCAGATCTGGCGATTCGCGAGCGATGCCGTTCAAACACCTAGAGTTCTGACCCCACGCTCGTCACACTCGACTGACCGCACTGATCCGTCTTGTATCGAAATTCGGTTGGCAACAGCGACCTGACTCAGCCGCTTGAATCGATCATGCTCGAAGACGTGGAAACCCCAATCTTTGGGCCGTAAGTCAGCGCCAAAGCCGCCGACCACAATTGATAGGAAGTCGGGCACGTGAACGGACGCGAACTTATCCAACTCAGAGAGGTAATTCGCCCGAGTACTCCGATGGGAGTGAACTAGAGCGAGCAGGACGACGGACTGGGTTGCCGCCCAGACACCGACTTGGGCGTATACGCCGGTTGACATCTGCCAGATGCCTGGTCTCTCGACGACGCCAGGCCCGCGGGGAAGAGCTACGACCAATACGCGCGCGGTTGAACCCCGCTCACCCAACCACAGGGCGCCGCCCTCGTTACCGCTCGCCCCCGCAATGCGGAGACCTTGCAGCGTGACGTCAACTGCGCCCTGTGGAATCGACCAGCGATCGATCGGCTGGTACGCCGCCTTCAACCCTCTTTAATCTCTTCCACCAGCTGGAAATGAGCGGTGTGTCGCTCGTTTCCGACCAGTACCTCGAGCGTGATGTTCAGGTCGTCCTGGCGCTTGCCCTCGAAGGAGAGGTAATACGTGTAGGCGTAGCGACCCACGGTACGATCTTGGACACCGAAAAACGCCATGATTGCTGTCCTGACAGGGGCGAGCAGAGCGGTTCTCTCGTAACTCTGGCGAAACTCGTCCGGGGAGGGGAGGTACTTCGCTATCACCTCTACCTGTGTGAGGGTTGCGACTTGGTCCGACAATGTCGTTCTCCTTGAAATTTGGACTTCATCAGATGCATGGTGGGAGTGCGACAACCGGTCCGGGCGCGGCATCGCGGCCCGTTGGACAGCCGCCCAAGATGGTCCCGTGACGGCAACGTTGTCGCGGTCGGCCCATGTATCAATAGTCATGTTGAAACTGAATGGGAACCCTGACCGCTGAGGCCAATGATGCGGCAGTCCACGCCGGCATCATTGCCAGGCAGCCACGCGCGCTAGAGATATGGGAGGAGCGATACCGTCGGCGCATGATCGATGCTGGAATCCACCACGGCCTACCCGATGATGCTGCTGAAGAAGTGTGGTTTTCTGAGGTCTTGACCACGATCTGGGATAAGGCCGCAGAGATCACTCCGCTCGGGTCGGGTTTGGTTCGTTACTCGTTCGGCATCATGAGGATGCAGGCGCGCTCACACCGGCGCCAAGAGGCTCTTGAGCCAGCAGCCTTGGACGACGTCCAAGCAAATCCAGGCCCGTTGTCGGCGATGAGACCCGACCGCAGAGCCGCTGTTCGAAAGTGCCTCGAGGCGCTGTCACCACGGGACCGACTGTTAATTGAGCTCGTGTGCATGGAGAGGGTGGAGGTCAACGTAGTCGCGGCACAGCTCGGCATCATGCCCCGATCAGTACAGCGAGCTACGGAGCGAGCAATGCAGAAGATTCGTCCGTGTCTGGAGGATGCTATCGATGTCTGACCTGGACCGCATCGCCCAAGAGCTCAAAGCTGATACATCACTCGAACAGGCGGAAGAGCTTCCAGGACACGACAAGGACCGCGCCCTGCTGGCGCAAGCCGCTCGCGTATTGGAAGGCTTAGACCTCAGTCCGGCGACCATCGAGTTTATCCTGCGTCTAGCGAGCCGCGAGTCACGCGTCTCAACTAACCGAATCTCCATCCCCGCGCGTTTAGAGGAAATCACATCGCGACGGTTGACCCGTGTTGACGCGCGACTCCTGGTTCTACGGCAGGCACGCGAGTCGAGCCGCATGAGTGCGGAGCGCGCGTCGACTCATCTAGGAACTTCGGTGCCTGTCCTCGAACGAATCGAAGCAGGGGAGACCGATGCTTTGCTTGCCCTTGCGCCGGATGCGGTTGTCGACTATGCGCGCGCCATCGGTGTCGATCCGTCCGAAGTCCTTAGAGCTCTATTTCAAGAGGCAGGAGTCGACAAGTCGGACCGTGTTGACTCTGAGGACCGCGATGACCAGGATCGTCGCTGGATTGTTGGCTTCTTTTCGGCGTTGGAGCAGCCCACGACGCGCGAGGAAGTCAAACGGTTGAATTGGAAATGGACTAATCGCTCCGTTACACGATTCGCTGGCGGAGCCGACCCGGTCGAAGAAATGGTGGCTCGGGCTCAAGCAGTGGCCGTTGCGGCCAAGGACAATGGATGGTCGGGACCTCCGTTCGATCCAATCAAGCTCGCTGAGACTTTGAGGATCGAAGTAGTGCCCAACGATGGTGTCAAGGACGCACGCACCGTTCCTACGCCAACTGGCGTGCGCATCGAGTTCAATCCAAATCGGCCCCGTCCCCGCATTCGATATTCCATCGCGCACGAGATCGGACACACACTCTTTCCTGACTGCCGCGCATACATTCGGAATCGGGCCTCTTATCACGATCTGCACGGTGACGAATGGCAGATCGAATCCTTGTGCAATATCGCGGCGGCCGAGTTTCTGATGCCCGCGGGGAGCTTACGAACTCTGCCCGGGATCGAGCCTGGCATCGACCACGCTCTTTCGATACGCGAGCAATTCCAAGTCTCAGTCGAGGCGGCGCTTATCAGGCTGGTCCGATCTTGGGTAGGTTCCTGCGCAATGTTCGTGGTATCACGCGCAGATGAAGGGCATGAAGCACCATTCCGCTTGGACTATGTCATCGGATCGCCGTCATGGCGCATTCCGATACCTAAAGGCTCCTCCTTGCCGACTGACAGCCTCGTCAAAGATTGCACGACGGTCGGGTTCACGGCTAAAGGCGCCGAAATCTGGTTCGACTCAACGCCACGGTTGCGCGTTGAGTGCGTCGCCATAGCTCCTTTCCCAGGTAGTTCGTACACGTACCTGGTCGGCGACGCCGCTAGCCCTCGTGGCACGGATACCAAACTGATTGCACACATCGTCAATGACGCCACGACGAATTGGGGTGGTGGCGGTTTCGCGCAGTTCATCAGGCGGAAATGGCCGCACGTGCAGGAAGACTTCAAATCTTGGGCGGTGACGCATCCTAAGGAGTACGCATTAGGCCGAGTGCGCCCTACAGAAGTGCACCCCGGTCTGTGGATCGTCCACATGATTGCGCAGCACGGCTATGGCCCATCTGCGCGGCCAAGAATTCGATACCAGGCATTGCAGTCCTGCCTCCAACGCACAGCAGAACTAGCTGTTCGACTCAATGCAAGCGTTCACATGCCACGAATTGGCACGGGGCAAGCTGGAGGCGAGTGGTCAGTCATCGAAGACCTTGTGAAGGCGCAGTTGTGCGAAAAGGACATCAAGGTCAGTGTGTACGACCCTAGTGGGACGAGCCCATCAATGCGGGCGCCTGAGGCGCCACCGAGCCGGACGGATTGAGGCCGAGGGTCGTTGCAACGAATCATTCTGCTGTCAGGTCCGGTAGCCGCTGGTAAATCGCGGCTCGCTCGGGCTCTTGCAGCGCGGTACGGCTACGACCACATCATTACTCGCGATCTAATCCTTACTGCACGGCCTAAGCTCCACCACGACCGCCGCAGCCTTCAGCTTGCCGGCGACCGGTTGGATCGAGATAGTGGGGGCCAATGGATTGCAACCCATCTGGCACGAGCAGTATTGGAGTACCCAGAGTCAGCTGTCCTCCTTGTGGATTCAGTTCGGAAGATCGCGCAAGTCGATGCGATCAGAAAGGCCTTCGGCTCAAGAGTTGTCCACGTGCACCTGACGGCATCCGACGAGTTCCTCCGCCGCAGGTTCTCGGAGCGACCACCCCGGCCTACAGAACTCAGTTCATATGACGAAGTACGGAAGAACAGCACTGAGCGCCTGATCGCGCAGCTCGGACAAATCGCCGACATCGTCGTGGACTCCAGCCGTAGTTCTGAAAGTGACGTTGTTGTGCGAGTCGCCAGCCATCTTGGACTCTATGGAATCGCGATGGAACCCACCGTCGATGTGATTGTCGGCGGTCAGTTTGGCAGTGAGGGAAAGGGCAACATTGCGTCGTACTTAGCTCATGAATATGGCTGCCTGATCAGGGTAGGAGGACCCAACGCCGGTCATACCGTTTACCAGGAACCAAACAAGTACATCTTCCACCAGCTCCCATCAGGGACATTGGCTGCTCCACACGCAAAGCTACTCATTGGGCCTGGTGCGGTCATCTCTGTCAAAGTCCTTATGAGGGAACTGTCAGACAATGACGTTACTCCTGAGCGCCTATCGATCGATCCGCGCGCAATGGTTATCAGTCAAAGTGACATTGACTTTGAGTCAGACACCCTCGTTCGCAGCATCGCGTCAACAGGTCAAGGAGTTGGAAAGGCCACAGCCCGGCGGATCCTCCGAGGAAGCGATCCCGATCCTGTCCAACTCGCGGCTGCGATCCCTGAATTGCGACCATTCGTACGAGCCGCGAGTGAGGTGCTAGAGGACCAATTCGCTCGAGGTCGCCGTGTCTTGCTCGAGGGGACTCAGGGAACTGGTCTAAGCATTTACCACGGCCATTACCCGCATGTCACCTCTCGTGACACAACCGTCTCGGGATGCCTCGCTGAGGCAGGAATACCTGCCAGACGGGTAAGACGGATTGTTATGGTTGTCCGGACCTATCCCATCCGGGTACAGAACGCGCAACGCAGCTCGTCGGGCCCGATGAGTCAGGAAATCAGCTGGGAAGAGGTCGCTCAACGCTCCGGCTATTTGGTTGATGATCTAAAGAGGGCTGAGGTCGGATCGGTAACGGGGCGGTTACGCAGAGTTGCCGAGTTTGACTGGCAGTTGCTCCGTCACTCAGCAACCCTAAACGGACCGACTGACATCGCATTGACCTTTGTCGACTACATCAGCAAGTCGAATCGGAACGTACGGCGATTTGAGCAACTGAGTACTGAGGCTATTGCGATGGCGACTGAGGTCGAGGCCGTGGCGAGCGCCCGAGTCTCGCTGATTGCCGTTGGGCCGCAACCATCCAACATCATCGACCGGCGAACCTGGCGGTGACGATTGATGAGCTAGCCAAGTACTTCCCGGCCTTGTATCACATGGCCGAGGATGGCAGCTGGGATTCGATACGCCGCCACGGCTTGCTGAGCACAACTGCGCTGCTCGACCTGTTCGAGTACTCGGGTGATGTTCGCGAAGCGATCGAGGCCCGGCGCCGCCCATCGTCGGTCGCAGTCACTCATCCTATCCACGGCAAAGCTGTTATTCGCGATCAGGCCCCGATATCAGATGCAATCTTGAAACGGTGTCTGACTGACATGGAGCCCGCGCAGTGGTATCGCTCCTTGAACGCGCGCGTGTTCTTCTGGCTCGGCGCTCGGCGACTCCATGGCCTGCTTAATGCGAATCTGTACAGGGCCCGGACGCACACTATTCTCACCTTGAACACGTATGCAATGGTGGCCGACCACGCCGGCGCTGTCGTCGTGTCGCGGATCAACTCTGGCGCCACTCACCGGGGAGGTTCGCCGAGAGGATCCGAGACGTTCGTTCGGCTTGCTGACTATCCATTTCGTGTGGGCCGCAGAAGTGAAGCTTCGATTCGAGAGTCGTTGGCCGAGCTTGCGGTCGACTACTCCGTTCCTGACGTCGAACGCTATGTCACGCGGGTCGATCGAATGTTGGGTTCTAATCACGTGGAGACCATTTACGAGCGCACCTCGATTCCAGCATCTCCAGCAGTGTCACGATCGTAGACTCCAGTGGAGGAACGCCGAACGGACGGGGACATAATGGCCGGGTGGAGTGAATATCAGGAAGAAGTCGCGCAGTTCTTTCGCGACCTCGGGCTCGCAGCCGAAACCAATGTGACGATCAAGGGAACCCGAACTAGCCACAACATTGATGTGGTCGTGCGGAGCAAGCACGCAGGGATTGCCATCGTTTGGTTGGTTGAGTGCAAGGATTGGAAGGCCCGCGTTACAAAAGATAAGGTCCTCACCCTGCGAAGCATTGTGGCGGACACGGGAGCGGATCGCGGCTTCATAATGGCCGAGAGTGGCTATCAATCGGGCGCACTGCAAGCCGCACGACTGAGTAACACAACTCTTGCGTCGCTGCAGGACCTTAAGGAAACTCTTGCTTACGAGGTCGGATTGGCGAGGCTTGATTCTCTTTGGATCCGGAGCGAGTCCTGTCGCGAGCGTTACTGGTCGATAAAGAAGACGGATCGCATTGACCTTGGCCTTCGCCCTGATGTTGGCCAGTACGGGTATTCCGGAGACGTCGTGATTAAGGCCGTCGAGGGGAGCCTGCAAGAAGTCAGGTCTATAGGGTTCCCGATCGCGTATGACCGCACGTGGAGCGCCCTCAGTTCATATGGGAGCCGCAGGCGCGGGCGCAACGAAGCGGTCGTGGGAACCGTCTGCGAGAGCCCGAGCGATTTGTTCGACGTTTTGGATGCCGAGCTACGCGAGTTGGAAGAACGTTTGGATGCCAGCGAATCGGAGCTCGCCAAACGAGTTGCCGCACAGATGCACGAAGGCCCCTCGTAAGCTGACGATAAGAAGCCACCATCGCTAGCGGAAGATGCCCTAAGAAATGATCACTTCGAGCAGCTGAGGCGTCACACTGGGAGACACAGACGCCGCGGGTTGAAGCCATAATCGCCGCGGTGGCTGAACGCTTGGTACCTCCCGAACATTGTCCGTGGGGCCTCAAGGCACAGCCCGTCGTGGACCTTCAGCGTTTCGGTCTGCTCCATTTCGAGGGCCGGCGTCTTATACAAAGTTGGTTCGCTCGCGGCTACGGGCGCTTGGACTGCACCCCGGAGGAAAGCTTCGAGCCGTTCATCTTCTGCTGGATCAGCTTCAACGGGTGGGCGGCGTGCTGCTCAGGCGAGGACGAGGATTGGCGATGGCGCGATGCTCTCGCCGCGGACAGCGCCTTGGCGCGGAGGTTTGACGAACAGGATCGCGATGAAAAAGAATTTGCGGCCGCGGTCGACGACTTTAGATCGCTATTGCCAATATTCAAGGCGCAGCAACTACGCAGGCGGGGGATCTTTCTAGATGGATCGAGCAGGCGCGAAATTGTCGAGTTCTACTTATCGCAACGCCCACTCATTTCACGCGCACCGCGTTGCTTTGAAGACCATGTCGCGAGGGGCGAGGGTATAATCGGCGACTGGCCGCATGTGGTCGGGGCCCTCTACCAGGTTCGGTGCAATCTGTTTCACGGCGAAAAAGCAGCGCACTCCGAGATGGATCGCTTGATCGTTTACTCCGCATTAGATCTGGCGCCACTCCGCGGGAGGTACACTCCCGCGATGACCATCAGAAAACCAATCGCTGATAAAGACAGGATTAAGGCCTTCTGGAGAATCGGGGGAGTGTGCCATGTCTGCGGAGAAGAGCTCGACTACTACAACACGACAAGCTGGGTTGTTGACCACGTACGTCCGCGTAAGAGAGGAGGTAAGGATAAGGCGACTAATTACCTGCCTGCGTGCGTCGAGTGCAACGGCCTGCGTTGGGCTCATTCACCCACTGCCATCCGCCGCATCCTTTTGTTGGGCGTCATCGCGAACTTCGAGGGATTCAAGACGAGGAAGAAGAGCGGCTCTGAGTTCCGTGCCATGTATGCCAAGAGGTTGAGCGCCAACTGGCTGAGAAGGCGTATGAAGAAGCTCGAGGATTCTGACGAACGGGCGAGCCTCCGTAAGCAAGCAGAGAGAATGATCAAAGGATTCGTGGCCCTGGATGAGGAGGTCATGAAGCGCCAGCGGACGACTAGGTCGTGGGAAGCTGCCCTGAAGCAGGTTCTCGATGATCCCATGACACGCCGGAGCCTGAAGAGAGCTTATTCAGATCTAGTCACCATCGGGTTCAGCTCGAAAGAGTGGTGATCCGAATATCCCGATAGGAGTCCTGGGTTTCCAGACTCGGTGCTTCTGACAACGGGAACCTGTCCGTAGCTTGCGGTCACGTGCTTGCGACTACAGATCACATTTGCACGATCGCAACTTGGTCATGTGCCGGATCTAATTTGTCACCAGCCTTTAGGCCTGTGTTTCAGGGGAGTCGTCGCCCGGTCCAGGATTCGCCTTGACTTCGTAGCCCTTGTCGGTCTGGACGACCTCAATGACGGGCCTCGGTCCGGACGCGCCCGGATTGAGACCCATGCTCTGCCTGAGTCGCTTAGCGCGCTCGGACCAGGACCGTGATCCTGGGCGGGGATGGTCGAGACATTCAGTGATGACATCGACCGCGAAATCAGCCGCCCGGCGCGCGCTTGCTGCCGTCAGAGAAAAAGCTTCCGTCGCTGACAACACGATGTAATCAGCGTTGGCAGCGGCAATGTCCATCGGTCGCGCTTGCTCGCTGTGGTGGACGATGCTGTGCCGAAGCTGAAACAGCCAGTCAAGCTCCCGGCTCCACTCGGTGGCTCGTTTACCTATTTCGAACGAGTGCTTCAGCTGCTCAAGGATTTCTCCAGTCCGAGTCGAGTTTTTCTTGCGGCCCCCGGCAGGTTTCCATGGATCGGCGTGCTGAAGCGCGCCAAAGACCGCATCCAGTACGTTGGCGGCACCGCTTATCGCCACCATCGCCTCGATGATTTCCGAATTGCCTTCTGGACCCGCCACCGGGCGTCCCGCCCCACCGACTTCTCGGGCCTTCTCCAGGCTGAGCGGATTCTGGGACTGGTTCGCGAGCTCCGCTGCATTCGCGTGGCGGTATGCGATCTGGAGCCAGTATGCCCAAAGAGGCAACGAAGCCTTGGTCTGACCGGTTTGGTCGTCGGTCACCATCTGCCCGCCGGGGGGAATCGCAAAGATGATTTGCGGCATTCGTGGACGATCGCTCATGGCGAGCTAATTGTGCCGACGTGGGCACTCTTTCTCTCGCGGATGAAACCCAATCCGACCAGCCGCGCCCGCCCAAACCGCGCAGTTACTTTCCGGGAAGCTAGACGTATTGGCGTCCGAACCCGGTTCGGCAAATAGCAGAGCGCCCCCAACTCGCCCTCTCCGCCCGCCGCTTGTCAGACTCCCCGA
>WNGL01023113.1_pt1 | contig 12636 bp, 9 predicted proteins | sample 5400591 | NCBI WGS metagenome assembly WNGL01 (sample SAMN13153377, study PRJNA577476) | soil metagenome | isolation source: 80 cm soil or saprolite under Garry oak tree replicate 1 | place: USA:California | collected 2016-06-15
CGGAATGTTTTGCGGCGCGCGTTGGGCTCGATTTCCTGCTCGCTCACCCTGGGCGTTCGGTTGTTGCATTACCTGAGGTTTCTGGCGATTGATAATTGCCTGTTGACGAGTCGCCTCTCGCTGCACTTGCTGCTGTCGCCGAATGCCTGCCTGCTGAAGCTGTTGCTGTTGGCTCGCAGCCATCGCTTGCGCACGCGTCTGCATTTGCGCGCGCACTTGCTCGCCCTGAGCCTGCTGCGTGGTCACCCGTTCAGCGCGTTGAGCCTCAAACTGCTGGCGCTGAAGCGTACGGAGTTGCTCTCTAGCGGTTCGATCACCACGGCTTGCTCGCGAAGATAGTTCGGCCATCTGCTGTTCGCGGGCTTGCTGTTCAGCGATGCTTGCGCCGGCGTTCGTGTTAGGCTGCTGTGTCGCGACGCTCGCCGCGCGCTCGTCCCGAAATTGCAGTTTTTGATTTCTCACTTTGTCCGGCACGGGTTCGACTCTCAACGCTCGCGCCAGATCTCTTCTATTTAGGGGTGCTACCGGTACCGCAGTCGCGACCACGGGCGTGTTAATTCGCTGCGCGATGGCCGGCGGCACATCGAATCGCCGCTGCGCCTGTCGCGTTTCGAAGGCGGCGCGTCGCAATGGATCGACGGTCAACGGATCGAGGACCGGACGCACGCGCGCGACGGTCTGTGGATCGATGGTAGTGATAACTCTCGGATCGATACTACGAGTAAAGTCCTGAACCGGGACGACAGTTACGGCGCCCGGCAGGTTAAGGTTGACGATTCGCTCCTGAATCACCGGTGTGCCGTTGAGATAAACCGGCTGCCAGGTGGGATCGTAATAGAATGGCGTGTACGGGTCGCCTGGTCCGAGCGCCACCCAAGCTACGGTCGATTGGCTTACGGGAAGAAACGCTACCAGGGCCGGAGAGTAAGTCGGATACGTGCTCACACTGTCAGGAACCCAGAACCATTCGTTCGATGCATAGGTCCAACGTCCGTAGTGATACGGTGCATATCCCCATGGCTCGTTCGAAACCCAGGTCAAGCCGAACGGGTAATCCATCCCCCAATAACCCGACTGATAAGGCGCCCAAGCCGTCTCGGCGTAAGGATGCCAAGCATAGCCGTAGTCACTTACGTACTGCCAGTTACCGTAGTCATCAAGATCCTCGACACCGGGAATATACTCGCTCACGTAGTGATAGCTGAGATCGCGATTGTAAGGATCGTAGTAATAAGGATCGGCGAGATACGTGTCGTAGTTTATGTAACGCCCATCGTATCTTTTAGGATAGCGATAGCGATAATAACTATCGACGAGACCGCCCGCTTGTCCTCTATCGATACGGGAGAGCACTGCGCTCTGTCCGCTTTGACAACTGAGCGCCAGTGATTCGCCCCTCTGAATCTCGCCCGAGCCGTTTTGTCCGACGACTTCCGCGAGACCATTCAGTGTGTTGGCCACGGCGTTTCCCTGGTTATCGATTGCGACCTGATACAAGCCTGCCTGCTTCACATCGACCGCGCCGCATGGCGTTGCCACCTCGAACAACTGACCGGAGGGCAGCGCGCCCACGTCAAATAACGCCGAGCCTTCGCGCAATGCAAGCTGATTCTTTTGATTCGAAAGCTCCAACACGTCGAGCGAAGTGTTCGCCTGAAGTGTGGCGAAGTTGCGGCCGGTAAAAGCTATGTCCGTTCGTGAGTTATCGCGCGTAATGACGCGATCGCCCACGGAAATCGGCGTGTTCGCGGTCGCTTCAACCCACTGCGAGTTTTGCGATTGATCGAGACTTCGGTTTAGTCCTACCTGGCCATCCACGCGTTCGACGCGGGCAGCCAGCGGCGCCTCTTTAGCCGACGCCGTTCGTTCATATCTCGTGAAAAGTAGAGCGCCCACAGCAGCGATAATCGCGCCCACAAGAATTATCAGCGTCCCGTGTGGCCAAAGCTTCATTCTGTCCATAAAAGCCACCTCCTTGGCTCAGTGGAAGAGTCCTCTTTATGAATCCTTCTTCTCTTGCAAAAGGTCCCGCTCAAGTAAAATTATTGAGGGCCATCGGAGAGAGTCATGAATTACGACGCAATCCGCCGGTAACTGGAAGGCTGTTATGATCGATTATTATTCAATTGACATGGTTTTGTCGGAGAATTGCACCAAGAGACGACGAGGCTATCGAGTCGGAACCGCCTGCGGTAGCGGGCGGTTGATCTTTAGCCGCAAGGGTTCGTAAATTATAGGTTAACCGCCTGCGGTAGCGGGTGCTTGATCTTTAGCCGCAAGGGTTCGTAAGTTATAGGTTAACCGCCCGCTACCGCAGGCGGTTCTGACAGGAAAGAACGAATCGTGTACAATGCACCGCTAATGAGCGAGACGCACGCCAGCCGCGATCACGTGCCGAGCCTCGGAGAAGAGATTGCCAACAGTCTCAGCCATGGAGTCGGTCTGGGGTTCGCGATTGCGGCAACGCCGATCTTGATTATCACCGCGATCCGTTATGGATCGGCGTGGAACACAGTTGGAGTCAGTGTGTTCGCCGCCTCCATGGTGACACTCTATCTCGCCTCTACGCTTTATCATGCATTGACTCATGACCGCGCGAAACAGTTTTTCCGCGTCCTGGATCATAGCGCAATCTTTCTGCTGATCGCCGGCACGTACACACCGTTTACGCTCGGAGTAATGCGCGGGCCCTGGGGATGGACGCTGTTTGGACTGGTTTGGACAATGGCAGGGATCGGCCTAATCAAGAAAGCAGTCTTTGGCGTACGCTATGTCTGGCTGTCAGTGATTCTGTATCTGACAATGGGATGGCTGGCGGTGATAGCCGCGCCTCAGCTCTTGCACCGCATTCCATTGTCCGGTCTGGCGTGGATACTCGCCGGCGGCATCGCCTATTCTTTCGGCGTCGTCTTCTTTGCCGCACATCGCGTTCGTTACGCGCACTTCGCCTGGCACCTATTCGTCCTCGCCGGCACCGTCTGCCACTTCTTCGCGGTGCTTTGGTATTCAGCCTAGTGTTTCCAAGTAATTACTTAAAAAGAGGGCGAAGCCCTTCGGCTTCGCCCGTTGTTAGTTTGAAGTGAGCAGGTTCTATCTATTAAACGGCGAGTTTGCCGAAGGGCCGTAGCCTCCAGTACACACGTTCACGCTATTATCCGCGAAGAGATTAGTCTTCGTCTGACCAATCGCGCCGCCAGCATAAATTGAAAGAACGCCACATGCCACATATGTTGACGTTGAGTAGTAATTATTCCGGATGGTATTGTTCGTCACCTTACCGTGCGCGCCGAACCCAAGCTGTACTCCGTTCTGGGCTGCAAGCCAGCCGGAGCCTTGCCCGATGATGGTATTTCCTGTCACGGTAACCAATGTGCCGGCCTCGTTGGCAGTGATGCCGTTCTTACCATAGTCATTGACAACGTTGCTATCGATTAAGACATTCGAATTCAAGCCGGGGCCACCGTTGCCGCTTTGAACGAAAATCCCCAGGTAACCTTGACAACCGGTGTTCAATGGGTCGTCGATATTCGCCACGTCGTTAAGCGAAATTACGCCGGATGCCGCGCGGTAGAAAATGCCCACGAACGTCGGGCCGCAGCCTCTTCCGGTGCCGGCGACACTGCCGTCAATAGTCAACTGATCGATCGTGACGCCAGTTACTCCGTTGACGACGATGACCGCTGCGATACCATCGCCAGAATAAATACTGCTGGTATTCACTACGGCAGCAACCGGCTGAATCAGCGCACCGGATCCCGTGATCGTTAGGTTGGCTGTCTGGACCTTCACCTGTTCCCGATAGACGCCGGGAGCTACGTTGATCGTATCTCCCGCGTTACTTTCATCGACGCCGTGCTGAATAGTCTTGCAAGGTGTCAACGATGCCGAACAGTCGTTCGCTACATCTGAGCCGCTAGTCGCATTGACAAAGCGTTGGGGAGGGCCCACTGCCGCTACTTTAGAATTTATGGTTGCCGGGGCCGCCGCAAGGGTCACGGCCAACGCTGACATTACTGTGATTCTCTTGAAAAACATCGATTCTCCTTTAGGTTCTTTAGTGTGGGCGAGGCGGGTGTCTCGCCCATCTGCTTTCTTGGGAAGGCCTCAGCGTGTACGCCGGCAAACTCTACGGCGTGCCCGAAGTCCCCGTAACTATGTTTTATTCGTTGGCTATATCGCCTCGGAAAATTTCATTAGTACCAGTGTTGTCCGAAACGTCTGCCCAATGATGGTAAAGGAGGTCCTGATCTCCTGAGGCATACTCGAAAGCCCATCTGTCGTAATTGTATGTAGCTCCCGGGAATGTGGCCGCGAAGAAACCGGCGGTGGTATTGCAAGCGCCCGCGACAGAGCAACCGGCCGGATTATAGGTACCTCCGGTAACTGTGAAGTTGATATAGCCAACAAACGTTCCGGTTACGCCCGCATCAACGGTGGACCCGTGCTTAGAACCAGGCTCACAAGCGCCCGGACTGTCACCACCAAGAGTCTCGAACGAACCGTTTTTAAACTGTTCATCTACCGAGAATGTGCCATTGTTGTTGGCGTGCACATTGAAGAATCGATCAAAAGTATCGGTCGCCCACTCGCCGCACGTTCCGTTGTCCGGTGAAGTGCTGGCGAACGGTCCGAAGTGCTGATCCTTAGAGCCTGCCGCCGCAGACGATGTAACCAACGAAAGGCTCCAAACGAAGAGTGCAGCAACTGCGAAATATGTAATCTTTCTTATCATTTCAAATGTCTCCTTTTCGGTAAGTGGGTGGTCGTCCTAACAACGACCGTGAAATCGGCGAAGACACGTCAACGCCGAGAAGTTTCAGAGCAAAACTTTCGCGGGTGTTTCGGGAGAAGCGGCAAGCGGGCAAGAGAAACTTCTTGGGGGCTTTCGGCTTCTAACACCACACGCACCGTCGGGCGTACGCACCCAACCGGCGGTGGAAATTACTGTTACAAGAGCGTGCGTACTTTATTCAGTTATTAAGAAAAGGCGGCCAGTTAATCCTGACCGCCTTCTTGCTACGGACGATTATTTCCCAGTATTCACGAACTGGATGCAGTCACCCTGGCTCTTGAACTTCCGAGGAACGTTGAATGATTTCCAACCATCATCCTTGCATTGGTCCTTGTTTGTTGGAGGACCGACCGGAGGCGGCGCGCATGGCGTCGAAGCGTCCGATATTAAGAAGGGCGTATAGTCAACCACTCCATCGGGATCGATGATTTTGTCACCAGTGCCACCCGGATTGCTTGCTATGGTTGGACCACTAGCACTGCCCCACCAGTTGTTCTCTGCGTTCAGGATTCCCGAATAACTGGCCGCCGTCACTTCGAGGCCGGCCACGGTATTTCCCACCAGGCAGTTCGTATGCGCCGTTATGCCCGTATTAGGGCCAACACCAAAACTGGCATAAGGATTCTCAACCAAGAGACCACGTTGCCCGGTGCGCAGCACGTTTCCGTTAACGGCGATGTTACTGTTTCCACCGAACAGGTCGATCGTACCAGAGCTCGTCGAGCCAATGCTCTTGTTGCCGGTGATCGTGCTGTTGCTGACGCCGATAAACGAAATATTCGCGCCCGTTGGCGCAAATCCGGCGACGAGTTCGTTGTTGCTGACTGTAAGACCACTCGAGCCCGTGAAAAGTACAAGAATAGAGGCATTCGTGTGGCTGCTGAACTTGTTACTGTCGATCGTGGCGTTACATAGACCGAAGTTGGTTTGGATGCCATTACCTGAGCCGGGTCCAGGCTTGTCGTTGGCCTGAATCAGGTTGAACTGAACGAGCGTTGGATTGACGCAGGTCGAGTCCAATTCGATGCCGGAGATGCTGTTCTGAACAATGTTGTTGAGTATCTGGTGACCGCCTTGTGTGCCTGAAAAACCGGGATTGGTCCAGATAGCGGATAAGAAGCAGGGATCGGGCAAGATAGAGCCTTCGATAGTAAAGCCATCTATCACGACTTTGTCCGCCATAATCTGCACCGGCCCGCAGGGGTGGTCGATTATCGATTCGCTGGCAGCGATCCGCGTTCTAGCATCCACGCCCGCCTGAGCACCTTTGAGGGTGAGCGTCTTGGTGATTTGTACCTGCTCGCTGTACGTCCCCGCGCAGACTTGGATTGTATCACCGCTAGACGCTGCCGTTACTGCGGGGCCGATCGTATTAAAGCTTGGGCTGGTACAGGAGCCACCAATCACGCCACTAGGCGTGCCTGTGGGCGATACGTACCAAGTGCCTGCGGCCCTCGTTCTCTGTCCGCCGTAAATCATTATGCCTAGAACACCGGCCAGGCCGAGTGCTGTTACAACAGCTAGTTTCTTAAAATTCATAGATCTCTCCTTTTCGTTAAGTGGGTTGTCGTAATAACAGCCGACGAGTAACCGGCGAAGACACTTCAACGCCGAAAGAGTCTCATAACCAAGATTTTTCCGCGGGTGTTTTTTCGGGAGAAGCGGCAAGCGGGCAAGAGAAACTTCTTGGGGGCTTTCGGCTTCTAACACCACACACACCGTCGGGTGTCCGCACCCAACCGGCGGTGGAAACTACAAATACTAGAGCGTATGTACTTTATAGGGCCTGACGACCTCTGTCAACGGGTCAGCCAGCATCATTCTGGGATAATCATCCGAGCCTGAGGAAATAATACGTCAACCTATTCAAAAAAGGGGCGAAGCCGAATGGCTTCGCCCAGAGTGATTCTATGCGTGAAGCATGACGTTCACGCTTCGGTTAAATAGCGCCTATGGGCAAGAGGGCGAGGGACCTGAGTTACCCGGCTTGTCCGCATACTGGAATCTGAATTCGATTGCAAAATTGACCCCGGAGGAATTACCGGAAAAGCTTGGCCAGGATTCTGCAAATCCATCGTAACTCGCGTCCATAAGAGCGGACTCTGCGGCGCCGGAGCGTGTGTGCCATTGGCGCAGCCGCCGACAAAACTAAAGCCAGAGACACCGAGAGGGGTGATGTAGGAAACATTGAATCGCGGCGCGCCCGCGCCACACGGACTGGCATTGGATATGTCGTAGCCGAGCGTGTCGCCCGCTGATGTCATTACACCTTTCAAGCCGTCCAGCACAGCGCCGGCTGAAACGTTGTCCGACAAGGCGCCGTTCTTTTCGAGATCCAGACCAAACCTTGTGTTGCAGCTCGAGTCGGAAAGGCCAATACCATTCTTCCAGAACGCCACGGCCTCCCCCGTATGATCGGGGTCGAATTGGAAAGTGCGCGACGCGTTGAAGTTTGCGTTTTGAGCAAACACGGCAGCGCTGCTCGCCAAGACAAACATGGCCGCGATTGCAAACAGAAATCCAGGTTTCTTGAAATTCATAAATTTCTCCTTTTCGTTAAGTGGGTGGTCGTCATACGAACCGACCTAGCTACTGGCGAAGACACGTCAACGCCAGAGAGATTAAGAAACAAAAATTCTCCGCGCGTGTTTTGGGAGAAGCAGGAAGCGGGCAAGAGAATCGATCTTGGGGGCTTTCGGCTTCTAACACCACACGCTATCGCCTGGTGTCCGCACCCATCCGACGGCGTGTCTCACTACTAAGAGCGTGCGTACTCTATTCGACGAAGCTGAGACGGTCAGCCGGCCACGACAGCTCCAACGTTCAAAGGACCGTTCGCGGCCATCGGATAACTACTTCATCAGGGCGTCCTGAAAATACGACGCACCAATTGCTTGAAAACTCAGCTTGTAGAGGTTAAGACTCTTAAAACCGCACGAGTTCCAGACTGCAAGTCACTTCGATCGACTGTTTAGACCGTTTTCAGAAAAAGTTTCTCGGCAATAGATGTTCCGCTCGGCGATCTCTTTCTTTATCGGAATTCAGTTATTAATCGGAAGTAGAGAAGCATCTCTCGCGAAATTCCGCGCCTGGTTTTAGGGAAATCCACAGATCGTCGGCTCAACTTACTTCCTTCTTACTTCGCGAGGGGTGCAATTAAATGTGGGAGTTAAGTGCTAACAGAAGTTGGGGCGTCGGAGTTTCGTCATTTTCATCGGCTCCGCCATCAGATGCGCGGCAAGTCTCCGACTTCCCGGGATGCTTGATCTCAGGCTCTGCGGGTCTCCGACCCGAAGCGCAGTTGGGTCAGAGACCCGAAGAACAATTTTCGAGTGACTTCGGCAAGTCCGAGACTCGCCGCGCATCTGCCGGGCGAAGCCCTGGTCAAGCAGAAAGGCCCGGGCTTAACACTGACTCCATTATTGCCAGGCGGCGACTCTCAATTTTATTGCACCGCCTCTCGAGATCAACCACCCGCTATCCGCAGGTGGTACTGACAACAGGCTGTGCTACAATCCGAATTGACCCAGACTGGTAATCTCAAGCAGAGCCTGATATTCGGATCTATGAAGTCTAAGAAGTTTCGTTCCCCTATTATTGTAATCGCTGTCATGGCTTTGGTTGCCGGAGCGGCGTTTGTTGCGCTACCGGCGCGCGCCGGCCAGGTCAAAGAGTTCACGGCCGAGCAAATCGCTGAGACCGTGATTGTCGCCAACGGCTCGCGGCCGTTACTAAATCAGATTCGCCGCAACGGGGTTGAGCGCGGACGGCAGACGCGGATGGCGCAAGACGGACACTCTGAAGAAGCGCACTACGAACTGCGTTTTGTGCGTGGTGACAAAGCTGAGAAGGACAAAGTTCGCGTGGATAACAAAACGCCCCAGGCCGAGTACTCTCTCATTAACAGCGAAGGGCGAATCTTCGGGATCATCAACGGGTCACCATTCACACCACGCGCCGATGCGACGGCGGACTTTATTTCCCAACAGGCGCACAGCATTGATGCGCTATTGCGTTACAAAGAAAATGATTCGAAGTTGGCTTCGGCCGGGAAGGACAAGCATCAAGGCATCGACGTTTATGTGATCGACCTCACCGACAAGACTAACCGGAAGACGCGATATTTTGTCAGCGCAAAGACTTTTCGCGTGCTGCGGCTGGAATATGAAGAGACCCCTCCGGGCACCGGTTCGCCAGTGAAATACTCTAAGCGTTTCTATGACTATCGGGTGGCCCAAGGCACGCTCGTGCCCTACCGCACTGTCTTATCGGAAGACGGGAAACCAACGATGGAAACACGCATTTCCACAGTCACCTACGGAGTGAAGATGGAAGACTCGCTGTTTCAGAATCCGGAAGCAGCGTCGTCGGGGAATCCGTAGCCACCCCTTCAAGAGAGTGCAATTGAAACCAGGAGTTCGCCAGTAGTTACAGAACCGCGAGCGGTAGCGACCGGCCCTTTGCCTGTTGAAGAAGTCAACGTAAGACAACAGGCCGGTCGCTACCGCTCGCGGTTCTGTAACGGTCTGATTTCCTTACTCGCAAGGCCCGGAATGCTTCCGCCCATTTCACCTATATGACTATGGATTAACTACCTAGTTAAGTGTCCTAAATGACAAATGGAAAATGGTCTCCTCACCCTCAATTTTCGGGAACTTACCCAGCTAACAGGCGTGTCTGTTACCGAGCGGTCGTGGGCTCCGTGTATAATTCGTCCACGATGGCCGTAGCGCAATCTACCGACTGTGCGCAAATTGACGAGAGCCTGCCTGCCCGATGAGAACGCTAACTTCGATTGAGGAGTTGGATTTCGCTGCCCCAGCGATGGCCGCACCCGTTATGGTTCAGCGCGTCTCCGACCATGCATTGCTCGAAGGGACGCTGGCCGGCGACGAGGATGCCTTCGCGGAATTGGTAGGCCGTTATCGTAACCAGATTACGAGTTACATCTATCGCATGACCAACGATTACGATGGCGCGGTTGACCTGGCACAAGAGACATTCATCCGAGTCTATCGGGCGGCCGCTCGGTATCAGACGACGCACGCGTTTTCTACTTACATCTACCGCATCGCGACGAATCTGGCGATTAGCGAACTGCGAAAACGAAAGCGGCGGCGATTGGTTTCGCTTACCGGCTTGTTGGCTTCGGACGAAGGGCAAGAAGCGAGGGACTTTAACCCTCCGGACGATCGTCCGTTGCAAGATGTCAGTCTCGTCGAGTTGGAAAGGCGCACCACCGTGCAGCGCGCCATCGCCACTCTGCCGGAAAAGTATCGAGCACCGCTGGTCCTTCGCGACGTCGAAGGGAAAAGTTATGACGAGATTGCTTCAATCCTGAGCACCAGCGAGGGAACGGTGAAGTCGCGCATCAATCGAGCGCGAAATTTCCTGCGCGACAAAATGCGCAGTTATGTCCAAGGGGTCTGATCATGAATTCGCTAAACATAAATCCAAAAGCATGCCGCCTGGCGCGGCGCGAGATCGACGAGTCGGAATTGAACCGGCGACTGAGCGATCAATTACAGGCTCACATCGCGTCATGCCCTGCTTGCCGCGCGTTTCGCGATGAGCGCACGCGCCTGCGTCAATTGGTCGGCAGTCTCGAGCCGGTAACGGCGCCCGCCGATTTTGATGTACGTCTACGCGCTCGCATCGCGGCGGAGCGTCAGCGTCCGGAGCGCCCGTCGCTATTTCCGCATTTTCTCGTGAGCACTCCGGTAATGGCCGCGGCGGCTGTAATTGTCATGCTTGCCGCGTCGATTGTTTGGTTTACCGAGCGAAATGGAAAACAATCGCCGAACGTCGCCCAGCGCGGTGAAGCCTTGGAGAGGCAAAGAAATGGCGAGGCGTCAACCGCGAGCAAGGAAACGAATCCAAAACCCGCGAGCGACGCGAATTCTACGAAGACAACGGAGATGCGGGATCAAGCCGCAACTGTGAATGGTGGGTCGCGTGATTTGAATCGCAAACCGAATCCATCAGTCACCGCAAAAGGAAGGACTCCGTCGCGCGAGTTTGCCGTCGAACCAGCCCAAGTTATCAAACAAACCCCTGATTCTCCTGGAGAGATTTCCCTCAGCGCGCCTAATAAGCCGCTGGTGGTTTCGGTGGAAGACAATCGCGGAGCTACGCACAAAATTCTGTTGCCAGACCCACGAAAAGAGCAACGACTCCGCCCGCGAAAGTCACAGTAATTGCAGGACAGTCTCAAGGGGCGCCGCAAGTGGTGACGATCGTTCATCGCTTGACCGGAGTCAAGATGCTGCGCTATCTGCTGCGGCAAGGAAACGAAGCTGATCAAATCTTCACGATCGACCCCGAGGCGATTTCAAATGACGCGCATGCCAGCATCATTGCCGGCTGGGCGCTTGATGATGGCAAGACGATCGCGGCGCGTTTGCCGCAGGCCGGCGCAGAGATCGAATTCGGACAATTTCCCCTGTCGCCCTTTGAACCTGGAAAGTTGTCGAACGTCGCTACCGCGGGCGCGCCGCTTGCCCGGACGCGCACTGAACCTGATTTGACCGTGATTACAAATGATGGGCGAAGACTACGCGCTCGCTACGTAGGTCTTGACGGCCAGACAGGATTGTCCGTGCTTCAAGTCAATGGAATGGTGACGCCGACCACAGTTCAGACGGTGGCCAAACAATTAGCTGAGGGACAGCAGGTCCAGTTGTTCGCGCCCGAGAGGACCACGCCCGAAGAGGCGACTTCGCAAATCATCTACGTTAAAGTGGCTGTAACCGAAGCGAAGATTTCGAATGTAGCTCGGACAACTGCCGGCGGCGTCGAGAAGCTAACCGTGCGGAGCACGAATCTGTCGCCAGTAATTCTCGGTGGGGTTGCCTGTGATGAATCAGGAAACACGCTTGGCATCGTTGACGCGTTCGAAAATAACGACGCGCACATCGTTCCCGCGGAAACTATCCGCGCGGCGACGCGACGAGTCCTCGAGCGACAAACCAGCGTGCCCAAGCCCCTACTAGGCGTGCGCGGCGAGCCTGTCGACTTGGCTGGACGAGCGGTTTTCCTCGCTAACGGCTGGCGTGAAGATCAATTGAATGAGTTGATGCAGAAACAACTCGGCATCCTGCTGACCCTGGTGATGCCCGGCACGCCGGCCGCACTCGCAAAGCTGCATCCTGGCGACGTGATTGTCAGCGTCAATAAAGAAGAGGTGAAGAGCGCCGAGGAGTTTTCCAGGTTACTGGGCGACGCCGGCAGCGGCGCACAGGTTCAATTTGCAGTTCGCCGGCCGGGTGCAGCTTCAGAGGTGCCGGTCGACGTGATGCTGGGGGGCTCGTTTGATTCTGTCTTCGAATGGCCTTTTGAGATGCCGCCCATCCAACCTTCGGCGGTTGGATTGAAGTCGCTAGGCATCGAGACGGCAACGCTGTCGCCAAAGAGTGTGGCACAGCTCGGCGCGCAAACTGGCCTATTGGTGGTGGCGGTGCAACCGGAGAGTGCGGCAGCTCGCAGCGGCATACGCGAAGGCGATTTGATCGAATCGATCGACGGGCGCGTCCTGGGACGCGGTAGATTTCCGTTCTACGCCTTCACGTTCAACCCTAAGGAAAAGCACGTCTTTTTGCTGGTTCGCGATCGCGAGAGAAAGCAGATTACTCTGGAGCCCGTTGAGTAGTTAGCAAGGCACTTAGTGTTGGAGGGTGAGTGATTCGTTGACTACGTGATCGAGTCCTTGAGGTAGGAGAGAAATAGAGAAATGAGATTTGTGTTATCGCTTCTCTTCCTGTTCTTGGTCATGGTGTATGGTCTCACGGGAACAGAGACATTCGCGGCAGTGCGCGTACAGGATCCCGGCAACCGAGGGTCCAACC
>WNGL01007710.1_pt1 | contig 12635 bp, 9 predicted proteins | sample 5400591 | NCBI WGS metagenome assembly WNGL01 (sample SAMN13153377, study PRJNA577476) | soil metagenome | isolation source: 80 cm soil or saprolite under Garry oak tree replicate 1 | place: USA:California | collected 2016-06-15
GATGGTGATGCCGGGGGACAACATCTCGTCGGAGATCGCATTGATCACGCCGGTGGCGTTGGAGAAGGGTTTGCGCTTCGCCATCCGCGAAGGCGGGCACACGGTGGGCGCCGGCGCCGTCACCGAAATCCTCGAGTAGAGGCGCAGAGCGCAAAAAAAGGGCGGGATCATGCGCGAGATCATTACGTTGCAATGCGGGGAGTGCAAGAACCGCAACTATACAACGACCAAGAACCGGAAAAAGCATTCCGACCGGATGGAGACGAAAAAGTTTTGCAATACGTGCCGGAAGCACACGCCGCATAAAGAGGTGAAGTGAGGATCCGACGAGGATCGTCATCCGGAGGCCGCGCGACAGGCTGAAGGATCGAGGGAGCGTGGAAGAGGAAGCCAAAGAGCGGTTTTGCTACATGGTGCGGCGCCGGGATGGGACGCTGTACACGGGAGTTGCAACCGATCCCAGAGAGCGAGTGAAAAAACACAACTGGGGAGTGGGAGCGAAATTCACGGCAGCGCGGAGACCGGTGGAGCTGATTTGGAGTGAGAAGTTTCCCGAATACAGGTTGGCGCGAAAACGAGAAGCGGAGATTAAGAGCTGGGCGCGAGTGAAGAAGTTGAGATTAGTCGAACAGTAGGGAGACCTGGAGTCGGGACGGCATCACCCTTCGGCAGAAAACGCCTCAGGGTGAATCGCCGCAAAGAGCGCGGCGATTCAGGGGAGTAGGTTCAACGGTAGACCATCGGTCTCCAAAACCGAGAGTGGGGGTTCGAATCCCTCCTCCCCTGCCAGAGTTTTGCAGGGCGCGGCGGTGAGCGAAACGGGCGAGAGGAAGAGGCAAGAGCGGCAATGGCCACGCAGGCGGTAAAGGTGAACAACGAAGGACGAGAGCCGTCGGAATTCGGACAGAAGGTGTCCGGCACGGTGCAGAACGCGCGCGAGTTTTTGCGCGAAGTGCGGGTGGAAATGAAGCAAGTGACCTGGCCGAGCCGCGAGGATGTGATCTCGACCACGGGCGTGGTGATCGTGGCGGTGGCGTTTTTCGGAGTGTTTTTGTGGATCGTCGACTTGGGAGTGGAGCGCGCGGTCAGGTACATCCTGAAGATGTTTGGAGTGTAAGACATTCTGTCGCGTGATGAGAGACACCGTTCGGCCCCGGCAAGCCGGGGCCTTGGGGCAAGCGAGGAAGAGGGAACGGCATTGATGGCGATGCAGTGGTACATCATCCACACGTATTCGGGCTTTGAGAAGAAAGTCAAGGAAAGCCTGGAAGGGCGAGTGGCAGCGTTCGGTTTGCAGGACAAGATCGGCCGCGTGCTGATTCCGATGGAAGACGTGGTGGAAGTGCGCAGCGGGAAAAAAGTTGTTTCCGAGCGGATGCAGTATCCGGGCTACGTGCTGGTGGAGATGGATCTTGATGACAATACGTGGCACGTGGTGCGCTCGACGCCGCGCGTCACAGGTTTCGTGGGCTCGGCGACGAACCCCTCGCCGCTCTCCGAACAAGAAGTGGATGCGATCATCAACCGCGTGCATGCGCCAACCGACCGGCCGAAGCCAAAGGTCGTCTTCGAGCGGAACGAGCAAGTGCGCATCGTGGACGGCCCCTTTGCGAATTTCAACGGCACGGTGGAAGAGATCGACAACGACCACAGCCGGCTGAAGGTTTCGGTCACGATTTTTGGCCGTTCAACGCCGGTGGAGCTGGATTTTGCGAGCGTCGAAAAGCTCGGATGAGCCGCGCGAGCCGCAAAAGTGAGCTCTGAGGAAGCGAGATGGCGAAGAAAATTCAGACTACGGTGAAGCTGCAATTGCCGGCCGCCAAGGCGACGCCGGCGCCGCCGGTTGGGACGGCGCTCGGCCCGCACGGCGTGAACATCATGGAGTTCTGCAAGCAGTTCAACGCCAAGACGTCCAAGGAACCCGACGGGATGATTATCCCCGTGCTGGTGACGATCTACACGGACCGCACGTTTACGTTCATCACGAAGACGCCGCCGGCGTCGGAACTGCTCAAGCGCGCGGCGGGCATCGTGAAAGGCTCGGCCGAGCCGAACCGTAACAAGGTCGGCAAGGTGACCAAGAAACAGGTCGAAGAGATCGCCAAGGCCAAACTGGTGGACCTGAACACGACGAACCTTGAGGCGGCGGTCCGCACGGTAGCGGGGACGGCGCGGAACATGGGCATCGAAGTCGTCGAGGGGTAAGGGAGTCGCGCATCATGCCGAAGAAAGCGGGAAAACACTTTGAGAAGGCGCGCAAGCAAGTGGAGCCGCGCCCGTACAAGCTTCTCGAGGCGGCTGAGCTGCTGAAGAAAACGCATCACACGAAATTCAACGAGACCGTGGAGATGGCCATCAACCTCGGCGTGGACCCGAAGCACTCCGACCAGATCGTGCGCGGCACCGTGGTGCTGCCGAACGGGCTTGGCAAATCCGTACGCGTGCTGGTGATCGCAGGCGGCGAGAAGGTCCGCGAGGCGCAAGAGGCGGGCGCGGATTTTGTCGGCGGCGAGGACATGGTCCAAAAGATCATGGAAGGATGGATGGATTACGAGGCCGTGGTCGCCACGCCGGACATGATGAAGTCCGCGGGCAAACTGGGCAAGGTGCTCGGGCCGCGGGGCCTGATGCCGAACCCGAAGACCGGCACGGTAACGTTTGACGTGGCACGGGCCATCAAAGAAATTAAGGCCGGCAAAGTGGAATTCCGCGTGGAAAAGGCCGGCATCGTGCATTGCCCGATTGGAAAGGTCCAATTCGATGCAGCGAAGCTGGCTGAGAATGCGCAGGCGCTGCTCGCGGCGGTGGTGAAAGCCAAACCGGCGGCGGCGAAAGGCAAGTTCGTCAAGAAGATTACGCTGACTTCGACGATGGGTCCGGGCATCCCGATTGACCCGGCCGAAGCGGAATCGGCCATGGCCGCGGCGGCATAGGGAGCGGAAGCGATGAAGAAGCGGGACGAAAAGCAGCAGGATCTGGAAAATTTGAAAGCCGACCTGGCGAGGGTTTCGACGGTCATCCTGACGACGTTCAAGGGCGTCAACGTCGGGGACGACACCAAACTGCGCCGGGCCGTGCAGGCCGTCGGCGGCAAATACAAAGTCGTGAAGAACACACTGGCAGAGCGCGCGGCTGCCGGCACACCCGCGGAAGGATTGCTGAAGAACCTGACAGGAGAGAATTCGCTGGCATACACGGCAACGGATCCGGTCGCCCTGGCGAAGGCGCTGACCAAGATCGCCAAGGACGTGCCGGCGTTCCGCTTCAAAGCGGGCGTGGTGGAAGGGCGCGTGATTTCGATCGCGGAGATTCAGCAGCTCGCGAATCTGCCGTCGAAAGATGAAATCATCAGCAAGATCATGTTCTTGCTGAACGCTCCGGCGCAGCGCATCGCGACGGCGCTCTATGCGCTGCCGCGCAATCTGGCGGTAACGCTGAGCGAGGCAATCAAGGCCAACAAGTTTGGTTCCGGAGAGCTCGTAAAGAAAATGGAAGAGACCCTCGGAGCCCCTGTTGAGAGTTCGACTAATTCCGGAGAGGAGAAGAAGTAGCCATGGCGAAAGTGGACACGATCCTGGATGAGATCAAGGGGCTGACGCTGCTCGAAGCCTCCGATCTCGTAAAGAAGATGGAGGAAACCTTCGGCGTTTCTGCGGCGGCCGCGGCACCCGTAGTGGTCGCGGGCGGGGGAGCGGCGGCAGGCGGCGCGGCTCAGGCCGAAGAGAAGACGGAGTTCACCGTCGTGCTCACGGAAGTGGGCGCGAACAAGATCAACGTCATCAAAGCGGTCCGCGAGGTGACGAGCCTCGGTTTGAAGGAAGCGAAGGACCTCGTGGATGGCGCGCCGAAGGCGGTCAAGGAAGGCGTGAACAAGGACGAGGCCGCGGCCATCAAGAAAAAGTTCGAAGAGGCCGGCGCAAAAGTCGAGATCAAGTAGGTTACTTCGGACGGATCGAACAAGTTTTTCTCGCGGGCGCGGCTCGCCGGGCGGAAGGGCAGCGCCAGAGGATCTCAAGTACGCACTTGCAGGCCGGGTACTACTACAACTCCAAGCGTCCCGCCGGGACCGCACACGGCAGTGTGCGCGTTGGCTACGGGCAAGCCGCGCGCCAACACGGGCCGTGTGTTTTCCGCCTTTTTTGCAAGCTGCCCATAAGGGATGTTGGCCGCGCGGCGGTCAACAGAATGGGGTATAGCAAGCATGCAGAACGGTAATCAACACGTCCGGGAACGCCAGCGTCTGGATTTTGCGAAGATCCAGAGCTCGATCCAGATTCCCAACCTGATTGAAGTGCAGAAAAAGTCTTACCAGCGCTTTCTGCAGATGGATCTTCTGCCAAGCGAGCGCGAGGATTCCGGACTTCAGTCGGTGTTCACGTCGGTGTTCCCGATCCGGGACTTTCGCGAAATGTCGCAGCTCGATTTCGTGGACTACTCGATCGGAAACTGGGAGTGCAAGTGCGGCAACCTGAAGGGGTTGCACCACCTGCGCGCGACCTGCCGCAACTGCGGCGCTTCGGTGGTCACGAACCCGTACCAGACCGGCGACGTGATCTGCCAGAAGTGCGGCACGTTCAACAAGAACACGCCGACCTTCTGCAACAAGTGCGGCGACCCGGTGGCGATGCAGCTCAAATACGACGTGAACGAATGCCAGGAGCGCGGGATGACCTACTCCGCGCCGCTGAAGGTCACCATCCGGCTGACGATTTACGACAAGGACCCGGATAGCGGCGCCAAGACCATCCGCGACATCAAGGAGCAGGAAGTTTTCTACGGCGACATCCCGCTGATGACCGAGAATGGCACGTTCGTCATCAACGGAACGGAGCGCGTGATCGTCAGCCAGTTGCACCGCTCGCCGGGCGTGTTCTTCGAGACGGCCAACAACCGCACCTACTTCCTCGGAAAGATCATTCCCTACCGCGGTTCGTGGGTGGAGTTCGAGTACGACACGAAAAACATCCTGTACGTGCGCATCGACCGCAAGCGGAAATTCCTCGGATCGATCTTCCTCCGCGCGCTGGGAATGAAGTCGAATGAAGAGATCCTGCGCACGTTCTATCAGGTGGAGCGCATTTCGCTTCGTGAGGGAGATCTGTACTGGAACGTTTCACCGGGACTGGTGGACCGGAAGATCTCGCACGAGATCAAGCACCCGAAATCGAACGAAGTGCTGGTGGGAGCGCACAAACGGATCACGGAGACGCTTTTCAAGGAGCTGCTGAAGGCGCGTGTGACGCAGGTGCGCGCGTCGCTGGCCGATCTGGAAGGCGCAGTCAGCGTCGCGGACGTGGTCAACCGGCAGACGGGCGAAGTCTTGCTCGAAGCCAACAAGCCGCTCACGGCAGATTTGTGGAAAGTGTTTGCCGAGGCGGGCATCGCGGAAGTGGATGTATTTTTCGCGGAGCGTGACGACATCGGCGTGATTTTGTCGCGCACGCTCGACAAGGACGCAATCCGCTCGCCCAAAGAGGCGCTGATCGAAATTTACCGCAAGCTGCGGCCGGGCGACCCGCCGACGCTCGAGACGGCGACGAACCTGTTCCGCGGAATGTTTTTCGATCCGCGGAAATACGATTTCAGCCGCGTGGGCCGGCTGAAGTTCAACATCAAGATGGGACTGGACACGCCGCTCGATAACCGCACGCTGGACAACACGGACTTTGTCGTGGCGATCAAATACCTGTTCCGGCTGCGCAAGAACATCGGCGTGGTGGACGACATCGATCACCTCGGCAACCGGCGCGTGCGCGCGGTCGGGGAGTTGCTGGAAAACCAGTTCCGCATCGGGCTGGTGCGCATGGAGCGCGCCATCAAGGAAAAGATGAGCGTGTACCAGGAGATGTCCACGGCGATGCCGCACGACCTGGTGAACGCCAAGCCGGTGATGGCGGCGATCCGCGAGTTCTTCGGGAGCTCGCAGCTCAGCCAGTTCATGGACCAGACCAACCCGTTGAGCGAGATCACGCACAAGCGGCGGCTTTCGGCGCTGGGACCGGGCGGATTGTCGCGCGAGCGGGCGGGATTCGAAGTACGCGATGTGCATCCGACGCACTACGGCCGCATCTGCCCGATCGAGACGCCCGAAGGTCCGAACATCGGTCTGATCAGCTCGCTTTCCTGCTTCGCGCGGATCAACGATTACGGCTTCATCGAGTCGCCCTACCGCAAGGTGAAGAACGGCCGCGTGATCGATTTTGTGCAGATCGTGAATGCGGGGGACAGCGAGTTCCGGGCCGGTGAAATTGTCGAGAGGGACCGCGTCGAAGAGCTGAATGAAGAGCTGAAGCGGCGCAAGGTTGTCTATGAGCCGTACTGCTTCTACCTTTCGGCTTGGGAAGAGGACAAGTACGTGGTGGCGCAGGCGAACGTTGCGCTCGATGAGCGCGGGCGGATTGCGACGGAACTCGTGAACTGCCGGCAGGCGGGCAACTTCGTGCTGAAGGGCCGCGAGGAAGTGGACTACGTGGACGTTTCGCCAAAGCAACTGGTCTCGGTGGCGGCCAGCCTGATTCCGTTCCTCGAGAACGACGACGCCAACCGCGCGCTGATGGGCTCGAACATGCAGAGGCAGGCCGTGCCGCTGATCCGCGGGGAATCGCCGCTGGTGGGGACAGGCATGGAGCGCGTCACGGCGCGCGACTCGGGCGCCGTAGTGCTTTGCAAGCGCGAGGGCATTGTGGACCAGGTGGACTCCGAACGCATCATCGTGCGGGTCGAGTCCGACCATTCCGGCGTGCTGAGCCGCGAAGTCGGCGCAGACATCTACCAGCTCACGAAGTTCAAGCGCTCGAACCAGAACACGTGCATCAACCAGAAGCCGCTGGTGCGCGTGGGCGACCGCGTCAAGAAGAGCCAGGTGCTGGCCGACGGGCCGTGCACGGACCGCGGCGAACTGGCGCTGGGAAGGAACGTGCTGGTGGCGTTCCTGCCGTGGCGCGGGTACAACTTCGAAGACGCGATCCTGGTCAGCGAGAAACTGGTAAAGGACGACTACTACACCTCGATCCACATCGAGGAGTTCGAGATCGAAGCGCGCGACACAAAGCTGGGTCCGGAGGAAGTGACACGCGACATTCCCAACATCAGCGAGACGTTTCTGCGCAACCTCGATGAGAGCGGCGTGATCCGCATCGGGGCGGTGGTCAAGCCGGGCGATATCCTGGTGGGCAAAGTGACGCCGAAGGGCGAGACCACGCTCACGCCGGAGGAAAAGCTGCTGCGCGCGATTTTCGGGGAGAAGGCCGGCGACGTGCGCGACGCTTCGCTCTACTGCCCGCCGGGCATCGAAGGCACGGTGGTGGACGTGAAAATCTTCTGCCGCAAGGGCGCGGAGAAGGACGAGCGCCACAAGGCCATCGAAGCCGAGCAGGTGTTCGGCCTGGAGAAAAACCTGGCGGACGAAATCCGCATTCTGACCGACGAACGGCTGAAGCGGCTGTCGAGCTTGCTGGAAAGCAAGGCGCTGATCGCGGATTTGCACGACGAAAAGACCAACAAGCGCCTGCTGACCAAGGGCACGGAGCTGACACGGGAGATGATCGAGAAAATCTCCACTCGCAACCTCAAGCGCCTGAGGCTGAACGAGAAAGATCCGCTCCTCATCGAAAAGATCGAGGAGATCGAGGAAATGACGTCGCGGCAGATCGACGTGCTCCGGAAGATCACGGAAGAGCGCAAGGAAAAACTCAAGAAGGGCGATGAGCTGCCGCCGGGCGTAATCAAGCTGGTGAAGGCGTATATCGCCATGAAGCGCAAGCTCTCCATCGGCGACAAGATGGCCGGGCGGCACGGGAACAAGGGCGTCATCGCGCGGATCGTGCCGGAAGAAGACATGCCGTATCTGCCGGACGGCACGCCGGTGGAAATCGTCCTGAACCCACTGGGCGTGCCATCGCGCATGAACGTGGGACAAGTTTTGGAGACACACCTCGGCTGGGCAGCGAAGGAGCTGGGCAACAGCCTGGCGCGCTTGCTCAGCAAGGAGGTGCGGGCGGAGGCGGTGCGGCGGTGGTTCCGTGAAGTCTTCAGCGAGACGGCCGTTTGGAAGTCGCTTGCCAAGCTCGAGGATGACGAGCTGCTCGAGCTGGCGGAGGGTTTCCGCGACGGCATTCCGTTCTCGACACCGGTGTTTGACGGCGCGCGCGAAGCGGAAATCCGTCACCTGCTGGAAGTCGCAGGCCTGCCCCACGCGGGCAAGATCAGCCTGTACGACGGAATGACCGGCGATGCGTTCGACCAGCCGGTCACAGTCGGGTTCATCTACATGCTGAAGTTATCGCATCTGGTGGACGACAAGATCCACGCACGGTCGATCGGGCCGTACTCGCTGATTACGCAGCAGCCGCTCGGCGGCAAGGCGCAGTTCGGCGGCCAGCGCTTCGGCGAAATGGAAGTGTGGGCGCTCGAAGCCTACGGCGCGGCGCACATTCTGCAGGAGCTGCTCACGGCGAAGTCCGACGACGTCTACGGCCGGGCGAAGATCTATGAAGCGATTGTGAAGGGCGAGCCGGGAATCGAGCCCGGCGTGCCGGAATCATTCAACGTGCTTGTGCGGGAGTTGCAGTCGCTGTGTCTCGACGTCGAGTTGATGAAGCGGCAAAAGCCCGCCGCGGAGAAGGCGGCTGACTAGTCCAGCGGCCGGCGGTCTTCGCGTGGTGGCATTGCATCCGGTTTGGAAGTGATTCGCAGTTTGGTTCTCAGCCGTCCCGGTGACATCTGTTCGTGATGCCGCCCAGGACGCAGCCCGGGGCCGCGAGGCGCCGGGGGGAAGGAAACAACCTTGTATCGCAGCAGCCCGTATGACCGCGCCAGCCTGATTGCCGATTTCGATTCCATCCGGATCAGCCTGGCGAGTCCGGAAAAGATCCGCTCGTGGTCACATGGTGAAGTGACCAAGCCGGAGACGATCAACTACCGCACGTTCAAGCCGGAGCGCGACGGCCTTTTCTGCGCCAAGATCTTCGGCCCGGTGACCGACTGGGAATGCCTGTGCGGGAAGTACAAGCGGATGAAGCACCGTGGCGTCATCTGCGACAAGTGCGGCGTCGAGGTGACACTCAGCAAGGTCCGGCGCGAGCGGCTGGGCCACATCGAACTGGCGTCGCCTTGCTCGCATGTCTGGTTTTTCAAGGGTCTGCCGAGCCGCATCGGCTACCTGCTGGACATTTCCATGCGCGACCTGGAGCGAATCCTGTACTTCGAGGCGTTCGTCGTCGTGGATCCCGGCGAGGTTGCCATCCTCAAAGAGCGCGAAGTGCTGCCGGAGGAGAAGTACCGCGAGCTGCAGAAGGAATATGCGGGGCAGTTCCGCGCGGGGATGGGCGCGGAAGCCATCAAGGAGCTTCTGAAGCGCGTGGACGTGGACAAGCTGGCCGATGAGCTGCGCGAAAAAATGAAGGCCGACCCGTCACTGCAAAAGCGGATCAAGTACGCCAAGCGGCTGAGGGTTTTGGAGGCCTTCCGAAAGAGCGGCAACAAGCCCGACTGGATGATCCTGGATGTGATACCGGTGCTTCCGCCGGAGCTGCGCCCGCTTGTGCCGCTGGACGGCGGCCGCTTCGCGACGTCCGACCTGAACGATCTCTATCGCCGCGTCATCAACCGCAACAACCGGCTGAAGAAACTGATGGAGCTGCACGCGCCGGACGTGATTGTGCGCAATGAGAAGCGCATGCTTCAGGAAGCGGTGGACGCTCTGTTCGACAACGGCCGCCGGGGCCGCGTCCTGCGCGGAACCAATAACCGCCCGCTCAAGTCGCTTTCCGACACGCTCAAGGGCAAGCAGGGCCGCTTCCGCCAGAACCTGCTCGGCAAGCGCGTGGACTACTCCGGCCGGTCGGTGATCGTCGTCGGGCCGGAGCTCAAGCTGAATCAGTGCGGATTGCCGAAGAAGATGGCGCTCGAACTCTTCAAGCCGTTCATCTATCACAAGCTGGAGGCGCAGGGACATTGCACGACCATCAAGCAGGCCAAAGAGATGGTCGAGCAGCAAGAGCCGGTGGTGTGGGACATCCTCGAGGACGTCATCCGCGAGCATCCCGTGCTGCTGAACCGCGCGCCGACGCTCCACCGGCTGGGAATTCAAGCGTTTGAGCCGACGCTGGTCGAAGGCAAGGCCATCCGTATCCACCCGCTGGTTTGCACGGCGTTTAACGCGGACTTCGACGGCGACCAAATGGCGGTGCACATTCCGCTGTCGCCGGAGTCGCAGGTCGAGGCGTCCGTGCTGATGCTCAGCTCGAGAAACATCCTGTCGCCGGCGCACGGCTTGCCGCTCGCCGTTCCGTCGCAGGATATGGTGCTGGGCATCTACTACCTGACCAAGGCAAAGCCTGGAGCAAAAGGCGAGGGCCGCGTCTTCGGCGCGCAGGAGGAAGTGATCCTCGCGCTCGAGGGGGGCGAAATCGAGTTGCTGACGCCGATCCGGTTGCGTTACACCGGTGAGGTCATGGACCTGACAACGGCCTATGACGACCAGGACGTAACGCACACCGAAGCTGTGAAGCTCGAGCGCCAGTTTATCCAGACAACGGTGGGCCGGGTGATCTTCAATTCCCACCTGCCGAAACACATGCCGTTCATCAACGGCCTGCTGAAGAAGAAGGGCGTCCAGCAGCTAATCTATTACGCTTACCTCCGCTTCGGACTTGAGGCGACCGTTGTATTGCTTGATCAGTTGAAGGCCCTGGGCTTTCAGTACGCGACGCGATCCGGCATCTCGATCGGCATCGACGACATGGTTATTCCGGGAGACAAGTCCAAGCTGGTGGAAACCGCGGAGAAGGAAGTCGTCAAAGTGCAGCAACAGTACCTCGACGGTGCCATCACCCACGGTGAGCGCTACAACAAGATTATTTCTCTCTGGAGTGATGTCACCGAAAAGGTGGCGGACGAGATGTTTAAAGCCCTCGAGAGTTATGACAAAGAGGGGAACATCAACCCTGTGTACGTCATGGCTGACTCCGGGGCGCGCGGATCAAAGCAGCAAATCCGCCAGCTCTCCGGCATGCGCGGCCTCATGGCCAAGCCTTCCGGCGAAGTCATGGAAACCCCGATTACGTCGAACTTCCGCGAAGGGCTCAACGTGCTGGAGTACTTCATCTCCACGCACGGCGCGCGCAAAGGCCTGGCCGATACGGCGCTCAAGACCGCCGACTCGGGCTACCTGACGCGCCGCTTGGTGGACGTGGCACAGGACGTGATCATTAACGAACGCGACTGCGGCACGTCGGAGGGCATCTTCGTCGAACCGATCGTCGAAGCCGGCGTTGAAGTCGAGCCGCTGCGCGACCGCGTCGTTGGACGGGTCTCGCTCGACAAGATCAGGGACTTCGAAGGCAACGTCATCGTCGAGGTGGACCAGGAAATCAGCGAAGAATTGGCGAACTCCATCCAGGCCGCGGGCATCGAGCGCGTGCGCATCCGGTCCGTGCTTACCTGCGAATCGCGGCGAGGCGTGTGCGCGCTGTGTTACGGCCGCAACCTGGCCTCCGGCCGCATGGTGGAGCTGGGCGAAGCGGTGGGCGTCATCGGCGCGCAGTCCATCGGCGAACCCGGCACGCAGCTCACGATGCGGACGTTCCACATCGGCGGAACGGCGACGCGCGTCAGCGAACGCTCGACGCTCGAAGCGCGCAACAACGGCGTGGTCAAATTCGCGGACCTCAAGCATGTCGAGGGCCGCGGCGGCACCTTCATTGCCATGAACCGCTCGGGCCTGATCGCCATCGTGGACGAGAAGGGCCGCGAGAAAGAGCGCTACCACGTGGTATATGGAGCGCGCCTGCGCGTCAGCGAAGGCGACACGGTGACGCACGGACAGATCCTCGCGGAATGGGATCCGTTCACGTTCTCAATCCTGACGGAGACCGCCGGCTCGGTGAAATTCGAAGATCTCCGCCCCGGCCTAACGATCGAAGAGCAAGTGGACGAGGTCACTGGCCTGTCGCAGGACGTGGTCACGCTTCCGCCGGGCGATGAGAAACACCAGCCGGCGATTGTGATTCGCGATTCGGCCGGGCGCGCGCGCAAAAAATATCTCATGCCGTCCCGCGCCCACCTTATGGTGAAAGACGGCGATGAGGTTTCCGCCGGCGACGTGCTCGCGAAGATCCCGCGCGAAACGACCAAAACGAAGGACATCACGGGAGGCCTCCCGCGCGTGGTCGAGCTGTTCGAGACGCGCAAGCCGAAGGATCCCGCGGTGATCAGCGAGATCGAAGGCGTTGTCCGCTACGGCGAGATCTCCAAGGGCCAGCGCAAGATCCACGTCGAGAGCGATGACGGCCGGACCGTGAAGGAATACGCCATTACGCGAGGCGTGCACATCAACGTGCAGGAAGGCGAGCACGTGAGGGCGGGCGAGCCGCTGATCGACGGTCCGCTCAACCCGCACGACCTGCTGGCCGTGCTGGGCGAGAAGTTCACGCAGTCCTATCTCGTCAATGCCATCCAGGAGGTGTACCGCCTCCAGGGCGTCAACATCAATGACAAGCACATCGAGACGATCGTGCGGCAGATGATGCGCTGGGTGAAGGTGGAAGAAGTGGGCGACACCAATTTCCTCCTCGAGGAACAGGTGGACAAGTTCCGCTTCCGCGAGGAGAACGAGCGGGTGACCAAAGAAGGCG
>WNGL01007712.1_pt1 | contig 12633 bp, 15 predicted proteins | sample 5400591 | NCBI WGS metagenome assembly WNGL01 (sample SAMN13153377, study PRJNA577476) | soil metagenome | isolation source: 80 cm soil or saprolite under Garry oak tree replicate 1 | place: USA:California | collected 2016-06-15
GAACCATGGCAGCACCACCCGTCAGCCATCTGCCTGCGCGCCATCCCCCGCCTGCACCACCGGCTGACCGCGCTCGGCATGCCCGCCGCGGCCACCGACCTCGAAACCGGCATGCACCACTGGACCCGGCTGGTGAAACTCGCGCTCGGCCTCCGCACCCCCGACATCCCCGCCGGCCCGGACTAGGCCGCTGATTACGGGTGTGGACCCCCACTGCGTCCTGCGCAGGCAGGATGGTGGGCGCCGTCTCATCCCGAAATCCACAGTGGCGTCTATCGCTCGGATACGGATCGCAAAGTGATGGGCAGCGCCGATCACAACGCGTAATACCGATTCCTGTCTCCCCGGCGCCGGATCCCTGCCGAGTATGCGCTGCCTGTCGATGGCGAGTTCGCCGCGGCTGAGCGGCACAGAACAGCCAGTTCTGGCGCTATCTGTCCTGCGCTATCGTTCTCCTGCACCAGCGTCGCATTGCCTACGGGGCCTCCGGCAAGGTCGCAGGTTCATGCCCCCGGCGGGCACACAGAACATGGGAACGACTGGCGGCCGCCGGTTGGCTAGTTGTGCAGGCGCGATTTCGCGCTGCGCGGAACGCCACCCGGCATGGGTACCGGTCCGGTCATGATGGTGGCGCCGATCACGTGACCTGCCGGATACGCGCGGCGCGAGGACTCGGCGCCTGCTGGTGTCATCGGCCGGGTCGAACCCGCCCGGACTCCGCCTCTCCTCCGGAGGCGGCTACCACTCCGGTGCCGGAACCGGCGTGCACCGCCGTCCCCATCAGTGCGCAGCAGCTCAGCTCGGCCAGCGGTGTGTCAGCCGGACGGGCTCGGGGAGTTTCTCCGCGGGCGGTGACTCACCGGTCAGCGCCGGTTCCTAGCACTCCCGCCGCGCGGTACCAGGGGGCGTGGGTATCGCTGTCCGAGGTCGTGATTGCCAGCGCCCTGGCGGTGACCACCGTGCGAGGCTCATCGTCTGCTGGTAACGCCGGGAGGCCCCGCAGGCCATGGCCGGGACCTGGCCGCACGGTGCCCTGATGGGCGGCCGGGTGGTGATCGTGTGCTGGCGGCTGGATCAGGGGCAGGATCAAGGTGGCTGCGTTCTCCCCCTGGCTGGGCCAGCTGTCACATGTACTGGCCCGTCGCCGCGCTGTCTGTCTTCGACACCCGCACCGATACCACGTTGGCCAGGTTGATGATCACGCCGCTGTGGCCGGCCTCGCGGTCATATCTGGCCTGGGTCAAGACCAGGCTGTGCCGGTCGTCCAGCGCCTGAGTGATGGCCTCAAGCGCCTCGCGCTCCCCGCCGAAGTCCTCCGATACCACCGAGACGTCTTCACCGCCGACCGGGTGAAATCGCATGATCAGCACGATGTTGTCAGGCACAGCCGGTACCTCCCTGCCAGAATCCAGAAGACCGCCCGGCCGGGCGCCGTGGCCCGGGAGCCCTCATCCGGCGGGGTCACTGGCGGATCCGGACACTGTCAAGTGTGCCTCGCCGGCGGCCCGGCAAAGCCCGGCCCAGGTGGCCAGGCACCTCTGCCTGCCAGCGGCACCCGCCGCGACCGGCCTACTGGCCCGGCCCGCCGCAAGACCCGGCCTCAGTCATGAGCCGGCCCCGGTTGACGTCCCTGGGCCAGTCCCCCGCAGGGCCGCCGGGGTTACCGGCACGACTTCCGGGGCACGGTCGATGCGCACAGCACCTCGACGCCGGCGATGCGATGCGCCTGTGCCGGTTTGGGACAACGATCGCGCCGGGGAGCGGCGATGCCTGGTATGGCCGGCCGGCGACAGCAGGCCATCCGGGCGCCATCGGGTTGCCGCCAGTTCGTCGTTCTCTGCCGGTCCCAGGCCTGCACCAGCCCGTATGCCGTGGTGGCCGGCGCCGGCCTGACCGGGCGGATATTCAGCCGCCGCCGCCGCCGGTGCTGCCGGCGGGCGCCCCACCCTGCTCAGCTGTGCTCCCGGAGATGGTGCGGCTGCCGCCGGGCGCATGGGTGATCTCGACCCGGCGGGCCTGGGTCCTGGGCGAGACGGGGATGATCAGGTGCAAGACACCGTCGGCATAGGCGGCGGTGAGGTTCTCCGAGTCCACGCCCTCGCCCAGGGACAACTGGCGGGTGAACGACCCCTGGGGCCGCTCGGCGACGATGACCTGCTCGCTGTCGCCGTAATGCGGGGTGCGTTCGGCCCGGATCATCAAGGTGCTGTGCTCGACGGTCACCTCGACGCTGTCCGGGTCCACGCCGGGCAGGTCGGCCTCGACGTGGTAGCTGCCATCCCCGGCGCGGTAGACGTCCATGGGCATGCCGAGCGGGGCACGCGTCCCGGTCGCGGCCATGGACAAGAGCCGCTCCAAAGGGTCCCGGAAGGGATCGAACCTGATCACTGTCATTGCTGCCTCCTCCTCGTGTGACGTTGCAGAACATGCCCTGGCGGGCGGCGCCCGCCACGGCCAGAGGATTCCGCGCTCGCCGCGATTACTTTTGGCCAGCCTGTCACGGAACGCGCGGGGGCGTAAGCCGTGCGGCCTGCCAGCTGCCCGGCGGCTGGAACTTTCCCCGCTCGGCCGGCGAGCGCGGCTGGAGCGAACACCCGGGCCGGCGGCGGGTGCCCGACCCGGCCCGGGGATCCGGCCATACTCGCTGACCGGGCCGTCCGCGGTTCTCCCGGTGCCGGGCAGTGACCACAGGCGCAGCGCGACTGTCATGGTGACCCCGCCGTGCGGTTCGCCAGCGGTGAGCCTGCCCGCGCGGCCGACGTGACCGCCGCCCCTGGCCGGGGCCGCGATGGGATCTGGCTGGCATTGCACGCGGGCAGACTCCCTGGCCGGTCGCAGCGAGGGCGCCGGGCACCGAGCCCCGCGCCCGGCACGCCGGCATCGGGCCCGGCGAAACTGGCGCGGCAGCGGCCACCACGCGCGTCCACCCCTGCCGGGCGCCTCCGCCTGCGCGCGGGATGACCCATCACCGCACGAGCGGTTGAATAGTCCCAGAAGGTTGAGTGAGTGTGACGTGATCGCCCCGTACATCCTGATCTAGACCGAAGCCGGCCAGGCGGCCATCGTGGCCGCGGTGCTCCGGGACTTGCCGGGCGTCTCGGAGACTGCGAGCCTGGCCGGGCCCTACGACGTCATCGCGCGGGCGCAGGCGCGGGACATCGACGAGCTGGCCAAGCTCGTAGCCCTCCGAGTCCAGGCGCTCGACGGCGTGACGCGGACGATGAGCTGCCCGGTCGTCCACCTGTGAGAACCGATCGCCATGAAACACCACACCACCATCCGCGAGCCGATAGCGCACGCCGGTCACCTGTTCCGGGGCTCGGCGCCACGCGCCGCAATAGGCCTGGCCACGACGCCGTTACCGGCCGGCGGCGTAGCCGGCGACCTAGCCGGTGTCATACGGCAGCGGGCCGGTATTGGCGGCGCCGCCGGGCGAGCCGAGCTGGCCGCATAACCTGGCGTTCCCGGCGGTGAACTGGGCCCGCTGGCTGGGTACGTCGTTTTCGCGGAAGATCGCCTCCACGGGGCAGGCCGCCCGCAGGCGCCGCATTCACCGGGGTGGCTGCAGGGCATCCGCTCGCCTTCGCAGGTGCAGCCGGCCGGGCCTTCCCCGGTGCAGTTCTTGTCCTTGACGTTGATGCCCGGCGCGGCGATCAGGTAAGTCATGGCGGCTCCACTTGGCTGGCGACTCGCCTGCGGGCCGGGCGTGTTTGCGCGCGGCGGGTCCGTTGTGGTGGCAGGGCGGCTTGCTAGCCGCCGATGCGCGACATCTCACTTTCCGCATCACCTTCTTGCGGCTGGTCTGGCGCGTGCGCAGCTCGGAGTAGCGGTCGGTCCGCCGGGTCCAGATGGCGGCGACCTGCTCGCGCAGCGCCTGGTCACTGGAGCCTGCGCGCAGCGGGCCGCGCAGGTTGTGCCCTGCCCCGCGAACAGGCAGGTATAGAGCCTGCCGTCGGCCGACAGCCGGGCGCGGGTGCAGCCGCGGCAGAACGGCTGGGTGACCGAGGCGATCACGCCGATCTCACCGGCGCCGTCGCGGTAGCGGTAGCGGCTGGCGACCTCCCCGTGGTAGATCGGCGCGACCGGCTCAAGGGGCCACTGCCGGCCGATCAGGGAGATGATCTCGGCGGCGGGGACGACCTCCTCGAGCCGCCAGCCGTTGGTCGTGCCGACGTCCATGTACTCGATGAACCGCAGCACGTGCCCGCTGTGCCGGAAGTGCCCGGCCATCGGCAGAATCGACTCCTCGTTCTGGCCGCGCCCGACCACCATGTTGACCTTCACCGGCGCCAGCCCGGCGTCCCAGGCCCGCCGCCGCCAGCGCCCGAGCCTTGCCGGCCAGCAGCGCCCCGTTAGTGGTCAGGGCGATGTCCTGGATGCCGTCGATCCCGGCCAGCATCGCGACCAGCCGCTCCAGGTCGCGGCGCAGCAGCGGCTCCCCCGCCGGTCAGCCGCAGCTTGCGCACGCCCAGGCCGGCGAAGACCCGCGCGAGCCGGGTCAGCTCCTCGAATGTGAGCAGCTCGGCGCGGGGCAGGAACGCGAAGTCACGGCCGAACACCTCGCGCGGCATGCCGTAGGTGCAGCGGAACTGGCAGCGGTTGGTCACCGAGATCCGCAGATCGCGCAGCGGCCCCAGCCTGTTAGCCAGCGGCGGTTCAGCGGTGGCCATCACGGCACCTCATCGCGCAAGATCCCGAGGGTGCCCCGCACGGCGTCTATGCAGGCGCCGGCCAGACCGGACGCCCCGGTCGCAGCCGGGACGTCCGCCGCCGTCGCAGTCGCCGCCGTCAGCCGCTGGCGGACTTGCGGTCCGCACGCTCAGCCCCCAGCCTTGGGCCGCTCGGCACCGGATCGGGCCGTTCGGGGACTCCCTTCCCCGACTTCAGGATGGAGATCACCGGCCCCATCGCCGAAGGGGAGAAGGCGGCCGCCCATTTCAGGTGCCCGGGGACCCACCTCGGGGAATGGACGGGCCATCCGCCGGCCGGCCGGCGCTTCCCGGATGCCGGCGAGATCTACATCTTCCGGGTGACCAACGGAAAAGCTGACAGGCGCCACCGCGGCCGGGGACAACCAGGCCAGGATCCGCCAGCTCGGCCCCAGGAAGTGAGGATAGCCGCGCGACCCGAGCCGGCAACCGGCGCCGGCGAGTCACCGCCAGCCATCCCGGTCCCCAACGCACCCGGCCGCCTTTACGGTCCGCGCCAGCTGCTTGCCTGCATCCCTCGTCACTGAACCTAGCTGCGCCGGGTTTAACGCGGCCATCGCTTTCCGGCACGACCGAGCGTCGGTTCAGCCTGCCGACCCACGCGGGCGGGAGCGCGCAGATCATCCAGATCTGCGCGCCGCGGTCACCCACGCCGGGCGGCAAGGACCTGCGCCAGATCGGCGGCAGTGCGCGCGTTCTCCTTAACCACCCTTGTCACCTAGCGTGATGCTGGGACAGGGACGCGGACGCTCCAGGCAGCCGCATCTTCCTGTGCCCCAGCGACCTGGACCGCACCCGGCCGACTCCACAGCGACGCTCGCGGGGCTGGCCATCTGCCGGAGCCTGGGCCCTGCTGGATGATCCCGGGCTGGTGTCCTTCCCTGGCCCCGGATTGCCTGGGGGTCTCCAGGCACCCGGCCGACGTCCCGGCCACTCCGGAGCCCGTCCTCGAGCCCCGGCGGGCATCCGGACGTCCCGGCTGGGGTTCCCGCCGCTCGCCCTCTGCACCGTAACCAGCGATCAGCTTCGCAGCCAGGATGACGGGCCCCGCGCGGCATGCACGACGGACGAGGATGCCAGCGCCACGGCAATCCGGAAGACCCTGTCGGCGGCATGAGCGCGTAATTCTGCGTATGGCCGCGATGTATAAATATGCAGGCTGAGCAGCCGACCGCTATGGGCAATCGAGGGCTGCCGATGCCGCGGCAGAACCGTACCCGCGCTCAGCCGGGCAGGGCCTTAGTCAGTTCCTGGAGCCGGGGCCACAGGTATCCGAGCGCCTCGACGATGTCCATGGCGGCGAGGCGTTCCACCTCGCCGCTGCCGTGCAGTTCGTGTACCAGGTCGACCATCGATCCTTCGCCCAGGGCCCGCAGCTCCTCCTCGTAGCCGGGCGGGAGGTGGGCGAGCCTGGATATCAAGGTGGCGAAGGTGCCGAGCTCATCGCGGCGCGGCGCGGTCCGGTCCTGGCCGGCTGGGTCCTGCGCGCCTCGCGTGCGGAGAGCCTGCCGAAGTCGTGGCATCCGTCCCAGTAGGATCCGGTCCGGCGAACCGCACGGTGGCGACCGCGCCGAGCCGGATGGCGCCCGCGCACTGCAGGCACGGCGGGAGCGTGGGGGTGTGAACCAGGTCCCGGCGGCTGCGGAACGGTAGCCTGGCCAGCACGTTCGTCTCGGCGTGGGCGAGCGCCGAGCCGAATATCTCCCCGAAAGGTCCCTCGCCGTCGTTCATCCGGTTGCGGGCCGAGCAGACGATCTTCCCGCCCGTGGTGGAGGCACAGGCACCCACCGCGATGTTCCCGGTCTGCAGCGCCTCCCACGCCTGGCGGAACGCCTCCTGCCACGGCCCATCCAGCCCGGCCCAGATCCGTGCCGCAGCCGCCGGCGGGCCGGCGGGCAGGAGATCCACCGCATGAGTCTCGCCGATCACGCCTCCCCGGGCAACCGGGCGGGGCCCGGCCCATGATCGCAGACCGGCCTGACACCCGGTTACCTCCGCTCAGGGCCAGCGCGCACGCCACGACGCCGACCGCAGCGCGACAGGACGTTCCCGCGGAAACCATAACGACCCTGACGGATGCTCTGTCCGCGGCAGATGCGCGCATTCTCCGTTCAGGACCGCAGTGCATAATATGCAGGCCGGGCGTCACAAGTTGAGCTGAACGGAGGCCCGCCGGGCCGCTGACATGGCGAAGGTTCCCTTGGTGACGGCGCGATGACCCGCCTGCGCGGGACTTCGGCTCGATGCCGATCACGACGCTGGCCGTCCAGATCCGGGCATTCTGTGCGTCCACCAGCCGGGCGGACGGGGATCGCTGGTTTACCTCTTGGGCTGACGGCCGTCGGGCAGGTCAGTCGAGAAAGTCCCGGAGGAGCTTGGATCGGGACGGGTGGCGCAGCTTGTACATGGTCTTGGACTCGATTTGCCGGATCCGCTTCCGGGAGACCCCGTACACCGTGCCGATCTCATCAAAGGTCTTGGGCTGGCCATCGGTCAGCCCGAACCGCAAGGACACCACGCCGGCCTCGCGCTCGGACAGCGTGCCGAGCACCGAGTGCAGCTGCTCCTGCAGCAGCGTGAAGCTGACCGCCTCACCGGGCTGGATCGCCTCGGAATCCTCGATCAGGTCTCCGAACTCGCTGTCGCCGTCCTCACCCAGCGGAGTGTTCAGGGAGATCGGCTCGCGGCCGTACTTCTGCATCTCGCTGAGCTCCTCCGGGGTCATGTCCAGCTCGGCCGCGAGCTCCCCGGGGGTGGGCTCGCGGCCCAGGTCCTGCAGCAGCTGCCGCTGCACCCGCGCCAGCGTGCTGATGGCCTCGCCCACGTGTACCGGAAGGCGGATGGTGCGGGACTGATCGGCCATCGCGCGGGTGATCGCCTGCCGGATCCACCAGGTGGCATAGGTAGAGAACTTGAAGCCCTTGGTGTAGTCGAACTTCTCCACGCCGCGGATCAGGCCGAGGTTCCCCTCCTGGATCAGGTCAAGGAACAGCATCCCCCGGCCGGTGTACCGCCTGGCCAGCGAGACGACCAGGCGCAGGTTGGCCTCCACCAGGTGGTTCTTGGCGAGCCTGCCGTCTTCGGCGATCTGCTCAAGGTCGATGCTCTGGCCGGCACGCAGCACCCTGCTGCCTTCGGCGAGCTTGTGATCGGCGAACAGGCCGGCCTCGATCCGCTTGGCCAGATCGACCTCCTGCCTGGCGTTGAGCAGCTTCACCTTGCCGATCTGCTTGAAGTAGTCCTTAACCGGGTCGGCGGAAGCGCCGGCGGCTGCCACCCGGACGACGGGAAAGGCCTCGTCGTCCTGGCCGGAAACCAGCGGCTCGTCCTGGCTGGTGCCTGGCTCGTGCTCACCGGCCGCCTCCTGCGGAGCGCGCAGAGACACGTTGTCGCGCGTCATCGCCGCCAGGCTGAGGGCGGCCTGGTGCTGGATCAGCAGGAGCACCGGGTTGGCCGCGTCCGCACCGCGGACCCGGATCCAATGCGTGGTGCCGCCGGCCTGGATGGCCTCAAGCGTATCGATCGTCATCACGGCTACACGGTGGCCAGGGTCGGAACCTGGCCGGTGGCCTGGGCCAGGCGGCTCGCCGCGGCCGGGTCGTGAGCGGGCAGGATCACCAGGCCCGGATTGCCCAGCCGCATGGTGTTGATCATGGCGGTGGCGACCCGCAGGCGGCGCCGGCTGCCGGCTCCGGGGACGTGGCCGAGCTCGAGCAGGTCCGCGTCGTAGCTCAGGTCGCCGACCATGAGCAGCGGCGGCCGGCCCGGCCGGCGCACCAGCAGCGACATCGAGCCGGGCGTGTGCCTGGGGGTGGGCAGCAGGACCACGCTGCCGTCACCGAACAGGTCGTGACACGACCAGAACGGCGCCAGGCCGGGGTCGCCCGACAGTTCGGGCTCGATCCGGTGCCAGCGCAAGCCGGGCAGGTCGATGTGGCGGCGCATTAGGGCGTGTCCCGTAGATCATCAAATGGGGTGACGGAGCCAGATCCGGATCGAGGCTACGTCGACGGTTCCCCGCCAGACGTAGTCGCGCTTGTCGTACCTGGTGGCGACGGCGCGGTGCTGACGGAGCTGGCAGAAGGCCCGCTCGACGACGTTGCGCTGCTTATAAGCCGCGGCGTCGAAGGCGGGCGGGCGGCCGCCCCGGCTGCCGCGCTTGAGCCGGTTCCTCACCTGGTCCGCGGGCTCGGGGATCGTGGCCTTGATCCCGCGGCGGCGCAGGTGCGCCCGGATCGCCGCGCTGGAGTAGGCCTTATCGCCCAGCACCCGCCCGGGCCGGGTCCGGGGCCGCCCCGGGCACCGCCGCGCGATCTTCAGCTGGCCCATCAGCGGCAGGAACGCCAGGGAATCGTGGCGCTGCCCGGCGCTGGTCACCCGGGCCAGCGGCCGGCAGCCGGAATCGGCCAGCAGGTGGATCTTGCTGGTCAGCCCGCCCCGGGACCGGCCCAGCGCCTCCCGGCTCCCTAACTCGCCCGCGCCCCGGCGGCGCACCGGGTCGCTCAGCGCGGCCGGCGCCAGCCGCGCCGGATCCACATCAGCGGGCGGCGCGCGCCGCGCCCCGGCCGCGTGCTGGTGCGCCCGCACCACCGTCGCGTCCGCCGCCACCGTCCACGCGGCGCCCCCGGCCTCATCGCACCCGGCGCGCAGCCGGTCCAGGATCATCTCCCAGGTCCCGTCGCCGGACCAGCGGCGGTGCCGGTTATACACCGTCTTCCAGTTCCCGAACCGCTCCGGCAGGTCCCGCCACGGACACCCCGTGCGGGTCCGGAAGAAGATCCCGTCGATCACCAGCCGGTGATCATTCCACCGATGCCCCTGCCGCGGATGCCGCGGCAACAGCGGCTCCAGCCGCGCCCACTCCTCATCGCTGAGGTCATGACGCCTTAACCTGTCCTCATCCACGGGTCAATACAACCGGAAGCGACCCTAAAGATCTACGGGACAGGCTCTAGCCCGCGCAGCTGGGGCAGCGGGCGGGACAGCGTGTCCCACTCGGCCTGGCTGACGAGGATGTCGGCGTGGCTCAGCTCGGCCAGGCCGCCGATGTGGTCCTGGTGGAGGTGGGAAAGCACCGCGGTGCTGACATCGCCCGCGGCGTAGCCGAGCCGGTCCAGCCCGGCGGTCAGGGTCTCGGCCGGGCCGATCGCGAACCGGGCCAGACGGCCGTACAGCACCCCGGTCATGCCGCCGGGGAAATAGCCGGGGTCGGTGACCGAGGCCCGGTCCTGCCCGGCATCGAACAGCACCAGGCCGTCGCGGTGCTCGATGACGTAGGCGTTGATGGGCCGGGGCCCGGTCCAGCGCCGGGAGGCGAGCAGCCACCAGGGCGTCGGCCGCCAGGTCGACGCCAGGTGGTCCGGGCGGATCTGCACCTGGCCGGTGCTCACCGCCGACACCCGGCGGATCGGGTCGGTTGGGTCCATGTCCAGGTTCCTTTCCGCCGCGGGCCTTGCGGTGGCCGGTCCGATCAGGCGTTCAGCTTCTTGCCGAGGATGCCCGGGGCGATCGAGGTCTCGCCTTCGCCGGGGATGATCAGCCACGCGGCCAGGTAGGCCAGGGCCGCGGTGCCGCCGGTGAAGACTGAAACGACGGTCACGATCACCCGGACTAGGGTCACGTCCAAGCCGGAGTTGTCGGCGATTCCCGCGCTGATCCCGGCCACGATGCGGAACTTCCGGGGGCGCACCAGGATCTTGGTTCCGTTTCCCCCGCTCATACGGGCCGTCCTCGCGGTGACCCCGGGGGTAGCTGGCCGCCGACGGCGGCTGATCCCGGTGCCTCTTGCAGGCTATGCTTGAAATTTAAACTAGCAATTTTTTTCCAGAAATAAATGTAGTAATTTATGTCCATGGCGGAATGGGCCTTCCTGACCAACCGCGCCCGGGTCCTGCTGCACCTCGCCCACGACCCGGGCGCGAGACTGCGCGACATCGCGGCGAGCCTGGGCATCACCGAGCGTCGCGCCCACGGCATCATCACCGACCTGGCCGAGGCCGGCTACGTGATCACGCAGAAGGACGGCCGCCGCAACCGCTACCAGATCCAGGCCCACGTGCCGGTACCCGAGCCGGGGACCAGGGAGCCGGCCGTCGGCGAGGTCGTCGCCCTGTTCGCCGCCCGGAACCGGGCCGGAACCGAGCCACCCTTAATAGCTGGATCATTATTTCCGGAAATATTTTGCTAGTTCTCGGTTGCGTAGATAAACTCAGGGCGGGCGCCGGGGACTAGCCGCCGAAGGCGGCCAGCTACCACGCGCCGCCGAAGAAGAGGTGTTGGTGATGGTCGCCCTGCTGGTCATCCTGGTGGTACTCGTCGTGGCCGGGCTCATCGCGGCCGGCCGCTCGTTCAAGGTCGTGCAGCAGTACGAGCAGGGCATCATCTTCAGGTTCGGACGGGTGCTGCCGGGGACGCGTAGCGCCGGGCTGACCCTGATCCGGCCGGTCGGCGACCGCATGCAGAAGGTCAACATGCAGATCATCGCCATGGCCGTCCCGGCTCAGGAAGGCATCACCAGGGACAACGTGACCGTCCGGGTCGACGCCGTGGTCTACTTCCGGGTCGTCGACCCGGTCAAGGCGACGATCAACGTGCAGAACTACATGTTCGCCGTCTCCCAGCAGGCGCAGACCTCACTCCGGTCGGTCATCGGCCAGTCCGAGATGGACCAGCTGCTCTCCGAGCGGGACTCGGTCAACCGCGAGCTGCGCCGGATCATCGACGAGCCGACCGAGGGCCCGTGGGGCGTCCGCGTCGAGCGGGTCGAGCTCAAGGACGTCTCGCTCCCCGAGAACATGAAGCGGTCGATGTCCCGGCAGGCCGAGGCCGAACGGGAGCGCCGCGCCCGGATCATCACCGCCGACGGCGAGTACCAGGCCTCCAAGCGCCTCGCCGCCGCGGCCAACGTCATGTCCCGCGACCCGGCCGCACTCCAGCTGCGGCTGCTGCAGACAGTCGTCGAGGTCGCCGCGGAAAAGAACAGCACGCTGGTCATGCCGGTCCCGGTCGAGCTGCTCAGGTTCTTCGACAAGTTCACGCCGCCGGCGCCTGCGGGCGACAGGAAGTCGGCCGAGGATTCGGCGTCACTCGCGGACTTCAGCGATCAGGTTGCGGTCACAGCCGAGGCCGAGATTCCGGGCGGAGCACCGCTTGCGATACCCGAGGTCCCGCAGGTCCCCCAGCTGCCCATACAGGTAAGCAACGGCAAGCTACCCGCCGCCGTAGTGCCGTAGCCGAGCACAGGCGAGCGGGCATCGTGAGTGAGATCGGTACCGGCGGTGTCGCCGGTCAGGGCTCCAGGTAGCGGAGGACGGCCAGCACCCGGCGGTGGTCGGCGTCCGACGGAGCCAGGCCGAGCTTGCTGAAGATGTTCCCGACGTGCTTTTCCACGCCCCGCTCGGAGACCACGAGAATCCCCGCGATCGCGCTGTTGGACCGGCCTTCGGCCATCAGCGCCAGCACATCACGTTCCCTGGCCGTGAGGGAGCCGGGCCCGTCGGCGCCGTGCCTGCGGTAACTCTCTCATCCCACGGTCCGAGCCGATCAGGATCACTCAAGGGGAGTGGGCAGATTGCGCACCAGCCTGCCCAGAACCAGTAGTCCGGTACTGCCATCATGCCCACACCGAAGGTGGCCCGGCTGATTACAGATTCGGCAGGATCTGATTTTCTACCGGAACGACAGGAAAGGCTCTACGGCGATCGTCGACAAGGTCGAGATCGCATGAGCGAGTATTCCACTTCGCGCATAGATACTCACCCGAGGTGACACCCTATTTTCGGCTACGAGCGTGCGCGCTGGGGTACAGGGCGATTGGATGCTTTTCACGCGTGGCTGTGGCTTTCCTGCTGGGGCGGGTCAGCTGCTGTGCAAGAGGGTGAGGAGCGCGTAGTGGTAGGCGGCTTGGATGGGTGGTATGGAGTCC
>WNGL01007715.1_pt1 | contig 12632 bp, 10 predicted proteins | sample 5400591 | NCBI WGS metagenome assembly WNGL01 (sample SAMN13153377, study PRJNA577476) | soil metagenome | isolation source: 80 cm soil or saprolite under Garry oak tree replicate 1 | place: USA:California | collected 2016-06-15
CGCGCCTTTTGAATATTCTCGCCTGAAGACGGCAGAGCGCGAGTACAATATGAAAGAGGTTTCCGCGCAGGACTCGATGGCCTGGGAGACACAAGGCGCGATCACGGACAGGACACGGGAGCACCTCGGTATTGGCGACGAGGGGATTATTTTATTCAGAAAGCTTCTGAAAGAGCAGATCGAAGTCGCTCAACGCGGGCAAGATCCGATCGGTGTCATTCGCGATCCAGACAAAAACCGCATCATTGAATTCGACGTCATGAACGAGAGGATCGGACTTCATCGGCCATCCAATTCGGTTTTAGATCAGAAAGCAGTCGCGTCGTAATCGAAATCACACCCTTGGACGCAAAGACACTCGCTAGTGTCTTTAAAGCGCGTTGAATAAATCACCGCATTTCCTGGATTCCCGCCCGCACCCGCTGTCGCTTGGCTGGAATGAGATAAAAGATAACGACGAATTTCTGAGACAGCCCTTTCCGTCACGCCCCAATAAATCATAGGTAACTCTTCATCAAAGCGTTTCTTTCGCTGAGTTTATACTGAAAAGGTTCATGTTTAAATATTTCATACCTTACATAAACTATTGATTTTACAGCGGTTTTTCAGAAAAAATCCTTGCAAAGAAGTATCCTTTTCGGTAAGCTCCGTTTGCGGTGAGTCGAAGCTGGCAAAGTCGGAGGAGACTATCATGCTAACGAGAGAAGAGAACGAGAGGCTAGCACGCGTGAGCACGGGAACGCCGGCGGGAGAACTGTTGCGCCGTTATTGGTATCCAGTGGGTGTTGCGAGTGAGCTGACAGCGGAGCATCCTACGCAGCTGGTGAGAATTCTCGGTGAAACGCTGGTGCTGTTTCGCGACAAGAAGGGACGGGTCGGGTTGCTCGATGACCGCTGCGCACACCGCGGCGCTTCTCTCTGTTACGGTCGCGTCGAGGAGCGCGGTATCGCCTGCGCGTATCACGGTTGGCTTTACGATACGAAAGGCAATTGCCTGGAAACACCCGCCGAGCCTGCCGAAAGTAAATTTCATCTGACCGTCAAGCAGAAGTCCTATCCGGTGCAGAAGCTGGTCGGTCTTTACTGGGGCTATTTGGGTCCGGAACCGGTGCCGCTGATACCGAATTTGGATATCTGGTTCAGGAAGGATGGCCACAGAAAAATCTTCATCCAGCCGCAGCTCGACTGTAACTGGTTTCAGGCGATGGAAAATTCGATGGACCCCGCCCATCTGCAGATTCTTCATCAAGACACGGCCGGCCGCGGGCAACCGATCCAGAACAGCACGCGGGGGCTAACCGACGATGTCGAAAAATTTGAGTTCTACGAAGTATCGTACGGGCTCATGAAGCGGCGGGCTTACAGAAACGGCATGGTGGATGAGCATCCGGTGATTTTCCCCAACATTTTGCGGCAGGGAAACGTGGGGCAGATCCGCGTTCCTATGGACGATACCCACACGAAAATCTATTTCGTGCGATTTTTCCCGACCGAAGATAGTTCCATAGTCGAGAACGACGAACCGCCGGTGGAGTATATTCAGCCGTACAAGAACCCGCCCGACGCGCTGCACCCTTACACAAAGTTCCGCATGGACGCGGTGCAGGCGCAAGATCACATGGCGTGGGAAACCCAAGGACCGATTGCCGACCGCACCCGCGAACGCTTGACCTCTTCGGACCGTGGCATCGTCATGCTACGAGAAGTCATGATGCGCGAAATGGATCGCGTCCAGCAGGGGCATGATCCCATGGGAGTCGTGCGGGATCCACGTCAGAATATGCTAATGGTGGATACCCATCTCATGGAATCCATCGCGCAAGTCTCTCAATCCCGCGCGTCGCGCGCCGTGAACGAGTAAATCCAAACTGCCGCCTTGCTCTCGCCGTCGAAAGCGAGGCGGAGAAGTTTCTGCCCGGAAAAATCTTCGCTTGCCTTAGCATTGGGGCGAGAATATGATTCTCTCGCCGTTTGGCAGTTCTGAAAAACACGTATTTTTATTGTTCCGCGAGGTAAAATGCCATGAGCGATCATTCTCAACTGCGTGAGCTAGTCGCGCAGTCGTGTCGAGTTCTCGGGAAGCTCAATTTGACCAAGGAACCCAGCGGGCACGTGAGCGCGCGGGTTCCCGGACAGGATCGAATTTTCATCAAGGCGCGCGGGCCGGGAGAGTCGGGACTTCGGTTTGTGACCGCGCGCGACATTATCACGGTCGATTTCGCGGGAAAGAAAGTCCAGGGAGAGGATGGTCTTGAATCACCGCAGGAAGTTTTTATTCACACCTGGCTTTACCGAACGCGCCCCGGCGTCCACTGTGTCGTACACGTTCACCCTTTGACCGTCGTGCTCTTCACCATCTGCAACAAGCCCCTGCAACCGCTTTTCGGCGCTTACGATCCATCCGGATTGCGTCTCGCCGTGAGTGGACTATCCACCTATCGCCGGAGCATCACCGTTTCCAACGAAAAGCTGGGCGAAGAATTTGCCGCGGCGATGGGCGATAAGTCGGCTTGTCTCATGAGAGGCCATGGCATTACCACCGCGGGGGAAAGCGTCGAAGAGGCGTCCCTGACGGCGATCAAGTTGAACGATCTCGCGGAGATCAACTATCGAGCCCATCTTCTCGGCACCCCGGAAGCGATTCCTCAAGAAGACATTGACATCATGGTGGGCAAGACGCGCGGCGGCACCAAGGCCGTTTACTCGGCATCCTCGTGGCGTTATTACTGCAAGCTGCTCGATGAATAAGCGGTCGCTGACCTAGCTCTGAGTATGGCGCAACCGGTCCTCGAGTTTCGCGATGTCGTCAAGCGCTTCGGGACGGTCCCGGCGGTCGACGGGGTCAGCTTTTCCATTCAGCCGGGTGAAATCTTCACTTTGCTCGGCCCATCGGGCTGCGGCAAAACAACGACTCTCAGGCTTGTGGCGGGATTGGAAGAGCCGGATGACGGTGAGATTTTGGTCAACGGTACACCGCTCACCGCGCCACGCCGCGGCATCTTCGTTGCGCCGGACAAGCGGCAGATGGGAATGGTTTTCCAATCTTACGCCATCTGGCCGCACTTAACGGTCTTTGAGAACGTCGCGTTCCCATTGAGAGTGCGCGGCGAACCTTCTTCAACCCTCAGTCGACGCGTGCTCCAAGCGTTAGAGACCGTGGGTCTTGCAGGGCTCGAAGGGCGCGGCGCGACGGAGTTGTCGGGCGGCCAGCAGCAGCGCGTGGCGCTTGCTCGCGCGCTTGTTTATGCGCCGGCGATTTTATTGCTGGATGAGCCGCTGTCTAACCTCGATGCGAAACTGCGGGAGCAGATGCGCCTGGAAATCCGCGCGCTGCAGATGAAATTCAAACTCACGGTTCTTTACGTCACTCACGACCAAGCCGAAGCGATGACACTGTCGGACCGCATGGCCGTGGTTCATCGCGGCCGGTTCGAGCAAGTCGGCAGTCCGGCGGAGGTTTACGAACAGCCTGCGACGCCGTTCGTTGCCGAGTTTTTGGGGCGGACGATAAGCTTCGAGGGTATGATCGCGAAAAACCATGGCGGCTGCTGGGTCGATCTCGGTGCGGGCGGCGCGCGGATTCTCCTCGACGGCAAAAAGAGCGGTTCGTTTAGCGGCGGCGAAAAGGTACGACTTTTCACGCGGCCGGAAGACATTGAGATCCTGCCAAGCGCCGAAGTCGCGGCTAATCAAGTAGCCGCCAAGATCGAGCAGGTCGCTTATCTGGGCGATCACATCGACTATCACGTCCAAGCTGCCGGGGCTTTCTTTGTCCTATCGGCTTCGAAAAAGCAACGATTCGCCGTCGGCGCCGACATCCGGTTGAAGCTCGACTGCGAGCGCCTCACCATCCGCTCCGTCTGAGAATGGGATGAAAATATCGCCAGCGACGATGGCCTTGCCGGGCTTCAGATTTCGTGTTCGTTCCATTCGTGTCGCCGAGTTCTCGATGCTGGCGTTTCTCGCCATAGCGATGGGCCTGCCGCTACTGTTTCTTTTGGTGGGCAGCTTCAACTTGGCAACGCCTGGCAAGGCTGCAGTTTATGGTTTGGATAATTGGGTGCGAGCCTTCAGCGATCCCGGCACGATCAGCGCCCTATGGATGGGCTTTCTCCTTTCCGTCGTGCGCTTGATTCCCGCCATGATCCTGTCCGTTCTCGTCGCCTGGCTGATCGCGCGCACCGACATGCCCGGAGGGAGGACCGTCGAGTCCTTGTGCTGGATCGCCTATTTCATTCCGGATTTTCCCTTGACCCTCGCCTGGATTCTCCTGCTGGATCCCAACTTCGGTTTTCTCAATGCCTTGGCCAAAGGCCTGCCGTTTATCCATGGACCTATTTTCAACCCGTACAGCTTTTGGGGCATCGTCTGGGTGCACACTTCGACTGGCGGCATCTGGTTCAAAGTCATGTTGCTGGCGCCGGTCTTCCGCCGCTTGGGGGCGTCGCTGGAAGAGGCCGCGCGCGTCGCCGGCGCGAGCACGGCGACGATGCTGCGCCGGATCACGTTACCCGTTTTATCGCCGATGATATTGGCAGTGTCGGTACTGAGCTTCATCCGCGGACTTCAATCCTTTAATACGGAGCTGCTCCTCGGCACGCCGGCGGGAATCTATGTCTATTCGACGCGGGTTTACGATTACCTTCAGCGTGAACCGCGCGCGTATGGCGAGGCGACGGCGCTGGGCTCGGTCTTTCTGCTGGTGCTCGCGGCCCTGCTGTTCTTCTATTGGAAATATCTGAGCGGCGGCAAAAAATTTACCGTCGTCACCGGGCAGGGCTATTCCACTCTGCGCGTGACACTCGGAAAATGGCGCTACCTTGCCCTCGGCGGCTGTCTAATTTACGTCGCGGTCATGATCGTCATGCCTCTGCTCTTTCTTGTGATCGGCTCATTCATGCGCCGCTACGGCTTTTTTCACATCGCGTCGCCGTTTACCCTGAGCCACTGGAAGAGCCTGTTCACCGATCCGATTTTTTTCGTAGCGCTTAAAAATAGTCTGATCATCGCGACCGTCACCGCATTAGGCGGCATATTTCTCTATTCCGCCGCCGCCTATCTGTTGGTGTCACGCCGATCCGTGACCGCGCCATGGCTGGAAAGCTTTTGCTGGATTCCCCACGTTCTCCCGGGCATTCTCTTGAGTCTCGGCGTCCTATGGCTTTTTCTCTCGACGCCGTTGCGCACGGTCCTCTACGGGACGGTGTGGGGCATTGCGCTGGCGCTCATCCTCGCTGATAGCCCGGTTACGACTCAGGCGTTCAAGGCGGGCTTCCTGCAGCTTGGCTCCGATCTGGAAGAAGCGGCGCGTGTGAGTGGGGCCTCCTGGCGGGCCACCTACCGCCGCATTCTATTGCCGCTGTTGGCGCCCATCGCCGCCGCCGTCGGGCTGATGAATTTCGGCAACGCCTTGACCAGCATCAGCGCGCCTGTGCTACTCTACAGCCACCAGTCGAGACCACTGGCGATTCTTCTTCTGGAATATAGTTTCACCGGGGAGCTGGAACGAGGCGCGGCCCTGGGGTTGCTGATTACGCTAATCATCGGCGCCATGATGATCGTCGGAAGAAAGCTCGGCCTGCAACTGTCCGGCTCGGATTAACGGCAGGCGAAGTCTGCATTTAGAAATCATGAGGTAAAACGGCATGAAACGAGCATGGATGGTCCTTTTTCTGCTCGGTTGGTGTGCGCCTGGGTTGGCGCAGACCAAAGGCAGCGACAAGGAATGGCAGGAAATTCTCAACGCGGCGAAGAAGGAGGGCAAGGTCGTAGTCGCCGGCTCGCCGGATCCCGTCATGCGCAATGAAGTGATTCCAAAATTTACCGCGCGCTACGGCATTCCCATCGAGTTTATCGCCGGTCGGTCGAGTCAGATTGTCTCGCGCGTGCAGACGGAACGATCCGCCGGCATCTTTAACGTGGACGTCTATCTCTCAGGTCCCGATACGACCGCGAATACGCTCTACGGTGAGAAACTCATCGACCCGCTGAAACCGTTGCTCATCCTGCCTGAAGTCGTTGACGGCGCAAAATGGAAGCAAGGGAAGCTCTGGTTTATCGACCCTGAGGAACGTTACGTGGTCCGCGCTTTCTCGAGCGTCGCCAGCCTTTTTTTCATCAACGCCGACGTGGTCAAGCCGGAGGAGATGCGCGCGGCCAAAGATCTGCTGAATCCCAAATGGAAAGGAAAAATCTCCGCCGAAGATCCATCCACCATCGGAGCGGGCTCGAATCAAGCGGCGCGCTTTTATTTCGAGCTCGGGGAAGATTTCGTCCGCAAGCTGTATATTGACCAGCAGCCGGTGCCCACACGGGACCGGCGACAGATGACGGACTGGCTCGCGCGGGGCACGCAGCCGATTTGCCTTGACTGCCGTGAAGATGACGTCCGCCCTCTGGAAAAAGAAGGATTCAAACTGATGGAGATCTTCGAATTATCCGATATGTCCAGCACGATCAACGGTTCTCCCTGGCTGTTGACGGTCGCGAACAGGCGACCCAATCCCAATGCCGCCCGGGTTTTCGTCAATTGGATCTTGTCGAAGGAAGGACTGGAGATTTATGCTCGGGGTTACGGCACGGCGACCTTGCGCAAAGACATCGACGAATCCTATCTCAAGCCCGGCATCGTTCCCAAGGTCAACGTGAAATATTTCGATGACACGGATTGGAAATGGGTTATCACCGGGAGAAAGGAATACCGGGAAAAGTTTTGGAAGATTTTGAAATCACGATAAGGAATGCTGCGATTCGCGCATGAGGATCCGCAGTTGACTCCTGTGTCAATCCTGAGTGAAAGGAAAGATCTAGATTCTTCGCCCTGCGGGGTCAGAATAACACACAGGGTCCAGCTGCATTCCCCTATTTGTTTGGTTCGCAAATCAGCTTTTAAGATAAGGAGACGCCATGGCAGCTAAGAAAAAAATCCGCATTTATTACCGCGCGCCCAGCCACGTGCCGCTGTGGAAGGTGATGGAAGAGGGCGGCTTTCTGGCGAAGCACGGACTGGAAATGGAAATGGGCTCGCTGGAGGGCCAGCGCAAGCGGGCGGCCGAGGGCCTGAAGTCCGGCGAGCTTGACATCGTTTCGGGGAATCATCACAACCTCTATGCCCGGCGCGCTCTCAATAACGATCCGTACGTCCACGTCGCGCAGAGCAACAACGCGTGGCGAGAAAACTATCTCGTCATGGGTAACGGTATTAACGGGCTTCAAGACCTAAGAGGCAAAACAGTGGCGATGGACGATTACGACGGTCACACGGGACTGAACGTCTGGCTCTATCTCCGGTTGAATGGTTTGGAGGAAGGCAGGGATGTCGAGTTGGTGACCGACAACAAAAAGGGAGGGGAGCGGGCCAAAGAAGTCATGGCCGGGACGTACGATGCCACCTTCATCCGCGCGGTGGACCAGCTCCGCGCGCGTAAGTTCGGCGCGAGGATCATGGAAGTGCCGTCGATGGCGATGGTCGAAGGGGTGACGCTCACGACCACGACGACCTACGTGAAAAATCATGAGCATGAAGTGCGGGCGCTGATTCTCGCCATGATCGACGCGACTCATTTCTTCAAGACAAAGAAAGCCGAGACGCTGGCGATCATCAAAAAACACTGCACGCAGCTGCTCAAGATGCAGGATGACGAGGAGTGGGATTGTTTTTACGATACCCAGTCAGCGTCGCTGGAGGAGAAACCCTATCCCTCCATCGAGGCGATTCAGAACGTTTTCGCCCTGGCGCTAAAGCGCGATCCCGAGATCAAAGACTTCAATCCGTTGACGTTATGGGATCTCCACTATGTGAAAGAGATTGACGACAGAGGCTATTTCCGGCAACTCTATGGTTGATAAATTGATAAAGATTTGCTCCGCGCATCGCCCAGCAGATTCCTGACTCTCTCGATCAGCGCGCATGGATGTCCCATCGACTTTGCTGCTCAACGACGGCACCGACACGGAAGCTCACCCCGATGCTGTTGTTAGCATCGCACGGAGGTTGTTTATGAGCACGAGCCCGTCACCGATCAATCTCTTCGATTTTGAGGCCATTGCCAAGGAGCGCCTGCCGAAAGCGGAATACGATTATATCGCCGGAGGCGCGACCGATGAGATCAGCGTGGAACGGAACCGCCGCGCCTACGAGTCCTGGGCGTTGCGCCCGCGGGTGCTGCGCGACGTGAGCGCGCTCGATCTCTCCACGACCGTGCTGGGAATCAGGGTGAGCCTTCCGGTTCTCATCGCCCCCTGCGGCGGGCATAAGCGGGCCCATCCCGACGGGGAACTCGCCACCTACCGGGCCGCGGCGGCTTGTGGCACGATCCTCGCGGTCAGCGCCAATTCAACTACTTCCTTTGAAGAATTGGCCAAAGCGGCGCGAGGCCACCTTTGGCTTCAACTGTACCCGTTCCGCGAGCGCGAGATGACGAAAGAGTGGCTCACGCGCGCGAAAGAAGCGGGATACGACGCGGTGTGTGTCACGTTGGATTCGCAATGGCCGCCCAAGCGCGAGCGCAATATCCGCAACAACTATCGGAGAAGCCGAGGCGTCAACTATCCGAAGGACGGCGCGCAAACGCCCAGACCCGCCGGGCGGGCCGGAGAGGGATCAGACCCCGCCGCCACTTGGAAGGATTTGGAGTGGATCAAGTCGGCGGCCGATCTTCCCATCGTCGCCAAAGGAATCATGACGGGCGAGGACGTCGAGTTATGCGCGGATGCTGGCGCCGACGCCGTGATCGTCTCCAACCACGGTGGCCGGCACCTCGACAACACCCTGGCGACGATCGAGGTTCTCTCCGAGGCCGTGGCGGCGGGGAAGGGGAAGATGGAGATTCTGCTCGATGGCGGCATTCGGCGCGGCGCCGACGTGGTGAAAGCCCTGGCGTTGGGGGCCAGGGCCGTCTTCATCGGTCGTCCACTCTTTTGGGGACTCGCCGTGGACGGTGAGCAAGGCGTGATTCGAGTCTTGAACATTCTCCGCGAAGAGATCGAGATCACCATGGCTAAGTGCGGCCGGCCCACCGTTGCGAGCATCGACTCCACCGTGGTGGTCAAAGCGCCGCGGTTGTGAATCGATCATTCGCCAATCAAGTCATTCGCAGAGCGAGTTTGAGATCTAGCCGGCTGCTAAAAAAACTGCCGTTCGTTTTGCAGCGACTTGCTACTCGACGACCTCAATGGCCAGGCGATAGGCGGGTAATCTATATCCCTGCGACAAGGCGGGAAAATCACGCGCGTAGGTCAAAAACGGCGTCTGGTAATTCCACGGCACCCGGTCTTTGCCTTTGTAGATCGCCGGATAGAGATCGATCAAATGAGTGCCTGGATGGCCGGTAGCTACCAGGTTGATCGTGATATCGCCGTTGCTGTTAAAACCGCAGGCATAGCCCATGGCGGCGTTGTCGTAAGTTACCGCAACCGTATTGTCGAGTTCCGTCCAACCGCTGCCTTTGATCCGCACGGTGAAAGTTTCCCCGACCTTGACGCGTCTTGGTGAAACCTCCACCAGACTCTGTTCGACGTAATAGGGAACTTCCATCAAGACCCGATCGCGCGCCGCCAATTTGACCATGTGCCAGCCGCCGAGATCGTCGGGAATCTGAATCGTGGTGCTCAGCGATCCGTCCGGTCTCGTCCGCGCCGTTGAAAGCGGCGTGCTGTCCAGGTTCCAGCCGCTTGGGGTCATGCGGTTCCCCTTGGCCGTAACAAAAAACAGCGCGATTTCGGTGTCGGCAGGGAGACCATAGGCTCGCAAGCTAGCTTGCGAATTAACCGGTCCCGAGGCGGGATGCAAAGTCGCGGAGCCCGATGACGCCGGCTTCATGCTCATGGTCGTCCGAGGCGTGTCGCTTTTGAGCCCAGCAACCCACCCAGTCTCCGGCCACTGAAGCGCATCGCCGGGCGGGCCGGTATCCTTGGTGACGTTGAACGGGAAACGAAACTCCTGTCGGTTGTCGAGATGAGAGTAAATATAGGCCTGCGGCGACTGCTGCGTGTTGAGATAGGCGCCGGGGGCGTAGGCGGTGCTGTTATTGAGTTGAATGATATGCTTGCCGGGAGGCCCCGACGCGCGGATCTGAAAGACGGCCGCGCCCCGGGTCGCCACCGCGGAGATCTCGCCGGTGTACTTGTTGTCGTAGCGGAGCGCCATGAATTGCTCGAAGCCTGTCCAGCCCAGTCCTTTGACGGTGATGGTGATCGGCGTACCCACTGGGCCTTCGGTTGGCGTTATCGTCGCGCTGCGGAGAATGCGAAAACCACCGCGCGCCACGTCTTGACCGTCCACTACGGCGTAGAGGTCATGCACCTCGCCGAAATCCTCCGGAGCCGTGAAAGCTGCGCTAATTCGACCGTGAGCATTTACCGGGGCGCCCCCTAAATGGACTCGCTTCTCGGTGTATTTACGCTCGTGATACTCGACATTGTCCTCCATCACCTTGGTTACGTAAGCGGCCTCGACCGTGGTCCAAAAAAATTCAACTTTCTTCCCCGCCGGGAGACCCTCTCCGGAGATGGTGAAAGAATCGCCCACGTAGCCTTTAACGGGCTCGACTCTGAGTAATTTGGTGGCCGCCGGCGCGGTCGCGAGCTTGGTGTTCTGAGCGACGATGATCGGATGTGCAGCCGCGGTTGGATCAGCCGGCAGATTCGAGGGCGCGTTGGAGGCATGGGCTTCCAGCAGGCGCACTCCCACGATTAATACAACCGCCAATCCAGCGAGCGGCAGCCCGCGCCGAGTTCGCTTCACGAACTTTCTCCGGTGATTCTGGTTAATCAATAATCCTCACGCGGGTATCAGAGGTTGGCGTTTTTTGGATAGGAGGAGTGAAAGTCGCCGTGCGGCCGTCCTTCGCGGTGATAACGATGCTGTAGTCGAGCGAGCCCACCGGGTAATCCGGCGGAATGTCCCACGTGGTGTCCCACATCCACGCGGAATCGGGCAGCGCGGCTGCGCTCCCGCGAATCGTCCATCGCCCCGGTACCTCTTCGCCATGCGGCAATCTCATTTTAATGGTGGCTCCGTCCTTATCCGTGACGCGCTTGCCCGTCTTGGTATCGAGGATCTCGAAGCGAACGACGATCCGCATGCCGCGCTTGAATACACCGCTCTGGATGCATGAAACGGTCGGCGCCAGACCGTACTTGCTGGGCCCGACGCCGGTCAAAGTTTCCACGTAGAAAAAGAATGGACCCACCGGCTCATAATAAGAGGCCGGTGTCGTGTGCTGCGAGCGCGGCGGAGCGCCCGCCGGAGGCGGAGGAGGAGTTTCCTTTTTCGCCCCGAGAATCATCGCGGCGCCTGACTCCTGCCCTTGGGCGGAAACTTGCGGTTTCGCCTGGTCGCCTTGCATAGCGCAAGCCGTCAGGAAAAATGGCGTGCCACTCAATAGAGCAATGAACAGCAGGTTTCGCTTTTTTCTTCTGGGCGCCATGCTACCTCCAAAAAGAACTAGTTTGGTTTTGTTGCAACGGGATAAGTCGCAGCCGATTATTTCGTAACATAAGTGACCTCTTCACCAACTGTCAAGCAGGAAACTGGCCCGCCGATTGACTTGCCGAATCATTGACTCGTGGTAGTCTGAAACCACACATCTGAGCAAGCTTTTTTGAGTGTCCCAAGGAGGTCCGGATGGTAGACTTCAGCAGCCGATTCGGCCGGCACGTCAATCGTCGCCTTCGCCAGGAGAAGGTCATCTGGCTCACTACCGTCGATTCCCACGACACGCCTCAACCCAGGCCGGTCTGGTTTCATTGGGACGGCGGCACGATCTTGATTTTCAGTGAAAAGAACAAGGCCAAGCTGCGCCATATCGCCCGCAATCCAAGAGTCGCATTGAACTTCAACACCGACGACGAGGGCGGCGATGTCGCCGCCCTCGTGGGCGATGCTAAAATTTTAGACAATCCCCCGGCAGCTAGCCGAGTTAAGACTTACCTCAGGAAGTACGGCAAAGGCATCAGAGATTTGGACATGACGGTTGCCGAGTTTAGAGATGCATACACCGTCCCAATCCTTGTTACGCCGCAAGCCATGCGAGGGTTTGTCGACTGAACTGAACTGTCCCAGTGGCAGATCTAACTGCCGGAGTCAGAGGAGACAAAAACAAAGCCATGAGACAGATCAGGATAGTCCACCGTTTCATGGTTCCTTCATTTTCCTAGGCCGGCACGCTCAGGGAGGAAATTGCCGTTCTGTTCGGCGCCTCGACAGAGTTGGAACCTCGGCGCCTGCGTTAGGCTACCGCAGGCTTGAACGCGCGGCTGGCCGAAGGTTCTGACTGTCGAGCGATAAACCGCTTGATGGATTCGTCGTTGGCGAAGATCTTCTGCGCGCGAGCCGTATCGACTTCAATAGCGAAAACATTCGGATCGTCCGTCCGGGCCTCTCGGAACACTCCGTTATGGATCATGCGCCGAACGGAAAGCCGATTGTCGTCCGTGGGGGTTAAGTAGTGCACGAGATCCGTCTTGTATCGATGCAGAAGGAAAAAGTGCATTAGGCTCATCAGACGCCGGGCGCGGTATTTTTTAACCGTATTTTGGTCCTTGACCGCGAGGAATTTCCGCCCTGCTCTGTCCTTATCGACTCTAAAGGTAATCTCGGCTATTTTGTCGCGGGCTTCGTCAAAAACATT
>WNGL01008325.1_pt1 | contig 12632 bp, 13 predicted proteins | sample 5400591 | NCBI WGS metagenome assembly WNGL01 (sample SAMN13153377, study PRJNA577476) | soil metagenome | isolation source: 80 cm soil or saprolite under Garry oak tree replicate 1 | place: USA:California | collected 2016-06-15
CCCGGCGCAATTCTAAGATTGTAAAGCGCTGCCGCTTTGGTGCCGGATTTCTCCGGGCTCACCGCGTCCGGACTACCGTTGACCACGTAATCGTTGATGCCGTCCTTCACGTAGGGCGTACGGTTCTCGCTCCCGAACAACTTCTTGGCGTTGGTTTCGTTTTCCGTGAAGAGAAGTTCCGGTTCGCCTTCACACAGCAGCCAACGCTTTCCGTAGGCTTTGTGTTCGAGCTCGATTGCCGTCGAACCCGCGGTCCCGTGCTCTTGTTTGAAACCCAGCGATTCCGTGGCGCGTGCTTGCGGGCGATAGTCATCATGCCCCCACGACCAGGTGTTTCGGAACCAGACGGTCGGAAGCAGAGCCAGTTCGGCTTCGGCCGGACCGTGATTCGTGACCGTGATCTTGATAAGGATGTCTTCGACGCCGGCCTTTGCGTATTCGGTTGTCACGTCGAAATAGCGATTGTCGTCGAACACGCCCGTGTCCAGCAGTTCGAATTCACGGTCGTTTTTTCCCCTCCGGCGATTTTCTTCCACCAATTTACCGTAGGGGAATTCCCCTTGCGGATATTTATAAAGCCCCTTCATGTACGAATGCGTCGGGGTCGAATCCAGATAAAAGTAGTACTCCTTGACGTCTTCGCCGTGATTACCTTCATTCCCGGTGAGCCCGAACAACCGTTCCTTCAGGATCGGGTCTTTGCCGTTCCACATCGCCAGCGCAAAACACACCAGCTGGCGCCGGTCGGAAATTCCCATGATTCCATCTTCGCCCCACCGGTAGGTTCGCGAACGTGCATGATCGTGCGGGAAGAAATCCCACGCTGTTCCGTGTTCGCTGTAGTCTTCGCGGACGGTGCCCCACTGGCGCTCGGAGAGATAGGGGCCCCAGCGCTTCCAGTGCGACTTTCGATCACGCGATTCTTCGAGGCGTTTCTCTTCAGCATTCATGGAGTGGTCTCGCTCACAGCTTTCAAAAAGTTATTCGGCCGCGATTTCAATTGCGTGGCCGTCCGGATCGCGAACGATGAATGCCTTTCGCGTTCCGGATTCTTGGATGGGATTCACAACTAGGCCGGAAGATACGAATCTTGTCTTGTTCGCGCCGAAATTCTGAGCGGCGGCTTTCACATCGAGGGCAATCAGAATCGTTTCCCGATGCACCACGTCGTTGGCGTGCTCATCGGCAGGAATAGGGCGTCCGTCGCGAGGAGTCAGATATTCCAGAAATTCGATCCCGGGCCCTTCAGCGGCACGTAACGCGGTAATCCGCAAACGGGCGCCAAAGACGTTGTTGAGATGTTCCTGCTCCGTGCCGTAGTTTTCACTTTCCCCGGCGACGCGCATTCCGAGAATATCGCGATAAAATTTGAGGCTCGTTTCGGTGTTCGCTACCGCGATCGCCGTGTGATCGATACCGAGGAAGAGTCGGCTGCTCGGTTTGTGCCACTTCGCCGCTCCCTTGTCCTCGGGGAATTCCAGAATCTCGACGGGATGCTCGTCAGGATCCTTGAAATAGAACGCCTTGATGCCCGCGGCGTTCTTATTCCAGTCGGGCAATCGTTGTGGTCCGGTCGAAGCGTGCTCGACGCGGTTTTCGCGCAGCACCTGATAGGCCCGGTCCATGTCGCTGACGATGATGGCGATGTGCTGAAACCAAAGATCGTTGCTGCGGGAGTCGGCGGGGATCGCGCGGCCGCGCGGAGCAAGAAACTGAATGAGTTCGATCGACTCATCCCCCAGTTTCATTCTGACGACGCGTACACGGGCGCCAAACACGCCGAACAGATGCTCGACGTTCTCGCCCGCGATCTCCGTGTCCGAAATCTTTTCAAACGTGAGCACGTGCGAGTAAAAATCGACCGAGCGGTCCATATCAGCAACGGTCATTTGAATCGGCCCGACTGCGATGACTTGGGCCTCTGCCGGAGAGCCGTTGTTCGGCTGAGCTTGTGCACTCCCTGGAACATTCCAGCCTGCAAGCAGAACGACCGAGAGCGAGAGGATACCTAATGACCGGAAACGCATGTCACGCTCCGGCCAGAACCGCGGACGGCTCGGAACTGCTCGAACGAGTCGCAACGCCCAAGCGCTGTTTCAGCTGATCGCCAACGCGTAATGCATTCGCCATGATTGTGAGTGCAGGATTCACGGCTGCGCTTGATGGAAAGAAACTGCCGTCCACGACGTAGAGGTTGTCGACGTCATGTGCTTTGCAATGGATGTCGAGTGCCGAGGTTTTCGGATCGGAACCGAAGCGAATCGTGCCGTTCTGATGCGCCACACCCGCGAGCGGGATGCGGTCCCCGAGGAACAGATTTCGGGCGAACAGGCCTTGGTGGCAATCGTGACCATGAACGCCGCACTTCGACTGCTGGCCCATCAGCTCTTTCAGTTTGGAGGTGAGGCGCGCATGCGCTTCCTGGTTATTCGGCGTGTATTGCAACACGATCCGGCCGTCGCGATCGAGCGTTACGCGGTTGTTCGGGTCGGGCAAGTCCTCCGACGTAAGCCAAAAGCTCAAGGCGTGATTCGCCATCAGGTCCAGAGTCCAGCCGGGAGCGATCGCCGGTGCGCCGGCGGACAGTGCAACTCCGTCCAGCTTCGCGACAAACGAAAAATGCCCCATCGGATAATTCCACTCGTTGCTCCCAAAATAGAAATCGTTTACGGCAAGCGTCTTCTGGTACAACGTCGGATTCGGACATTTAGAAATTGCCAGCAGCACCGAATTGACGTGACCCATGTAGTGACGTCCGACGATGTCCGAGCTGTTCGCCAGTCCTCGCGGGTGCTTCTCGTTCGCGGAACGAAGCAGCAGCGCTGCGGAGTTGATCGCGCCGCAGGAAACCACGACCACGTCCGCGGAATAGTTTTCCGTAGCGCCGTTGCGGGTGACGACAACGCGCGAAATCTCGCGGCCGGACGCCGTCGTTTCGAGGTGCTTGACGTAAGCGTTCGTCAGAAGCGAGACATTCGGAAAACGCAGCGCGGGGTCGACACACAGGGTTTGCGAATCGGACTTCGCATCGATGAGGCACGGGTACCCGTCGCAGGTGTCGCAGCGAATGCACTTGCTCGAGTGCGGATTCTTTTCGTCGATCTGCAATCCCAGCGGTGTGTGAAATGGTTTCAAGCCCTGCCTTTCAAAATCGTCGCTGAGTGCCTGAATTCGCGGCTCATGACTGATCGCCGGATGTGGATAGGGACCGCTCGCAGTGGGTTCCGTGGGATCTTCGCCGCGCTGTCCGTGCACGTGATACAGCCGTTCGGCCTGCAGGTAGTAAGGCTCCAGATCATCGTAGGAAATCGGCCACGCCGGAGAAATCCCTCCAAAATGCCTGATCTCACCGAAATCCTCTCGGCGCAAACGGAATAGCGCCGCGCCGTAGAATTTGGTATTTCCGCCCACGTAATAATTCGTGTGCGGATGGAGAGGCTTTCCATCTTTGTCGCGCCATTCTTCTTTCGTCTGATACTTGCCTTCCACATTGACCGCGCGCGAATCCCAGTTGGCCTTCTCGCGGGGAACATAGTCGCCGCGTTCCAGAATGAGAATGCTCTTCCCGGTCGATGCGAGCGTGTGCACAAGAGTTCCGCCGCCCGCGCCGGTCCCGATGATGATGACGTCGTAATGCTTGTTCGTACTCATAGTGTTTCTCTCGCTTTCACAAATTGTCTCTGTAGCGCCAGGATTCAACCCTTTTTCATCTCCGTGTGCCGACAACGAAAAATGCACCGTTGACTGTTCGCGTGATGGAACTTGGCGCAGTACACGGACCGAGCGGAGCCGGCGCGAACGTAAAGCTCTGCCGCGATCAGCATGGCGAGCGGCGGAGCAGTGAAATAAATCCAAAGCGCGTGAAACATATGCGCCGGGAACGCCGAACCAAGTGTCCGGGCCGGATTCATGCTCATTCCCGAGAGCGGCGCTTCAAAGGTGATATAGGCAGCCACCAGACTTGCCGCGAAGTAGGGCGTGAACCGCGAAATCTTCGAATGATTGGAGACCACAAGAACCGTTAAAGCGAGCATGAACGAAATCAAAAGCTCCGCCGTTAAGGCGACGAGGATTCCGCTCATACCAGGCTGAGTCGCGGCGAAATTGACATTGGGATGGGCAAGCCACGGACCAACCAGCAAAAGCGAAATGAGTACACCGGCCAATCCTCCTGCGAATTGCGAGACGGCATAAAACGCCGCATCCCAGGCTTCTACTTTTCCCAATCGAAGGAACATCAAGGTGAACGCCGGATTCATGTGGGCGCCGGACCGCTTTCCCCATTTCGAATGAATCAACGCGAGCAGTGTCAGTCCCATCGCTACGCCGGTGATGAGCCGACGCGTGAAGGGGCTGGGAAGAAGATGACGCAATGTCGACGCCGGGTGTTCGAGCACTGCGGTAACTACACAGGCCGAAATCATGAACAATGCGAGTTCTGCGGATTCCATCAGGTATTCAGGCCAATGGGTTTTAAGCGCGAGCGCCGCAGACCGATGGGGTTGCTTCGCCGGAACCAATTCACCGACCACCGGCGAGGAAACGATCGTCGCGTCAGCCGAATTCGTGATGAACTTCTCCGTCATGCGGGATGGGATACGGACAAAGGCAGGAAGTGACAGAAATATGCGGGAACTAGGGCCTCAACTAAACTAAAAAGATTTGCGACCAAAACCCGCGAATGGCATCTCATAGCCATCTCGGAGCAGGTCTGTAGGCCCAGGTTCCATCGCACTATCAATACTTAGCACTTAGGCGACACTCCGGTCGTAACTCTTAACCGGTTTGAGACTCCAATAAGGAAGGCGTAGAACGGCCGTAAGATTCATGGTTTGTTAAGGTTGAGTGGATCGAGACGCGATGAGTGCACCACAAATGCATCTGGAGAAGAGCGAAGCCGAATTGATCGCAACGAGTTGCGCCGGCGACCGCGACGCCTTCTACTGCCTGATCCAGCCGTGCGAGCGCGGCGTTTTTACCGCCGCAATGTCCATCCTCAATAACGCCGCCGACGCGGAGGAAGTTGTGCAGGAAGCGGTCATGAAAGCTCTGGCCGCCCTCCCCCGTTTTCGCGGCGAAGCCAAGTTCAGTACCTGGCTTATCCAAATCACGATCAATGAAGCCCGACTGAAACGCCGCAAGGACCGCCGGCACCTCTACGATTCTATAGACGAACAGCAGACCGATGATCAAGGAGACGCTTTCCCCAAGGATTTTGCCGATTGGCGGGAGATTCCTTCCGAGGAATTGCAGCGGAAGGAGTTGCGGGAAGCCCTGAAACGCGCCCTAGATTCCCTTGCCCCGAAATATCGTGAAGTCCTTATACTGAGGGACATCCAGCACCTCAGTATTCAAGAAACAGCCCAAGTCTTGAATATCAGCGAGGGGAATGTGAAGACGCGATTGTTGCGGGCGAGGTTCCAAATGAGAGACGCTCTCGCTCCAGGCATCGATGGAAGCTGGGCCTCAGGCAAGACCGAATATGAGAAGGTAAGGCCCTGGTAAGATTGGGGTTATGGGAGATTGAAACTTATCAGGCGGCTTCGAATCCAATGAGAGTGATTGAAATTAGCTGCTTAGAGGTGTGGCGGGAAGTCTCCAACTTCATCGACGGAGAAGTCGACGCCGAGCTGCGCGCGCGCATGGAAGCCCATTTTAAGGATTGTGCGCACTGCAAAGCGATCCTTGATGGAACCCGGAACGTGGTGAAGCTTGTGGGAGACGGAGTGGAGTACGAAATGCCGCCTGGCTTCAGCTCTCGACTGCAAGAAAAAATCAGAAACAAATAAGGTCCGCAACCCTCTGGAACTTTGCCGGTTTGACGAACCCTATCGCGCAGCGGCCTCTTCTTTCTCACTCAAGAACCAGGTACTTTGAAGCCCTCCAACCTGCTCGGGAACGTCCGTATTGTTGACGTGCAAGGTGATTTTCCATTCGCCGTTCGAAAGCTTTTTCCAGGTATTGAAGTACCGGTAGCGCTTGCGAATCGTTTCCCCGCCCGCCCTCGGCGACAGGATGAATTCGTGCCGGCCGCGATCGAATGCCACCGTGTCCATGATCGAAATGTCAATAATGATCGGAACGAATTTGACGGAATAGGACGCAAACAGCTTCGTCGCTTCTTCCGCGAGACTCAATCGAGCGTCACCACCGTATCGGCTTGGACTCCCTTCCGACATGTCCGTGAACCCCTCGGGATGAAAAACAGCAAGCAGCTGGGCAGGGTCCCCGGAGCGATACGCCTCGCGCATTTCGGTTCTTGCCGCATTGATCTTGTATTTGTCGTCCATCCAACCGCACCTCGCGGAGCCACCGAACGTCAAATTCCGGGAATTCCTGCAGACAGGGCAAAGCAACGCTGCATCAGATGCAAACAGCCAACCGCCGGATTCAGAAAGTTGCTGGTCTCCACTTCGACAAACGCTACCGCAGCTCGCTGATGCCGGAAGAATCAATTTCGAAAATCAGGGTGTCACCGTTTTCCACAACTGTTCCCTTGAGCCGGACCGGCTGCCCCACACGATCGAGAACCGTCGCCTTCGCAAGCGGCTTATGATTCGAGTCCGTCAATTGAAGTACCGCGGGCTCGCCACGGAAGTTGTTCGTGGCAAACAGAATTGGAACACCTCCGCTGAGACAACGCGCAGCGCAGTCGCGGTGTACTTTGCCGCTGCCCGGGTTCATGACACCGAGGTAGCATTTGCCGTCCACGATTTCCCCGTTCAACTCAAAAACTCCAAGCATCCTTTCGGCTGGGGGAAGCGCCTCCGCTGCCCCCTCCACCGCGATTGAGCCCCTGACCACTTCGATCATCGTCTGGTTGCCTCGATAAATCAGCGTACCCCTGAGGCGAACGGACTTGCCCTCAAATTCAGACACTTCGTCGTCGGCTCCATGTTTTCCCTCCCCGACCAGCAAGTAGTGCGACGAACCGGAGTCCGGGGAACCGGGCCTCCTGACCAACAGAGTCGGAAAGGGCTTTCGTTCGATGATGCCTTCGAAGCTTCGCTGTTTCCCGTATTCGAACATCGCGGGAGCGAACGTCCTCTGGACGGATGCAAACGTGATTGCGCCAACAGCGGCAATCGCCATGAGAGCAATCACAACCGCGCGGATCCTGCGTGAAATACCGGCAGGCGCTTTGGGGAGATAACCTACGTAGAATTCGTTCATGCAGTTCTGCTTTCTTTCGTAATCACCGATGGCTCCACGCGCGTTCCCGCCGCAAGCGGGTTGGGATCGATCCAGACGCGGCCGTCGACAATCCTTGTTTTGAAGGTCGCGACTTTTTCCGTGAAGGGCGGCGGAGACGCTCCGGTTTCCGGCAGATACTGATAGCCATGCCACGGACAGGTCACACATCCATCGATGATCTTGCCTTCTCCCAAAGGTCCGTTCTGGTGACGGCAGACGTTTGAAATCGCGGATACTTTTCCGTCGTATTTGAAAATCGCGACGCGCTCACCCCGAATCGAAACAACTCTCGCGCACTTTTCAGGAATGCTCTCGACCGCACAGGCATCAACGAAATCCGTGCGAGACGACATCGAGTATGCGGAATCCACCTTGTCTTCTCGCGATGCCGCTGCGATGTGCAGCCCGACGACGATGACCAATCCGCAACCCGTTGCGATCGCAAGCCACGGGTTCCTTTCCGACTGCAACAGTCCTAGGGTGACGTGACCGACCAAGGACGCGTACGCCACATAAACCATCATGTGAAGAAATTTCCAGATCGGCGGAGTCAGGTTTCTCAGCCAGAAATCGTGACTGGTGGCAGCCATTAGAAACAGGATCACGAGCGCGAAGAATCCAAGCTGCTGAAAGGGAAACTCTGCGAGGCTTGCGAAATTCCGGTTAGCGGTCAGAAGACTGACGAGGGGATTCTTATCTCCTAAGCTATGAAACTGGATGATGCCAAACACGCCGTGAACGGCTCCCAGAAGAAAAGTCGCCACACCCAAATGCCGCCGGTTGTAAAGAAGCGGCAAGAACCGCGAATCCAGCCGGCAGAGCGGTCCAATGCACAGAACGATATGAAGCAAGAGAAATGCTGCTGAACCAGCGCCACGGATGATCAGCGTTTCCGCTGTCGCAAACGGAAACAAGAAGTTCCCGAGCGCGATGGAGATCCCCAGGTAGGAAACGATGCCGGCGAGTAAAACGAGGTCATACACTCGCTTCTGTCGATTCCAGCCGACGGCTACGTACTGATGGCTCATGTCGCGGCTCCTACGGGAATGGAGCCGAGTACTTCGTTTTGCGCGACGCTGTAAAGAAGGAAGTAGCCACCGGGGCCACGTGGAATTCTATAGGGCTCGCCAGGTTCGAGCTTGCCCAAGAGCTTTGCGTTCGGGCTGAGGGACGCCCCCGGTTGAGTTTCCGACCAGTAAACGAAAACGTCCGGAGCCAGAAACCCGGAGTCGGGAATCGCCATAAACTCTCGCTCGGGTCCACCTTTCCTGTTTTCGACCAAACGCACCGTGAATTTCGATGAGCTGTGATTCATTACAAACTTAGTTCCCCTATTTCTTTGCGCGAGCTTGTCTTCGACTGGTCCGACGGCGGAGAGTGGAGCATGTCGCGATACCAGGCCGGCGATGAATAGCAGTGGCAGTGCGACTCCGAGCACGAAGAAAATGAGGCGATGCGTCTTGCGAAGAGGCTGAATCATCGGTGCGGATTCCTCTCCAGTGGCGGCTCCGGCTTTCCTCTGGCCCAGCGGCCCAGCAGCAGCGGCCAAAACGCGACTGAGCCGGGCAAAATCAAAATCCGAAAACCGGCGCCGGTGCCGACTGCTTGCGAGTCGATCCGCTTCACTCCGGCGCATACAAACGCCACAGCGAAGACGACTCCGAGCGCCAAATACAGCGACAACGCTTCCACGAACAGAACGGCAATTCGTTCAAGCACCTTCGCCCTCGATCGGTACAGCGATGCCCGTGATATGGCGGGCCCGCGCGTCGGAAAGCGACAGCACCAGTTCAGCCACATCCTTCGGTTGCACCCATTTGGAAAAATCCGCGTTCGGCATGGACTTGCGATTTGCGGGCGTGTCCATCGTTCCCGGCAGAACCACATTTGCAGTCAATCCCGCGTCCTTGTTTTCAAGGGCGACGGTACGGACGAGCACCGTAAAAGCCGACTTGAAGGTTACATACGCCCCCAGTCCGACCTGCGGTTCAACTGCGGTCAGGCTGCCGATAGCCACAATTCGCCCGCTGCCCGATTTACGTAAATAGGGGATCGCGGCGCGAAAGGCGTAGAAGGCCGACGACAAATTCAGGTCGCGCATCTGTTCCCACGTGGCATCATCGGTTTCAGCAATTGTTCTGCCTCCGGCGAATCCACCCATTACGTGAATAAGGACATCGAGCCCGCCAAAGCGCGTTGCCACGGACTGGATGGCCTCATTGGCGCTCGTGGCTTTTGTGAAATCTGCGGAAAGCGGAACGAAGTTCGCTTCGGGGAAATCCGCTGCTGCAATGGACCTCGACGCACCGACGACGGTTGCGCCCGTGCCAAGAAATGCCCGAGTGATGAACGACCCCAGCCCCCCTTTGGCGCCGGTGATCAGAACGATCCTTTTGTTCGACGGTACGTTGGGTTCCATGACGAGATGCTTCCTCAAGGAGGTAAGAGCCCAACCCGCCCGAAAAGTTTCAAATTGAGGTTTGCGCGCAACTTTCGTTGACAGGGTTACGGTTACGGGCTGCGCCAAAGGCCAAAGACACCTCGGTATCGAACAGATCGGTGAAGCATGGGCTGCCGTTCCGATAACTCACGGAAACGCCGTCCCCGCCGCAACGCACCTCGGTGTAACTCACCGTGGCCGCATCTTTGCGGTGAACGCAGACCGAGAACGGACCTGGCACAGGGTCGTGGGATTGGTGCAGATTTCGGACCCAGGAAACCAAGTCCATGGAACCGTCCCTTTCCGCTTTCTCACACGTTCGACACCGCTCACGCCGCGCCAGCGCGTCGGACACGCTCGAAGAAAACCAGTGCCGTTTGCCCCATGTGAAGTTGAATTCCTGCCGGCGCAGACCGTCCCAGCGCCACTCCCTGATGACCGATTCTCCAAGAAAAGCGCCGATCAGCCGGAACGGCAAGAATCCGCTCAGATCGAGCTGCGCATAGCGGGCATGGGTATCGGTCAAATCGTGCTCAGCGATCAACTCCGGAATCAGTACTCCGCGACTCCGCACCTTCGTCCCCCCAACCTGCGGCCTGACATCATTCCAGTTGAGAAGAGCCAAGAGGTTTCCATGGCTGTTGCAGCCAATCCAGGTCCCGCCGGAACTTTCGCGCGGATAAACCGCAGCGTCGCCGAGGAAATCAAAACGCTTTGGAGGAATCGCCAGAAGGCGAGTGAGTTTTTCGTCGCGATTCATGCCGGCGAGGTACCCATCTTCCGTTGGGACGAAGGTCAACGTACACATATTCAATCCGCCACCGGGAATTCCACGGCCTGACTGGAAAATGCCAGCCAGTCATTGAAAACGGCCCACAACCCCGCCGGCCGGTTTCCCCGCCTGCGATTCTCCGCGCCGATTCGGTAAACAATCTCCCATTGCCGGTACAACGTGGCATAGGCCGACCAGATCGAATTCGAGGAATCATAAATGTTCGTCGCTTCAGAGGCCGCCCCGTTGAGTTCGATGATTTTGAAATTTCGCCCTGCGCGCAGTTCGCTGTCGCTTGCATACCGAATGTCATAGCGGCCCACGAAAAACCCCGGCAGCTTCCGGCTGACCGCGTCAAAGGTTTCTCGCAGTTCTTCCGTTATAAGATCCGCGCCATCGTGGAAAATGCATCCCTGACAATGATTTCCCGCCTCAACGAGCCTGAGGCTCCTTCCGGCTTCCAGGGCTTCATCCGTGGCTGCCTCGAAACGCTTTAGATAGGTTTGCGAAATCAGGCGCGCTCTCGGATCCGCTTCGACCAACTCCCGCAGCGTTTGCACACCGTCCCCCACCACCGATGGGAATTCTTTCCTCGTGATGCCAAAAATATGGCCGCGTTCTTCACCCGGGAAACGATAGTAGAAAATTCCCGCCTCTTTGGGGCCAGGCACATATCGTTGGACGACCAGCGGCGCGGAAACCTTGACGAGATATCCGCGAGCTTCCTCGAAGGACTTGATTTTCTTGAAGCCCGCTCCTCGTTGCCCGGTATCGGGCTTCAGCACGAAGGGAAACTCGATCTGATTCTCGTCGCAGACTTTCTGTAGCCTGCTGTACCTCTCCCATTCGCTACCCACAGGAATCAAAAATGCATCGGCGGTGAGTTCCGGCGAAGTTTCCATCAAGGTGCGAAGGATTTCACTCTTGGATTCGCCCACAACGCCGCCGTTCTTCTGGCTTGGATTCGCAACGGTTGGCAAACCCAAGCCACGGAACCGAATTCCCAGCCATGCGCAGAAACCCGCCACGGGGATGTAGAAGAGCCAAGCCGGCCAAAACTCCCAGCGACGCATTCTCTCCGAAAGGACGGAAAACCGAGCGTAGGCTGCCGGACCGAATCTTCGAACCAACGTCAGCGACGCATACAGGGATAGTCCAACCAGGCTCAATACTTCCAACTCATGCGCCAGACTGCCCGCGTGCGCAGGCGCCAAACGAATCACCAAGAACGTCAGCAACACCCACGCTGCGGCCGTGAGCGCCGTGATGGCCAAAAAGGTGGGAAGCGGCATGCGACGAAAGCCCGCAGAAAGGTATGCCGGTAAACGTGTCCCGGGAAAAAATCGACTCACAGCCAACGCCAACTGGCCTTCGCCCCGCGCTCGCAAACCTTCGCCGGAACCAAGCTTCGAAAACCAACGTGCAAACCAAGCATGGTGAACGAGCGAAGGACCCATACTGCGTGCCAGGGCGTACATCCCCGCATCCCCTGCCCACAAGCCTGCGAAGGCACTCACAAATGCCAGGCGCGGATCGAGCAGCTTTGACGCCGCGAGTGTTGCCGCCGTGATGGTGGCTCCGTCTTTTGAAATGAACGCGCCGAAAATAATCGCCGCCATCAGAAACAGCGCGCCGTATTCGTTCATGGAGGAGATCGATGTCACGGGGCTCCTAGACCGCCGCCATGGAAGACATGTGCTTCAGCGTGGACGGAGCGAATCCGAATTCCGCCGGAACGGAATTGCATGGCCGGCGCAATAGGCGAGTTCCCGGCCGATGTTCGATTGGAACTTGGACGCTCCGGCGTTGCCGTAGCCTACGCTGTTGATTACCGTGCAATCCCGTGCGAGAGTTTCGTCCGTGTAACGCTTCAGAACTCTCAAGATGTCGCAGGTCGCGATGCTGCCGTAGGTAACTTCACTCTGCAGCCGGACATTTCTGTCGCGCGCATCGTAGTTGATTTCACCACTTGGCAGTCCCCGCGTAAGGCTCTGGAAGTGCTCGATGACGTGGCGATAGTGCTGGCCGATCGAGGCGTTGAATGGAGCGCCAGCAACTTGCGAGTACCTGTGATCGTCCAGGTCAAATAACAAAGTAAGACCTTGCAGCAGTACCTCTCGAGCGTCGGTCATCAAAGTGGATGTTTTCATCGCTCGTTCCACGGCTTTCGGCAAACTCTGGAGTACTTCCATCTGCAGTACGGCGCTCATGCGAGTCTCCTTCCAA
>WNGL01011887.1_pt1 | contig 12631 bp, 8 predicted proteins | sample 5400591 | NCBI WGS metagenome assembly WNGL01 (sample SAMN13153377, study PRJNA577476) | soil metagenome | isolation source: 80 cm soil or saprolite under Garry oak tree replicate 1 | place: USA:California | collected 2016-06-15
TCCAGCACCGCCTCCAGCTCGGCGACCTGGGCCGGGGTGAGCTTGCACTGCGCGCCGCCCGCGCCCTTGGACGCCAGCGCCTCCCGGCCGCCCGCGGCCAGCGCCCGCCGCCACCGGTTCGCGCTCATCCGCGAGACCCGGAACCGCTTCGCGACCTCCCGGTCGCCGGCCCCGGCCTCGATCATCTCCGCGGCGGCCAGCCGCACCCGCTCCCGGCGGGCCCGCTCCGCCGCGTCCAGGCCGCCGCCATCGGGATACCTCATGCCTCCGGCATAACTCACCAGGCGCCGGTTGGCTAGACCTGGTAACCCCCGCTATTGAAGATCGTTAGGAGGACGATCACTGCGGTTTAGGGCGCTCATTACTCGTCTTGAGGAACTCACCGAGCTTGCGGCGATCGCAGTAGATCGCTCGAGCGCTACCGACTACAAAGAGATGTTCAGCTGGATTGATAACATACGACCGGTTGACGATCCCGAGCTCATCGGTGAACTTCGCCTGCAGCTCGCTGATGAGTTGGTGGCCAACCCGGATAGTCCAGCGATTGACGCTATTTTGCCAGACGATCTAATCAATGTTGGGGAGGACCGCTCAATTAAATACATCGTGTTTCCCCGCGAGCGTGGCATCGGCCAGGGTCGAATCAACCTGGCCATGGCGGCGATCAGTGATCTGGTCGCACAGTCAGGGGACGCTGCTGATCGCGACAGGACACTGGATGCTGAACTGCGCTTTCTGGACGAGTCGGAAGACCGGATAGGGACCGCGACAGTTTTGGAGTGTCTTAGTGCCAACCTCATACGTGCTGGCCATAATTTCATCGCATACGATGGGGACTTCTACTCGGTAAACCAATCATTTATCGCGCGGATAGATAATGAATTGAACGGCGTGCCGCTCTCTTCTATTGATTATCCGCCGTATAAGGGTGAGACGGAACCTGCATACAACGCAATGGTGGGACGAGATTACCCAGACAGGTTTGTGCTCTTGGATCGTGAGATGATTGAGCTGCCTAACGAGTACGGCGTCGAAGCAAGCGATCTTGTATCAGCGTCCGGTGCCCTTATTCATGTTAAGCGAAAAGGGAAGTCCTCTGTCCTTAGCCACCTCTTTCTTCAAGTTGCTAATAGTTGCGAGCTTCTTCGGCGCTCACCACTGGCCCGGGAACAGCTTTCGTCGCTAATTCGCGAGCATGCCCACAACGACCAAATTGTCGCCTCCGTGGAAGCCGCACATCTCAAGGCCGAGGAACGCGGAGCCGAAATCGAGGTAACCTTTGCATTTCTCGGCGACTGGAAGGGAAAGACTATTACCAGCTTGCCTTTGTTCTCAAGAATCAGCATGGTCACTGAGATTCGCAGGGTGTCGAACCTTGGGTTTAGACCCACTGTCGCCATTGTTTCTAGCAGGTGAGGTGCCGTAGGCGGTCCCCCGTGGCCTGCGGCAAGAGACCCCAGGCGAGAGACGCGGCTGACAGTCCAGCAAGTTGCACCAAACAACTCATCCGGTTCTGCCGCTGTCCGCGCGAACTGTCTGTCGCTCAGTGCGAGAGTTCGGTGACACTGTCCTGGACAAGATTCTGGCCTGTTCAAGGGCGCGCTCGGCGTCACTGACAGGAATTCGCTCCTGTTCGATACGCAGATACTTTCCGTCAGTGAGCTGGAGAGCCGCGCCCGCGCTGGCTTCCGCCGGGGTCAGTGTCGAGTCGGGCTGGTCGTACCGGTCGAGTTTTTCTTTGACGCCGAGGAGCCGGTAGGTCTCGATGTCGCCAGGCGCCATGAGCAGCGATTCGAGCTGCGGGATCATGGTGTGGGCGCGGGAGAGGATAGTGAAGCCGTGCCGGTCGAGGTCTCCCCAGTACCAGCAGCTGTCAGGAGGGATCCACGGCAGGAGGCTGAGGACGTCGAGGTGGTTACCCAGGGAGTGGATGACAATGAGCCCGGCCGTGTCGCTCCAGGTGACGGCCGGCTCTTTGTTCTCCACGATGAGGACCGTGTCGGGGTGGATCTGCAGCGCGGCGAGCTCATTTACGGGGGCGGTGATCTGCCGCAGGCCGCCGGTGGCAGCGCGCAGGACGGGGTCAGCGATGACGATGCTGATCTCGCGAGGAAGCGGTCGCAGCCCGAGCGCGTCGAGGTCGCCGTCGGGGATGTCGGCGGGGTCGGGGTCCTCGGGCGGCTCGGCGAATTCGCCGGGGTCGGTGGGGGTGTCGAGGCAGGCGATGACCATGCTGCGGTGCCGGGCGAGCCATTTAGTGTGCATGCCGGGGACGGGCACGCTTCGCACGGTCAGCCCGGAGCGCGGATTGGCCCGGAACCAGGTGGTTGCGGCGAGCAAGGTGGTGAAGTCGTAGTCGTCGAGGTCGACAATGCGGGCGAGCCAGGGCTGCACCGCCTGCCCGGGGTGATGGCAGCTCAGCTGGTCCCATCGGTCGTGGGCGCGCTGCCAGTGGGCAGCTGTGTCCGTGTTGAGGCTGGCCAGTGTAAGAGTGTCCGGGATGTCGAGGTGGGTGTAGATGGGCTGGTCACCGAACTTGGTGTGGATTGTCTTGTCGCGCAGGGTAACGCCGGGGTGCTGGGCAGCCCATCGCCGCCAGCGGATCAGCCAGGCGGAGACGTCAGCGGCGCGGGCAGTGATCGCGGAGGCGGATGGAGGGTCGAGCGCCACCGCGTGCGCTCCCGAGTCGGTTCCCAGGAGCGCGTCACGCCAGATGTTGCGGTAGCGGGTCTGCGCCTTCTGCAGGACGTACTCGGGTCCGCGCATCACGCAGCGTCCTGGTCGAGCTGAAGCGCCTCCTGGATGGTCATCGAATAGATCCGCACGCCGTCGGGATTGTCCGGGTCGGTGCTGATGTAGGCGACTAGGTCGACGAAATCCTCGAACGCCGTGGCCTTCTCGCGGGGGGCGCCGATGATCAGCTGGAACCCCAGCTCCTGCAGAGCCCGCAGGGCGCGTCCGGTGTAGTCGCTGTCGGCTTTGACGAACCCCTCGTCCAGCACGACACAGCCGTAGGTGGGGGGTGCCTGTCCGCCCTCGCCGAGGCGGTAGCGCAGCGCGGCGCCGAGGATGAACGCGATCAGCTCTTGCCCTTCTCCGCCGCTCATCCCGGACACCCCTTCATGAACAACTGGCTTGCCTGAGTTGGATGTCTCGATGGCGCGGAACGTGACGTGCTCACGAGAGTCGAACACGCTCCGCCGCCAGGACTCCCCTGCCCGGGAAGGGTCGGTCAGCCGTTCCAGGCTCTTGCGCAGCCGCCTGAAGGAGGCCTCGACCTTGGTCTCGTCGTTGAACAAGTCCTCCCCCAGCGGGTTGTCCCGGGTATAGGCGAGCACGACCTTCCGGAACTCTTGCAGGCTGCTGCTGGGATGGTCGACTGGCTCGATGGCCAGGTGCGAGTCGTGCCGGAATGGCACTCCGGCCAGGACGGCGTTGATCGGGTCCAGGCCGCGGGTGATCTCTCGCCGGTCGACGTCGATCTGCTGCAGCAGGGCGCGCAAGCCCTGGTTGAGGTCGGCGTCGATCTTTTCCAGCCAGTTTCCGCGGGTGCGGGGCAGGTCATCGGTGACCAGTTGCCGGTAGATCTGCTCCAGGGCCGCGAGCGACTCAATGGTCTCGTCGATCTCCCGTTGCGTGCGATCGTTGATATTGCGGTAAGCCCGGATGGTCGCTAGCAGAGTGCGCTCGTGGCTGTTGCGGGCGATGTCATCGTTGCGGATCTGGTCTTCCAGGACCCGAGCGGCATCCAGGTAGCTGACCCGCACAACGGCGTTGGTTTTCTCGTCGATGTCACGGCCGCCAAGGTCGATCTTGTCCAGAGCGGGTATTTTGAACGCCAGGGACGCGGCTGCCGCCAGCTCTTCCGCCGTGAGCGGCTCGTGCGCGTCGACGATGTCGTTCGCGGCATCCTGGACCCTCAGGACCGCTCCCCATAGCCGGTTGAGCCGTCCTGCGTTTTGCTCGGCCTTTTCGGCCGCACTTCTTGCGTCGAAGAGTCCCTGCTGGGCGGCGTCGAAAGCGGTGCGGCGCGCCCGCTGTTCGGGAGTGTCGGCACGATCCAGCTCATCGGCCAGTGCGGCCAGGCGCCGCGTGGTCGGCTCCAGGTCAAGATCGTCCCACGACAGGTCGTCCGTGAGCCGGTTCAGTTCATCGATACGGCCCTGCTGTGCCCGCAGAAGGCCGCGGGCGATCTCGACCTGCCGCGTGACGTCGTCGAACTGCCGCCGCAGGCCGCCGACTTCGTCCTCCATCTCGGCGCGCAGGGCGCTGTTGTCGCGGCCGACCCACCGGTACCGCCGTGGGGCATCTGCCTTGATCACGCGCCTGTTCGGGGCGGTGCGCATGCCGGCGCGGGTCACTCGGCCCAGCACACCATCAACGTGCGGGCCCTCAAGATCGGTGTCTTTTTCTACGCACAGGTAGGTGAACCGCTCCAGTTCCTCGCTGAGCCACCCTTGGTAGGGTCCGGGTGTGATTTCCAGCATGGCGGCGACAGTCCCGGCCTTGTGGGCGTGCACTGGCAGGTCCGCGACTCCGGGGACCAGCGTGATGTCGCCGCCGAGGTTATGGCTGTTGACCCAGGCCCGTACTGCCGGGAAGTCCTCTGCGGCAATCAGCAGATCGCTGGCCAGGGGCCGGATGATCGTCAAGATGGCCCGCTCCCACTCGCGGTGCTCGGGTGGGATGTCCAGCAGTTCCCCGATGTAATGGAGACGTTCGACCGGGATCCTGACGCCGTCGGCGATGAGCCGCCGCCGCTGGTCGGCATCGTGGGGGATGTTGCCGGCCTGCTTCGATACCCGATCAAGTTCTGCCTTCAGCTGGGGGATGGCCGCCGCGAGACGCATTTTCTCGCCGACCTTTTTCTCGTGATCCCGGGAGAGCTGGGCGAGATCATCGGCATGTTCAGATGCTTGCTGTGCGAGGACGACCCGCAGCAGCTCCAGATCGCCACTGGAGCTGGGCAGCACCTGACCGAAAGCTTTCAGCCGGGCAGTCATGGTGACGCAGCGCGCCTGGATACCGCGCTTCTTCTCCTGGGCTCGGTCGATCTGCTCACGGATCAGGCCTGTCTGGTCGTCACCGGAAGCTGTGAGCGCGTTGAGCGCGCCGCGCTCTGCGTCTTCCGCCTCACGTGCGCGTGTCTGAGCACCCTGCAGGTCCTCTTTTGCCTGGGCTAGGTCAAGGCGCACTTCCTCCTCGTAGCTGTGTGCCCAGTCCAGGGTCTTGCTCGCGTGCCATACCTGCAGCCGGGCGACGCCTGAGTCCGGCCGCTGGGCCAGGGCACGCCTGCTGGAGGCGTCCCAGCCCGCTGACCGGTACTGCTCGGCCACGACCGGCAGGTCCTTCAGCGTCTCGGTCTTGGTCTTAGCCAGCTCGAACTCGTCAAACAGACGTGAGGCCTCCCGGTAATGGTCGAGTGTGACGTCCCAGCGCGCCAGGGCACGCGGCTCGGTGAGGACGAAGTCCTTGAACAAGTCGTTGATCGAGAAAATCCCCTTCGACGCCTGGGCGCGCCGCAGCAGCTGCATCGCCATGCGCTGAGACTCCTCGGTGTGCCCCATCTGCAGTGCGCGGCGCAGCGCGGCATGCATCCGGGTCTGCCGGTGATCGACAAGGTCTCCGCGGGCAGGATCGATCAGGTGGCGCATCGATGCTTCCGACAGCGGGGCCGTACCGGATCGAGCCGGCTTCAGCCCGTCCAGTCGTGTCAGGTCGAAGACGTCGTGCACGAATCCGTACACCGTGTTGTTGCCAATCGAGGCGTTGTCGGTGATATCGGTGGCCACCCACGCGAGCCGGAAGGCGGTCACCCGCTTGCCGGCGGCGGTGGACCAGGTGATCGCTGCGCCGCTGATGAATGCTGTCCCTCCAGGCGGGCGCAAGTATGAGGGAGTCGCGGATCGGCCATTGTCGTCCTGATGGCTCACGGTCAGGCCGCGAGCGTAGGTATAGACCGTGCGCTCGCGCTTGTGGCCCTTATCGTCGCGGGCGGCCTGGTTGAACTCCTGCGGATTCGGCATGATTACTGACGCCATCGCGTCCAGGAGGGTGGACTTGCCCCGGCCGGAAGGCCCGAGGATGGCCATGCTCGTGCGCCCGGCCCGCATCACCTGCAAGCCGGCGTAGCCGCCCCAGTTGAGAATCTGGACCTGCTCGATGCGGAACTGCCCGGTCGGGACGGCGTTCGTCACAGGTCCTCCTTGCCGTCGTCATCTGCGCCTGTGTCGTCTGCACGGGAACTGCCGCTGACCATGCCGTCCGGTGACGGCGAGGACGCGGACCCGGCGGCCTGGCGGAAGGCTGCCTCAAAGCGGCCCATCTCATCGACGCCGACGAGGGGGACGACGACCGGGGAGATGGTGAACAGGTAGTCCACGGCCGGATCAGGTTCCAGGATCTGCCAGGGCTTGATCAGGGCGTTGATCGCGGCGTCGACCCGGCGCGAGAAGCGGGCGTCGTCGCTGTCTCCGTCTTCGCGGTAGGCGCGCAGGAACTCACTGATCTGGTCGCGGCTGATCACCACCGGTCCGTCGTCAGGATCAGCGAACGCGTACTCACGCCGCAGGAAGATGAGCACGAACGAGGCGTCTCTGGTCAGGGCCTTCTCCCTGCGCAGCATGCGCGGGACGTCATCACCGTCCTGCTGCCGCTTGAATGCGACCTCAGCCTCGCGATCGAGGATCAGGTCAAGGTACATCTCATCCAAGCGGGCACGTACGTCGCTCTCGTAAGCGACGGTGCCTTCCCACGCGGCGCGATTCCGGGTCCTGGAGATGTAGCGGTTCATGAGCAGGGACACCATGGCCCGCCGGGCCGGCTCGGGGAGCCGGTCACCGGCCATGTCGTCCCGAGGTTCGTGCTCAACGCCGGGGTCGTCGGCGAACCCGGCCGCATCGTCGGCGCCAGGCCGCGAACTGCTCATTACTTCACCCCCGCGCGGATCGGGACAGGCTCGTGAAAGGCCAGGTGCGGCAGCAGCACAGTCAGTTCACGCTCGCGCTTTCCGCTCAGCGTCACCTGCTCGGCAACCTCCGGGTCAACCGTGCCGTACTGAACAGCCAGGTCGAGCATCATCACCAGCGACCCCAGGCGCTGGAACTCAGCCGGAGTGTGCTCGAATACCTCCGCAGCGGTGACCACACCACGGTCAGCCACGAGCTCGTTGATGCGCCGGGCGACGGCCTTATGACTCGTCCCCGCAGCCAGGCGCAGCGCGGCCCGTTCTGCGGCGGGCAGCTGGCTCCCGCTCGCGGTGACCGAAATCGTCACGTTCTGCGGTCCGGTATCGCGCCACAACTGCAGCTGGGAAATATCCTGAACCCCGAGCACGCCAACGCCGAGGACGTCGGTGTCGTGCTCGCGGCCGCGAGTATGCGGGTCGGCGGCCACCCAGTCTGCCGCCGCTTCGAGCGCCAGCGACGAGAGGGACAGCAGCCGCGCGTGCTGCACGTCGGCGGCCCTGGTGAGCACGCGCCGCAGGGACGCGGTCCAGCGCATGTAGGCCTCCTCCACCTCCAGCTCGGCGCTCATCAGCGTCGAGAACATAGCTTCCAGGGACTGACGCTGAGCCGGAGTCATGTGGTCTCGCGCGTATGGCGCGGCCAGGATCTGATCCAGGTCACGCTGGATCGTCGCGGACTCCTCCGATGAGGACAGCATCCGCGCGAACCGTCGGTAGGCGATGCCCTCTGCGGTGCTGGCAAGGAGGTCGTTCTCGTGCAGGTACGACTCGACCAGGTCGGCTTTCGGGATCTCGGCCAGAGCATCACGAGCGATCACCTTGTGCCGCTCCTCGACCATCGACCGCAGCTGCCGGAAGTCCGCCGGAAGGCTGCGCGTCATCACGAGCACCTCACGCAGCTGCTCACCCAGCTGCGCGATCGTAGCGGTGCCGCCCCGGCCCGCGAGCACCTCCTCCTTACGCCGCTGCAGCGCGGCGATCTCTTCGTCGATCCGCTCAGCCTGCGCAAATCGATCGGGGCTGGTCATGTCCGCCAGACGCCGTACTGCGTGCGCGATGCTCCCCAGCCGCGCCCCTGACACCGTGCTGTCACCCTCGGCGATTTCCCGCACGAACCGCAGAGCCCGCAGTGAGAACGGGGAAAGGCGGTACCGGACGCCGGAGTCGCTCATCTCGGTCTCTAGCCACCGCTGCCTGACCCACCACGCGCACCGCGCGCTCGGCGACCGGTCGCCCTGCCACTCTTTATCTTCCCGGGCTTCCTGCAAGGCCTCAGCGACACGCTCGTGGAACCAGTCCGCCGACACTGATCCTTCGGCCGGTTCAAGGTACTCGGCGAACAAGGGCAGCACCCAGTCTCGGCTGTAGGCACCCAGCAGCGTAAGCGTGGGATTCGCCGTTGAGATCTCGCCGAGCCGTCGCGCCTCGGCCGGTCCGCGCCCGCTCACCGCTGGCGCGCCGGCGAGCAGATGCCGCTCAGGGGCAGACGGCGTGCCGTGTTGCAGCGACCAGCGCAGCACACCAAGTACTGCTCGAAAGCGAGCGCGGAAGAGTCGGCATCTTGCCGTGAAGCGCCAGGTTCCTCACCAGCTCGTATTGTGAACTCCATTCCAGCCCCAGCAATCCGGTACGAACAATGCTCCGTCCGGGACGACGGTACAACCAGCCTCTGACATTCCTGGCACGTATCGCCCTACGGTTGGCCGTTTTGCCCGGATATGTGAAACTAATCGGGTAATTTGCTTAGGCCCTGTTTAGTTGTCGGCGTGGATCTGTTCGGCGCTTGACAAAGCACCCCTGCCCGGGCTCTGGCGGGCTGCAAGCTGAGGCGGGGCGGCGACAAGCTGGTCGCCGTGGTCAGCCACCTGCACGCCGTCGCCGAGGCAGTCGAATATGTGATGTGGGTCGAGCAACGTCCCAAGGGATCCAGCGCCCGCTGGCTGACCGCAGCCGAACGCGACGACCTCACCAGGGCGGACGTCACAAGCGGCCTGCTCACCCTCGTCTAGCCAGCTATCCCGCAAGCGGTCACCCTCCGCTTCCGCCGCGCGCGCCAGCCACCCGGTCGGCGCACGACAGGAAGAACCGAAGCATTATGTGTAAATAATGCGAATTGGCCAACCTTCGTAGGTGTTCTTATCCTGGCATGTCACTGGTTTTGGCATTCCGGGTGACAGCACAGCGTGTTTTCCGTAATCCTGCTTGCGGGTGAATCTAATTTGCCGGAGGCGAACGGTAAATGGTTGCGGCGAGCGCGCTGGCGGAGTGGGTCCAGAGATCGGGCCGGTGCCGTTACGGGGACCCGGCGCCGGGGCGGCTGCGGTTCGTGTTCTACGGGCGGGTCTCGACCGAGGACTGGCAGGATCCGGTGACGTCGCGGGCGCGGCAGCGGGAGCAGGCCGAGGCGCTGGTCCGCGGCCACGGGCAGATCGTGGCGGAGTTCTTCGACGTGGGACAGACCCGGAAGCTGGCATGGGCCTGCCGCCCGCAGTCCGGCGCGCTGGTCGCCCAGCTCGCCGACCCGGAGCGGGGCTGGGACGCGGTCGTGATCGGGGAGTACGAGCAGGCGTTCTACAGCAGCCAGTACGCGGTGATGGCGCCGCTGTTCGAGCATTACGGCGTCCAGCTGTGGACACCGGAAGCCGGCGGCCGGGTCGACTTCAAATCCGAGCATGACGAGAAGACCATGACGATGCTGGGGCTGTCGTCCAAGCGGGAGATTACCCGGACCAGTATCCGGGTCCGCGCCGCGATGGCCGTCCAGACCAGGGAGCAGGGCCGGTATCTGGGCGGGCGTCCGCCGTACGGGTACCGGCTCGCTGATGCGGGGCCGCACCCGAACAAGGCGCACGCCGCGTGGGGCCGGCCTGCGCACCGCCTTGAACCCGACCCGCGGACGGCGCCCGTGGTGCGGTGGATCTTCGCCCAGCGCTTGGCCGGGCACTCGGTGGCGCGGATCGCCCGCGCGCTGAACGAGAACGTCGCCCTCGGGCACAAGAGCGTCCAGCGGTGGAACCTGCCCGACGGCTGGGTCATCTCCAGCCGTCCCGCACACCCGGCGCTGGTCAGCGAGGACGACTTCGTCGCCGCGCAAGACATCAACGCCGCCCGCGGACCGGTCCCGCATGCCACGCCCGTGCTGCGCAGGTACCTGCTGGCCGGGCTACTGGCCTGCGGAGTGTGCGGGCGGCGGATGGAATCAGCCTGGTCGAACGGCAAGGCCGCGTACCGGTGCCGCCATGGCCGTACCAGCGCGATGGCGCCGGACCCGGCCCGGCCGAAGAACGCGTACGTGCGTGAGGACAAGCTGCTGCCGCACCTGGCCGCCCTGCACCTCCTGCTCACCAGCCCGGCCGTCCGGGCCAGGCGCCGCACCCGAGCCGGCGCCGATGTCAGGAGCACCGTGAACCCGGTCGAGGTGATCGGGTACCTGCGCAAGCACGAGATCACCCTCACCTGGAACCCGGCCGCCGCGGCCCTGCAGGCACGCGCCACCGAGACTGCCAAGACCGTCACCGTGAAGACACACTAAGGCTGGCTGCAAAGCCCTGACCAGGAAGGACGAGAACGCCCGGAACGCCGATCGCCTGGCGCTGGCGGAAGCCTGCGCGCGGGTGACGATCCGGCATGCCCGGAAACGGGCTGATATGGGGAATTCATGTGTCCGAGGGACTCGGTCCCCGCCCGTGGTGGTACATCCCCGAACCGGGGATCTATCACCACTCCAAGCTAACACGAAAGGGCCGGCCGGGCTGCGATCCGCAGGCGATAAGAGGCGGCAGCACTGGGCCGCCCGACCAGTTCAGGCATGTGACTTGCGGAACGACGAGGGCGGTGAGCCGGGATCGGGCCGTACACAGGGCCGGACCGTGGCAGCCGCACCACGACGCCTGATCATCAAGGAAGCACAGTGACAGCCTCACGCTGCTGCCCGCCAGTCCCCGCACCGCAGCCGCAGGCCCCGTAAACCGGCCCAGAAGGCCTTGCTACCGAGTTGAACCCCCATGGGCCAGTCCCCGGCGGCTAGCCGCGGCATGACAGATCAAACGGTGCGTTCCGCGCATGGGCCGTGGCCGATCGGTACGCCAGCTGGCAACGCCAGAGCCGGCGGTCACGCCGCCGGTGATCCGCCGCGCCCGTGACGTTCCGCTACCGCCGCTGGCCGGGCCTGCGCGTGCCTACCCGCCAGTATAGTCGGCAGTCTGGTCGTCGAGATAGCCGTCGGCGGTCACGTCGAGACGAGTGATCTGGATGCTGCAAGGCGTACGGTCTCGAAGATCGGCCGACGTCCGCTTCTGCCGATGTGAGTTCAGTGCCAATGAGCGCATCTTTCGCTAGGTTTAGCGATTGTCAGATTATGGGATTGATGACAATCCTAATAAGCCTGACCGCGCAGGAAGCGCTCTGGCGCCAACATGGAAGGGTCACTTAGATAACCCCTTCAACTGCGGCGACGGCATTACCATCCATTCGATTTATGTCGGCGTACAAAGGGGTCGCACATGGCATCTTGGCGCTATGCCGCGCTGCTTCAAGAATTCGAGCATAACGTTTGTCGTTCGTTACGAACAGGTCGGCGTCAACAAGATAACTTGCCAATTGAGCGTCAACGGGATTTCCGCGGCCGAGCTTCATGGAATGCTGAAAGAGAGCCACTGCCCGCCTTAGCCAGGCCCGAGGCATACGTGCCTCGTCTATCTCGTATAGGACGAGATGGCCGAAGTCGCGACGACTTCGGCGAACGGCCTCAAGATCGACGTATGCCCCCACCCAATCAGCATAGGTCGCCGCCTGCCCAGTAATCTGCGCCCGTACCGGATCTAGAGTCAGCGCTTTCCATTGAACAGACAGAAGATCGAAACGCCACGGCGCCACCTTGGTCCCGGGAACCCAGCCGTCAGATTCAGCACTTCTTGACATCTGTGAGCCCGCAGGCCCCGGAGTGACTGCGAGAGTCGGGAACTGCTTCTCAGCCTCCTCAATTGATCGGAAGAACCCATCTGACCAGAACCGGGCCCGCTGGTCTTCCTGGCGGTCGGAAATCTCCTGACGCTCACGAGCACCCACAACCTGATTCAGCGCGACCAGTTCCCGGTCGCCATCCAGTGCGAGGTCATAGATAGTCCGCAACCAGAAGCGCTCAAGTCGAGTGATGGCAGCGAAATCAGGCTGATCGAGAATCCAGGCTGGTCGAAGCAGCCGGATCTCGGCTACCAGCTCCTCCGCCTCGGCTTGCGCCTCAGTTCTCAGACGCCGCCAGGCCCTACGGCAAACGAGCTTCGTCACTTCTCGCCTAAGTCGCCTGTCTTTAGTCCGCAGGACTTCCAGCAAAGTCGCAGGCGTCATCACAACATCAAGCTGCTTATCCCGAACAAGCTGGCTGAACTGATACCGCTGGCCTTGCCCAGCCAGCCGACTCCAGATATTGGTGTCGAGTAGCAAACGTTGCCGGGCCATACTCGCACTCGGAGGAAGCGGCTCGGCAGAACCGGGCTCCCGGGTAGGCACCCCGAAATCATAGGCGCGACGTAAGTAATCGGGGAACCCGTGGGAGATCGTGTTGTGGCGTCGGGCTGGGCATGGCGGAGTTACCCTCGGCGGCATGTGGCGCAGAGGCATGGTCCGGCTTTGCCGGGCTGCGGATTGCCGGGGTTACGGGCCGGG
>WNGL01010703.1_pt1 | contig 12629 bp, 10 predicted proteins | sample 5400591 | NCBI WGS metagenome assembly WNGL01 (sample SAMN13153377, study PRJNA577476) | soil metagenome | isolation source: 80 cm soil or saprolite under Garry oak tree replicate 1 | place: USA:California | collected 2016-06-15
AAGACGCCCGACGACCACGTGGGCCGGTCCGAGTAGTCGGCGATCAGCATGCGCTGGCCGGTGCCGTCCGCGTTCATAGTGTAGATCTTGGGGCTGCCCGTGCGATCCGACACCCACGCGAGCTGATTGCCGGACGGCGACCACGTCGGCGTGACGTCGATGGCCGGGTTGTTCGTCATCCGCCGCAGGCCGCTGCCGTCGCGATTCATCACGTAGATTTCCGGGTTGCCGTCACGGTTCGACGTAAACGCCAGCTTCGACCCGTCCGGCGACCACGCGGACAGGTAGTTCTGCTTCTCTGGATTGCCGCTGGTCGGCGTCTCGCGGACGCCCTTGTAGATCCAGGACACGATCAAGTCCTGATAGGTGCCGAAGCTGCCCGGGCTCGACGTCCGCCATGTCGTGTAGGCGATCGCCTGCCCGTCCGGCGACCAGGCCGGCGCGACGTTCAGCGTCCGGCTGTTCGTGATGCGCCGCGCGTTGGCGCCGTCGTAATCGGCGATGTAGATCTCCTGCACATCACGGTTGGCGGCCGGTCCCTTCATGCGCTCGGCGTCGCGATCGGACGAAAAGGTGAGTCTGGTTCGCGCGACGCCGTGCACCTGCCGCTGATCCTCGTGGATTTCATCCGAGATCGTGTGCGCGTACTGCCTGGGATTCGCGATCGACCCGCTGTATTCTTTGCCCCACGCGGTCTTTCCGGACCTCAGGTCGATCAGCTTGACCTGGACCGTGACACCGGAGGCCGTTTTTCGTATCGTCCCGACGATCACGCCGTTCGCGTTCACTTCCTTCCAGCGGTCCAGCGGCACTTGATCGAGAGACGCCGGCTTTGGAATCGTCGCGATCGCATCCTTGCCGATCATGAAGTACTCGCGTTCGTACGCGATGTCGTCGTAGAGGACATCGCCAATCGTCTTCGCCGCCGCGACCGTTTCCGCGTCCGGCGAGAGCGCGATGATACCGGCAATCCCGAGTTTAGGCGGCAATCCGGGCGGACCGTTGATCACGATCTTAAACTCGGTCGGCTGCTGAGGCGTCGCCGGCGGTTGCTGGCTCGCCGCCAGGACGGATCCGGCGGCACACAGACACGCGAAGAAAAATGTTCTCATCATCACCGTTGGTACTGAAAGACGATGTGCAGCGTCAGGTGCTCGGGTGTAAACGCCGCGGGAAGCGGGGGAACCCGCACGGTCACGACGATCGCGCGCTTCGAGGCAAGGTTCAGCATCTCGTTGGCGCCTTCTTCAATCGCGATGTCGGTGACGCTGCCGTCGCGATGGATCGTGAACTTCACGCCGGAGGACCCGTCCTGCTGCTGATGGGGCTGCCAGTTTCGCTGAATCAACTGGGTCACGGCTGTCAGATACTCCGGACAACAGAAGTCGGCATAATCGGTATACGCCGCGCCGCCGCCCCCGCCGCCGGTCGCAAGACCTCCAAACGGGATCGCCGAGCCGTGGGTTTCGATCCGTGCCGCCCCCTGCTTCACTTCGGGACCGGTCGTCGGCGTGCGACCGTGGAGCTGCGGGATCTCTTTCTTCGGCTCCGGCTTCGCCGCGGCCCGCGGCTGCGGCTTCGCGGCTTTGACCGGCTCGATCATCTCGGGCTTCGCGAGCGCCGGGGGCGCCTCTTCCTTTGGCTTCGTGGTTTCAGGTGCGGCTTCCTGAACCGGCTTCGCGGAAATCGGATTGTGTCCCTGCATCGGGCCCGGCGCGCCACCGAGCGAAATCGTCATCACGTGCGCGGGTTCGGCGGGCGGCGTCGACAGGAAGCGCGGCAGCAGTGTGACCGCCGTGATCAACGTGCCGTGCAGCACGAGCGACACCACGACCATCCGGGTCAGCCTCTCGGCTTCGCGCGAGCGATCGATGAGGACTTCGGTTACGGCGTCCACCTATTTCGTCCCGACGGGCACGGTGATGAGTCCCACTTTTTCGATCCCGGCCGCCTTGAGCTTGTCCATGACCTCCACGAGGTCGCGATACGCGACGGCACCGTCGGCGCGGACGAACAGCGACTTGTCCTGGCGCTCCAGCAGCGCCTGCCGGACGCGCTCGGGCAGGATGTCGACCCGAATCGTATCGTTGCCAATCTGGACGACCCGATCCTTCGCGTACGAAACCGGCACGGTGATGTAGATCGGCTGCGCGGTCAGCGGATTGGCCTTGCGCGCCTGGGGAAGATTCACCGCCATGCCCTGCGTCATCATCGGCGCTGCGACCATGAAGATGATGAGCAGCACCAGCATCACGTCCACGAGCGGGACGACGTTGATCTCGGCGAGCGACGTCGAGACGCGCACCCCGCGCGCGCGCCGGCCGCGTCCGGATGGCGTCGTCGGGATCGGCTGTACTTTCGGCATTACGTGAAGTTCCGCTCCGAGATGTTCAGGAACTCGAGCGCGAAGTCGTCCATCCGCGCCGCGAACTCCTTCACGCGATTCGTGAAGTCGTTGTAGAAGTACACCGCCGGCACGGCCGCGAATAGTCCGGCGGCGGTGGTGACGAGGGCTTCCGCGATGCCGGGCGCGACGACTGCAAGACTCGTCGAGCCCTCGACGCCGATCCGCGAGAATGCCACCATGATCCCCCACACGGTGCCGAACAGTCCGATGAACGGCGTGATGCTCGCCGTCGTCGCCAGGAACGGCACGCGGCGTTCGAGCCGGCCCACTTCGACCGCCGTCGCGCGCAGCAGTGCGCGATCGACCCCGTCCAGGCTCTTCAAGGTTGGACGCAGCGCGGCCACGGATGGCCGGGGTTCGCCGTCAGGATGTTTCGATGCGGGGTCGCGGCGGAGCTGCAGGTTGAGCTCCGCATAGCCCGCCTGAAAGATGCCGACCAGCGGACTCGCGGGGACGCTCGCGCAGATCGACTGGACCTCCGAGAATTTCGTACTCTTGCGGAAGACCTGCAGAAAGGTCTCGGTGTTTCGATCGGCGCGCCGGTATTGCCAGGTCTTGAAGAGAATGATGGCCCAGGAAACGGCGGAGAAGAGCAGCAGGATCAGCAGAACGCTTTTCGCAATCCACGTCGCGTTCGCGATGAGGTGGACGAAATCGATTCCGCCGGTCCCAGAGTCCGGCACGCCCTGCGCCTGGAGCGCAAGGGCGGCATGGCCAAACGTGCGCAAACGGTATCCTCCGTAGGAGCGCTTTACGACGCGCCCTGCACGAAGAGCGCCCCTACACGGTTAGTGCGCCGCTGGGACAGCGCAGATGCGAGAGAGTAACACGCACCTCAGACGCTGTCAAAGGTCTGATACTATGGTACTTCCGTCAACGAGTCGTTTCCGCCTGAAGGCGGAAGCGACAAGCCCCGAAGAATGATCCGCTTTCTCAGCGTCAGCAATCTCGCCGTGATCGATCGGCTCGAACTGGAGTTCGCTCCCGGCCTCAACGTGCTCACCGGGGAAACCGGCGCGGGCAAGTCCATCGTCGTTGGCGCCGTGGGCCTGCTCGTCGGCGGCAGGGCGAGCGCCGATCTGGTCCGGACGGGCGAGGAGACCGCCGCGGTCCAGGCGGTCTTCGAGAAACCGGACGGAGGGGAGCTGATCGTCCGCCGGGAAGTTTCGGCGCAGGGGCGCAGCCGCGCGTTCGTGGATGGCGCGCTGGTCACGACGAGCGCGCTGCGCGAGGCCGCGGGGGAGCTCGTCGATCTGCACGGCCAGCACGAACACCAGCGTCTCCTGGATCCCGCCGCGCATCTGGATGTCCTCGACGAGTTTGCCGGACTGACGCCGGATCGCGCCAGCGTCGCCGCGACGTTCCGCGCGTGGCAGCAAGTGCGAGATGAGCGCCAGCGCCTGGCGGTCAGTGAGCAGCAGAAGACGTCCCGCGCCGAGTTTCTCGCGTTTCAGTTGTCGGAGCTCGACAAGGCCGCGCCGCTGCCCGGCGAAGACGAAGAGCTCGCGCAGACGCGGCAGGTACTCGCCAATGCCGATCGCCTCCAGCGGCTCTGCGGCGACGCGTACACCGCGCTGTATGAGGGTGACGAGGCGGCGCTGCCCGCCCTCGGCGGCGTCTGGAAGCGTGTCGGGGAACTGGCGGCTCTGGATCACACCTTTATGCCGTACCTCGAGGCGCGCGATGCCATCAAATCGCAGCTCGAGGACCTGTCGTTCTTCCTGCGTTCGTATGCACAGAACATCGACGCCTCACCGGCGCGGCTGCAGGAGATCGAGGACCGGCTCGCGCTACTGGATCGTCTGAAAAAGAAGCACGGTCCGTCTCTCGCGCAGGTCATTGCACAGCGCGACGCGTTGCGGCGCGAGTTGCGCGATATCGAGCATGCGACCGAACGGGCCGCCGAGCTCGATGCGCTGCTTCTGTTCCGGCGCAACCACTATCGAGCCACGGCCGGCAGCCTCTCGGATCGCCGCCGCGTCGCGGCAAAGGACTTCGCGAAAGCGCTGGAACGCGGCGTTGCCGACTTGGCCATGGCGAAGACCCGCTGCGAGGTGAAATTCGCAGCCGGCGACGGCCCGGAGCTCGAGGAGCGGTGGTCCGAGCGCGGCTACGATGCCGCCGAGTTCTATTTCTCGCCCAATCCCGGCGAGGACGTGCGGGCGCTCGCGCGCATCGCCTCGGGTGGGGAGTTGTCACGGATCATGCTGGCGCTGAAGACGCTCGCCTCGACGGACGCGCCCGGCAAGACGCTGATCTTCGACGAGGTCGACGCCGGCATCGGCGGGGCAGTGGCGGACGTGGTCGGCGCTCGACTGCGTCTGCTCGGCGATCGCTTCCAGGTCCTCTGCATCACGCACCTGCCACAGATCGCCGCCTATGGATCGACGCACTTCCGGATCGAGAAGGCCGTCAAAGGCGGACGGACCTCGACCTCGGTGTCGCGGCTCGACGGCGTCGAGCGGGAAGAGGAGATCGCGCGCATGATGGGAGGAGCGGACGTCTCGGCGGCCGTCCTCGCCGGCGCGCGCGATATGATCGAGGCGAAAGCGAATATAAAGCGAAAGCGAAAGGTCTGATTGCGGAATGCCCCGATACCTGATTGAGACGTTCGGTTGCCAGATGAACTCTCACGACTCCGAGCGGATGGCGGGCCTGCTCGAGGAAGCGGGATACGACCGTACGGACCACGATCTGGACGCGGACCTCATCGTCATCAACACGTGCAGCGTCCGCGAGAAGGCGGAAGAGAAGCTGTATACGCGTCTCGGTGAGATTCGAATGATGGGCGAAGAAACCGGCGCGCGGCCGATAGTCGCTGTCGCCGGCTGCGTTGTGCAGCAGGAAGGCGAGTCGCTCCTGGCGCGAACCAACGGTCACGTCATCGACGTTTTGATCGGCACACAGGCACTGAAGCGGTTGCCGATGCTCATATCCGAGGCCCGAGGGTCGAGCATCGAGGGTCGCACCGATGCACTCGGCCCTCCATCCGGTTCTCGGTCCTCGACGCTCGATCCTCGAATTGATCTCAACCCCTACGACGATGTGTCGTTTCCGCTGGGAGTCGCACGACGGCAGGACCCGCACAAGGCGTACGTCACCATCATCGAGGGCTGCAACGAGTTCTGCGCCTTCTGCGTCGTCCCGTACACGCGAGGCAAGGAGCGGATGCGGCCGGTTGGCGACATCATTGCGGACGTCCGGCATGCCGCGGACACCGGCGCGAAGGAAGTGCAGCTCCTTGGACAGATCGTCAATCACTACCAGGCACCCGACGAACAGTCCTGCGATTTCGCGGACCTGCTCGGACGCGTGAACGACGTGGACGGCATCGAGCGGATCCGCTTCGCGAGCCCGCACCCGCGGCACGTGAGCGCGCGCATGCTGGAGGCGATGCGCGACTTCCCGAAGGTCTGCCGGCATCTACACCTGCCGGTCCAAAGCGGTTCCACGCGTGTCCTGCAGGCCATGCGGCGGCGTCATACTCGCGAGGACTATCTGGAGCTGGTCGCGCGCGTGCGCGAGACCATCCCGGACATCGCGCTATCGACCGATATGATCATCGGCTTCCCTGGTGAAACCGTGGACGACTTCGAGCAGACGCTCTCGCTGACCGCCGCCGTCCGGTATCACAGCATGTTCTCGTTCAAGTACTCGCCGCGGCCGAACACGCTCGCGCTGAAGCGCATGCCGGACGATGTGAGCGAAGAGGAGAAGACGCGTCGCATCGTGGCGCTGCAGGCGCTGCAGAAGGCGATACAGGGGGCGCTCTTCGACGCCATGGTCGGACGGACCGAAGGCGTCCTGATCGACGCGAGGAGTCGCCGGCGGGAGTGGGAATTGTCGGGGCGGACGTCGGGCAACACCATCGTCAACCTGCCGGGCGATCCCTCGTGGGTCGGGAAGACCGTGAGAGTCCTGATTACCGGTGCCAATCCGAACAGCCTCCGGGGTGAAGCTGGCACTTCCGCCTGAAGGCGGAAGCGACAGGAGTTCTTGGATGGAGAGTTCTTGGATGTAGCTTCCGCCTTTAGGCGGAAGGATGCGTTATGCAAATTGAAATGACGATAAAGGGCCTGATGGTGGATCCGATCACCAACATGCCGATCATCATCCTGCGCGACAAGGACGGGCAGCGCGTGCTGCCGATCTGGGTCGGCGTCTTCGAGGCGAACGCCATCGCGCTGCAGATCGAGAACGTGACCACGCCGCGTCCGATGACGCACGACCTGCTGAAGAACGTCATCCAGGATCTGCGGGGACGCATCGAGAAGATCGTCGTCTCGGACCTGAAGGAGAACACCTTCTACGCGCTGATCTACCTGACCGTCGGCGGCGAGATGATGGCGATCGACGCGCGGCCGAGCGATGCGATCGCGCTGGCGCTCCGCGCGCGCGCGCCGATCTTCGTCGAGGAGACGGTCATCGATCACGCCAAGACGGTCGACCTGGCCCCCGAAAAAGGGGACGCCGAGCGTCTGCAGAAGTGGCTGGAGAGCCTCGACCCCGACGACATGGGCAAGTACAAGATGTAGCCGCGCTATCTTCCAACTCCCAATTTCCAACTGCCAAGGCGCGTTCGTCGCCGGCTGAAGCAGTACGCCGTCGGAACGGGATGTCTTGCGTAGTTGGGAGTTGGTAGTTGGGAGTTGATCCGCTATCATCGCGGCACGCCCGTGATAGTCGCCATCGCCAATCAGAAAGGCGGCGTGGGTAAGACCACGACCGCCATCAACCTCGCCGCGGCGCTTTCGCTCCGCGGCAAGCCAACGCTCCTCGTCGACCTCGACCCTCAGGCCAACAGTACGATGTCGTACCTGGACGTGAGCCAGGTGACGCGCAGCGTGTACGACGCGATCGCCGAAAAGGACATCACGTTCGAGGACGTGATCCTGCCGTCGACGCAACAGCCGAACCTCTGGGTCGCGCCGTCGCGCATCGCGCTGGCGAAGCTCGAGTCCAAGCTCGTGGGAGAGATCGACGCGCACTTCCGGCTCAAGGATCGGCTGCAGCCGATGACGGCGCGTTTCAAGAACATCGTGATCGACTGTCCGCCGACACTGGGGCTGCTGACGGTGAACGCGCTGGTCGCAGCCACCCATCTGCTGATTCCCATCCAGTCGTCCTACTTCGCGCTCGAGGGGACGGACGACCTGCTCGAAACGATTGAGAAAGTCCGCGCGCGCGCCAACCCCGGGCTCCGCATCCTCGGCGTCGTGATCACGATGCACGACAAGCGCACGGCGCTGGCGCGCGACATCCGGGCGCAGATCGACAAGGTGTTCGGGAATAAGGTCTTCAAGACGGTGATCACCAAGAGCGTCCGGCTCGAGGAGAGCCCGGCGTACAAGGAATCGATCTTCACCTTCGCCCCCGACTCGACGGGGGCGGCGGAGTACTACCGGCTGTGCGAAGAGGTCATGGATCGTGCGTGATCAGCGATCCGACGAGCGAACGAGCGCGAGCGAGGGAGCCACGGGAGCGGAGCGGGGATCGAAGGGGCCCCCGCCAGCGACCGTGTTGGGGAGTCCGAGGGGCGAAGCGCCTCGGATAAGGAGAATTGCCCGTGCCTAAACGAGGACTGCCGTCCACCATCCGGATGCGCCATGACGAGCACTACGTTGAAGCGCTGTCCAGCTCCGCGGGGGCGCCGATCGGCCGGCTCGTGGCGATCGACGAAATCGATCCCAATCCCAACCAGCCGCGGCAGGTCATGGGGGACTTGTCCGAGCTGATGGCCTCGATTGCCGAGAAGGGGATCATCGAGCCGATCATCGTCCGTCAGCGCGCCGGCCGGTTTCAGATCGTCGCCGGCGAGCGGCGCTACCAGGCGGCCGTGCAGGTCGGGCTGCACGAAGTCCCGATCGTCATCCGCGAAGTCGACGACAGCGAGATCATCGAGATCGCGCTGATCGAGAACATCCAGCGGAAGGATCTGACGGCGTTCGAGGAGGCGGAGGCGCTGCAGTCGCTTGCGACGAAGTGCGGCTACACGCATGAGGATATGGCCCGTCGGCTGGGGAAGTCGCGGACGTCCATCACCGAGTCGCTATCCCTGAACAATATGCCCGACGAGGTCAAAAACCTGTGTCGGCTGGCCGACATTTCCTCCAAGTCGTTGCTTCTGGAGGTAGTTAGGCAAGGCGACCCTCAAAAAATGGTCGCGCTCGTCGAGCGAATCTCCCGGGATGGCGGGGCGACGCGTGAAGCCGTCCGGAAGGACAAGGCCAGCGTGAAGCCCAAGGCCGGCCGTCCGAAGCATTACACCTTCAGCTACAAAGCTCCCACCAAGGCGTTCAACCTGCAACTGCGGTTCGCGAAGGCGCGCGTCGATCGCGACGAAGTGATCGAGGCCCTGCAGGCGATCATCAAAGAGCTCCGAAGCCACTGAGAGCGTCGGGTGATTTAGAAATCGGGTAATCGGGTAATCGGGTAATCGGGTAATGAACTTGGTGTGAGTACCGAGACGGCGCTAGGGAAGGCGCGCGCGCGCAAGCCGAATTGCCAGTTTGCCCGATGTCGAGATTCCCCGATTCGTTTTAGTTAACATAACATACATTATCAGAACCATGCGATAAGGCCAGATAAAGGCGCCTGTGGAAGGTTCGCGCAGGCGCCTCAGGGCGTCGACCCTAACGGCCATCCCCAACTACACAACTCCCAATTCCCAAGGTCTCCGCCTTCCAGCCACCGGAGTCCACCGGAGTTCCTTGGGTTGTTGGGAGTTGTGTAGTTGGGAGTTATTCTTAGTGCACCCGTGTTCAAGACCCTCGACCGGTACCTGATCCGCGAGATCCTGCCGCCGCTCTTCCTGTCGCTCCTGATCTTCACGTTCGTCCTCGACATCCCACCCGTGATGGACCAGCTCGAGGCGCTCGTCGCCAAAGGCGTCTCCTGGGACATTGCTGCCAGGATGCTGATGCTGCTGGTCCCGCAGGCCCTCGGGCTGACGATCCCGATGTCGCTGCTCGTCGGGATTCTGATCGCGCTCGGCCGGATGTCGAGCGACCGCGAGGCCGTCGCGCTGCTGGCGTGCGGCGTCAGTCCATACCGCCTCCTGCGGCCGGTGATGGTCCTGGCCCTGGCGGCCGGGGCCATCCATCTCTACGTGATGCTCTCGGCCATTCCGGACGCGAATCAGGCATTCCGCGCGCTGGCGTATGAGGTCGTGTCCCAGAAAGTCGAAAACGACGTCCGCCCGCAGGTCTTCTTCGACGACTTCCCAGGGTGGGTCCTGTATGCGCGGGACATCCCCAAGAGCGGCGGCGGCTGGAAGGACGTCATGGTGGCCGACACCAGCCGGGCCGAGTCGACGGTCCTCTACATGGCCAGCCGCGGACGCCTGATTCTCAACCGCGAAAAGCAGACGGTCGACCTGGTGCTCGAGGACGGCACGCGCTATTCGAACCGCGGGCCCGACGGCAAGGAGATCGAGACCTTCCGCTTCCCGCAGCAGCTCATCGTGAAGCTGGATCCGCAGAGCGTGTTTCCGCACTTCGAACTGATGCGCGGCATCCACGAAATGACCATCGCGGAGCTCCGCGCGCAGATCGCCGAGAAGACCGCGCACAACCTCCCGGTGCACCAGGAGCTGGTCGCAATCCAGCAGAAGTTCTCCTTCCCCGCCGCCTGCCTGGTGTTCGCGATTATCGCGGTAGCGCTCGGGCTCACGGTCGCGCGCGAGGGGAAGGTCGGCGCGTTCGTCGTCGGCATCGCGGTGATCTTCGCGTATTACGTCCTGCTGTATCTCGCCGAAGCGCTCACCAAGGGGTTCTATGCCGGCGCGGCGGGCGCGTTCCGCACGCCGATGGTCGCGCTGCTGGCGCGCTGGGTTCCGAATCTTCTCCTGCTGCCGTTCGGCGTCCTGGCGCTGATCTGGCGCGCGCGCTGGGCCGAAGGGCGCATCCCCTTCCGCAGCGTCGTCAGACTGACCGGCGCCGCCACCGCGTGGCTCGACAAGCGGCGCGAAGCCGCCAACGCCGCGTCTTCCGATCCTCGGGCCCTCGGGGCCCGAAAGCCGCGCATCGTCATCGTCGTCCGCATTCCGCGGCTGTCCTGGATGATGCCGAACATCCTGGACCGGTACATCGCCCGGATCTACCTCCGCGTCGCGGGGCTCTCGTTCATGGCGCTGCTTGGAATTTTCTACATTTCGGCCCCGCTGCTGCTGCTGGGCGCGGTATGGAGCGTGCTGCTATATGGCCTCGAGCAGCGGATCATGGCGCGCGCGAACCAGCGCGCCGACGCGCTCGACTCGCAGATCCGCGGGCGGCCGCCGAGGACGCTGAATCCGCTGAACCGGCGATGGCTCGTCGGACACGACGGCGCGATCTATCACTACTCGTACTTCGATCCGGAGCACCTGGCGATCCAGAACCTGGTGGTCTACCGGCCCGCGCGGGACGCGTGGCGCCTCGACAGCGAAGTGTTCACGCCGCGCGCCTCGTTCTCCGGCGGGCAGTGGGTGGGCACGAACGGCTGGACGCAGGATTTCACCGCCGCGCGAAACCGGTGGGCTCCCTTTCCCCGCCGTCCACTCGCGCTCGAGCCGCCCGACTACTTCGCGACCGAGCAGCCCCTGGCCGATCTCATGACCGTGCCGCAGTTGAAGCGCTTCATCAACGAACAGGCCGCCAGCGGCTTCAACGTCGTCCCACAGATGATCGAGCTCCAGAAGAAGCTCGCGTTTCCCTTCGTGACGATCGTCATGACGCTGCTGGCAATCCCGTTCGGGATGACGACCGGCAAGCGCGGCACGCTCTACGGGATTGGCGTGGGGATCGTGCTGGCGCTCGGCTATTGGATCGTTGGAAGCGCGTTTGCGGCCGTCGGCAAGGCCGGCCTGCTTGGTCCGATGATGGCAGGCTGGGCGCCTAATGTGCTCGCCGCCGGGAGCGCCGCGTACCTGCTGCTGAACGCGCGTACCTGACGGCGTTTATTTCGGTGCGATCTCCTCGAGTGCCTTGAGGAGATCGCTCGCCAGCAGGCCATGTCGAAACGCGTCCCGGAGCGCCCGCTCGGCGATCTGGCGCGCGATCGCTCCGGGCTTCTGGCGCGGCTCGCGCGACGGCGGCGCGACGAAGGCGCCGAGACCGCGCCGCATCTCGATCACACCTTCCTGCACCAGGGTCCGATACGCATGCTGCACGGTATTCGCGTTCAGCTTCAGTTCGGTCGCGAGCGTCCGGGTCGCGGGGAGCGCCTCACCGGATTTCAGGACCCCGATAGTCACCGCCCGATGCAGTTCGTCGGCGATCTGGCGGTAGACCGGTCGAGGATCGTCGCGGCGCAATTCAACGAACATGCGGTGCATCCTAGCACACTAGGTATCTAGGCCACTAGTTATCCAGATACCTAGTTCGCTATCTAACTAGTGTACTAGAGAGGACTCGGAGCGTCCCGGCGCGTCCGGGCGGCGTGTTGGTCAGATCAATGACGAGAAGGATCGATGTGATGGATCGCGCGTCGAGCGAACCTGCGCCGCCGATCGGCCGGAGATCCAGAAAGTTTGCCCGGAGCGGCGTTCCGGCGGGATCGACGTAGTACGACCTCCCCCACCGGCGCCCATCCCCGGTTCTCATCTGGATCGAGATCCGGGTGGGACGATCGGCTGCCAGCGAGAGATCGAGCGCGCTGACCGTCTCGCCATGCAGGTCGGTGGCAAGCGCGACGAACTGACTGTTGCGGCCGCCTTCCCCGATTTTGTACTGGACCTCGACGGAGTGCTCCGACGTCCGCAGGATGGCGCTGGAAGATGGGTCTTTCTCGATCCGCCAGGGGAAAGGGGGGATTGCCGATCGAGATGCTGAGGGTGCCAAGGGTGCTGAAGGTGCGGGTCCTATAGCGACGTAGATTGGATTGGACACGATCCACGGAATGGCCGGACTCCCGGGCGCACCCGGAACCCGTACCTCGACCCGGTACGCGCCCGGGCGCTGGCCGGTGTCGTATCGCAATTCTCCCGCGGCGCGCGCGGCTTCCTGTCCGCCACGCAGCAGCACGACTTCCCCACCGCGCGGCAGCGTGACGCGAGCGGTGAGCCACGGTCCATCGGCACGGAAGTCGAGCAGACCGGGTCCCGCCAGGGCGTCGATGGCGGTGAACACAGTTCCCTTCCGAATCGCGCCGTAAACCGCGCGCGCATCTCGATCGGCGCTGCCGGTGAGTGGCCAATCCAGGATGACGCGGGTGCTGAATGTGCGGAAACTCGCTTCGTACGAGG
>WNGL01015390.1_pt1 | contig 12629 bp, 10 predicted proteins | sample 5400591 | NCBI WGS metagenome assembly WNGL01 (sample SAMN13153377, study PRJNA577476) | soil metagenome | isolation source: 80 cm soil or saprolite under Garry oak tree replicate 1 | place: USA:California | collected 2016-06-15
CTTGCGCTGCGCGACAGGCGTCCACTTTGGCACCCCGCATCCGCCGGGCGCGCCCACTTTGACACCCGCGGGCAGCTTGCGGTTCCGCGCCGCCGGCTTCGAGCCGGCGCCGTGACTCGCTCGCTCGGCCCGTCACTCCCGCCTCTGCTCGTCGAGCGCCTCGCGCAGCGTGACCCCGCGGCGCGCCTGGGCGTGGCGCTCCCCTTCGTGACGGTGGACGGGGCCGGCCACCCGCACCCGATGCTGCTCTCGTACCTGGAGGTGCGCGCGTACGACGCGCGCACGGTCGGCCTCGTGATCGGCGTCGAGAGTCGCAGCGCGCAGAACCTCGCCGAGCGCCGGGCGGGGACGCTCCTGCTGATCGAGCCGGACACGACGGTGTATGTGAAGCTCCGCGCCGTCGACGGGCCGCTCCCGGTGGACGGTGAGCACGGGCTGGGCTACTTCCTGCTCGAGGTGCAGGAGGTGCTCGAGGACGCGGCCGCGGACTGGGAGGGCAGCATGCGGATCACGGGCGCGATCCGGTACGCGCCGCTGCCCGCGCTCGACGCGCCGTGGGCGCGCGCGACGCTCGCGGCGCTCGCCACGCCCCGCGCGCGGGCCTGACTACTCCGTCGGCTCCTTCGGCGCGTCGGGACGCGGCGCATCGGGCTGGGGCTCGTCGGGTGGCGGCGGCGGTCGGGGCCGCTCGGGCCGCGGCGTCTCCCGCTCCTGATAGAGCCCGACCGTCACCTCGACCTCGGTCTCCCGCCCGTCGCGCAACACCGTCACGCGCACCCTCTTCCCGACCGGTGTCGTGGAGACCGCGCGCTGCAGATCGCGCGGCCCCTCGAGCGCGGCGCCGTCGAACTCGACGATGACGTCGTTCGCACGCACGCCTCCACGCTCGGCGGGCTCGCCCGGCATGACGTCGCGGACCAGCACGCCACGCGGCTCACGCAGCTTGAGCCGTTCGAGATCGGCCTCGGTGACCTCGCCGATGGATACACCGAGCCAGCCCCACTCGACCCTGCCCTTCGTGGCGAGCTGCGGGACGAGCTGCTGGACCAGGTTGGACGGGATCGCGAAGCCGATCGAGCCGTTGCGCGCCGCCATGCTGTTGACACCGATCACCTCGCCCGCCATGTTCACGAGCGGGCCGCCGGAGTTCCCGGGGTTGATCGCGGCGTCGGTCTGGATGAAGTCAAAGCCGGGCGCCGCGACGGTGAGGGGCGCGCCCTTACGGCTGACGATGCCGAACGACACGCTCTGCTCGAGGCCGAACGGGTGGCCGAGCGCCAGGACGAACTCGCCGACACGTAGGCGGTTCGAATCGCCGAGCGGCAGCACGGTGAGGTTCGTCGCGTTCTGGATTTTGATGAGCGCCAGGTCCACGCGGGTGTCGCGGCCCACGAGGTTCCCGGCGAAGCGCCGGCCGTCGGAGAGCCTCACCTGGATCGACTCGGCGCCCTCGACCACGTGGGCGTTCGTCACGATGAGCCCACTGGGGTCGATGACAAAGCCCGAGCCGGTCGAGCGCCGCGGCTCGCCGGGCTCTTCGCCCGCGGCCTCGCTCCCCGCCGCGCGGCGGACGCGCACGTGCACGAGGCCGGGCCTGAGACGCTCGGCGAGGTCCGCGAGCAGCGTGTTGACGCGCTGGAGCTCCGGCGCGGCGCTGGTCGGCGAGGCCTTGCGCCAGAGTGCGCCCCGGCCGTCGGCGCCGGTCCGGCCGGCGCAGCCGAACGAGGACGCGACGGCGAGCATCAGGGCAACGACCGCGATCGGTCGGGACATCGCCATCCGGACCTCCTGTAGCGGTGCTCGTCAGAGTATACGTGCGCTACCGCGAGACTTCACGGACGAGGTGGGGAAGCTCGGGGATGAGGAGCTTCTCGAGCGCCAGGCGGCAAGCATTCGGCGATCCCGGGAGCGAGACGACGATCCGCTGCGCGTGGACGCCGAGCTGGGCGCGCGACAGCATCGCGGCCGCGCCCACCTCCTGGTAGGAGAGCATGCGGAAGAGTTCGCCGAAGCCGGGCAGGCGCTTGTCGAGCAGCGCCTCGATCGCCTCGAACGTGGAATCGCGCGACGTGATCCCCGTACCGCCCGTCACGATCACCGCTTGGACCCGCTCGTCCCCGCACGCCGCGCGCACGACGCGCTGAACGTCGGCGGGCTCGTCGCTCACGATCGCGAAGCCAACGACCCGATGACCCGCCGCGTTCAGGAGCTCTCGGATCAGCGCGCCGCTCGTGTCCGTCTCGGGCGTCTTCGTGTCGGAGACGGTGAGCACCCAGCAGCCGATGCTTTTCGGCGCGTGGGCCTTGTGATCGCGCGGAGTCGCAGTCGGATCAGTCACTGTAGCGGGGTCCGCGAGCCCGGCGCGATCAGTGGGTGGCCTGCAACGAGGTGCGCCCCGGCTCCGTCCCGCACGCCGCCTCTCATTCCACCGGAGTCCCGCGAGCCCGGCGCGATCAGTGGGTGGCCAAGCTCGACGAGGTGGAGCACCCGCATGCCCGACCTGTGGGCAGCGAGCCCAGCCTGCATGGTGGTTGGATTATACCGTGTCCGGCGCGCGCCCTGGGGCCGCACCTCGGAGCCGCTCGGGAGTCAGCCGCCCAGCAGGACCACGGCGGCGCGGGCGATCGCGGCGGCGTCGATCCCGTAGTGCCGGTAGAGGTCGGCGCGCGTCCCCGACTGGCCGAAGTCGTCCACGCCCAGCGCGAGTTGCGGCACGCCGAGCGCCGCGCCGATGAACGCGAGGGCGTGGGAGTGCCCGTCGAGCACCGACACGACCGGGATCCCCTCCTCGTCGGCGCCGACGAGCGTCTCGAGGTACGGCGCCGCGCCGCGCAGGTCTCGATAGAGACGGTCGGGGCTCGTCACGACGAAGACGCTCGCGAGCACGCCGCGCTCGCGCAGGAGGCGGCCCGCCTCCACGGCTTCCGGGACCATCGCGCCGGCGGCGAAGACGTGAACCGCGTTCTCCTCCGGGTCCCAGCCCGGCTCACCACGCGGGTCGATCAGCCGGTAGCCGCCGCGGAGGACGCGGGCGCGGTACTCGGGGCTCGGCGGCGGCGCGAGGGACTGGTCCACCGGCTTCGTCGACAGACGCAGGTAGACGCTCTCGCCCGTCCGATCGGCCAGTCCGCGGAGCGCGTCGAGGAGGATCCACTCGACCTCCAGCGCGAAGGCCGGCTCGAAGTAGGCGATCGCCGGCAGCGCGACCCCGATTCCGGGCGTGATCACCGACTGGTGGGCGCCCCCTTCGGGCGCCAGGCTGACGCCGGAGGGCGTCGCGACCACGACGAACTTCGCGCCGGAGTAGAGCGCGTGGTAGAGGGCGTCGAGCCCGCGCGGCACGAAGGGATCGTAGAGCGTCCCGATGGGCAGGAGCGTCACGCCCGAGAGCTCGCGGGTCAGCCCGAGCGCTCCGAGCAGGAGGAAGAGGTTGTGCTCGGCGATCCCGAGCTCGATGTGCTGGCCCCCGGGCGACTCCTTCCACTGGACCGCGAGCGGCAGATCGGCGAGCACGTGGGGCTTCGACACCGGGAAGTAGACGCCCTTTCGGTTGATCCATCCCGCGAGGTGCGTCGTCACCGCGACGTCGGCCGACACGGTGACGACGGACGCGGCGACCGGCAGGCGGGCGAGCGCGCCCAGCGCCCGACCGAACGCCTCCTGGGTCGAGCTCTCGGCCGGAGACGTCTCGCCGGTCTCGACGGGGACCTCGGGGATGGGGTGGGCGGGGGGTGACGCGAAGAGGGGCGGGAGTCGCCGCACCAACTCGGCCTCATCGCTCCCCGGGGCGAATCCATCCCACTCGGCGCCCGGCGCGATCCCGAGCGCGTCGCGCAGCTCGGTGATCTGGGCCTCGGTCAGGAGCATCGTGTGGTTCAGCGGATCGCCAGCGAGTGGCAGCCCCCAGCCCTTGATCGTGTGGGCGAGGATGACGCTCGGCCGCGCGCCCTCGCCCTCGGCCTCGTCGACCGCGTCGAGGATCGCCGCGAGGTCGTGGCCGCCCAGATCGGCGACGAGCGCCGCCAGCTCGTCGTCGTCGAGCCGTGACAGGAAGCGGTCCAGCGTCGCGTCGATCTCGCCCCCGGCGCCGGTGAGGAGCGCCTTTCGCACGGCACCGTGGGGCAGGCGCAGCAGGCGCTGGTACTCGGCGTTCGGCATGGTCTCGAGCCGGCGCTCGAGGCGCGCGCCCTCGGGCGTGCCGAACAGTGCGCGGAGCTTCCGGCCCCAGCGAAGCTCGATGACGTGACGCCAGCGCGCCGAGCGTCGCCTGCACGGCGCCGAGTCCCATCGAGCCCGTGGACAGATCCACGATCTCCGGGTTCTTCCTCCGGCTCGGATAGGCCTGGAGCCCGCCGAACGACCTGAGCTCCGCGAGCGCGGACCGCGGCAGTCTCCCACGGAGGTACTGGATCGCATAGAACGCGGGCGCCGCGTGCGCCTTGACGGCGACGCGGTCGTCAGGCCGGAGCGCCTTGAAGTAGAGCGCCGTCAGGAGACCGACGACGGAGGCCGACGACGCCTGGTGGCCACCGACCTTCGTCCCGTCGGCGCTCGGGCGGGCGTTCGCGCGATGGATCATCCACGTGGCGAGCCACAGCACCTTCCGCTGGATGCGCTCGAGGGTCGCGAGCTCGTCCGCCATGGCACGCCGATTCTAGCGCGGCCTCAGGCCCTGAGGTACGCGTGGCGGACGACCTCGGACGCGGCGAGCTCCCGCGCCGTGCCGCGCCCGACGATCTCGCCCTTCTGAAGCAAGAAGCCGTGGTGGGCGACCTCGAGGGTCTTTCGCGCGTTCTGCTCGATCAGGAAGACCGTCGTGCCCGCCTCGTTGATCGCCCGAATCATCCCGAAGAGCTGTTCGACCAAGAGGGGCGAGAGCCCGAGCGACGGCTCGTCGAGCAGCAGGAGCTTCGGCCGACTCATCAGCGCCCGGCCCATCGCGAGCATCGCCTGCTCGCCGCCCGACATCGTGGCCGCCGTCTGCCGCCGGCGCTCGGCGAGCCGGGGGAAGAGCCCGTACACATACTCTCGCCGCTTGGCGACGTCGGCGCCAGTCCACGCGATGAAGGCGCCCATCCTGAGGTTCTCCTCGACGGTCATCTTCGGGAAGACGCGGCGTCCCTCGGGCACCACGCCGATGCCGAGCTTCACGATCTGGTGGGTGCGGAGCCGGTCGATGCGCGCGCCCTCGAACCGCACGGAGCCCTCGGCCGGCCGGACGATGCCGAGGACGGTCCGGATGAGCGTGGTCTTGCCCGCGCCGTTCGGCCCGAGCAGACACGCGATCCGCCCCGCCTCGACCGCGAGCGACACGTCGCGCAACATCGTGATCGGGCCGTAGCGGGTGGAAACCCCGGAGAGCTCAAGCACGCGCCGTCTCCTTGCCGAGGTACGCTTCGCGCACCTCCTCGTGTCCCGCGATTTCGGCGAAGCTCCCCTCGGCGATCTTCCGGCCGTAGTTGAACGCGACGACGCGCTGGCTCACGCCCTCGATCACGAACATGTCGTGCTCGATGATGACCACCGAGAGCCCGGGCATCTCCTCGCGGACGATCTGGAGGTCGCGCATCAGCTCCGCCGTCTCCTCCGGGTTCATCCCGGCCGACGGCTCGTCGAGCAGGAGCAGTTTCGGCTCGGCGGCGAGCGCCCGGCAGATCTCGACGCGCCGTCGGTCGATCTGCGGGAGTTGGCCCACGCGCTCGAAGCCGCGCCGCGGCAGGTCGCCGTTGAACAAGGCGAGCAGGTGGGACACGCGCTCGATCGCCGTGCGCATCTCGCCGAGGAACCGCCCGCGGCGCACCACGAAGTCGACGACGCCCGTCCGCCGGCCCGCGTGCATGCCGATCAGGATGTTGTCGAAGACCGAGAGCGCGAGGCACAGGCGGCTCGCCTGGAAGGTGCGCGCGATCCCGAGCCGCGCGATCGCGTGGGCCTCCAGGCCCGCGAGGCGCCGACCGAGGAAGACGATCTCGCCAGCGGCGGGTACCAAGAGCCCGGTCAGCGCGTTGAAGAAGGTCGTCTTGCCCGAGCCGTTGGGCCCGATCACGCCGACCGTTTCCCCTTCCGCGACGACGACGTCCACGCCGTCGAGGGCCACGAGCCCCCCGAACCGCACCGTGAGCCCCGCCACCTCCAGCAGGCTCGGAGAGACGCTCACCGGTATCGCCGGACCTGGGCGGGCCAGAGGCCTTGCGGCCGGTAGAGGAGCATGACGACGATCACGACACCGTAGAGGAGCAGCCGGTACTCGTGGAGGAACCGAAAGCGCTCGGGCAGCGGCACGAGCAGGCAGGCGCCCAGGACGACGCCCGGGATCGAGTCCACGCCCCCGATGATGATCACGGAGAGCATGACGAGCGAGTAGCCGAAGTCGAAGTCGGGCGGCGAGACGAAGCCGACCATCACGGCGTAGAAGGCGCCGCCGAGCCCGATGAAGAAGTTGCCGATCGAGAACGCGAGGAGCTTGCCCCGCGTGATCGACACGCCGCAGCACCGCGCCGCGATCTCGTCGTCGCGCAGCGTGTTGAGCGCGAGCCCGAGCCACGAGTCGTGCAAGCGCCGGAGGACCCACGTCGTGAGCCCCGCCATGACGAGCGCGGCATAGTAGAAATTCGCGTGCGACGGGAGCTCGACGCCCGCGAGCACGGGCTTGGTCGTGAAAGCGTGCCCGAGCAGGCGGAGTGTCGGGATGTTCTTGATCCCCTGCGGGCCGCCGGTGAACTCGAGGTTGTTCATGAGGATGTTGAAGATGAACACGAAGGCGATCGTGACGAGCGCCAGGTAGTGGCCGCGCGTCTTGAGGATCGGCACGAAGAGGATCGTGCCCACGGCGACCGCCACCCACGGCCCGACGAGCACGGCGAGCCACGACGGCCAGCCCGCGGCGACGGTCAGGAGGCCGACCGAGTAGCCGCCGAGGCCGGCGAACGCCGCGCCGGCGAGGTTGATGACGCCCGCCGTCCCGATCTGGAGATTCAACCCCTGGCCGATCGTGACGTAGAGGAGCGCGAGCGTCGCGACGAAGGTCCAGTACGGGCTCGACCGAAGCGCCAGCGGCAGGGCCAGCGCGAGCACGACGCCCGCGCCGAGCGCGGCGGCCCGACGACGCGCGAACGCCCCGGCGAGTGCTCCACCCAGTCGCGGCACGAACCGCACCAAGGCACCCGCCGCGACGATCGCCGCGCCCGTGGCCCCGAGCGCCCACGGGCGCTCGGCCAGGATGCCGGCGACGACGAGCGTGAAGACCGCCGCCTCCGCCAGCCAGACCAGCGCCAGGTCGCGGCTCACACGCGCTCGACGCTCTTCTCGCCGAGGATGCCGCTCGGCTTGAACACGAGGAACAGCATGACGACGGCGAACGCGACGACGTCGCGGAACTCGGAGCCGCGCGGGATGAGCGCCGCGGCCGTCGTCTGGAGCACGCCGAAGAGCAGGCCGCCGACGATTGCGCCGTAGACGTTGCCGAGCCCGCCGATCGCCGCCGCGGAGAAGCCGATGACGCCGCCGGTGATCCCCATGATGAAATGGATCTCGCTGTAGTAGAGCCCGCTGAGGATCCCCGCCACGGCGGCGAGGCCGGAGCCCAGGAAGAAGGTCGCGTCCACGGTGCGGTCGAGGTTCACCCCCATCATCTGCGCCGCCTCCGGCTCCTGGGCCACCGCACGGATCGCCGCGCCCATTTTCGTGCGGTTGATGACGCGGTCCACCGCCACCATCGCCGCGAGCCCGATCCCGAGGATGACGAGGCTCTCGTAGCGGATCGCGACCCCGCCGACCTCGAACCCGCCCTGCGGCAGGAGCTGCGGAAAGGGCTTCGGGTCGGCGCCGCGCGGGTAGAAGATCAGCACGGACTCGCGGATCACGAGTCCGAGCGAGAGGGTCGCGAGCAGCGTCATCAGCGGCGAGGCGCGTGCGAGCGGCTTCACGCAGACGCGCTCGGCCGCGACGCCGACGAGGCCGGTGACGAGGATCGACGCGGCGAAGGTGAGCGGCAGCGCCACGAGCGGGCCGCCGAGGCCCGCGGCCTTGAGCCCCACGAGCACCGTGAGCCCGGCGAAGGCACCGAGCATGAAGATGTCCCCGTGGGAGAAGTGGATCACGTCGAGCACGCCGAAGAAGAGTGTGAACCCGACGGCGACGAGGGCGTACATCACCCCCAGCATCACGCCGTTCCACGCCTGCTGCAGGAGCAGCTCCAGGGGCGGCACGCGGCGCGCCGGTTACATCTTCTTGAACTTGTGGCCGGGCAGCGTGCGCTTGCCGGAGGCGTACTCCGAGTCCTCCCAGAGCACCCACTTGCCGTCCTGGCTCACGTACTTGGAGATGAGCGAGACGGTGTTCTGCCCGTACTCGTCGAACTCGACGGGACCGATGATCGTGTTCGGGTTCCGTGTCCGCTTGAGCCGCTCGGCCACCTTCGCGCGGTCGGGGCCCATCGCCTCGATCGCGTCGATGACCAGGTTCGCGGCGACGTAGGCGAAGGGCCCGTACGCCTCCGACGGCTCCTTGAAGGCCGCCTTCGCGTACGCCTCGAGGAACCGCCTGCCGCCCGGCAGCTTCTCCGTCGGCGCGCCCTCGACGAACGCGAGCGTCCCCTCCGACGACGGCCCGGCCGTTTCGTTGAAGGTGTCGGACTTGATGCCGCTCGTGCCCTGGAACTGTGCGCGGACGCCGAGTTTGTCCATCTGCACCTTGACGCGCACACCGTCGGGCGTGAGGCCGCCGTACCAGATGACCTCGGGCTTGTCCGCCTTCGCGCGGGTCAGCTCCGCCGTGTAGTCCTTCTGGTCCTTCGCGGTCCCCTGGGTCGAGAGGATCTTGCCGCCGGCCTTCTCGAGGAACTCGCCGAACCATTTCGCGTGCGCGCGGCCGTAATCGGTCGTGTCATGGACGAGCGCGAAGGTCTTGAACCCCAGCGTCTTCACCGCGAAGTCCGCGGCCACGTTGTTCTGGTTGATCATCGTCCCGTTGACGCGCGTGACCTCGACGTACTTGTGGCTGTACGTGATCTCGGGCAGGACCGCGCCCCACACCATGGCCGGCATGCCGGCCTTGTGGTAGGTGTCCACCGTCGCGATCGCCGTCACCGAACAGTAATGCGTGACGCCAGCGACGATCGCCGGGTCCGAGGTCGCCTTGAGCGCCGCCTGGACGGCGACCGTCGGCTTACACTCGTCGTCGAGCACCTCGGTCTCGTAGGTGTACCGGGTCTTCGGATCGGCGTTCCGCTCCTGGACCGCGAGGAGGAAGGAGTTCCGGCCGCCGAGGCCGTTCGACGCGGTCCCGCCGGTCAGCGGGCCGATAAAGGCCAGCTTGACCGTCGGCTTCTGCGCCCAGGCCGTGGCGGGCGCCAGCACGGCGCCGAGGCCAAGGACGGACGTGCCCTGGAGGAGCTCACGCCGGGTCAGATCGATGCGATGCTCGGAACTCGACATTCTCGTGTCCCTCCTCGCGCGACCTTCGCCTGCCCGCCCTTTGGCGACCCCCCCGAAGAACGCACAGTAGGGTAGCCTAAGCCGGCCGAAGTTGCGAGCGGCGAACACGCTCCTCGGTCACCCACAGAGGCACGGCCGCAAGCCCGCCTCGAGGTTTGCTCTCACGCCGGTAATGGGCGATTCCCCGAAAACGAGATGCGGGGAACCCCTGATCGCGAAATCCATACTCTCGCCGGTCAAAAATCATTGCTTCGCCGGATAGACCGCAGTGAGCAGGCCTTCTAGCCTACGCGCAGTCGGCTGAACATCACGCGGCCGCAAGGAGGAGAGAAAATGAAACGGGGAAAGATGCAAGGCGGATTCTTCAGGTTGACCACGCCCGCCGCCGGACCGGAGGCGAAAGACGGAACGACGCACTCGACGGCGAGCACAGGGACTGGAACCACTAACGCAGGTGGCGGTGGCAACTCCCAACCCAGCGGCGTCGACCCCTGCATCCTTGGTACGTGCATAACGATACCGTTACCGTAGCGTCACACGCTTGACCCGCCTGCGATCCACCGACGGGCCCCGACGCGCGTCGGGGCCCGTTGTTGTTGAGCCGCCCCCTCCGCTCTCCTTGCGGGAGATCTTCAAGCGCTTCTGGCCCTATGCCCGCCCGTACCGCTGGTTCATCTGGCTGACCCTCCCCCTCATCGCCCTCGCCACCGCGGCCGAGACGGCCAGAATCTGGCTGTTCAAGATCCTCGTGGACCGGGTGCTCGTCCCGCACGATTTCGGCCCGTTCTGGTGGATCGCACTCGGCTACGTTGGCGTGACGTTGTTGGCTGGGGCCGTCGCAGTCGGCGATTCCTACCTTTCGAGCTGGGTAGGGGGAAAGTTCATCCCTGTCGCTGCGCATCCGATTGTTTCGTCACCTGCAGGGTCTCTCGCTCGATTTCTTCGCGCGCCGGCCCCTCGGTGACATGATCTCGCGGCTCACCAGCGACGTGGCGGCGATCGAGAGCTTTGTCCTCTCGGGCGTCGGCGACACCCTCGCGTACATCTTGCGCATCGCCGTCTTCGCCGGCGCGCTCTTTTATATTCAGTGGACACTCGCCTTGGTGTCACTGCTCGTCGCACCCCTACTCTGGTCCGTGCCGAAGCATTTCGCTCGCTTGATCAAGCACGCCTCCCGTGAGAAGCGGCGCCGCAGCGGCTCGATCAGCTCCGTCGCAGAGGAAAGTCTCTCAAACGCCCAGCTGGTGCAGGCCTACAACCGTCAAGAAGCAGAAATCGAGCGTTTTGAGCGCGAGAACCTCGGGCACTTTGAGGCGCATATGATGTCGGCTCGTGCCAAGGCGTTGGTGGCGCCTCTGGTCTCCCTCATCGGGGTGGCTTGCGCGCTCGCGGTGATCGGCGCCGGCGTCTGGATGCTCTCGGAGGGGCGGCTCTCCCTGGGTGAGCTGCTCATCTTTCTCGCCTACCTCGGGAGCCTCTACAGCCCCATTCGCGGCCTGGGACGGCTCGGCACCACCCTCTATGCGGCCTCGGCGGCGGCTGAGCGGATCGCCGAGTTTCAGGACGAACAGCCCTCGGTGCTCGACCGGCCCAACGCTCGCTCGTTGAGGCACGCCCGTGGACTGATCGAGTTTGAGAACGTCTCCTTCCACTACCCCCGCGCTCGGCAGCACGCCCTCACCGATGTCACGTTTCGCGTCGAACCGGGCGAGACCGTGGCCCTCGTCGGGCCGAGCGGCGCGGGCAAATCGACGATCGCCAAGCTGCTGTTGCGCTTCTATGACCCAGACGAGGGAGAGATCCGACTCGACGGCCATGATCTTCGCGACCTGCAGGTGCAGGCGTTGCGCGAGAACGTCGCGGTCCTCCTGCAGGAGGCGCTGGTCTTCGATGCGAGCGTGCGCGAGAACATCGCCTATGGACGGCCGAACGCCACCGAGGAGGAGATCGTCCGCGCGGCCAAGGCCGCCGACGCGCATGAGTTCATCGCTGGGCTCCCCCACGGGTACGATACAGTTGTTGGCCAGAAGGGCCGGTGCCTCTCCGGCGGTCAACGCCAGCGGATCGCCATTGCGCGGGCGATGATTCGCAACGCACCCATCCTCATCCTGGACGAGCCGACCACCGACCTCGACCCCGAGTCCGGCCATCGGATCCTTGAGCCATTGCGCCGTTTGATGAGCGGGCGGACGACGATCATCATTTCGCACAACCTCGTCACGGTCCGAGAGGCTACCGGGATCCTTGTCCTCAGGGAAGGGGAGGTGATCGAGCGGGGCACCCATGTCGAGCTCATGAGGTGGGACGGGACGTACGCAGCATTCTATCGGTTATGCCAGGATCAAGACGCGGCGCCCATCATCCCGGGGAGAGACCTGGCCACCCACCGGCAGGTTGTTCCGTGAGCACGGTTGCGCCTCCCCTGCCCACCGGGCGCTGGCTGACACCCGCGTACAAAGTGCTGGCCTGCCTGCGCCGCGGAAGGGTGGCTGACGTCTACGATATCTGGAGCCAGGAGCGCGGGTGCCGCTGTGTCGCCAAGGTTCTCCGTCCAGAGCGTGTCAACGACCGCAAGTCGCAGCGCGAGCTGCTTCGCGAGGGACGCCTCCTCAGAGGGCTGTGCCACCCCCACATCGTCCGCCTGTACGAGATCCTGTGGGTGCCGTCGCCGGTGTTGATTCTCGAAACACTCACCGGAGCGACGCTCTCCCACATCCTCAAGGATAACCACCGCCTCGGGCTGGCCGACCTCACGCCCTTAGGGATCCACCTGTGTTCCGCCATGTACTACCTTCATCGCCGCGCTGGATTCCTGCACCTCGACCTGAAGCCTTCGAACATCGTGTCCGAGCAGGGGCGTGCTAAGGTGATCGACTTCAGCATCGCCCGGCGGCCAGGGCGTGGGCGCAAAGGGGTGGGAACCCGTCCATACTTAGCCCCCGAACAGGCTCGCGGGGACTTGCTGACCGGAGCGGCCGACGTCTGGGGGATCGGCATCGTGCTCTTCGAGGCCGCCACTGGCCGCCGAGCGTTTGCGACGGGCAATAATGGTGGCTACCCGCAGCTCGAACATCGGGCGGAATCGGTGCGCAAGGACGCTCGCTTGCCGATCCAGCTCACCGAGGCCATTGACAGTTGTCTCGAGCCGAACCCGAAGGATCGGCCGAATGTCGCAGAGCTTTCGAAGGTCCTGAG
>WNGL01007718.1_pt1 | contig 12628 bp, 10 predicted proteins | sample 5400591 | NCBI WGS metagenome assembly WNGL01 (sample SAMN13153377, study PRJNA577476) | soil metagenome | isolation source: 80 cm soil or saprolite under Garry oak tree replicate 1 | place: USA:California | collected 2016-06-15
TCTTGCCCGCGCCGTTGGGGCCGATCAGCGCGTGGATGCGTCCGCGCCTGACCTTGAGGCTGACGTCGCTGACGGCGACGAAGCCCTTGAACTCCTTCCTCAGGCCGCGCGTTTCGAGAATGATGTCTTCCGCCATGGATGCAGCGAGGATCCTGTCTGGTCGTTCAGAGCGAGAAAGGGCGGACGCATCGGGAGAGTGCCGGCATTATAACCAGGCAGCAGGGGCCGCAAGGTGTGACGAAAGGAGGTCACGTCGCGGCGCCGGCGGTTCCGGCCATCAGGCCGAGATCGCCGCCTGCCGCCGCGGTGTTCACCGTAAAAACACGTTCGGTCGTGAATCGCACGAGGTAATTCGGGCCGCCCGCCTTCGGTCCGGTCCCGGACAGCCCCTCGCCGCCGAACGGCTGCACGCCCACGACCGCGCCGATCATGTTGCGGTTGACATAGAGATTGCCGACCGCCGAGCGCGCGCGTATGCGCTCGGCGCGCGAGTCCAAGCGGGTGTGCATGCCCATCGTAAGCCCGTATCCCGTGGCGTTGATGTCGTCGACTACCCGGTCGAGGTCTTCGAGCGGGAATCGCGCTACGTGGAGGATGGGGCCGAAGCGCTCCCCGGGAACCTCGCGTATCGACCCGATTTCGAACGCCACCGGAGCGACATAGCTACCTGCGGCCGGGACAGGGCCGGACTCGGCGATCAGCTTCGCGCGCGAGCGCAGATCGGAAATGTATTCCGCCAATTCCTTGCGCGCCTGCGCGTCGATCACCGGTCCGACGTCGGTCGCAGGATCGGCGGGATCGCCGATGCGCAGCGTCGCCATCGCACCCTGCAGCATCTCGAGCACCGCCGGCGCGATCTCCTCCTGCAGGTACAGGACGCGAAGCGAGCTGCAGCGCTGGCCGGCCGAGCGAAAGGCGCTGGCCACCACCGCGTCGACGACCTGCTCGGGCAGCGCGCTCGAGTCCACGATCATGGCGTTCAGGCCGCCCGTTTCGGCGATGAGGGGCGCGATGGGGCCCTCGCGCTCCGCGAGAACGCGGTGAATGGCGCGCGCGGTGGCGGTCGAGCCGGTGAAGGCGATGCCCGCGACCCTCGGATCGGCGACAAGAGCCCGCCCGATCCCACCGTCGCCGGGCAGGAGATGAAAGGCGCCGGGCGGGATCCCCGCTTTCAGGATTAGCTCGGCGATCCGGTATGCGGTGAGCGCGGCCTGCTGCGCCGGTTTCGCAACCACCGTGTTGCCGGCGACCAGCGCTGCCGCGACCTGTCCCGTGAAAATCGCGACCGGAAAGTTCCAGGGGCTGATGCAGGCGAACACGCCGCGGCCGTGCAGCGTCAGCACGTTGCTCTCGCCGACCGGCCCGGGTAGCGCCATCGGGCTACCGAGCCGCTCGCGCGCCTGCTGCGCGTAGTAGCGGCAGAAATCCACCGCTTCGCGTACGTCCGCCATGGCATCGGGCAAGGTCTTCCCAGCCTCCCAGACGCACAGAGCCATCAGGCCCGCCATATCGGCCTCCAGCAGATCGGCCAGCCGCTCCAGTGCCGCGGCGCGTTCGGGCACGCTGACCGCGGACCAGGCGACCCGCGAGGCGTGTGCGCAGTCGACCGCGGACCGCACCGTGTCCGGCGTCGCCTCGCTCACCTCGCCGATGGTTACGTCGGGCCGAGCGGGCGACACGACCGGCCGAGCGGGACGCAGCCCGCGCTCGCCGTTCACGAGAGATCCCGCGGTCCATGTGCGCCGCGCTTCGTTCACCGATTTCGCCCACTCGGCGAGCGTGGCGGAATCCCCGAGGTCATACCCCTTTGCAATGCGTCGTTGCGGCATGTGCAGCTCCGTTGGTAGGGAAATATCGCGCGGGCGTGGGCCCGTGTCGAGAAATTCGAAACCGGCGCGCAGCAAGTCGTCGGATCGTTTCGCGCGTGCCGCCTGGCGCACATAGGAGGTGCTCGCAGAATTTTCGAGCAAGCGGCGCACCAGGTAGGCGAGCAGTTCGCGTTTCTCGCCGACGGGTGCGTACGTGCGCACCGGCACATCGGGATGCGTAGCTGCGAGCGTTAGGTACAGCGCTCCTCCCATTCCGTGGAGGCGCTGGCACTCGAACCGCGCAGGGGCGGCGGAGGTGCCCCCGGGCCGATCGGCAAGCGCGAGCACGCATGCGAGCGTCACCGGGTTGTGCGTGGCGAACTGCGGATAGACGCCGTCCGGTGCGGCCAAGAGACGCCGGGCGCAGGCGAGATAGGACAGGTCCGTGAGCCGCTTGTCGGTGAATACCGGATAGCGCGCAAGGCCCAGCTCCTGCGCCCGCTTGACCTCGGCGTCCCAATAGGCGCCCTTCACCAGCCGCACGGCGATCGGCATGCCGCCGCGCTCGCGGCGGCAAGCGCCGATCGCCAGCAATGCATCCACCGTTTGCGGCGCGCGCGGCTGATAGGCCTGCACCGCAAGGCCCAGCCCTCCCCAGCGTTCCAGCTCCGGATCCGCCGCCAGCGCCTCGAACAGATCGAGCTGAAGGGACAGGCTTTCCGATCCCTCGGCGTCGATCGTGAGCCCGATACCCGCCGCGGCGGAGCGCCCGGAGATTTGCTTCAGGCGACCGAGCAGCTCGCCACGAACCTGCGCGTAGCTCGCTGCGTCGTAACGAGGGTGAATGGAGGAGAGCTTCACGGAAACTTCGAGGCGTTCGCGCCAAACAGCTTCGCGCGCGCTGAGCTGCTCCATCACGCGGATTGCGTCCATAGTGCGCCGAAAATTTCGATCGGCATCCGCCGCGGTGCGCGCGCCCTCCCCTAGCATGTCGAAGGAGAAGCGCCTTGCCGGCCGGGCGCGCCCCGCGCGCCGCAGCGCAGTGGCGATGGTCTCCGCGTAGACGAATTGCCGCCCGATCGCATTCATTGCGAGACCGGCGAACGGCAGCGCGGCCGCGGCTCTCCAACCGCGCAGTGCGGGGACGCGGTCTGCAAGCATTGCGATCCGTGAAGGCCGGTCGGGGATTCGCGGCAGGGCTTCGGCGAGCCGGAAAAGAGAGTCGCCCGCCGGAGATCCCGGCGGAAGTATCGCGAAGGCGCGCTGCACGTCGAACAGCGTCTCGCGCGAACCCACCGTCCTTGCCACCAGCTCGCGCGCAAGGGCTTCGGCCTGTGTTCTCCACGACGCGGTTTCCCCCAGCGCGGCGCGCAGGGCGCCGCTGTCGTCCGCCGCTGCGTCGAGTGCGACGTCGCGGGACCGCGAGCGCGCCGTCGGCATGTCCTTCCCCGCCGGCGCGCTTCCTCTAGCGCCCCTGCCAGCCGGGCTTGCGTTTTTGGATGAAGGCGTCTATCCCTTCGCCGGCATCCTCGAGCGTCATGTTGCAGGCCATGCCCTCGGACGCAAGGGAATAGGCGTCCACCAGTCCTTTCTCCACCTGGTCGTAGAAGAATCGCTTGCCCAGGCTCACCACGGCACCACTGTGCGCGACGATCTTGCGGGCGAGCTTGTCCACCTCGGCGTCGAGCTCGGCAAGCGGGGCGACCCGGTTCACCAGGCCCCAGGCGAGCGCGGTCTTCGCGTCGATCAGGTCGCCCGTGAGGAGCATCTCGAGCGTGTGCTTGCGCGCGAGGTTGCGCGCGACGCCCACGCCCGGCGTAGTGCAGAAGATGCCGCTCTTGATTCCGGGGAGCGCGAACTGAGCGACCTCGCTCGCGACGGCGAGGTCGCACATCGACACGAGCTGGCAGCCTGCGGCGACCGCGACGCCCTGCACGCGGGCGATGACGGGCTGGGGCAGTCGCACGAGCGACAGCATCACCTCGCTGCACCGCTCGAAAAGCGCCTTCTGCCAGGCCTTGTCGGGATGCGACCGCATCTCGCGAAGATCGTGCCCCGCGCAAAAGTGCTTGCCCGCGCCCGCCAGCACGATCGCGCGGGCCGCCGGATCCTTGACGAGACGGTCGAGCTCGGCCTGCAGCGCAGAAAGCATCGCGGTCGAGAGCGGGTTCATGCGATCACCGCGGTTGAGCGTCAGCGTCGCAACGCCGTCCTTGTCCTCGCGCAGGACGAAGGGTGCTTCCACTTCGGTCTTGGATGGAGCGTTCATGCGTCCTCCGTCACTCGATCGCCGAGGCCGATTTCGCCTGCTGCCGCAGCACGAATTTCTGGATCTTGCCCGTGGAGGTCTTCGGCAGCACGCTGAACACCACGTGGCGCGGCGCCTTGAAATGCGCGAGGTGGGCGCGGCAGTGATCGACGATCTCCCTTTCCGTGACCTGGGCGCCCGCCTTCAGCTCGACGAAGGCGCAGGGTGTTTCGCCCCACTTGGGGTCGGGCCTCGCGACCACGGCCGCCGCGAGGACCGCCGGGTGCCGGTAAAGCACGTCCTCGACCTCGAGCGAGGAGATGTTCTCGCCGCCCGAGATGATGATGTCCTTGGCGCGGTCCTTGATCTTGAGGTAGCCGTCGGGCTGCATCACCGCGAGGTCGCCCGAGCGGAACCAACCGCCCGCGAAAGCGTCCTCGGTCGCCTTGCGGTTCTTCAGGTAGCCCTTCATGGTGATGTTTCCGCGGAACATGATCTCGCCCATGGTCTCGCCGTCCGCGGGAACGGGTTGCATCGTCTGCGGATCCATCACCGTCACGCCCTCTTCCATGAGATAGCGTACGCCCTGGCGACCGTTGCGCTCGGTGCGAGCGCCTATATCGAGGCTCTTCCACTCCTCCTGCTTCGCGCACACGCTGGCCGGGCCGTAGACCTCGGTCAGACCGTATACGTGGGTGAGCTCCCAGCCCATGCGCTCCATGCCCTCGATCATGGCTGCGGGCGGCGCGGCGGCCGCGACCATGGCATGCACTTTGTGCGCTATGCCCTCGCGCAGCGCGGGGTCCGCGTTGATCAGCGTCGAATGCACGACCGGCGCGCCGCAGTAATGCGTCACACCGTGCTCCCGTATCGCGTCGAAAACGAGCTTCGCTTCGACTTTGCGCAGGCATACGCTGGTGCCCGCATTGGCGGCCATGGTCCACGGGAAGCACCAGCCGTTGCAGTGGAACATGGGTAGGGTCCACAGATACACCGCGTGATGCGGCATGCCCCAGGTCACGATGTTGCAAATCGCATTCAGATAAGCGCCCCGGTGATGGTAGACCACGCCCTTGGGGTTGCCCGTAGTGCCCGAGGTATAGTTGAGCGAAATGGCGTTCCATTCATCGGCGGGCGGCTCCCACGGAAATTCCGGATCGCCCCCTGCGATGAAGCGCTCGTACTCCGCCTGACCGATGCGCTCGCCCGCGCCGGAGTATTCGGGATCGTCCACGTCGATCACGAACGGTTTCTCCTTGAGCGCCGCGAGCGAGCGCGCGACGGTGCCCGAGAACTCGCGGTCGGCGATCAGGACCTTGGCCCCGCCGTGCCCGAGCATGAAGGCGATCGCCTCGGCGTCGAGGCGCGTGTTCAGCGTGTTGACGACCGCCCCCGCCATGGGTACGCCGAAGTGGCACTCGAGCATTTCCGGGGTATTCGCGAGCATCGCCGCAACCGTGTCGCCGACGCCTATCCCCCGGCGCGCGAGCGCGGAGGCGAGCCGCCGGCAACGCGCATAGGTCTCGGCCCACGTGGCGCGGCGTGCCCCGTGGATGACCGCGAGGCGTGCGGGATAGACGGTAGCGGCGCGCTCGATGAATCCCAGCGGCGTCAGGGGCGCGTAGTTGGCCGGGTTCTTGTCGAGATCGAGCTCGTAGGGGTTCGCCCTGTCCGCGCTCGACATCGCCGATCCCGGCCGTGCTCCGCGGTTCATTTTCATACCCGATCGAGCATCTCCACCGCGGTCTCGAAGCGGTGCCATACGCATTGCGCCTTGTTCTCGGCCTCGATGTCGGCGAGCAGGCGAGCATGCTCGGCGAGCTCTTCCGCGCTCGGCTGAAAGACGATGAGCGGGGGCCGCTCGCCCTCGGTCGCCGCAGCTCTCCCCAGGGCGGGGCGCGGCCGATCGAGTTCGATCGCGAGACTGTCCTGTCCACGGGTCATGGCCAGATAGACCTCCGCGAGAAGCGCCGCGTCGAGCAGCGCACCGTGGAGAGTGCGGTGAGCGTGATCGATCTGATAGCGCTCGCACAGGGCGTCGAGGGAGTTTTTCTTCCCCGGGTGCAGCTCGCGCGCGATCTTGAGGGAATCGACGACGCCCGAGCAGTGCGCTTCGATCGGCGGAAGTCCCAGCCTGCCCAGCTCGAGGTTGAGGAATTCGACGTCGAAGGCCGCGTTGTGGATCACCAGCTCCGCGCCTTGAATGTAGTCGAGGAACTCGGCCGCGATCTCGCGAAACTTGGGCTTGTCCTGGAGGAACTCGTGGTCGATGCCGTGCACCTTGAGCGCGCCTTCCTCGCTCTCGCGCTCGGGATTGATATAGCGGTGGAAGTGGTTTCCCGTGACGCGCCGGCTCAGGACCTCGATACAGCCCAATTCGATGATCCGGTCACCGAGACCCGCGTTGAGACCGGTGGTTTCGGTGTCGAGCACGATGCTGCGCATGGGATTCAGCCTAGCGATTCTACCCCGCGGTTGGCGAGCGCGTCGGCGCGCTCGTTCTCCGGGTGTCCGGCGTGCCCTTTCACCCAATGCCACGCGATGCGGTGCAGGCCGGCGAGGCGATCGAGCTCGCGCCACAGGTCCACGTTCTTTACGGGCTTTTTGTCGGCGGTGCGCCAGCCGCGGCGCTTCCAGTCGTGCAGCCACTCGCTGATGCCTTTCTGCACGTACTGCGAATCGGTGTAGACCTCGATCTGGCATGGGAGCTCAAGCAGCTCCAGCGCCCGAATGACCGCCGTGAGCTCCATGCGATTGTTGGTCGTTTGCGGCTCACCGCCGAACAGCTCTCTTTCTTCGCCGTCCATTTGCAGAACGGCGCCCCAGCCTCCCGGCCCGGGATTGCCTCTGCACGCGCCGTCGGTGTAGATGCGCACCGGCTCGGCGCTAACTCCGCTCGCGCTTTTCGACATGCAGTCCGTTTTGCCTCTGCGTCACCGGAGCCAGGGCTTTCTTGGGGGCGCGCTTGTCGCGCCACTCCGGCAGGACCAGGCGCATGCCCACGTTGCGTTTGATCGCGCGAACGACGTAGACCCCGCCGCAGATCGGCCACCAGCGGTCGCCGGCCTTCTCCATGAACCCGACGCGCTCGAGCCACCGCCGCTGGGAGAACGGCGGGGCATAGCAGCCGAAGCGACCTCCGGTCAGCTCGAAGCCGAGCAGGGCGAGCCAATCCTTGAGCCGCAGCAGGCCGATGAACCTACCGGACCAGGGAACCTGCCGCCGCTCCCAACGGAGAGCGCGCGCTGCGCCCCACAGCGACAGGGGATTGAATCCGGAGATCACGATGCTGCCTTCGGGCCTCAGCACGCGCTCGGCCTCGCGCAGGATCGCGTGAGGTTGAGCGCTGAATTCCAGCACGTGCGGCAGGGCGAGCAGGTCGATGCTTTGCGCGGCGAGCGGCAACTGCACCGGCTCGGAGCGCAGGCCGCAGCCTGGCTCGAGCCCGGCGCGGACCTTGAGCGGGATGCGCGACTCGCGCAGGAAGTCGAGTCCGGGAAGTCCGAGCTGCACCGCGTTGTAGCCGAACACGTCCTCGATCGCCGCATCGAACTGGCCGCGCTCCCAGGCGAGGACGTAGCCGCCCTTGGGAGTCTCGAACCAATCGGCTAGCATTGAGTTTTGCGCAGCTTGCAGCACGTTTACCTCGGGCTAATCGATTGCACGAATATGCCGGATAACGGATTCCAAGTCATCCCCTTGCGGGCCTTCAAGGACAACTACGTGTGGACGCTGCGCAATGCGGCTTGCGCAGCGGTGGTCGATCCGGGCGAAGCCCGGCCCGTGCTGGATTATCTCGCTGCCGAAAAGCTGCGTCTCGTCGCGATCCTTGCCACCCATCATCACCAGGATCATGTCGGAGGCATTGCGGAGATTCTGGAAACTCACGCGGCTCCGGTGTATGGACCTCGCGGCGAACCGATCACCACCCTTACCCATCCGGTCGGCGGCGGGGACAGGGTCACCGTCGAACAACTGGGCGTGGCGTTCGAGGTGCTCGACATACCCGGGCACACGCGCGCGCACATTGCTTATTATGGTTCAAACATGCTGTTCTGTGGCGATACGCTGTTCGCCTGCGGGTGCGGGCGCGTATTCGAAGGGACGCCGCAGCAGCTCTACAGGTCGCTCGAGAAGCTCGCGGCGCTGCCCGATGACACGCTGGTGTATTGCGGGCATGAGTACACTCTGGCGAACATCAGCTTCGCCAAGGCGGTCGAGCCCGACAATTCCGCGCTGCTCGAGCGCGAAGCGAGCGATGCGCATCTGCGGCGCGACAAGCTCCCGACACTACCTTCGACGATTGCACGCGAAAAGGCGACCAACCCATTTCTGCGGGTGATGCGGCCCGCCGTCATCGAGTCAGCGAACAAGTATCTGGGCAAGCGCGTCAGCGATCCGGCTGGAGTATTCGCCGCGCTGCGCCAATGGAAGAACCAATTCTGATCGAGCTGACACCAATCACGCCGTCGTGCGTTATTCGGACCTCGCACCCCCGAAAGCAGGGAAAAAGTCCTTCTGAATCGCCCACTTGCTTGACCCACACGGAAACCATGGGTACCATCGCGGCTTTTGCGGACGAAAGGCCAAGCCATTGAGTGAGAAGCTAGGCACGCTGCTCGCAACGACGGCAATATGCATGCTGGCCGCCGCATGCTCGCAGATTCCTTGGTACGCCGATCCCAGCCCGGCCGGCAACGAGGAGCCGGCTGCCGCGCCCACCGTTTCCGCACCTGCAGCGCAGCCCGAGCCGGTCGCGAGCGCTGCCCGTGTCGCCGCGCTCGCTCAGGCCGCGGCCGCCGTGATGGCGGCACCGGGTCCAACATCGGCCGCCGTCCCCGTCGCCCCGCTCACCAAGCCTCAGGAAACGAAGGACCTCGAACCCCCTCACGCGATCGATCTGACCCGCCCCGCGGACGACCTGTGGGACCGCATCCGCAACGGTTTCGCAATGGCCGATCTGGAGAGCCCGCTCGTCGGTGTTCGCGAGCGCTGGTATGCGAGCCAGCCTGAGTATCTGAAGCGCATGATCGAGCGTAGCAAGCTCTACCTGTACTATATAGTCGAGGAGGTGGAAAAGCGGGGCATGCCCACCGAGATCGCCTTGCTGCCCATGGTCGAGAGCGCGTTCAATCCCATGGCGTATTCGCGCTCGCACGCCTCGGGCTTGTGGCAATTCATTCCTTCGACCGGGAAGACTTTCAAGCTGAGCCAGAACTGGTGGGCCGACTCGCGCCGCGACGTGGTCGCCTCCACCAATGCCGCGCTCGACTATCTGCAGGCGCTGTACGAGCTGCACGGCGACTGGCACCTCGCGCTCGCCTCCTACAACTACGGTGAGAACGGCGTGGCGCGCGCGATCGAGCGAAACCGCGCGAAGGGTCTGCCGACCGATTACCTGAGCCTCAAGATGCCCCCCGAAACGCGCGGCTACGTACCCAAGCTCCAGGCGCTGAAAAATATCATCTCGAATCCGGAGGCTTTCGGCGCGAGCTTCGAGCCGATCCCGAACGAGCCCTACTTCGTTTCCGTTCCTACGCCCAGCGCAATCGATATTCGGCTCGCGGCGACGTTCGCGGAGATGTCGGTGGACGAGCTGATCGCGCTCAACCCCGCGCTCAATCGCCCTATGATCTCGGGCCCCCACACGGAAACTCTCGTGCTGCCCGCGGACCGCGTGGACGCGTTCCGGAGAAATCTCGAGTCCTATGACCAGCCGCTCACCTCCTGGGAGCCGTACACGATGAAAGGGAGCGACAGCCTCGGCCGGCTCGCCGCGAAACACGCCATCGCGCTCTCCAAGCTCAAGCTCGCGAACGGCATCACCTCACGCACGAAAGTCGGCCCGGGCTTTGAGCTGCTGCTGCCCCTCAAAGGGTCGGGTGTCGGCGCGCAGCCCCTGCCTGCCGTGTTCCGTCCTCCGGTGCGGAGCGCGCCGCGCAGAGGTGGATTGGTGCACATCGTGAAGAAAGGCGAAACGCTCTACGGAATATCGCGGCGTTACCGCGTCAGCACCGACAGCCTGCTCCGTTGGAACCACGTCGGCGTCCTCACCACCGGCCAGAGGCTCATCATCTATCGCGCGCCCGTCAAGGCGCGCAAACCCGTCAATCCGGTCAAGATTTCGTCCGATCAGCCGAAGCAGAACGTCGTCGCGACCCTCCTTACCGCAGGGCAGCAATAAGCGCGCTTACAGCCGGGGCCGGGCACCGCAGAGTCGCGCGGGGTGTGCCGTCGCCCCACTGTTTTCATATGTAAAATCCCCGTTCCAGTCCGCAGCCCGCAACCCGCGCGGCCGAGCTTGCGATGTAACATTGATTAGGTAGAGTAAGCTGCAACGTCTATGCGCGATATAACTCCGGTGGTTCATCCGACGAATTCGGCCGCTTGCTCGCGCCCTCTTGGCTTCACCCTGCTGGAGCTGCTGGTGGTCGTCGTCATCATCGGGCTCCTGGTCGGATACGTCGCGCCGCGCTATTTCGGCCAGGTCGGAAAATCCGAAGTCACCACGGCCAAGGCGCAGATAGACGCCCTCGAAAAGGCGCTCGATCAGTACCGCCTGGACACGGGCCGCTATCCGACGACGGAACTGGGACTCGGCGCACTGGTCAACCGCCCGGCGAACGAGCCCAAGTGGAACGGCCCGTACCTGCGCAAAGACGTGCCGCTCGATCCCTGGGGCAAGGCCTACGTCTACAAGCAACCCGGCGAACGCAGCGACTACGACATCCTCTCCTTCGGCAAGGACGGCCAGCCGGGGGGAACGGGCGAAAACGCCGACATCACCAACCACTAGGGCAGCACCTGGACCATGCGCTTCGAACTCAAGGCGGTCGGCCCTGACGGACGGGTCGAGTCGCTCGAGCTGCACGGACTCGATCAGGCGAGCGCCGTCCAGCAGGCCGAGAGCCGCGGCTACACCGTGCTCGGCGTGCGCGCCCGCGCGGGCCTCGCCGCGCCCTGGCGCGGCGGACAGGCGCGCTTTCCACTCGTCCTGTTCAGCCAGGAGCTACTCGTCCTGCTCAAGGCGGGACTTCCCCTGGTCGAATCCATCGAAACGCTTGCCGAGCGCGAACGCCGCAGTGAATTCCGCGCCCTGCTCGCGAGCGTAGCTTCGATCCTGCGCCAAGGAAATTCCCTCTCTTCAGCGCTTCAGCAGTTTCCGCTGGCCTTCCCGCCCCTCTACGTCTCCACCGTGCAGGCGAGCGAGAAGACGAGCGACCTCGCACCGGCGCTCGGGCGCTACGTCGCCTATCAGAATCAGCTCGAAGCGATCCGCAAGCGCCTGGTCAACGCGGCTATCTATCCGGCGCTTCTCGTCGGGGTGGGGGGTTTGGTGCTCCTGTTCCTGTTGCTCTACGTCGTGCCGCGCTTCAGCCGGATTTACGAGGAGCGCAACGTCGATCTCCCGGTCTTCTCGAAGCTCCTGCTCTCATGGGGTCAGCTGGCGGAGGGTCACGGGGGTCTCGTGATCGGCACCCTCGCCGGCCTCGTGATCGCGGCGGTCTACGCGCTCCGGAACGCCCAAGTCAAGGCCCGGATCGGGAACGTGCTGTGGAGACTGCCCGCGATCGGCGAGCGCCTGAAGCTTTACCAGCTTGCGCGTTTCTACCGCACCATCGGCATGCTCCTCAAGGGCGGCACGCCGCTCCCGACCGCACTCCAGATGGGCGCGGAGCTCCTGCACCCGCTGTTGCGGGCGCGTTTGGCGATGGCGAGCCGGGCGGTCAACGAGGGCCGTCCCGTCTCCGAAGCAATGGAAGCCAACGGCCTCACCACGATCATCGCCCTGCGAATGCTCGCGGTCGGCGAGAAAAGCGGCAACATGGGCGAAATGATGGAGAGAATAGCGGAGTTTCACGACGAGGAAATCGCGCGCTGGATCGACTGGTTCGTGCGTCTGTTCGAGCCCCTCCTGATGGCGGCGATCGGCCTGGTAATCGGGGCGATCGTCGTTCTCATGTACATGCCGATCTTCGAACTTGCCGGGAGCCTGAAGTGAGTCTCGTCGAGGCGAAGCAGATCAGCTCGCTCGAGATCGAGGAGGCCCGCTCCGCGGCCGGCGCCGCGCGACGCCGGCTCGTCGAGGTGCTCGAGGCGAAGCTCGGCCTGGACCCGGACGCGTTCGTCGCCCGGCTCGGCGCCACGCTCAGGATCGAAGTCATGCGCATGGAGGAGCTGCGCAGTGCGGCGCCCGCCTTCGACGTGCTGCCCTTCAGCGAGGGTTCCCAGCGCGGCTGTGCGCTCGTGCAAGGCGAAGCCGGCGCGCTGTGGCTCGTGACCGACGACCCCTTCTCCGGAGAGCAGCAGGCCTGGGCGGAGGAACGCATCGCCCAGGAGTTTTCCTGGCGCCTGGTGCACCGCGGCGACTTGGTGGCGTTTCTCGCAAGTCACGAGGAGACCTTGCGCGCGCTCGACACGGTGCGTGCGGGAGCCACCGTCGTGAGCGAAGAGACGCGCGGCATCGAGGATCTCTCGCTCAAGGCGATCAGCGAGGAGTCGAGCGAAGTCGTGCGGCTGGTGCGCTCGACCCTGCGCGACGCGCTGATGATAGGCGCGAGCGACATTCACA
>WNGL01011039.1_pt1 | contig 12628 bp, 11 predicted proteins | sample 5400591 | NCBI WGS metagenome assembly WNGL01 (sample SAMN13153377, study PRJNA577476) | soil metagenome | isolation source: 80 cm soil or saprolite under Garry oak tree replicate 1 | place: USA:California | collected 2016-06-15
GGACGCGGGCGAGCATGAACCGTACCTTAGATCGAGGCGCGCCGGCGGTGGTAGGCGAAGTTGTGCCGTGCGGCGCGGAATCCTGCGGTGGGGAGTTCAGTCAGGGGCTTAAGTGCCGATCGGTAGCCCCTTACGCGACGCGGTGTCCCGAGCCTGCAGCGCCGCTGCGGTTGACGGCGCGCCCCCCCGCCACCTACGTGTATGCGTGAGAGCCATCAGCTCCTGAGGCGCCACGATGCCTGAAGCACCGCAATGGGCCCGCGTCCGCGGCGACTTGAATTGTAACGTGCGCCGCGGTGCGTGGTACGAGGTGGTTCGCCTCAGCCCGGAAGAGGTCGTGCTCGACGTCAACCAGCGAAGCGTGAGCATCGCCCGGTCGTCGGTGCAGGTCGTGCCGCTCCGGCCGCAGCGCTGGTCCGTGGTGGCGCGTCCTCACGACGCCATCAATCTTCCTTTGAGTTGGGGCTCGCGCTACGCCGTCTGCCCCAACTGCCGCCATCGCTCACCGCTGCGAGGACACGCGACCGAGCTGCGCTGCCCCCGCTGCACCGGGGTGTTCGCGATCGCCTGGGACGACCCCTACTAGGACCGCGGTCGCCCTGGCCGCACCGTGAGCAGCGCCGCCAGCCACATCCCGAGCGCGATCGCTGCTTCTTCCCACCACGCGAATTGACGGTGCTTCGCAACCCCTCCTAGAACGGGCCATCCCCTAACTGCCTGCTCCGTACGAGAGCAAATCGTGTACCCGCGGGCTGCACGTTGCGCGCCGATCCCGCGATGTCGCCTTGCTTCGTCACTCCGCTGCGGTGCCGCCGCCACACAAGTGACCACCGCTTGCGCAATCGCCCGCGCAATGCCAAGACCCTGAGGAACTCAACCGCCAAGGAACGGCTCATGGGCACGCGCTTCTGGACTACCACCCTCCTGTGCGCTCTAGGCTGGAGCGGAACAGCCTGGACGCAGACCTTCAATCCCAAGGCCTACGGCGCCAGAGGCGACGGAACGGCCGACGACACTCCGGCGATCAACGCGGCCCTGGCCGCGGTGCCGGCGGCGGGCGGCGTCTTGGAGCTGTCGCCCGGCGTGTACCGCATCACGGCCCCTATCCGCCTGTCGAAGAAGGTCATCGTGGCGGGCGCGGGCTTCACCGAGGATCCCGCTGTGACATCCCGCGCGGCGGTGGTGCTCGTGAAGGACGGGACCTTCGACGGCATCAGCGTGGAGGCGGACGCCTGCATCCTGCGAGACTTCCAGCTCGACGGAACAGCCGGCAACGGCGGCGCCGGCATCGTCGTCAAGGCGGCTCGGGTGGTGCTCGAGAACGTGGCGGTGATGAATCAGGGTGGCGTCGGCGTGCGCATCGGGTCTCCCCACACCAACGCGAATCTGTGGCGGATCTTCAATCTGGTCGTCGTGAAGAACGGCAGCCACGGCCTGTACATCCACGACCCGGATCCCAGAATCCCCGACGTCAATGCCGGCATCCTGGTGGGCCTCGATACGCGCCGCAACGGTGGCGACGGCCTCCGCATCGACAACGCCACCGACAACATCTTCCACGGGGTCATGGCGGCGGACAACGCGGGCTATGGCATCAACCTGCACGGCACGCCCGGGGACAAGGCGACAGGGCACATCTTCTGGTTCCCCTACGCGGAGTCGAACCAGCGCGGGGACATTCTGCTCGACACCAACGCGGTATTCAACGTCGTGTTCGGATTCAACGCGCTCACCAAGGTCGACGGCACCATCGACCGGGGAAGGGAGAACCTCGTGCTCGGCCATGACCGGGCCAAGGTCGGGGGCCGGCTGTTCCGCAGCCCCGTGGCCTTCACGGCCGCCCGGATCAGCCACCCGGCGATCTCCGGCTACTGGGACCTGACCCAGGACTCGACGAACCGCAGGCTCCTCGTGACGCTGAACGGCAGCGATGCGGACCCCGTGATCGCGCGCTTCCAGCACGGTGGTCGGGGCCGGGTGGAGCTCCAGGCGGACGGCGCGCTGCTCGAAACGCACGTCGCCCTGGCCTACAACTTCACGGTCCGCGCCGACGCCTCCCGCGGCAACTATTTCACGCTGCTCGTGACGGACGCCGACGGGTTCACCATCGCGAACCCGCTCAATCTCGTCCCGGGCCAGCGGATCACCTACGACATCAAGAACGGCGCGGGCCGGAACATGGGGACGATCACCTGGGGCCAGCTGTTTCTGCTCGCCGGTGGATCGTTCACGAACCCGGCGAACGGCAAACGGCGGCTGATCACGTTCCGCTACGACGGCGCGAACCTGGTGGAGGAGAGCCGCTCCCAGGGCGACACCTGAGCGGCCGGCGACGCTAGCGCAGCCCAATGACCACGCCGAGCTGCGCCACCGCGAGGTTGGCCTCGCTCCGCACCGGCCGGAGCACGAGCGACCCGTCGGCGGCCCGCGAAATGCCGCCCTCCCGCAGGTAGGTGACGGGTCCGTTCCGCACATAGCTCGCGCCCAGGTCCAGCGCCACCGCGCGCGACAGCTTGATGAGGAGTCCGCCGCCGCCTTCGAGCGCCAGCACAGCGTCGTCGTAGTTCACCGTGCTGGGGTAGCCCCAGCAGCCGCAGCCGGAGCCGCCCAGCGAGCTCTCGGTCGCGAAGTACGAGACGCCCGCCGTGCCGAACCCGTACAGCCGCACCGGGCCCTCGCCGAAGACGAACTGGGGACCGGCGCGCAGGGAGGCGATGTAGAAGGCGGTGTTGAGATCGAGGCCGAGCAGCCCGCCCGTGCCGGCGAGCGCGACCGGCCGCCGCTCGTGGCCGTACTGGAGATAGGAGCCCGTGAGCCGCAGGCCCACCGAGCCGCGCCGGTCGAGATTGACGGCGATGACGCCGCCGAAGCCGCCCGCAACGTCCACGAAGTTGCGAAATTCGCCCACCGGGATTCCCACCATCACGCCGCCGCCGCCGAACCCCCAGCTCCGCACTTCCCGCAACCCGCGGGACTGCGCGGCCCCCGAAGCCGCGACGAGCAAGGAGAGACCGAGCGCGAGCTGAATGGGCTTCATGGCTGTCCTCCCAGTGGATGGCACCCGCTTCGACCGGTCCCGGAAAGCAACGGACGTGCCACCCCGGCGCGCGCGCCGGGGCCCGCGTTGCGCTGCGGCGCCACGCCGGGCGACCTCGCCAGTGGACAGCCCCCTCGATCGGACACAGCATTCGATCCGCTCATCCGAGGACCCCATGACCCAAGCGCCACCGCAGATCGGCTACGACGACTTCCTCAAGGTGGACGTCCGCGTCGGACGAATCGTCCAAGTGGACGACTTCCCCAAGGCCAAGAAGCCCGCCTACCGGTTGCGGATCGACTTCGGCGAGCTGGGCGTGAAGACCTCCAGCGTGCAACTCACGCGACACTACCGGAAGGAGGATCTCGCTCGCAGGCTCGTCCTCGCCGTGGTCAATTTCCCGCCACGCCAGATCGCCGACTACTTCTCGGAGGTGCTGACGCTCGGCGTGATGCTGGCAGAGGGAGACGTCGTGTTGGTGCAGCCCGACCGCGACGTCCCGCCGGGGAGTCGGATCCTCTAGGAAAAGGAGGGAGTCCCGCTAGGGCCGGTCGGAGCCGGCGGGCGCGCTCCGGGCGGCCCGGTCCACGACCGTGGCCCGCACCGGCGCGCCGGGGGCGAGCAGCTCCAGTCCGCCCACCACTACCTGCGTGCCGGCCTGGACGCCGCTCGTCAGCTCGACGAAGCCCGGCGTGCGCACGCCCAGAGCCACCGAACGCCGCTCGGCCTTGCCGTCGCTGACGACCCACACATAGCTCGCGCCCTGGAGCGGCACCACGGCGTCCTCGGGGACGACGATCGCGTTGGCGCGCACGGCCGTGACCAGACGCGCCTCGATGAACATGCCCGGCTGCAGCAACCTCTGGCCGTTCGGGACTCGGGCCTTGACCAGGATCGTACGACCCGGCAGCTGAACGACCGGGTCCACGAAGTCCACTTCCCCCGTGAAATCGCGGCCGGGGATCGCCGCGACCCGGAACGTGACTTCCTGGCCGGGGCGCAGCAGGCGTGCGAACCGCTCGGGCACTTGGAACGTGGCGCGTTGAGGGTTCACCGTGTGGAGCGACGCAAGCCGCGTGCTGGTGGTGACGTAATCGCCGAGGCTGACGTAGCGCTGTCCCACGACCCCGGCGAACGGGGCCCGCACGGTGGTCCGATCGAGGCGGATGCGCTGGAGGTCGTACTGCGCCTGTGCGCTCCGGGCCGTGGCCTCGGCCTGCTCCAGGTCCGCGGCGGAAGAGGCGTTCTGCTGCGCCAGCTCCTTGGCGCGCGCCAGGGCCTGCTGGGCGAGATCGCGCTGAGCCGCGAGCTGCGCCACCTGCGCTTGGAGTTGGGCGTCATCCACCTTGAAGAGCGGCGTGCCCTGGTCGACCTCCTGTCCCTCGCGGATCAGGATCTCGACGATGCGCCCATCCACTTCGGGCCGGAGGTCGATCGATTGCACCGCCTCGACCTGTCCCGTGGCGGCGATCTCGTCGCGCACCGTGTCGGTGCGGGCGACGGCGACTTCGACCGGCAGCCCCATCGGGCCGCCACCGCCGAACCCGCCCTGCCCACCGGCCCCGCTCTTCTTGCATGCCCCCGCGACGACCAGCGCCGCCACCACGCACCACACACGACGCACCATAGTTCTATCGCTCACTTCTGTTCCTTTTCTGAAAAGAGTCGCCTGCCGAGGATGTTCTCGAGCCCCGCGAGCGCGAGACGGGTCGCGTAGCGCGCCTGCACCAGCGCGGCCTCGGCGTCGTCGAGGTCTGACTGGGACTTGAGCAGGTCGAGGATCGTGGTCGCGCCCGCCCGGTAGCGGGTCTGCTGCACGCGGAAGTTCTCTCGCGCAACCAGCAGCCCGTCGCCCGCCTGCTCGGCGGCGGCGCGTGCCGTGACGTAGCCATCGTACGCGGCAGTCACATCGCGCTGCACGGCGCGCTCCATGTCTGCCCGGACGGCGCGGGCCACGTCGCGGCCGACGCGGGCCTGCGAGAGGGCGACCTCCCGTCGGGCGTTGTCCCACAGCGGGAAGGCCACGCTCAGCGTCAGGGAGGTCCGGTCGAACACTTTGGGGTAGAACCGGTTGTCGAACGCGAGGGCGTTGGCGCTGACCGTCGCGTGGGGGAGGTAGTCGCCCAAGCGTGCGCGGTACGCCGCCGCCGCCGCCCGCTCGTTGGCCTGTGCCACGCGGTATTGCGGCCCCTGGGCTGCCGCCTGCGCGATCGCGTCGGCGAGGCTGAGCGGCAGCTCCGGCGCCGGTGCCGTGTCGAGCGGTGCCGCGTCAACCGGTCCCGCAGCCCCGATGCGCCGCCCTAGCTCGAGTCGCGCGACCCGCAGCACGGTCTCCTGCACCAGACGCCCGACGCGCGCGCGTGTCAGCTCGAGACGCAGCTGCAGCGAGTCGGTCTGCACCGCCGCCCCGGAGGCCACGCGCGCCCGTGCGACGGCGAGCTGCTGCTCGGCGCGCTGCGCGCGCTCGCGCGCTACGCGGAGCAGCTCCGCGTTTGCGAGGACCGCGTAGTAGTCCGACTCGGTGAGTAGCGCCGACGCAAACCGCGCGACCAGCTCGCCCGCGTGGGCGCCGTCCAGGGCCGCCGCCGAGCGGGACAGCTCGGCGAACTTCTGGCCACCCGTGAACAGGTCGTACCGCGCGGTCACCTGCGCCGTCACCGCGTTCGCCTCCTGGGTGAGTGTCACGAAGTTGAAGCCCGGCGGATTCGTGTGCGTGGCGTCGGTGTTAAAGGTGACCGAGGGCAGCACGAAGACCGAGAACGCGCTCCGCCGTGCCCACACGGCGTTGTCCACCTGCCCGATCGCGGCGACGTAGTTCGGGTCCAACCCGGTCGCCCGGCGCAGCGCTTCGGCGAGGCTCACGACTGGCAGGGAGTCGGGCGCACGGGGAGCCACGGCCCCTGCCTGGAGCTGCAGCGCGGCCAGGAGGGCCAGCATCAGTCGGCCTCCACGGGTCGTGCCACACGGACGTGGCTCGGCTCGCGCGCCGTCAGGCGGTTCAGCAGCACGTACCCCACGGGCACGACGAACAATGTGAGCACCGTGGAAAAGAAGATGCCGCCCACGATCGCGTAGCCGAGCGGCCGGCGCGAGGTGGAACCCGCGCCGAGTCCTATCATCACCGGGATTGCGCCCATGATCGTCGCCACCGACGTCATGAGAATCGGGCGCAGCCGGATGCGTCCCGCCTCGATCACCGCAGCGAGCGTCTCCATGCCGCGCGCCTTCAATTGGTTCGTGTACTCGACCAAGAGGATCGAGTTCTTGGTCACGAGACCGATCAGCAGGACCATGCCGATCTCGCTGTAGAGGTTGATCGTCCCGCCCGGGCGATGCAGCAAGGCTGCCAGGAGCAGCGTGGCGAGCGCGCCGGTCACCGCGAGCGGCACCGCCAGCAACACGGTGAACGGGTGCACCAGCGACTCGAACTGCGACGCGAGCACCATGAACACGACCAGCAGCGCCACGCCGAAGGCGAAGTAGAGCGCGCCGCCGCTCTCCTTGAACTCGCGTGAGTCACCCGCCAGCGCCGTCGTGCTCCCCGGGGGAAGTACCTGCCGGGCCAAGCGATCGAGCGAATCGAGCGCCTCACCCTGGGCGAAGGGGGGAATCAGGGACGCCGACAGGGTAAACGAGGGCACGCGGTTGAAGTGGTTGATCTGTCTCGGGCCCACTCCCTCTTCGACCTTCGCCAGCGCGCCCAGCTGCACCAGCTGGCCACCGCTGCCGCGCAAGTAGATCCCCGACATGTCGCTCGGCGTGTTCCGGTGACTGGGATCGAGCTGTACCATCACGTAGTACAGCTTGTCATTCCGGGTGAAGGTGCTGACCCGGCGGCCGCCGAGGAAGGTCTGGAGGGCGGCCGCGACGTCGCGCACGGGCACCCCGAGGTCCTCCGCGCGGTCCCGGTCGAAGGTGACGCGCAGCTCCGGCTTGTTGAAGCGCAAGTCGGTGTCGATGTTGGTGAGACCCTTGATGGCGCGCGCCCGCGGCACGAGCGTGTCCATGGCCTGCGCGAGCCGCCCGATATCCGGATTCTGGACCACGAACTGCACGGGCTGGCTGAACCCCAGCGCGCCGGGGCTGTACGGGAACGCCTGGAGGCCGGCGATCCCGAAGAGCTGGGGAAACAGCATGCCAACGAGTTGCTGGACGCTCCTGTGGCGTTCGCTCCAATCTTTGAGGATGACGCCGACAAACGCCCGGTTGACGCCGCCGGCGAATCCGCCGATGATCGTGAAATAGCCCTGGACCTCGGGGACCTTCCCGATGATCTGCTCGACCTGGCGCACGTAGCCGTCCGTGTATTCGAGCGAGGAGCCCTCGGGCCCGAAGCCCACCACCAGGAAGAACCCGCGGTCGTCGTCCGGAATGAGCTCCTGCTTGAGGTTGCGGTAGAGCACGAACGCCAGGGCAACCGTCACGACCGTTCCGGCCACCACGATGCCCCGGTGCCGCAGCGCGGTCCGGAGCAGCGTCGCGTAACGCTCGGCGATGGCAGTGAAGCCCTGCTCCAACACTGTGAAGATCGCCCCATGCTCGTGCGGCACCCGCAGCACCTTGGCGCACAGCATCGGCGTCAACGTCAGGGCCACGAATCCCGAAATCACCACGGCCCCGGCGACCGCGATCCCGAACTCGCTCAGCAACCGCCCCGTCGAGCCGCGCAGGAAGCCCAACGGCGTGAACACCGCCACCAGCGCGATCGTCGTCGCGATCACGGCGAAGCCGATCTCGTTGGTGCCGTTCGTCGCGGCCTGCTCCGGCGCCTCGTGCAGCTCTTCCTGGTGTCGGTAGGCGTTCTCCAGCACGATGATGGCGTCATCCACCACGATGCCGATGGCGATCGTGAGCGCGAGCAGCGTGAAGTTGTTGATTGAGAAGCCGAGGAAGTACATGATGGCGAACGTCGCCACGATCGATGCCGGGATCGCGAGCCCGGGGATCACGGTCGCCCGCAGGTTCCGCAGGAACACGAAAATGATCAACACGACGAGGATCGCCGCGATCAGGAGCGTGAAGCGCGCGTCGTTGATCGAGTGCGTGACGAACACGGACCCATCCCACGCGGTTTCGAGCTTCACGCCGGGGGGCAGGGTCTGCTGGATGCCGGGCAGGGCCTCGCGAATCCGGCGTGCCACCTCGATGAGATTCGCCTTGGACTGCCGGACGACGCCGATCGCGACCGCGGGATTCCCATTGTAGCGGAATATCGAGCGATTGTCCTCGGGCCCGAGCTCGACGTTCGCCACGTCCTTGAGCTTGACGAGCTGCCCGCCCTGGCTTGCGACCACCAGCTCCCCGAATTCCCGCGGCGTCTTCAGCTCGCCCAGTGACCGGACCGAGAACTCCCGCCGCGTCGATTCGATCCGGCCGGCGGGAATCTCGACGTTGCGCGCGTTGATCGCGCCTTCCACGTCCTGCACGGTGAGGCTCCGGGCCGACAGCTGGTCGGGCTGTACCCACACCCGCATGGCAAAGCGCCGCTCGCCATAGACTCCGGCGCTGCCGACGCCCGCCAGACTCTGTAGCCGTGCTTTCACCAGGCGGTCGGCGACATCGGAGAGCTGCATCAGGTCGTAGTTCGGGCTGCTCAGAGCCAACCAGTAAAATGGCTGCGCGTCGGCCTGCTGCTTCGCGATCACCGGCTCGAGCACGTCGACGGGCAGCCGCCCCCGCACCCGCGACACTTTGTCGCGCACGTCCTGCGCGGCGATGTCGACGGGCCGGTCGAGGTTGAACTCCAGAGTGATCTGGCTGTTCTCCTCCGAAGAGGAGCTCGACAGCGTGCGCAGTCCCTGGATCGTGGACAGCTCCTCTTCGAGAACGTCGGTGACCGCGGTTTCGACGACCTGCGCGTTGGCGCCAGGCAGGGTGGTCGAGACCGAGATGATGGGAGGATCGATGTCCGGGAGCTCGCGCACCGACAGCCGAGCGTACCCGATGACGCCGAAGAGCACGAGGGCGGCGCTCGCCATGCTGGCGAGCACCGGGCGCCGAATCGCAACCTCGGAGAGCTTCATGCCTGAACGCGTCCTTTCACCGGTTGTCCTGCGGGAACGCCAGCGACCAGGCGCCCGACCAGGTGTGACCCCTCGCCCCTACTCTAGACGAACGGGGCTCCGCGAAACCGACACGTCGAACGATCCCTAATCTCCGCCCGGCCGCCCGATCGCTTGGCAGACGCTGGGAACCGCCGCGCGGTTTCATGCAGGATCAAATAACGCATGGGATCGGCCTCCAGGAAAGGTGAGCCGCAGACCGCGCGAGCCTATCCTGGCGTGAGGATGGTCCCGGTCGACCGCGCCTTCGACGAAGCGGCGCCAGCGGATGGAAACGGCGCAGCGTTTCGTGTAGGATCAAGAGCCAGGCTGGAGCCCGGACGCTTCCGTGGGGTGCGCTTCACATCCCATCGCCCTCGTGCGTATGAATGGAGCCGAGACAGGAGCCCTGCCACTCAACATGGTGACTGCAAGCGAGCCTTCTCCCACGCGCCGGATAGGAGCGCGGGCGCTGGCCGCGCTCGCGGCGCTCGCCGCCGCCTGCTTCCCCAACCCCCCGGGCGTGCGGGGCGTCGCCGGGACGGCCCCGGCTCCCAACGTCTTCTGGACGCCGCCCCGCGAGCGGCCGGCGCGAGACACCACCCACCCCGCCGCGGCGCTGCCGCCGGAGCTGGCGCAACGCGTCCAAGGGTTGCAGTTCACCGACGTGATCGACATCGCGCTGCGCAACAACTCGGCGACGGCCGCGGCCTGGGCGGACGCCCGCGCCGCCGCCGCCAGCTACGGGGCTGCGCAGGGACAGTACTATCCGACCATCTCCCTGGACGGCGCCGTCACGGCGATCAAGACGGTCCCGTCAGCCGGCCGCTCCGCGGTGCAGCAGCAGTTCTACGGCCCGACGCTCAACCTGTCCTGGCTGCTCGTCGACCTGGGGGGGCGGTCCGGATCGATCGGCGAAGCGCGCGAGGCGCTGCTGGCGGCGGACTGGACCCACAATGCCGTGATCCAGAACGTGGTGCTGGGAGTCGAGAGCGCCTACTTCGGCTACATGGCGACGAAGGCGCTGCTCGTGGCGCAGCAGACGACGCTCAAGGAGGCGCAGACGAATCTCGGGGCGGCGGAGGAGCGGCACCGGGTGGGACTCGCCACCATCGCTGACGTGCTCCAGGCGAAGACGGCGCTGTCGCGGGCGCAGCTCACCCTGGAGACGACCCAAGGGGCCCTGCAGACGACGCGCGGCGCGCTGGCGCTCTCCATGGGCCTCCCGGCGAACGTCCCCTACGACGTCGCGCTCCCCCCCGATACGCTGCCGCCGCTCGGCATCAGCGACAGCGCCAGGCCCGCGTGAGCGTGGCGCGCGCCCAGGCGCTGCCGTCGCTGGTTGTGAGCGGGAGCACCGGCGAGACGTATTTTCTCAACACCTCGACCTTCGGCAACAGCTACACGGCGAGCATCGCGATTCAGATTCCTCTGTTCTCGGGGTGGTCGCAGATCTACGGCGTGAAGGCCGCCGCCGCCGCCGCGCGCGCCGCGGAGCAGCGGGCGCACGGGATGGAGCAGCAGGTGATCTTCCAGGTGTTCGATGCCTACTACGGGCTGCGCACCGCCACGCAGCAGGTGCGCACCAGCGCCGACCTGCTCGCGAGCGCGAAGCAGTCGGAAGACGTGGCCCTCGGCCGCTACAAGGCCGGGGCCGGGAGCCTGCTCGACCTCCTGACGGCGCAGGCGGCGCTCTCCGACGCCCGGGCGCAGGCGATTCAGGCGCGCTTCTCCTGGTACACGGCGCTGGCGCAGCTCGCGCACGATGCCGGCATTCTCGGCCTCGACGGAAGGAGCCCGCTGCACGTCCAACCAGACTCCTCGAGGATCAACCGCTAGGTGAAGACCACGGCCTCAGCCACGATCGCCGCGCTGCTCCTGGTGCTCGGCTGCTCGCACAAGGGGGCGGGCGGCCCGCCCCGCGTCCCGGTCACCGTGGCGCGCGCCGAGCAGCGCCCCGTGCCTTACGAGATCGTCGCCACGGGGACGGCCGAGCCGCGGCAGACCGTGGCGGTGCAGTCGCAGGTGACGGGCGTGCTGACCCGTGTGGCGTTCCGGGAGGGGGACGAGGTGGCGTCCGGCCAGGTGCTCTTCCAGATCGACCCGCGGCCGTTCCAGGCGGCGCTGGACCAGGCGCGCGCGATGCTGGCCCGCGACGTCGCCCAGGCCGAGAACGCCGCGCTCGACGCCGCGCGCTACGCCGCGCTCGTGAAGCAGGACTACGTCACCAAGCAGGACTACGATGCGAAGCGCGCCACCGCCGAGGCCCTGCAAGCGGCGGTGCGCGCCGACTCGGCGGCGGTCGCGAATGCCGAGCTGAGCCTGGAGTACGCGACCATCCGCGCGCTCATCGCCGGCCGCACGGGCCGGCTGCTCGTGCGGGAGGGCAACCTGGTGCGGGCGACCGCGAACGACACGCTCGTCGTGATCAACCGGATCCAACCGATCCTCGTGCGGTTCGCGGTCCCGGAGCTGCACCTCCCGGACATCCAGCGCTACCGCAAGAACCGGCTGCCCGTGCTCGTGAGCCCCTCGAAAGAAGACACCACCGTCAGCGAGGGGGTGCTCACGTTCGTGGACAACAGCGTCGACACGACCACGGGGACGGTGCTGCTCAAGGCCGAGTTCCCGAACCGGGACAGCGCCCTGTGGCCGGGCGAGTTCCTGAGCGTGCGGCTGCGGCTGTACGTCGAGGAGCAGGCGATGGTCGTGCCTGGCCAGGCTGTGATGACGGGACAGCAGGGGACGTACGTGTTCGTGGTCAACCAGGACGGCACCGCGCGCTCGCAGCCGGTGACGGTCGAGCGCACGGCGGGCGCCTACGCGGTGATCGGCCAGGGGGTGCAGGCGGGAGACGAAGTCGTCACCGACGGCCAGGTGCGGCTCGTGCCGGGCGCGTCCGTGGAAGTGAAGGGCGTGGCTGAGCCCGCGCGCGAGCTGGAGGCGGACAAATGAACATCTCCGCGCTGTTCATCAGGCGGCCCGTGATGACGACGCTCGTCATGATGGGCATCCTCGTCTTCGGGCTGATGGCCTATCGGCTGCTGCCGGTGAGCAATCTGCCGAATGTGGACTTCCCCACCATCACGGTCAACGCGAGCCTCCCGGGCGCGAGCCCCGAGACGATGGCGTCCGCCGTGGCGACGCCGCTCGAGAAGCAATTCTCGACCATCGCCGGCGTGGACCAGATGACCTCGTCGTCGAGCCTCGGCAGCACGAGCATCACGCTGCAGTTCACCCTGGACCGCAATATCGACGCCGCCGCGCAGGACGTGCAGGCGGCGATCTCGAAGACCCTGCGCCAGCTTCCAAGCGGCCTGCTGCCGCCGACCTACCAGAAGGTGAATCCGGCCGACCAGCCGATCGTCTACTACGCGCTGAGCTCGAGGACGCTGTCGTTGCCCGCGCTGGACGAGTACGCCGAGACGTTCATCGCGCAGCGCCTGTCCACGGTCAGCGGCGTGGCGCAGGTCAACGTGTACGGCGCCGCCAAGTACGCCGTGCGCATCCAGCTCGATCCCAAGGCCCTGGCCGGCCGCGCGCTGGGGAT
>WNGL01014655.1_pt1 | contig 12627 bp, 10 predicted proteins | sample 5400591 | NCBI WGS metagenome assembly WNGL01 (sample SAMN13153377, study PRJNA577476) | soil metagenome | isolation source: 80 cm soil or saprolite under Garry oak tree replicate 1 | place: USA:California | collected 2016-06-15
CAGCATTATCGCGCTCGTTTTTGTGGCCACCGTGGGCCTCGCGTACTTGCTCGGCAAATCAGAAGTTAGACGTCGAAAGTCAGATGTCGAAGAACACGGAGCGCAATCCGCAATTGCAGGCTCCTATCTTATTTTCGCCCTCTGTTGGCTGTTGGCCGTAGAAATTGGAACAGCAAGCTGGTATCGCCTCCATGAACGTAATCTTGTCAGCGGCATAGGCTGGAGTGTGCGGTGGCCAGAGCAAGCGCCCAACTTTCGTAAATTGAAAATCGACGAAGAAATTCGGGCCGTGCTCCGGTTCGATGACGGTCAGGCGGCGGCGTGGACAGCCAGCTCCCCCGTGAACCGCTCGGGGCCCAATACGATCTCCTGTTTGCTGTATATGTTTCGATGGAACCCGGGGAAAAACAGCGCGCTTCTGGCGAACTTGCATCGGCCGGATGTTTGTTTACCCGCAAGCGGCTGGAGCCAGGTGGCGGATGACGGGGTGCGCAGTTATCCGGTAAGCGGTTCGTTCGAGTTGCCGTTTCGGCATTTTGAATTTCGACGCACATTCGGAGATGCCGCGCCGCAGACCGCACACGCGTTTTATTCTCTGTCGGAAGATCGCGCTTCGGGAGCTTCCACATCACGGCAGGACGCAAACGCTGTCGCGAATTCGCCCGGGATGTACGGAAGTCGTTCCGAATGGACGCGCGCCGAACGTCTCGGCGCGGTGCTGGAAGGGCGCCGCCATTTGGGACAGCAGGTAATCGAAGCAATCTTCATCAGCAGTGAGCCGTTCTCCGCGGCAGACGCGGAATCGCTTCTCAGCGATTTGGTCCGCGAAGTCGTTTCCGTAAACTCCGCCAGCGATCGAGAATTGACGCCAGAATTGTAGGGCGTCTGTGTCAGACGCCATTTTTTAAGCCGGCGTTTCACAGAAACGCCCTACAATTTTAGGCGGCGTTTGAGAGAAATTGGCGACCACGAGAGTTGAGCGACGCAAACGGGAAATCCGAAGGTAACAGAGGCGGGCGCGACCGAATCAAGCGCCCTGGAAAAATCATCCCAAAAAAAATCTTAAAAAAAAGTCTTGCCACGCCAGCGAGAATTGTTACAAGGGGTGGAATTCTTTGAGCCTTGGGAGGAAACATGCGAAAATTTAACAAGTTTCGGCCGCACGCTTTGGCGGCTCCGGTTGAATCGCGGCAACGCTGGATGCGCTCTCGCACATTTCGTTCGCTCTTAATTACGGTGGCGGGCGCGTTGATGCTGATGGCCGCTTTCGTTCCAAGCGCGAAGGCGGATCTAATAGCTTATTTCAATTTTGAAGATTCTACCGTGGGTGGGCCGCCGGACTTTACGTCGGAGGCGGACCAAGGTCTAGGGATTGATACGACGATCGTCACCAATTACGATCCCGCGTCCATGAACAGCGTTTCGCCAGGGCTAGCTTTAAATGTTGCTGCTGGTGACGCGGACCCCAACGATCTTTCGGTGCACCTCTTCAGGAGCGCAATGAATGACCCGGCTGATTTCGATATCCCGCTCTTCTCGCCCCAAGGTTTCTTTCAGGACATGACCGTGAGCTTTGCGATTAATGTCCAAGGAAACGGCTTCGAAACCGTTACGCTTTGGTATAGCATTGATGGAGGAGCAAATTTCATCAATTCGGGTAACTCTGCGTCACTTTTAACGGGCGGGGTACAAGTAATAGCGTTGGCCGTCCCTGCTGCGGCTAATAACGCCCCATTACTCGTCCTACGACTGGAATTCACCGGGGGACAGTCAAACGGCGTCAATGACCAGGACATTATCGATAACATCCAGGTAAACGGCACGATTGTTCCCGAGCCCGCGACGGTTGGGGGTGGCCTGCTTGGCGTTCTGGGGCTGTGCTGGTTTCAGCGGCGACGATTCGGATTTCTTTTGCCGCGCCTTGGTCGCGCTTAGCAACGGATCAGCGCTGGTTGCTGCTGCGGCAGGCGTATCGCTGCGCAGCCTAAATCACCGCAGCCGACACGGGGCTGCTTCTACTTGCTGCGGTGGCACGCGCGTCGCGTGGCATACAAACTGCGGCTGCGTTGCATCTGGCGTCACGCCGTAGTAAATGTCTCCGGTGTCTCGCCACCAACCGCGCGCGCGTCCTGCCACACAGGATCTCGATCTGATCCCACCCGAAGAGATTCGCGCCAGACGGATTCGGCTGTTCGTTTTTCTGGGCGCAATGGGGATTTGTGTGCTCGGGGTTGCTATCTACTTCGCAGCTCCGTCGGTTGGCGGCGCAATCAAGGGCTGGCAGTCGCGCCGCCTCGCGCGTCAAGCTTTCGCATTGATTGATCAAAGGAAATGGGCGGAGGCTAATGCGAAAGCGCGTGACGCGCTCCTGCTGCGCTCGACCGAACCGGAATCGTGGCGAGCCATTGCACGGCTAGCGTCTCGTACGGGTCAATCGAGACCAGCGTTGGAATGGTGGAAGAAAGTGGACGAGGCACATCGCCTCACAGTGGAGGATCGGCGCGATTTCGTCGGCGCTGCGCTCACTTCCGGCGAGGTAACGCTAGCCGCGAAGCAAGTTGAAGCGCTGCTGGCACAACGCGCCGGACCGGCGCCTATCGATATCGTGTTCGCCGGCCAAGTCGCTGCTCGGCAGAGCGATCCGGCTCTGGCAGTCGATTATGCCGAACGCGCGCTCGCGGATAAGCGCGCAAAACCGTATGACATTCTGTCCGCTGCCACGCTGATTCTCTCGGTCACGAGCCCGTATTCGCAGCGATACGCCAGCGCGTGGCAGCAAATTGAAGCTGTCGCGCGCGATCCAAACAACCCAGCGTCGCTTGACGCGCTCGTTTTTCTCGCACATGAACAGGCGCTCTCACCCATGCTTCCAATCGGCGGCAACGCATCCCTTTCGCTCGCGGTCTCTGTGCGTCGTAGCCTTGGCGAAGACGGCACTTCCACGCCTCAACCAACACCTGCGATGCAAGGAGCGGCGGTCTCCAGTCCGCCGCCGGCAATGCAATCCACAGACACGGTCACTCTTAATCTCGCTGCCACTCCGCCACCCGGTCCAGGCGGAGCGACGATGAGCCTGCCGGAAGTGGCGAACGCTCTTGAAAATCATCCTGATGCTCGTCCTTATTACAAACTCCTGGCACTTGAAGTTCGTGCCCGGCACGATCCGGCTCTCGCAAGTCACGCCAGGATCTTTATTTGCGACACCTCGATGCTCTGGCCACGCTCGGGCGTTGGTCCGACGTGAAGGAGCTATTGAGCCGTGAACGTTTTCCGATCGAGGCGGTGCTGCAACACACGTACCTTGCCGTCGCCCAGAGGCATCTGGGGTCTGCAACGGCTGCAACCAATGAGTGGCAGCGCGCTTTGGAAGCCGCGAACACGGCCGAGAAATTGTTGGCTCTTGCACAATATGCCGAGCAAAACTCTGCCAACGATATTGCCGACGCCGCTTATTCAGAGGCGATTAAGATCGCGCCTAAAAACCGGGCGCCCTACACGGGCCGATTGCGCCTTGCATTGGCAGCTGGGCAGACGGCTCAAGCGCAAACTATCGCGGCAGAAATTGCTCAGCTTTGGCCCGATGACGTGGCAGCCCGTAATCAGGATGCTTATCTGCGATTGTTGCTCGGCGCTTCGGATGGCGCGGCGGAAGTAGCGGAGCGCGAAGCTAGGGTGCTGGTGGCAAAGGAGCCGCGGAACTGGTTAGCCCGGGCAACGCTCGGGCTGGCGTGTCTTCGTCTCGGGCGAAAGCAGGAAGCGCTAGCCGCAATCCGCGAGCCTCGGGTAACCGGCGTCGAGCCGCCGGGCCCGCTCGCGGTGCGCGCGGCAATTCTGGCCGCCAACGGCTACGAAGAAGGCGCCCGGAACGACGCGCGCCTCCTCGGAGCCAAACCGCTTTTGCCTGAGGAACGCGCTCTCATCGCTCCTTTGTTGCCCTAATTCTTGTTTGGCGGGCTGAAAGCCCGACACAAATGTAGCCCAGGGCAGCGCCTTGGGTGCAATGACCACGATGACATTTGCCCTGAAGGGGCAAAACAAAGGCGGCCCTTTTGTAACGGGCCCTTTAGAAGTTCTCGATCGGGAGACTCGATACTTCCCGCGACTCAGACATTTTTCGAGCCAAATAGACAAACAGGTAAGCACATAGCCGCTGCCGATTTCCTTGATCTTGAGCTTGGTATGGCCGCTGCGGCGATTACGCCAGGTGATCGGCAGGCTTTTCCAAGTATATGCCCGCACAACCGCTTATAATGGAATTTCTATTGTGAGATTGAAATGCGCCGCGCGTAGAGGGCGGCACCCGTCTATGGTCGTTTTGCGATATGCCTTGAATGCATTCGTAATGTCATTGTGCTCGAGTCGGAAGACGACTTGCAAGAACTTGTTCGCAACTCGGTTCAGAAAGAGTTTAAGCCGGGGGTAATCGACAACTCCTCCGCCCGGCATGAAACGGCTTCCAAAAGCGCAGTCATATCCTTCGTTGAGCACGTTCCAGTATCGAATTACGTCGCGAACGTCGTCGGATTCGTCAGCCATCATGATAACCACGGCATCGCCATGTGCCCGGTTTAAGCCCCAGATGACTGCTCTCCCAAACCCGTGCAACCCGGTGTTTTGCGTCGGCGCAAGATTTGGGAGGCGAAGCTTCAATTGTTCCAAAATTTTCCAAGTGCGGTCGCTACTCCCATCGTCTACGACGACGATCTCGTTCGGTACATCATAAGCACGTAACTCTCGATGCAGGTGTTCCACGGTCGAGGCGATACAGCCTTCCTCGTCTCGTGCTGGAATAACTACCGACAACAATTCCAAGTCATTACGTTTTGCGTCCGCCGTCATAACGCTGCCGAAATGTCCAACCAGCTTGGATTAGCCTCAGCAAGTATGGCAATGTCATTCAGAACAGACCGGAACGAGGTCTGCGGCTCCAATGCCACTCCGTTCGCAGCCGCGGCTATATTCATAACAAGCCACCTGATGCCACATTCCCAGTATTCCTTTGCGCAGAAATCAAGCTGCCCGATGAACCCACAGAGACGAAGTTTCACAACTCTCCGGCCATCAGATTTCATTTCTTTGCCGGAGCGGTTTTCTGTAGCGCTTGCAATTTGGCCAGGTTATTTCGCGCATCCACATAGTTGGGATTGATGCGCAAGGCAGTGTTGAGTTCTTCTATCGCCTCGGCGACTCGCCCCATCTGCCCCAGCGCAGCTGCAAGGTTGTTGTGCGCGGAGGCAGAACCAGGCGTCATTCGCAACGCCTGCTTGTAGTGGTCTATTGTCTCTGAAGCTCGGCCTTTTTGGACCATGGCGTTGCCCAGGTTATTGTGCGCCTCGGCAAAATCCGGATGGATCCGCAATGCTTGGATATATTGCTTGATTGCCTCTGAGGTTCGGCCTGTTAGGAAGAATGCGTTGCCGAGGTTATTGTGCGCCTCGGCATAATCCGGATCGATCCGCAACGCTTCCTTATATTGGTCGATTGCGTCTGAAATTCGGCCTGATTGGAGGAACGCGTTGCCCAGGCTATAGTGGGCCACGGCAGGCCTGATTCGCATGGCTTGGTTAAACAACTCCATTGCTTCGGGAATGCGGTTTGCCTGGTACAGGATGTTACCGAGATTAACTTGTGCCATCCAACAAGCAGGGTTACGGGCAATAGCTGTCCGGTAAAGCGTTTCGATGTCGGTATACATCCGGCTTTGCTGCCACGTGAGCAAAAACAGTACTCCAGCCAGCAGCAGGGTGGTTCCAGGCTCCAGGCAGATTTCCCAACGCTTCGATTGTCGCGCCAGTAGGACGATCCCACTGGCGCAAGGCGCGATGATCCCGAGGCAGGCCAAATATTGCCAGTGATCGGATACGAACGAGTAGATGAAAAAATATTGATTGAGAAGCCCGAGCGTAGGAAACAACAGAACAATGTAGATGAGCACTCCCGCCAATGGCGCCCGGGACCATCGCCGCAGCCTCCACAAAATTCCCAGCAATGCCAGGACAGCCACGGGAAAAAGATACTGGCACCACACGCCGGCGTTAATCTCCCATCGCGGATAAACAAACATCAGATTCCCCGGCCAGAGCACCTTGCCGAGTTGAAACCAGAAGGCACGCCCGGCGATCAGGCAGCGATCCACGAACGAAAAATCGAGGCTTCTCGCTTTGTAACCGATGTTACCGTATTCCACCCACCAGGTCATCAAGCCCGCTCCCACCGAGAGCACAAAGCACGGGATCACCGGCACGACATCGCGCCGCCACGAGATCGCGCCGCGTTTCCACCAGAAAATGATCAGCCACGCCAAAGGCAGCGTCACAATGGCGGTTTTACTCAGCAACCCAAAAAGGAACAGGCCAAGCGCCAAGGCGTAACTTGTTCTGCTGCGGCCCTCATCAAACTTCAAATACCAAAGAGTCGCAGCAAGACCAAAGAGTCCGGAGAGCGTGTTCTTACGTTCCGAAATCCAAGCCACCGATTCCACATTCACCGGGTGCAGGGCAAAAATAATTGCCGCCAGCTCTGCTCCCGGAATTCGCAAAAAACGAAGGATTTTCAGCGCCAGCACCGCACAGCCGATGTGCAGAAGCAGATTGACCAAATGATAGCCGGTGGTTGAATCGCCCCAAAACCTTTCCTGAAGCCAGGAGGAAGTATAAAGAAGAGGATAGTATTGCTGGGTTGTCCTCGGAACGAACCAGATTCGCCTCAAACCATCCAGGGAACGCAAGTCGGGAGTGGCAATATTAGCATTGTCATCCCATAAAAGTCCGCCGTGCCAGGCGGGCTGATAGGCGAGCATCGTGACCACGGCCAAGATCAGGCAGAAAGACCAGTCGCGTTTCCACCAACTCATGACCGAAGATTTGTCGGGAGAAGTTTTCTCAGATTAGGGCCCCGTGTCGTTTTGACAACCTCTAACAGTCTTTTCTTCCTTTTCCAGCGTATTGCCATGGCCTGCACTTTCACAGGCGCGACACCTTCTTGATCGGATGGCAATCGGCCGCAAAGCGCGGGCAACAGGCTTTGAGCCTCCCGGTGCGCTCGCAGTTCGCGCTGCCACCCTGGCCGTGAATGGCTACCAAGAAGGCGGGCGAGGTGATGCGCACAATCTGGGAGCGGGACCCCTTTTGCCTGAAGAGCGAGCCCTTATCGCTCCGTTACTGGGCGACTAGGCAGAATGGAGATCAGAGGTCAGAGATCAGACGTCGGTGGCAGAATTTTGTGTCTTCTGAATGCTGAACTCTGGCCTCTGATCTACTCTGCGCCGTTATCTTGGTGACGGGATCTCGAACGATGATCATAGCTCCGGGAATACGCGCCTTCCTCCGCGCCGTAGCCATGCGAAGCGTAATAATAGTAGTAGCCAACGCCGCCGCTTCTGCGCAATCGATTAAGCACTAGGCCGGCGGGACGAATCCCTGCGCTGGTTAATAAGGCAATCGCGCGGCGAACCGCCGGGCGCGGCGTTTTCCCCGCCCGAAGAACAATGCACACGGTTTGGACATGCGGCATCATGAGCAGAGTGTCACTGACTGCGAGTATCGGCGCACTGTCGATCACTACTCGATCAAAAAGTCGCGCAGCCTCAGAGACTAGTTGACCAAAGAAAGGCCCGGCCAAAATCTCAGCTGGATTGGGCGCGCGTCGTCCGCCTGCAAGGACGGAAAGTTGCCCTCCAGTCGCAGTGAGAAAGTTTCCCTCGATGGCGATTTTACCGGAGACAATATCGATTTCCCCGGCCGGAATGGGACGTGCTGCCGAGGCTACATCCGCTTCCCCCACCAGACAGTCCATAACGCCCGGCGCGCCATCCTCCTCCTCGGAGTTATTTGTTTTGGCGGGCTGCGGGAAGTGGAAGATTCGATGCATGTTCGGCCGGCGCAGATCGCCATCGATGAGCAGAACGCGATAACCTTGCTGCGCGAGCGCAAGCGAATAATTGGCGCTGGTGAAGCTCTTTCCTTCATTCGGCAGAGCGCTGGTGAAAAGTGAAACCTTACGTTCGGCTTCCGGTCCCAAAAGGGAAAGGGCCGCGCGCAAATTGCGAAAAGCTTCCGCGGCTGGGCTCTCGGGGGTTTTTACAACAACGCGGTAGTTTGAGGTTCCCCAGGTTCTGCGTTGCCGTTTTAAGCGAGGCCCTGCGCCTTGCTCGGTCGTTTCCGGAACAGCCGCAAATACGGGTAGCCCGAGCGTATTTTCCGCTTGATCAACGGTTTTGATGGAACGATCCAGTGTGTCGGCGCCGAAGACAAACGCGAGCCCGGCCACCAATCCAGCCAGCAGGCCCAGCGCGATCGCTTTGGTAGGACTCGGACTAACCGGCGAATGCGAAACAGGGGAACGCTCGACCACGCTCACCGCATTCGTCTTCACGTCTTTTGTTAAGCTTGTCTCTTTGATCTGGCGCAGAACGCTTTCGTAGAGCGCGCGATCGGTCTCAGCCTGCCGGGCCAATTCCTGGTATCCGATCGCTGTGCGGTTGAGCGCGACAGCCACGCCCTGCTGGTCTTGCAACGCCGCTTGCAAACTGGCTTCGGTCGCCTTGATCTGCTCGATGGCGTTGCGCAGAATGGGTGGTTGCGCCATGGCTGCTTGACGAAGCTTTTCCCTGGCCTCTGCCAGAGCGGCCCGTGCCGCCATCATCCGGGGATGCTTTTCCTTGTATCGTAAAGACAAAGTGGCGATGGAAGCTTCTACCTGCGTGACACTGCGTTGCGCATCAGTCACCAACGCTGCCGCGGAGATACTCGGGATCGCGAGCAGTGCATCGATGTTGTCCCCGGCCTGCTCGATCTGCCTGAGCTCGCCTTCAAGGCGAAGCCGGTCGGCTTTTGCCGCCGTCAACTTGTTGTTTATATCTTGCAGCTTGTCCTCGACCAGGCCGCCCCGAGGACCACCAGCCCCGGCGCCCGATCCTTGCTGTGACCCTGTTGCAGCGGTGCCGCCGCCAAGTTGCAAAGCATCAGGATTTGTCGCTTTGTATTCCGCAGCGGCCGCCTCGCTTTTTTGCAGATTGACTTTCAATCGTTCTTCTTCTTCGAGCAGATAACGCAATGACTCCTCGCTGAGCGAGGCGCGGCGTTCGATGGAATTGCGGATGTACTCGCGTCCGATCGCGTCGGCGAGACGCTGTGCCATGACTGGGTCGCGGTTGGTAACGTACAAGTCGATCAGACGCGTGCCGCGACGAATCACCGGCCTTACCATGCGTCCGAGCGCGTTGCCCAACGCCTCTTCGAGCGGCGTAAACGTCCTCACACCAAGGCCGCTCTGCGTCTTGTTCGCGTCTGCCGACGGACCGGTACTCGGCGTTGCGCTGGTTTTGCTGCTGCTCGCAATATTTTCGCCGCCGAAAAGCGCGCGCCCATCATCTTGGGCCAGCCTTTCAGAGCGCACGACTCGGGCAAGGAGGGTTTGGTTGGTGAGGTTTTGCTCGATCGTTCGCAGCGCCTCTTGGCTGGCCAAAAACATCGAGCGCATTCGCGCAGCGGAGTCTTCGGTAGTGACAAGTGTCGGGTCCTGAAACTCTACTTCGAGCACTGTATGGCCCTGATAGAGCTTTGGCGTTCGCGCGAGATAACCCAGCGCAACGAAAAGACCGGCCAACACACAAAGCGCGACGATCCAAATCCGTTCGACAAAAGAATGCCAAAAGCGCCGAAAATCGAACCCGCCCTTCAGCCCCGCGAATTCCGGCAAATGCGACAACGCTCTGTTGGGAGGATTCGGCGTATTCGCGGCTATCGCTTCAGGTAAGGATGGATCAACCACAAGAAGAAAATTAGCTTGAACAAGATTCTACACCCGAGCAGTGCGCTCGAAAAGGTGCAGTCGCAAAAAGTTTTCGGTTAAAAAATACTTTCCCCTACGGTGATGGTGTCACCCGGTTCAACGTGAAAACCGCCGCCGCTCCCCTTTGTGAACCGCTTTGCATTGACCTTGAAAATCTGATCGCCACCCGCGCCTTGTCGGCGCACGGTGATCCTTTCTGGCGCGGCAATGCGCGTGTAGCCGCCAGCCATCGCGATTGCTTCCAGGAGATCGATCCCGCCCGGACTGCTTTCGGGCATTTCGTAACTGCCGGGCCGATTTACCTGACCCAAAATCGAGAAGCGCCGCTTCGCGTAGCCCAGGAGCATGACATTCACTTTTGGACTTACCAGATAATCCCGACCGTAAAGTTCTGTCAGTCTTGAAGCCGCCTGGGTCAGGGTTAATCCGGCCAGATGAATTGAACCGAGTAGCGGTACACTCAGGTTGCCTTCGGGATTCAATCGTCCATTCGTGCGCAAGTCATCCTCGCCGAAAACCTCGACCGAAACTTGGTCATTCGCGCTCAAAACGTAGCCGGCCGGCGCGCTAACGCTGCCGCTTGGGTTGCTTGGGTTGAATGTGGAAACAGCAGGGGACTGCAATGTGGAGGCAGGAAGGGAAGGCTGTAAGCCGATGTTTCCCGGAGGGATCTGCGCCAACAGAACGCCCGGAACCAATGAAAAGGCCAGCGCAGCCGGCCACCACCGCCGGTATGCTTGAGATCGAAGGCGATTCAAACCCTCGCTAAAATCTAAATGTTGCCCGAACACCAACCTGATTATCATCGAAACTGAAAAAATCGATATTGCTGTTGTCCTCGCGGTGGAGGTAATAGGCGCCGACACTCAGCCATCGAGTGATCAGCACGTCAACGGAGGGTTCGACAAACCAGTAATCGTCATTCCGCGTTGCATTCACTCCGCTGGTCGTGGCGAAATAATCCGAATTCTCATAGCCGAAGCCCAGACCGAGATAAACGCGCCGGAGCAAACGCTGCTGAATTCGGCCCACAACATAGGTAGTCGCGAAATCTTGATCGGGAAAAAATCCGGAATTTAGGATTCGCCGGCCGGCCGCCAGGGTGAAGGTCGTGCCGTCAAATGGGTGATAGATCGCGCCGAGCTCAAAGACTGGTGAGACGTAGTCGCCCCGGTGATCGTTGAACTGGCGGAACTCCGCGCCCACGGAGGCAGACAGACCTAATTTGCCTGTCACCTGGTAATTGAGGCGAAAATTCGCCTGCTCGAAGGGTTGGTCCACATTCGGATCCTCCACCCAATCATAGCCGAAAGTGCCGCCGGCACCGATCGTCAGCTTGGGCGTCACATTGTAGTTAATGTAGAGGCCGCCTGAAATAATTTGGGAGCTGAAAAAATCGTCATCGGGATAGTCGTAAATTTGAGCATCAAATTCACCGGTCAAAAATAGTTTCGCGCTGAGCTCGTAATTTGCTCTCAGACGTGTGATAAAAAGATTCAGCCGCGTGGGCTGGCTCACGTCGAGGTTTGCAAACAATCCGGTCGTGTCGACAATGCTATTAAGGTTTGTCCCATCGAGTATATACACCTCCTGACTCAGATTCAGCGTCAAACGGCTGAACCTGTACTGGCCCTCCAGCATGATCAGATGACTGACGGCATCCTCGTTCGAGTGGTCGGCGTACAGAATTATGCTCGGCATGTAGTCCAGACGAACGTAGTTCTCGTTGCGTCCTTCGATATCGCCGAATCCAACCGTGAGCCTCGGTTCGATCGCAAAATACCAATCGGAGACGCGATCGGTATTACTGATAAAGATGTTGTCGTCGTAAACCGCCCGAATGGTCAGCCCAAAACTGTAGTGAAAGCGACGCGGTTCCCCTCCATGTAATTCCGATGGAGATACAGTCTCACCACCAAGCGTTAGGTTCCTCGAGTCGAGGCTGCCAAGCGAAGTTGTCGGTTGCAATGGAGCAGCGTCGCTCTGCGCTACGGCGTTATCGGGCGAAGAAGGCAATGGCTCTTCAGGAATAGAATCTTCTCCGCGTACCGCAAAAGCGCATGCAATGAAAATTCCCACGAACAACGCAAGGCTGGCGCCGCTCGATTGACCCAACTTTCCGGTAGCGGTTGACTTGAAAAAAGGAGATGGTTGGTACGACATGGCGACGAGGCTAGGATGCCGCCGCTAGGCCGTCAATCAAAATATTTCGCCCAAATAAAACTTGCTAAAGCGGGCGGCGATCCCGCCCACCGGCGTCCAGTTCGAGCAACTCATTTTCAATTCCGAGCGAGTCCATAATATCGATTTGCGCCGCGGCATCTTCAGTCGCGGCCACCGGCTCCGGACGAGTTGATGGCCACCGTTGAAAGTAGCCGGCCCCGATTGCGATTGGCGGCTGCGCTGCAGCGGCTGCATAGACTTTCCCTCGCACGCAAGTTACCCGGGTGGTCCGATCGTCCCTCTGAACACGAAACAGGCAATCCGAATCAACCGTAACCCTTACCGCTGGCGTGCTGATCGCAAATTGTGTTCTGCTTTGATCGCGCCCGCTGACCAGGACGGTGATTTTTCCCCGGCTCAATTGTATCCGTGCGCTTCGGCCGCGCATGCCGCCGCGAGTCTGGTTGCCCTCCTTCGATATCCTTAATTCTTCGACTTTGATTTCAGAATTGCTCGACATTTGTGCGAGGGCGGGGGCAATCAACCCTAGGTCGAGCAGCGCCCCGTCTGATGTTCGCACGATACTGCCCTCTTGGATCCGGCTCTCGCGTGTGACCGGCTGAAACTTGTTTTGTTCTGTCGTTTCGAAAACGACGTCTCCTTTCACGGAAA
>WNGL01007723.1_pt1 | contig 12626 bp, 9 predicted proteins | sample 5400591 | NCBI WGS metagenome assembly WNGL01 (sample SAMN13153377, study PRJNA577476) | soil metagenome | isolation source: 80 cm soil or saprolite under Garry oak tree replicate 1 | place: USA:California | collected 2016-06-15
CAAAGCCTTCCTTTTCAAAACCGCGATAAGAAAGCAGCGCCAGTCCCAGATGGCCGACGCCCACCAGAATGACCGGTTGCAGGCTCGTCGTGCCCAGTTCGTCGGAAATCATCTTTGCAAGACCAGCGACATCGTACCCGAGGCCTCGCGTGCCAAACTGGCCAAGGTAGGTGAGGTCTTTGCGCAGTTGAGTGGGTTTGACGCCGGCGACTTTGGCAAGCGTTTCGCTGGAGACAGTTCGGAGGTTGTTATCCTTGAGCCTGACCAGGCAGCGTAGATAGAGCGATAAACGGTAGATGGTTTTCCGAGGGATGTCTGGATGATCGGGCGTTTTCAAATCAGCGACAGCAATTAGCAGAATGCAACTGACGGTTCTCAGAGCAAGCGGCTAGAGCGTTTCCCGCCCAGGCCACCGCCCCATTCAGTCCACGAACACCAGTTCGTTCGCCAGCAAAAGCACTTGCGCATATTTCTCCCAAACCGTCAACGGCTGGTGCTGCAACCGCGCCGAGGCTGCGAAATCGCCTTTGGTGTCCCATGCCTCCGGGCGGGGCACGCCGGAGTTTAGGTCGTCGCCCGAAAAGGTAACTGTCACGTTCCAGGTGAAGGAATCGTGCTCCACAGTCTTGAAACAATCGGTCACGAAATCAATTGTGTCGCCACGCTGGACTGCCACACGCTTGATCCTGGTTTCAGCCTTGCTGTTGTGAACCAGCCAATGGCCAAGTTCGCCAAGTTGGCTGGAAACAATCCGCCCGCGCACACCGTCGCCCTGGTACACTGCATGGCTCAGGCTGCCGGTGATGCTCACCAGGCCCGCGTGCGGAGCGGCCCAGCGGCGGATGGCGGCATGTTGCAGATCGTTGCCCGCGTGACCGCCGCTTTCATTGAGCATCACCCAGCCGATCTTCGCGTCGGGCAGGGCCAGTCCCCCTTGAAAGGCCGCACCGGTAAAGTGCGCCAGGCGTTGGAAGGCTTTGACGCGCTGGGTGGCGTCGTCGAATTCCCCCCAGCCGTACTGCCAGGCAGCCGCGGTGGCGGGAGGCTCCAGGCATTGTTGCGATTGCCTGAATTGGCGCGCCAACTCAATTTCTTCCCCCGTCGGCTGACGCTGAAAAGCCTCCTGGTAGAGGAACCGCACCCGCTGGTCATCCGCGCGCAGTTGTTGAAATTCCAGACGCTGGACCAGGCCCTTGGCTTGCTGCACGACAAATGGACTGTTCATCAGGAACAGGGCCTGTTGCGGAACGGTCGTCAGAAAGCGTCGCGGGCTGGTCGAATCGGGGCTGGCGAAGTCGAAGGTGCGGAACAAACCGGGCAGGTTTTGCCGATCGATGTAACCGTAAACGGTGCGGCGCGTCGAGTAGGGTTCGGTCGTGATGTCCACCGCATGGCCACCGCTCGTCAAATCGAGTCTGCCGGCTACCGCCAGCAACGTGTCGCGCATGGCTTCAAAATCCAGCCGCTGTCGGTTCATGCGCCACAGCAATTGATTGTTCGGGTCGAGTTTGGCGCAACGCGGATTGTCCTCGCTGCTTTGTTGATAAACGCTCGATAGCATGATCAGCCGGTGCAACTTTTTGAGCGACCAGCCCTCCGCCATGAAACGCGACGCCAGATAATCGAGCAACTGCGGGTGTGTCGGCGGCTCCGAGCGAAGCCCGAAATCGCTTGGAGTGCGCACCAGGCCCGCGCCAAAGTGATGCAACCAAACGCGATTGACCAAAACCCGCGCCGTCAGCGGATTCTGGCGGCTGGCGACGGCCTCCGCCAGTTCGAGCCGGCCACTGCCTTTCTGAAACGGTTTGCGCTCAGGACCGGCCAAAACTTCCAGGAACTGCCGAGGCACTTCCGGCCCGTGATTGTCCGGATTGCCGCGAATTAATACCTGGGCATTGCCAGCGTCCGGCTTGTCCACCAGCGCCATGGCCCGCGCTGGCGCCCCGGGATGTGTAGCGTCCAGCTCTTCGATTTTGCGCTGCAGCTCGCGCAGTTTCTGGCTGGTGGGCACGTCGAACAGCCGCTCCAATTCGTTCACAGGGAGATTGGCGGGCGCATCTGCGGCGTACAACACCTGGCGAAGCTCCTCCTGAGCAGCATCCGGCAGACTGGTGGGCGCGCGGGGCCTTCCATCTTCCATCTTCCATCTTCCATCTCCGACCTCGGCCAGCAGCTCCTGCCACCGTTCGTCGGCTTCATTGAGCAACTTGCCATATTGCTCAGCCACTTCTTGCAACGACGCTGGCGCGTTGGTGGCAAAAGCCCGGGCGATCAGCGGGTTTAAGTTTGTGTCGGTCGCAAAGCTGGCCGGTAGCGGCCTGGCTTTTGCCGCAAACTCGGCTTCCGGCAAACTTGAATACGCAAACCAGGGAGCGAATATTGGGTGCGGCGCCTTGCTCCACGATTCCAGGCTGTGCATCCAACGTAACAGCAGAGCTGGGTCCAGCTTGCGTTTGTGCGCCAGGATGTCGGTTCCCTGTTTTTCCGCCGCGCGTTGCGCCTCCTGCGCCGCCAGCAGGTATTCGGCCGATTGCCGACGCAGTTTGGCCGCCAGATCCTGCTCCTTGGCCTGCTTGAAGTTCACCCGCTCTTGGACGCGCTTGTTATGCTCAGCCAAATACTCATCGTGCGCCTTCGAAGTGTGAACCAGGCCCAGCAGCGGCTCCTCATTGGGCTCGGTTGAACTGGCGAACACGCCGTAGAGGGAATAGTAGTCTTTGGTTGGGATGGGATCGTACTTGTGATCGTGGCAGCGCGCGCACGAAACCGTTAGTGCCATCATCCCGCGGCAAACCACGTCAATCCGGTCATCAATGATGTCCTGCATGTTATTGACAAATCGCCGGCCAAGCGTCAGATAACCAAGCGCCGCCAGGGGCCGTTTGTCCTCGCCCAGCGGCAACTGGTCGGCGGCGATTTGTTCCACCAGGAACTGGTCGTAAGGCAAGTCCTCATTCAACGCGCCAATCACGTAATCCCGGTAGGTGTAGGAATAAGGATAGCGCCGCTCTTCTTCGAACACGTAGCCTTTCGTGTCTGCATAGCGCGCCACGTCCAGCCAATAACGTCCCCACCGCTCGCCATACTGGCCACACGACAGCAAGCGGTCAATGACCCGGCCGAACGCATCGGGCGACTTGTCGCCGATGAACGCCGCCACCTCCTCCGGCTTGGGCGGAAGCCCGATGAGGTCAACCGTTGCGCGGCGAATGAGCGTGCGCTTGTCCGCCTGTGGCGATGGACTCAGGTTTAGCGACTCCAGTTTGGCCAGAATAAAGGCATCCACCGGCGTTTGGAGCCAACGCCGGTTTTCGATTCGAGGGACGCCAGGCTCTTTGACAGGCTGAAAAGCCCAATGGGCGCGGGCCTTTACGGCGATCGTCTCCGGCTTGGCAGCCTCATTGGTGCTGGCAACGCGCGGATCGGGCGCGCCCATCTTGACCCAGGCTTCCAAATCGGCAATTTGCTCCGCCGCAAGTTTCTTTCCGCCGCCTTTGCGGGGAGGCATCTGTAGCTCCTCGTCGGTGTAGCGGACCGCCTTGATCAGCAGACTTTTGTCCGGCTCGCCCGGAACTATCGCCGGACCAGTATCGCCGCCTTTCAACAGGTTCTCGCGCGTGTCGAGCAGCAAACTGCCTTTGATTTTTTCAGCCTCGCGGCTATGGCATTTGTAGCAGTTCTCAACGAAAATGGGCCGGACTTTTTTCTCAAAGAACTCCACGCCAGCGGGATCGGGAGCTTCGGAAAAAACGGGCAGCGCGGTCATCAGTGCGACCGCTGCGCCGTAAACCGCCTGGATTGTCCGCGATGCTTTCAAGCTATGCCATATTGCCTCAAGAATCTGGAAAACCAAAGCGGATTTCTCCCTCTCCCATCCGATGGGAGAGGGTCGGGGTGAGGGGCCTGCTTAACCAACCAGGGACCGCTGAAATAGCAGCACGGCTTACGGCCCTTGTGCGATCGCTGGAGACGCCGCCGGTTGCGCGACACCCGGGCCGATCAGCAAGTGGACGATAGCTCTGGCCGCGCGCCGGCTTGCGCCAGGTCCGCCCAATGAACCTATCACTTGAGCAAGCTTGCTTTTGATTCTGTTGCGACGGCCTTCATCAGCTAAAAACTCAAGGGCCGCGCCGGCGATATTTTGCGGCGTAGCCGCCTGCTGGATGAACTCGGGGAAGACCTGTTCCTCCGCCAGCAAGTTGGGCATGGCCAGGTATCTGACTTTGACGATGCGTTTGGCGATCTGATAGTTGGTCCAGGAAGCCTTGTACAGGGCGATGGTCGGCACTGCAAAGTAGGCGCATTCCAAAGTCACCGTCCCGGTGGAAGCCAGCGCCACGTCCGCCTCGGCCAGGGATTCGGTCAAACCGCCGGAGCGGACCTCCAAATTCGCAGGCAAGCCCAAAACCTTTGCCTGTTCTACCAGGGTTGGCGTCGGCAGCACCAGCCGCGCGCGAAGATTGTGAATTCGAGCGCGCATGATGGCCAAGGCCTCGATAACGACCGGCAGATGGCGCCTAAGTTCTTCGGGGCGGCTGCCGGGAAGCAGCAGCACCATCGGCAAGGAGGACCGCTGGAGAACGGAGGATGGCGTGGGCCGCGATTGCGGAATTGACATTCCACCTTCCGCATTTGCATGACGGTCCACGATGGGATGACCGACGAACTCCACCCGCAATTGCGGCACTCTCTTGGCATACCAAGGTTTTTCGAAGGGGAGGATGCTCAAAAGCAAATCATAATCTTGCGCCATTCGATAGGCGCGGCCCGGGCGCGAAGCCCAAACTTGCGGGGAAACGTATTGGACAACCTTGGGGCGCCAATCGTGGAACCAGCCGGAACGTCTGCGCACATATTGCTTGATGCTATGAGCAAAGCGGCTATTGAACCCGGAGAAATCCACGCAAATAATTGCGTCTGGCTGGCGGTCCAGCGCCAGGTTGTAAAGACGAACGAAGAGCCGCCTGAAGTTGAAGTAGTTTTTCAGCACGCCGGACACGCCGATGACCGAATGGGCCGTCATGTCGAAAGCCAATTCCACTCCGGCCGCAGCCAGGCGCGGGCCGCCGGCGCCGAAGAACCGCGGTTCCAGACTCCCGTGGAGCGGTTGAAAATCCGTGGTCAAAATCGCCTCAGCCTCGAGGAGTTCCAGGCGCAAGGCCTGCACCAGTTCCGCCGCCAGCATATCGCCGCTGGCTTCGCCGGCAATCAGCATGAAAGATTTAGGTCTCATGAGGCTCAAGAATCAGTTTTAGCCGCCGGTTCCTGGATAGCTGACAGATCGCAGAGCAAAACAATGAATACCGACAGCCGAGTCACCGATTGCTTTGAATTTGCCTCGTGATTTCGAAGGCCAAATCCATGGCCTGCTTGGCGGACTCGGCGCTGACGAGGGGCTGTTGGTGCGCCCGAACACACCTGATAAAATGTTGCAGTTCCAGTTTGAGTGGTTCCTCCTTCGCGATGGGCACCGGCTCACGCACAATTCGCCTGCCACCGAATCGGCTGACAACGGTGGAGGCTTTGGCATGAAGGATCTTTTTCAACAGCGAACTTTCCTGCTCGCCGTCGCGCGCGATGCGATAGATAAACCCCTGTTGGGCTTGATAATCCAGGGAGATGTAACTGGTCATCGGGCCGGCGCTGAACACGCGAATTTTGCGCATCCGTTCCGGGCTGACCCGGCTGACGGTCAGATTGGCCACACACCCATTGGCGAAACGCAGACGCGCGTTGGCGATGTCCTCCGACGGGCTCAGGACGGGAATGCCCACGGCATCCACGCTCGTTACAGGCGATTTCACAAAGGCAAGCACGACGTCCAAATCGTGGATCATCAAGTCCAGCACCACCCCGATGTCGGTGCTGCGCGCCGGGTAGGGTGAAAGCCGGTGGGTTTCGATAAAGCGCGGCTCGGTGGCCACGGTCTCCAGGTACTTGAAAACCGGATTGAATCGTTCGACGTGGCCGACTTGCAGGACGCACTTGTGTTGCTGCGCCAGTTGGACCAGCTCCGCTGCTTGCGCTGCGTTGTCGGTCATAGGCTTCTCCACCAGCACATGTCTGCCCTGTTGCAAAAGGGGTTTGGTCAACTCGAAATGCGTGGCTGTCGGCGTCACAATGCTCAACGCGTCGCTGGCCTCCACCGCCTCCCTGAAGGAATTGAACGCGCGCACATGACATTTCTGCGCCAATTTCTGCGCAGTCTCGCTGGCGACATCGTGGAGCCCGACGAACTCGACTTCGCCGGCCGCAGCCAGTTGGCCATAGATCCGCACATGCTCCTTACCCAGCGAGCCGACGCCCAGCACCGACACTCTCACCTTGCTCGTGGGGGGCGCGCGCTCGTCGGAAATCATCGCTCTGCATTCTGCCACTGCCCACCGCTCGCTGACAACTGACAACTCCGTTTGAGGGCAGATTGGAGTGTGAATGTGAAGTTCGTTTACAATCGGGATTTACGCGTCGAACTTCCGATTAGCGTGTCAATCGCCAACGGTAAATTCCTGGGCCGCCTGCATCCGTTCGGGCTTGGAGAGCGTAGTCGTATATAGATGCAAAAGCTGGCTGTGCGGTTTAGAGTTGGCGGCAGCGGGGCGGATGAATCAAGCTGGAGCGTGCAGATTCGCCACCGGCTTACTGACGGCGCAGGCGGCTCGAACCTATGCTGCAATCGGACGAGGCATCCCAGAGGCAGTTGCTTGCGCGCATCGCGAAGCGGGACCGGGAAGCGGTGGCCGTGTTTTACGACCAAATGGCCGGCGCCCTCTTTTCTGTTGCGGTACGCATCCTGGGCGACGCGCATGAGGCCGAAGAAGCCCTTCAAGATGTGTTCGTGCAAATCTGGGACAAGGCGGCGGCGTTCGATCCCACGATGGGCTCGCCCTTCCACTGGACGTTGAGCATCACGCGTAATCGGTGCATTGACCGGCTACGCGCGCGCCAGCGCCGGTTCCGCTTGATCAGCGAACTGCAGGAAACGCCCACCGCAGGCCACGCCACCAATGACCATCCGTTTCAAGTCGCGTTGACCGAAGACGAACTGGCCGCGGTTCGTTCGGCGGTGAGCGGGCTGCCCGGCGAACAGCGACAAGCGATCGAGATGGCTTTTTTCGGAGGGATGACGCACCTGGAGATAGCTGAGGCGCTGAAGACGCCGCTGGGGACGATCAAGGCCCGCATTCGGCGCGGTATGCTGAAATTGCGGGACAGTTTGCAGCCGTACGCATGAGGCGGCGGCCTGAGGGTTGAAAGGTTAGATGAGCTAAATGAGTTGAATCGGTGACACGAAATGCGCCGGAAGGATTTGCGCCTGGCGCGGAACATTTATGGACAGCAGTTCGGAACAGCAACAAGAATTAGCCAGCCTTTACGCGCTGGGCGCTTTGAGCGCTGAAAGGCGCCAAGCCTTCGAGGCCGAGTTGCAAAGCAGCGCCGAGTTGCGGGAACTGGTCCGCGGCTTGCAGCGCGCGGCTGACTTGCTTGCGCTGGCCTTACCTGCGATCGGGCTGCCGCTGGAGCTTCGAGACAAAGTCCTCCGCCGGCTTGACGCTGCGGACCAAGCAAGCCGGCCCGCTGCCGAACCGCCGAGCGTTTCGGCGGCGTCCGGGCCCGGCTTTTGGTTCCATAGCGCTGACGATCCCAAAGGTTGGAAAGAACTGCCGGTGCGCGGGACATGGATCAAACTGCTTTCGCTTCAACGAGAACGCGGTTACGCGGTGTTGCTGGGGAAACTGGAAGCCGGCGTGCGCTACCCGGCCCATGAACACCTTGGCGCAGAAGATTTATTCGTCCTCAGCGGCGATCTGCACATCGGCGATCGGGCGCTTGGTCCGGGTGATTTTCATCACTCCGATGCCGGCACGTCCCACGGGGTCAATTACTCTGTGGCCGGGTGCACCTTGCTGGCCGTGCTGCCGGCCGAGCACGAGCTGGCGCGGTTGGCGATGGGGTGAGTTTGTTCGACTCTTCGAAGGCCGCGCTGACCTTCTTGGAGCGGAATTATTCCTGGAGGTTACTCGGCAGAATCATCCAGGCTTTCACGAACGCGCACAGCCAAATCGTTCTTCACCGGCCGCGCTTTTGAAAATCTTCGCGCTGTGTAGTTCCCAACGCTTCAGGCTGGTAGAAATGGTTGTAGAAATCCGCATCCAAGTGGCAGACCTGGAACCCGAGCACCGTCCGATAAGCGGGCATGTAAACCGGGAAGCGGCCATAGCGTTGCCAGAGGTACTCGCAGTAAGCAGTGGCCGCCGCAACCGCTGCCTGGCTAATTGGTGTGATTTGTCGAGTTACTTCGTCGTGTCTGATCCAGGCGCTGCCGCCCGCCTGGCCGCGGAAAATCCCATCCGGCCCGAACTTGATGTCAGCTACCGCGCGGACCGCTTCGGCCATGGAGCTGTAATAAGGCGGGCAAAACGGTTTGAGCAGAACTTCGCCGTTGCGCTCCAGTCCAACCGGATACGGCACCTCTGGATTGCGCTTCGACAGGTTCATCGCCAGCGCCACCAACGCGCCCGCGCCAAGGTAACGGCTCGCAGGCATTTGCTGCATCCGAAAGCCCAGCGCCTGAAACCAGCCGAAGTCATGATTGGCGAAGTTGGGGAAACCGCCCAAACCAAGCGCCTGCGTCATCAGGCCAAGGTTCTGTAACATCATCCCTTGCTCGACCGTCACGAACTCGGTCACGAACTGTTCGACTTGGCGAATGGTTGCCACCCGGCCTTTGTGCGGATCGTCTTCGAGATGGCCGCCGCGACTTCGGGCAAAATGCGCCAGACCCGCTGGTCGGAAATGGTTTCGTTCATCCAACAGGAAAGCCCCGGTCGTCTCGTTGAAAATTTCCAGAAGTCCGTTGACATACATCAACGTGAGGTCGTTGACGGGTAGAAAATAAGTTGCGCCCGGCGCTTGAGCGGACCAGCGATTGGCGTTGAGGTTGAACAACGGTTCGGCAGGGGGCAGCGCCCGGCCATCTTTAATCTTCACGCGGCAGCGCCGGTAAAGGTCAATGAACTGGCCGCGCCTGCCGAGTTCGATCAGTTCAGCGATGCTGCGCGGGGGCAACTCACGCGGCCGGCGGATGAGCCAGGCGCCCTCGTCGTTTGTGACCACGAGCGCCACAGTCTGCAGTCCATCGCCGCTGGCAATGGTGCGCCCGACCAGCCCGGCCATGATGTTGCCACCTTCGCCTTTGGCGTAGCACAAGTCCGCAAGCGCGTGACCAGTGATGCCGCAGGCGGCGAAGACCAGCGCGGCCTCTGCCTCTTCGCTCAGCGGCGTGGGTTGATAACTGCTCTGATAAGCCAGCGGACCGGCGGGCATTTTCATGCCTAACCCGAAGCGCCGGGAACGTCGCTCACGCAAAGCAGTCAAGAGCGGGTAGCGGGCAAGCGGGTTTGGCAGCCGGGACAATTCGAGATTTGGAGGGTGCATAACGCGGGCGTCGTGATGTCATTCAGGTTAGGTTGTACTCTAACTTCACTTCGCGCGCCACAACCTCGGAGGCCGGAGATCGGAGGGCAGAGGTCGGAGGGCAGCCGGGCCGGCCGCTCCGATCTCCGATCTCCGATCTCCGACCTGCGACCGCCGTAGGAATGTATCGTTGAAAGAGGGTGGCAAGATCGAACAATCTGTTTATCTGACTCATGTCATTCGTTTAACGGACAACGGTTCGAGGCTTCGACATGGATGGCGGCATCGAAAAAGCGCAACCGGCCTGGCAGCCGTTGACGGCGCGCGGCGTGGCGGCTTTTGCCGGTGCGTCCTGGGGGCGGTTGCTGCTGGTGCAGTTCATTCTGGCTCTGCTTGCGGCGGCAGTGGTGCTTTGGTTCCTGGACCGGGCCTGGTTTCCACCAATCCGCGAGGCTATTCATCAACTCCCGGCTGAAGGACAAATTCTGTCCGGCACCTTGGATTGGCGAGGGGATTCGCCTCAACGCCTGGCCGAAAACCGGTTCCTGGCCCTGACGGTTGATTTGGAGCACCAAGGCCAGGCACGCTCGGCCGCTCAGGTCCAGGTTGAGCTGGGCAGAAGGGATTTCAAAATCAGCTCGCTGATCGGGTACTGCGGGGCGCCGTATCCCACAGATCTGCGCGTGCCCTTGAACCGCGTGCAACTGGAGCCGTGGTGGGGCGCATGGGCGCCAGCCATTCTGGCCATTGTGGCCGCAGCGGTGATAATCAGCTTGCTGTTGAGTTGGGCGCTTTTGGCGACGGCTTATTCTTTACCGGTCCGGTTGATTGGGTTTTTCGCCAACCGCGACCTCAACGTTCGAGGAAGTTGGCGCCTGGCTGGCGCCGCCTTGATGCCGGGCTCGTTATTTCTGACGGTCACGATTTTTTTCTATGGTCTGGGTTTAGTGGACCCGATGCGACTGGCGGTCGCAGCCGCAGCGCATCTGGTGATGGGCTGGCTGTATTTATTCGTCAGCCCGCTCCGGTTGCCTCGCCATCCGGCGGTGCCGGTCCTGAAGCGAAATCCGTTCGCCGCAGCCGTGAAACCGCAAGCCACCGCACCCCAGGCCAAACCGTCAGCCGGGGCCGATCCTCCAACCGCCCGGGATTGAACTTGTCCGCGGCCTTGGAGAACACTCTCGTGTTCACGAAGCGTGCTGGCTAGCCTCCGTGTGGCGAGGTAGCGAGGTTAAAAAAATTGATTTTTGGCGGAACCTTCTGTTAGCCTGGGTCATGACGTTTTCGGTGGGCCTGTTTCGCGGCGCATTGCCGCTCATCTGTTGCCTGGGTCTGTGCGGTTGTTTCCCCGCCACGCAGAGCCATTTGGACGAGGAAAAGGAGCCGAATTTTCTGGAAGGCAAGAGCCGGGTCAATGCCTTGGATTTTAAGGGGGGGATCGAAGCTTACGAAAAAGCCCTTCAGGTGAACCCGCATTCAGCTTCCGCTCATTTTGAGCTCGGCCTGCTCTATGAGAAGAACAAACAGGATTTTGGCGCCGCCATTTATCACTTCGACCGCTTCCTGGAGCTGCGCCCCAAGTCCGATTATGCCGAAATCGTCACCCAGCGCATAGTAGTCTGCAAACAGGAACTGGCAAAAACCGTTTCGCTGGGGCCACTCACCGCGGCCATGCAGCGCGAGTTCGAACAGCTCACGGAAGACAATAAACGGTTGCGCGATGAACTGGAGAAATGCCGGGCCTATTACGCAGCCCACACGGCCGCCCCCACCAATGCGCCCGGCCCGGTCGTGATTCAGCCGCGCGCCAGTCAAGCCACTAATTCCCGTCAAATCGCTGGGGCAGCCGCCGCCCTTCCCGATTCCACGAGCTCGATTCGCCTGCCTGCGATGCCCACAAGCGCCGCGCGCACGCACACCGTCAAAGCAGGCGAAACACCGACTGCCATCGCCAGAAAATACGGAATCAGAATTGACGCCCTGATGGCAGCCAATCCCAACCTGGATGCTCGACGGCTGCACATTGGCCAGGCGTTGACGCTGCCTGTACCCTGAGGGCTTCTGACATGCTGTACCGCGCCGCTCTGCTTTCGGTCACGTTGTTCTGGCTCTTGATGAACGTGTTGCTCTGGCGCGCTGAATATGGTCAGCGCGATGCGGCCCGCACCACGGTCCCGGTGGCGGCCGTCTGGCACAAAATGCTCACGGCGCCGGACACCTCTTCCTTAACTATCCTTCATCACGGAAGGAAAATCGGCTTTTGTCACTGGATGACCAGCGTCGGTGAAGAGCTTTCCAGGCTCAAAGAGGAAGACGTTCCCCCCGAAGGCATGGTCGAGCTGGTTTCCGGCTACCGCATTCAATTCGAAGGCAACGTCGCGCTGCCGGATTTCGCCAATCGCGTCCGATTCGACTGCACGCTCAAACTGGCCACCAACCAACTCTGGCAGGAGTTCAACCTGCGCCTAAACTTGCGGCCGGCGGTTTGGGAACTGCGTTCCGTGGCCGCGGAGCAGACCCTCCGGCTGAAGGCCGAAGACGGAGGCGAGAGATTCGAGCGGTTGATCAAGTTTTCCGAGTTGCAAGATCCAGCGGCGTTGCTCCGCGACGTCGCAGGGCCATTCGCTTACGGAATGTTCAGCGCCGTTCGTCTGCCCATTCGCCCTCAAAGCGTTTCTTCTCGCGCGCTTGGCTTGGAATGGGAGGCCCGCCATGATTTCACCAAAATCGGCCAATCATCGGTGCGCGCCTATCGGTTGCAAGCCCGATTGTTGGATCGCTACCAGGCCCGCATTTTCGTCAGCCGCGTGGGCGAGATTCTGCGAGTGGATTTGCCCGATGAAGTTGTTTTACTCAACGACCAATTGGCCAATTTCTGACGCCACGGCCTTTCATGATCGAACTCATCCGTGTCGTAAAAAAGTTTGGCGCTCTCATCGCGGTCAATGACCTCACTCTGACCGTGCCGGCCGGTCAGTTCTTTGCCGTGTTGGGCCCTAACGCCGCCGGTAAAACCACCACCTTGAAAATCCTGGCTGGATTGATGAAGCCCACTTCCGGCACTGCTCGCGTGGGAGGCTTTGACGTGCAGACCCATCCGCTGGAAGCCCGGCGGCGCATGGCCTTCGTGCCGGACTTCCCTTTCCTGTACGACAAACTCACGCCCTGGGAATTCTTGCGCTTCACAGGCCAACTCTTCCAGATGAAAGACG